>MDTG01181508.1_pt1 | contig 29109 bp, 20 predicted proteins | sample 811421 | NCBI WGS metagenome assembly MDTG01 (sample SAMN05326645, study PRJNA326480) | marine metagenome | isolation source: seawater | place: Pacific Ocean: South East | collected 2011 | reverse complement strand
TCGCACACCATAAGATCGTTTTGAATTTTACGCCTTTTTTTTGTTCTGCTTGAACCAAAAGCCATTTGTTTGTTCTTCACAACACCCGGGGTTTTTCCAACTAAAGATGTTGATTTTAGCTTACCTAACACGCTCTTTCGATAGTCATTTAAATTACCATCGAATGTCTTAACCGACCCGTTGGAAACCTCCCATAATCTCTCCGCCACTGTCTCTATGATATGTGTGTCATGGCTCACTATGATCACTGCACCTGCAAACGAATTGATAGCTTGGACCAATGCTTCACGCGATTCTATATCAAGATGATTTGTCGGTTCGTCTAAGAGTAAAACATTCGGTTTATCCGCACTAATTAATGCAAATAATAAACGCGCTTTCTCCCCCCCAGAGAGAAATCCTATTTTTACATCAGCACGTTCTTGTGAAAAACCAAAATGTCCTAAATGTTTCCTTATTCTCTGTGGTGTTAAATTATTTTGGCGTTTTTTCATTTCGGTAAACGGGGTTGCCGATAAATCCAATAGATTAGATTGATGTTGGTCAAAGTATCCAATCTTGAGTTTGGACGATTTTGATATCACTCCTGAAACTGCTTGTATTTTTCCGGCAAGCAACTTTATGAAAGTAGATTTCCCGTTACCATTTGGTCCCAAAAGTGCAATACGGTCATCGGCATCTAGGCGCAATGAGATGTTTTTTAAAACCATTGTTTTGTTATATCCAGCAGAAACCTTAGCTAAATTATACAAAGGGGGAGGTAGTTGTTCCGGTTCTGGAAATTCAAATATCTGTCTCTCTGTATCAGGAAACTCAGGAATAGGTTCCATTTTTTCTAACAACTTGAGACGTGATTGTGCTTGTTTCGCTTTTTTAGCGGTTGAACGAAATGTATCTACAAACGATGTTATTTTATTCTTTTCTGCATCTTGTTTTTGTTTAGTAGAAAGTACTTGTTCAATTTGTTTGTTGCGGGTTTTAGTAAATTGTTCGTAATTACCCGTATAACTTTTCAGTTTATAATTTTCAATATGAATTATTCTTTTTGGTACAGAATTTAGAAGCTCTCTATCATGACTGACTAATATGACAGTGCCTTGGTACTTTTGAAGGTAGCTGATAAGCCAAATATTTGATTCTAGGTCGAGATGATTGGTGGGTTCATCAAGAAGTAGCATATCCGGTTCAGAAAATAATAGAGCCGCCATACCTACGCGCATCTTCCATCCACCCGAGAGGTTATTGCAGGACTGTTGTTGCATTTTATATGTAAAGCCTAGACCTGCGAGGATCTTTGCCGCTTTGGGAACAGAGCGGTTAGAGTCAAGATTTATTAATTTTTCATAAATTTCTGCTATCCTTTGGGGGTCAGTAGCTGTTTTTGCTTCCGTTCGAAGGGCGAAAAGGTCATTTTTGCTTCTGAGAACAAATTCCAGAGGCGATATTTTCTCTGAAGGTGGCTCTTGGTTGGACATAGCAATAAAAATATTTTTCGGTACAGAGATTTTTCCACTGTCAGGTTGAAGATCCCCTTGGATAAGATTTAATAAGCTTGTTTTTCCAACTCCATTTTGTCCTACCAGACCAATCCTTTCTTTTGAGTTGATTGTTAAACTGGCATTTTTAAGCAAAATTTTTTGTCCAGCACGAAGCGACACGTGATCTATATGAAGCAAAACTTTTGTTCCCCTTATTCCTATGTTTTTTCAGGTGGGAGTATTTCCACTGGACAGACTTGTTCGATCAAATGTGACCTCCCGAGGTCACTAAGGTGTGCACGTTTTTCGTCATTATTTAATGGACTTCCAATACCTTTTGTCATAGCAAGCACTAATGAGTTGTCACTCATATCCAGCCAAAAGGTCCTGCGAACTAATTTGTTGTTGGCGTCGCGGGCGAACGGGTTTTCAGCATTTTGTCCAAGGTCTGGGTTGTAGAATTTACTCATAAGATTTATCCTTCCTTCTTGTTGGAAATCAGAAAATATTAATAACCGCCCAAATGAGAAAAATAATGAAAATTAAAAAAATTATAAGTATCTTTCTACAGTAATTTTCTGAAAAAAAGCAGGGTGCCGGTTAAGTTTTTGATCTGTTACCGATTTTATTTAAATAATACCAATGGTATTTTCATAAAAAAATTGGATTTTAATTCTTACATCGATTTTTATAATATTAAAGACTATGAGAAGAAAAAATGCTTTTCCCTCAAGGTTTTTTTATTCAGAAAAAAAACATTACCTATCTCCAGATAAGACCGTAAGTTTGTTATTATTTTTAACTTGAAAAAATAAGGAATTGGGTGGTTTGCCATTTTCTTGCTTTAGTCTAAATACCTATGTGTAGCGATGAATAAGAGGAGGTTTATGATGAACGGCCCGATTGGAGAGAGGGTTGTCCGCAAAGAAGATGTGAGGCTTCTTACTGGAAATGGGAAATTCAGCGATGACCACGCAGTAGACGGTCAGGTGTATGCGGTCATGGTAAGGTCTCCATATGCTCACGCAATTATAAAATCGATTAATTCTGCAGACGCTATGGCAATGGATGGGGTTCTAGCGGTTTTGACCGGCAAAGATTGTATTGCTGATAAATTGGGCCAGATTCCACACAGTCCATTCCCATCTACTAATTTCGACATGAAATTACATGCGCCAGGCAAGCAGGTTGGCGAAGACGAATTTATTGGATCTCATATTCCTCTGCCTGCTGATAAAGCCCGTTATGCTGGTGAAGCTCTGGCAATGGTGATAGGAGAAACCAAAGCAATAGCGCAGAGAGCCGCAGAAAAGGTCTTTATTGAGTTTGATCCTTTAACCTCAGTAACCCATGCCTTGGAGGCCGATAAGTCGACTGCTCCTTTGGTTTGGGAAGAAATGGCAAGTAACGTCTTTGTAGAAACTTTCTTTGGGGACAAAGGCGCAACGGAAGAGGCCTTCGCCAAAGCTGATTATGTGGTTAAGATGTCATATGATATTCCCCGTGTTACGGGAGTGCCGATGGAACCGCGTTCTGCACTTGGACTGTATGATGATGTAGAAAACAAATTTACTCTCTTTGCTGGAAGTGGCGGAACAGTGAGGCAAAAACGTGAGATTGCGGAGGTTCTTGGAGTTGATGCTGATCAGGTGAGAGTATTTGCACTTGATGTTGGCGGTAATTTTGGAACTCGTAATCGTACTTATGTTGAATTCCCGCTAGTAGCGTGGGCAGCACAAAAAATTGGTCGTCCGGTCAAATGCACCATAGAACGGTCTGAGTCGTTTTTAACCGATTATCAAGGACGAGATTTGCAAGTGGACATGGAACTAGCACTCGATTCGAAAGGTACATTTTTAGGAATTAAGTCGAGGAATTTAAGTAATGTTGGTTCACGTTGTGTATCGCTATCACCACTTTCAAAAGGTTCTGGAATTATAACAGGCTCGTATCGAATACCTTCTGCGTACCTACAGTCTCGGGCAATTTTTACAAACACCGCTCCAACCAATGCATATAGATCGTCGGGTCGGCCAGAAATTATATATTGCATTGAACGATTGGTTGAAGTTGCAGCGAAGGAATGTGGTTTTGATCCATTGGATTTGCGAAGGCGCAATCTCGTTTCGGAGGATGAAATGCCATATCGCAACGCAGTGGGGATGGTCTATGATAGCGGGAAGTACGAGAAAAGCTTGGATATGGCTATAGACTTGGCAGAATTTGATGGTTTTGAGGAAAGAAAAGATGATGCCAAAAAACGCGGAAAACTTCTAGGTCGGGGTGTGGCTCATTATGTAGAGTCCTCAATTGGCAGCCCAATAGAGGAAACTCAACTCCATGTTTTGCCAGATGAAGATAAAATAGATCTTGTTATTGGAACTCAACCTAGTGGACAGGGGCATGAAACAAGCTTTGCGCAGGTTGCCGCAGCGTGGTTAGGCCAACCAGTCGAAAAAATAAATGTTATTGTCGGTGACACGGATATCGTACGTGTCGGGGGTGGATCACACTCCGGAAGATCGATGCGCATGGCGGGAACTGTAATAGTCAAAGCGGCGGAGGTGCTTATCGAAAAGGGTAAAATGATAGCTGAAGAGATTTTTGAGGCTTCCAAGCAAGATATAGATTTCAAAGACGGATATTTTAAAGTTAAGGGCACAGACCGTAAAATTGAATTATTTGAATTAGCGAGAGAGGCGGAAAAACGTTTGTTAACGGGGTATCTTTCAGATGGTATGTCAGTCACAGCGCAGAATGAAATGCATACACCAGTGTTCCCAAATGGCTGTCATATCTGTGAAATAGAAATTGATGAAGAGACTGGAGTGCCGGAAATTACATTATATGTATCGATTGATGATGTAGGCAGAGCAATTAACCCGCTAATTGTTGATGGACAGACTCATGGAGGTATTGTTCAAGGGGTTGGGCAAGCTTTGTGCGAAGAATGTGTTTTTGATGGTGACGGACAGCCCTTAAGTGGATCATTTATGGATTATGGTATGCCGCGAGCAGATCAATTTCCACCATTTATCACTGCTCTAAATGAAGTGCCATCTCCAACCAACCCATTGGGAGTAAAGGCTGGTGGTGAAGGGGGTACAACTCCTGCACCTGGAGTAATATCTAATGCTATAATGGACGCTCTGAGCGATTATGGAATTAGAGATATAAAAATGCCTTTTACATCCTTGAAGTTATGGAAGGCAATGCAGGATGCAAAAAACGCAGCACTAGGATCTAATTATTAAAGGTTATAATTATGAGTAAATCGCTTCGGCTAATAGGATTTCCAAATTCTGGTCTTCTAGTGTTTCATGCTGGGATAGAAATTGGATTTTTTGAAAATTATGCAACCCCGGTTTCTTTAGAAGTAACCCCGAGTTCGATATATCAACTCGTTAATCTGATTGATGGTAAATTTGATATTGCATGCGGTGCTGTAGATAATTTCATAGCTTATCAAGAGAATGCTGGTGAAGAAACACCAAAAAATAATCCTGATCTTGCAATCTTCATGGGTGCAACCCAAATCGAGCTGTCACTTGTGGCCGGACCTGGAATACAAACTATTGAGGATTTACGGGGTACAGAGGTTGCGATGGATGCGATATCAACAGGATTTGCATTTGTTTTATATAAAATGCTTGATAATTCGGGCCTAAGGCCGGGTGATTATTCATTAGTGTCAGTTGGCGCCACACCACACAGGTGGCAAGGGGTAAAAGATGGTAATTACTCGTGCACACTCTTAATCGAACCATTTACTTCTCAGGCTAAAGCTCTTGGTTATAAAGTTCTATGTTCAAGCCGAGATGTGTTTAAGAATTACCCTGGCCAGATGTTTGGGGTGATGCGTAGGTGGGCAAATAGTAATGAGGATCGAATTGTTGGGTTTATAAAAGGATATTTGGATGCATTAAATTGGGTGTTAAATGAAAACAATACTGACTCAGCGAGGAATATGCTGTTGCGTCACATGCCACAGTTAAACCCCAAAACCGTTGTACCCGCTTTAGAAACACTAAGGAATCCAGAAACAGGTCTTGTCTCTGACGGGCTAATCGATAGAGAAGGATTGAAAACCGTTCTTGAATTAAGATCAAAATACGCCGCTAATGACAAACCGCTCTCTGACATAGAAGAATATATCGATGAAACTTTTTATCGTAGGGTTATCAACTTACCAAAACATTGATTATAACCTAATCGTGAAATATTAATCAAAGTTTTATGCAAATATTGGTTAAATCCGTATAAAATTCGAGTGAGTAACTTCCTCCTTCACGTCCGATTCCAGACTGTTTACTCCCGCCGAAGGGAGTTCTGAGATCCCTCAAAAACCAGCTGTTTACCCAAGTGATGCCTGTTTTGATTTGCGGTGCGACACGATGTGCTTTTGTAAGATTCTCTGTCCAAATAGAACATGCTAAACCGTAAGGTGTGTCATTAGCTAACGCTATAACTTCATCTTCTGTGTCAAAAGGTCTAATATGACAGCATGGACCAAAAATTTCTTCTGTCGTAACCGGGTGTCCATCTTCTAAATCAGTCCAAATAGTTGGTTCAATCCAGGCTCCCCCCTCAAGTGAAGAGTCTAATTCTGGAATTCCACCGCCAACAACTACTGTTGCGCCGCCCTCAACGGCCGCTTTGTAATACGAGAGCACCTTGTCTCTGTGTTCTTTGCTGATTAAAGGTCCAAGTGTAGTGCTGTCAGACTCAGGTCTTCCGCAAACATGATTTTGTGCGGCCTCTTTGAGTTTTGAAACAAATTCTTTAAAAATACTCCGTTCAACGAAAACTCGTTCGGTGCCAAGACATACTTGTCCGCAATTTGCGAATACGGATCTATTCGTACCCTCAATTGCCTTGTCGATATCACAGTCAGCAAAGACAATGGCGGGATTTTTTCCACCGAGTTCAAAAGATACATCACGGATACCTATAGCCGCATTTTTCATTATTGCTTCACCGGTAACTGTCTCGCCTGTGAATGTAATAGCATCGACATTTGAATTTTTCACAAGGAATTCGCCGGCAGAATTTGGTCCAAAACCATGAATTACATTGAAAACACCTGGAGGCACCCCGACAGAGTTCATTACTTCCCCAAGCATTGCAGTGGTCGATGGTGTTTCCTCTGATGGTTTAACGACAACTGCATTTCCGCAGGCAAGCGCTGGTCCAACCTTCCAAGTCATAAGCAAGAGAGGTAAGTTCCATGGACTTATCACTCCAATCACACCTTTTGGTCTGCTTGTAGTGTAGTTCAGAGCCCCTGTTCCGTCGGGAGTTGGCATGTGGAAAGCAGAGTCGTGATGATTTCTCATTATGTCGGCAAATATTTGGAAATTAGCTGCACCTCTTGGAATATCAAGATGGGAAGCCAGCTTAACAGGTTTTCCGGTATCAGCTACTTCTGCAGCTAAAAACTCCTCAAATTTGTTTGTTATTCCGTCAACGATACCAGAAACAATCTTTAACCTTTCTGATAATTCCATTTTACCCCAAGGCCCACTGAGTGCTTGACGGGCTGCAGTTACAGCGGATTCAACATCCTCAATCGACGCTTCGTGGACCTCGCATATTTTATTTCCATCAACCGGGCTAATATTATCAAAGGTTTTGTTCGAAGTGCCTCTGGTGTACTTACCAGAGATAAAATTAAGCCCACGAATTTCACTCATTCTTTTTGAAAGCTTCAATGTTACCTCTATAGGAAAAAATTATATTCTTAAGACAGGGTGGTATCACATTTTGTTACAGGGTGGTATCACATTTTATTTGAGTCAAGAAAAACGATGATTATTGAAAATTGGTTCGCGGTATTCTATGTTTTGAGTCAATTATGGAGTTCACCATGTTATTTTCATCACCCTATAAACGAAAGATTCCATCCCCAGAAAATTCCCTTTTGGGTCGAGAAGAAGAAATGCAAATATCCGGCATTCATTATGTCAATGGTAATACTATAAAGCCGCCTTTTTCTTCTGGTCTAAAGCTAGCGATGTTTGGTCTTGGCTGTTTTTGGGGTGCTGAACGGATATTCTGGCAAACTGAGGGAGTTTTCAGTACTGCGGTTGGTTACTCCGCTGGACATACGCGAAATCCAACGTACGAAGAAGTGTGTTCAGGAAGGACTGGGCATAACGAGGTTGTGCTTGTAGTGTTTGATCCGACAAGGATAACATTTGTGGAACTGCTATCACTTTTTTTTGAGAGCCATGACCCAACTCAAGGGATGCGGCAAGGAAACGATATCGGAACTCAATATCGGTCCGGGATATATGTCTCTGATAAGAACGATCATGAATTTGCAGTCAAAGTGCGCGCTGCATATCAAAAACAACTTCTTAATGCTAATTATAATAATATTACTACTGAAATTAAATCTGCTTCTGTTTTTTATTACGCTGAAGAATACCACCAACAATATTTGGCAAAAAATCCAAACGGATATTGCGGTTTAGGTGGAACAGGCATTTTGTGCTCTGTTGATTGAAGGATCTCGCAATTAGAATGTTTTTCCTGATACTTCGATTAGCAATTTTATCTCCATAATAATAATAAATATAATAACAAGCTTGTTAAAGATACGCGGGCTCATAAAACGGGTGGTCCACATTCCAATCTGGGTGAATGCTAAGGTGGGTATAATTGCCAAGGTCCCTTGAAATAAACGTTCGTAATCTAGTAGTCCCAAGCTTGCAACCGATACTAGGTGGGTAGTTGCAATTACAAGAAACATAATGGAAACGCCGAATACATACAGCTCTTTCTCTAATCGGTATGAGTGTATCCAAGTAGCAACAACTGGCCCAGCTATGCCGGTCGCTCCCTGACTTATGCCGGCTATACAAGCAAAAATCGGCGATACTTTCTTTGCTGCTGGTCCTTCAAGACGAAAATTCGGATTAAAGATCATATTTAGGAGATAGGCGCCAATCCATGCGATAAGTAACCAAAGAAGCGCAATGTCAGTAAGTTCTCGTAAAATGAAGCTACCGGCTAATGTCCCGAGACATGCAGAAAATAGAGCCACCTTGATGTAAGGTATATTTGCTCTCATTTTTCGATATCGCCAGCATATCCAAACATTACTGAAAAATGTTGGAAGGGTAATAACTACAATAGCATGTTGGGCTCCAAGAAACGCTGCCAATGTTGGAATTGCGATAATTGGAAGACCTAGTCCTATCGCGCCTTTCAAGTAAGAACCCACTGCAATCGCAATTAGCACTATTGTTAATGCATCAAAGCCTATCGTTAGCATTTAAATAACCGATTAATAACCTGCTTTTGTCCTATATGAAAAAATCTTGCGAGATAGTAAGAGATTGTTTAATTAACATTTTGGTTTTTACTTGCAAATATGATCAATCTTAAAAATCAAGCCAATCGGGAAAATAAATACTTGCTTCGGCATAACCAACTTTTATCAATTGACCTGCTTGTAAGCTTCTTGCTGCTGACATTGATATCAATATTAACGCATGATTTCCGAAAACTGATCGGACTTCTCCTATTTTTTTTTCATTATGAAAAATTATTTCTTGCAGTTTCACATCAATTTCTGAAGAAAATTTTATTACAGCAGGAACTTTCTTTGTTAGTTTTCGAGTATTCATTCGGGTGGTTACTTCTTGGCCTATATAACAGCCTTTTGTAAAACTAATTGCGTTTAAGAATTGTAGACCAAATTCTAATGGAAACGATTTACCCGGTTCAATTTCTGCGGGTCCCTCAGCAACGCCAAGTTTTATACGATGCATTTGATAATTAATACCTGGTACTCTCTTCGTATTTTTCTGTAAAGTTAGACGGTCAGCTGTATATCTTGATAAAATTAAGCGTTTCCCTAACATCGGATTTCTTGGATCAGTGTACATTATTCCGTTATCAATATCATAAGGTTCAAAAGGTGCTTCAGGAAAAATGGCAAATACCGTCAGGTCTTCAACTAATTTTATTTCGACATCAGAGCGGAGTTTGTACATTAAAAGCCTTTTCCTAAAATCCTCGCACCGTTCTAAGTTGCAGTCGATCAAAATTCGTTTTCCATCCTGAATCAGAAAAAAATCGTGCAAGAATTTACCCTGTGGTGATAGTAATGCAGAGTAGCAAGGTATTTTATCTGACAACACGGCAACATCATTAGTGACGATTCCCTGAAGAAAGGAGAGTGTGTCATTACCGGAAAGGGAACAAATGCCGCGCTCTTTAAGGCGTGCAATGTACATAATTCGCTAAACCTCATTCAGTTACCTTATCGGTAAAAATGTCGCTTTAAATGATAAAATACAAGAGTTAAGTGTGCTAAGAAGAATTTTTAACCTAATCTTGCTTTTAGGGGTCTTTGCTTAAAGAGGTGTGCTTTCGACTGCGATGCGAGTACTATTCGTTACATCCACCCGTATTGGCGACGCTGTTTTATCCACAGGACTGCTCAATCATTTGGGAAAAACCATACCTGAAGCACAAATAACAGTTGCTGTGGGCTATCTACCAGCGCCACTGTTTACGCAATTCCCTGCAGTAAAACGAATAATACCGCTGCGAAAACATAGGTTTGGATTGCATTGGTCGAAGTTATGGATTTCAACTTTTGGGTCTGTATGGGACATTGTTATCGATTTGCGAGGATCGGCTCTTGGATGGCTTTTACTGTCAAAGCAAAGAAAAATTATATGTAAACCTTTACCAAATGAGCATCGTGTTGAGACATTAGCTAGAATGATGAATTTATCTTCACCACCATCGCCTGTTCTGCCCACTGGGAGTCTCCCAAAAAGAATAGCAAAAAAACATATAGGCGGTAAAACAACCATAGGTTTAGGAGTTACCGCAAATTGGCCGCCTAAAATCTGGCCTGCCGATAGGTTTATATCGCTGGCAGAAAATATAATTGGAGTTAACGGTCCATTTCACGGTGCTCGTTTGGCTGTATTTGGTGGGCCTGGTGAGGAAGATATAGCTAGGCCAGTGCTTGACGCATTGGGTCCAAGCGCTGCAAATTTTGTTGGTAATTTTGATATTTGTGCAACGGCGGCACTTATTGAGAAGTGTGGACTCTTTATTGGAAACGACTCAGGATTAATGCACATGGCTGCCGCGCTTAATGTTCCTACAATTGGCCTTTTTGGGCCAAGTCCTCCTGAGCAGTATGCTCCATGGGGTGAAAATTGTCGTGCGATCAGTGGAGACGTAAGTTATCGTGAGTTGGTAAATAATCCAACTTTTGATCATCAGAGGAATATTAATTTAATGACTGGATTAAGTGCCAAAAAAGTGCTCTCCGCCGTGACTGCATTAGCCAATGATATATCTAAAAACCGATTGTTGTCATAATGAAACTACAAACAAAAATATCGGCCCTGGTAGTTGTTCACAATGAAGAAAAGAAACTTGCATCATGCATGGACACATTATGGTTTGTTGATGAAATTGTAGTTCTCCTTGATAAATGTATTGATAGATCAAAAGAAATAGCGGCGTCCTACACCGATAAATTGATAGAGGGTGAATGGGAAGTCGAGGGCGATCGAAGAAATTGTGGTATCAAAGCTTGCAATTGCGAGTGGATACTTGAAATTGATGCCGATGAAAAAATTACTGATATATTAGCGAGGGAAATATTGGACGTAATAACTACCACCAATTCCGACAGGCACGATATTCCCGTAGATAATCATGTTGGTGGCCGTCTTATTCGCTTTGGATGGGGGGCGTCTTTTGGTCGCGGAGCACATACCGCTCTTTTTAAAAAGGGCTGTAAAATTTGGGGAAATGAACGCGTTCATCCTAAATTATTTTTCAGAGGAACGAAGGGCAAGACGCTTGAAAATGCAATATATCATGATGTTGATGAAAATATATCCGGGTTGATAAAAAAACTTGATAGTTACTCTTCGGCTAATGCGTTGGATCTGAGAGAAAGTGGTAATATTGGAAGTCTGGGGCATAATATTCGACGTATATTTTCGAGATTCTACAAATGTTATGTTTCTCGGCGGGGGTATAAAGAGGGAAGTTGGGGTTTTCTCATCGCGCTTTTAGCGTCTCTTTATCCAATAATATCTTACTTAAAAGCTAATTTGGAAGACTAAGAATGGCAACAATTGTAATTGCCGATGATGGGATACCTTTTAATGGGCGCACGCCGGAGGAGGGACCGCTCGGTGGTGCCGAGAGTGCAGTTGTCTCTCTAGCCAATAAACTCGCAACTCGCGGACATCAAGTGACTGTTTTTACTGCAACTCAAGAAGAGGTATTTCATCGTGGTGTAAAGTGGCTTCCAATTTCAGGTGAGTTGCCCAGATTTGCATCCCTGTACATTGCAAATCGAAGCGATAAGCTAATACCCTTATTGCCAGATGCAATGGCCCGCGTGTTTTGGATTCACAATCCAGCAGAATATTTGCTTAAATTTAGATACTTATGGAAATTATTTAAATGGAAACCCACAATAATATTTTCTGGGGCATTCCATGCAAAAACCTGTCCGGTCTGGGTCCCTGAAGGAGGAAGGAGGGTAATACCATATGGAATTACTGATATATTCTTAGATACAAAACGGAAATGTATTGCACCGCCGGTGGCATTGTTTACTTCAAATCCTTTGCGTAGTCTTTCTTGGTTGCTGGACGTTTGGGTAGAAAAAATCCATCCTCTCTCTCCTGCAGCGGAGTTGCATATTTATTCCGGTCCGGAGACCTATGGTTCATTTGGTTTAACTCGTGCTGGAGCAATGAACAAGGTAATCGAAAAAGCGCATTCGTGCGAAAAGTTTGGGGTAAAGGTATTATCACCCGTTAAAAAGTCAAAGTTGGCAAAAGTTTATTCTAATGCACGAGTCATGCTTTATCGTGGCGACCCTGGTGAAACTTTTTGCCTAGCAATTGCGGAGGCTCAGGCGGTTGGAGTGCCTGCTGTTATTCAAAATATTGGATGTGTTGCAGAACGGATTATTGACGGTAAAACGGGATTTGTTACCTCAGATGACACAAGTTTTGCAAACAAAGCTTCTGCACTTTTAAACGATGATGAGCTTTGGTGGCAACAGTGCCGAACCGCCCTTGAGGAGCAGAGGTCATGGAGTTGGGATGAAGCAGCTAAAGCTTTTGAGTCTTTGATAGTCTAAAAATAATATGAAATTCGGGACTAGTTTTTTTGTTTTTGTAAAAAAGCACCTGATTTATCATTTCAGAACTTTAAGATATTCTTTGGAACAAAATTTTTGTTTGTTAAGAAACGAGTGTGGCATTTTCTTTGATCCAAAAATATTTTGGGGTTTTAATAAATTGCTAGGATTTGAATAATTGTCTTATATTAACGTTGGTTTTCGGTCAAAATCAGCTCTTTTGATTTTGGGGTAGTGAGGGCAATATGTGTGGAATAGCAGGTTTAATGACCCTTACCGGCACGGAGCCAGAAGTAGAGGCAGTGCGATGTATGGGCGAAACATTGGGGCATCGTGGGCCAGATGGTGAAGGGGATTATTTCGGTCCGGGCATTGGTTTAATTCATCGAAGATTAGCAATCATCGACCTTGAAACAGGTAAACAGCCTCTTTTTCATCCAGCAGGGTTTTGTTTGGTAGCCAACGGCGAAATTTATAACTACGTAGAATTAAGGAAACAGTTCGACCAAACAAAGTTTCTGACACAGTCAGATTGTGAGATTCCATTATATCTTTATGATCGCGATGGGGAACGGTATGCCACTGGTTTACGAGGTATGTATGCCATTGCGCTTTTTGATAAAATCGATCGTAGACTGCTTTTGTCGCGGGATCCTTTTGGAATTAAGCCGTTATATTATTGTGAAGGCTCTTTTGGTTTTGCCTTTGCTTCTGAACCACGCGCTTTTTTTGAGTCGGGTCTGTGTAAACCCATTTTGCGCCGCGAGGCAGCAAGAGAGCTTTTGCAACTTCAGTTTACTGTCGGGTCTAGCACTGCATTTGAAAATATTTTTCGTGTTCTCCCGGGAGAGACACTTGTTATTGAAGCTGGGCGAATCGTTCGAAGACATTTCACGGCTGCTTTACCTAAAAATGGGCCTGTCAAAGTTACACTGGACGTTGCAGTGGCAGAAGTTGAACGAACATTACAGCAAAGTGTTCTTGTTCATCAGCGCAGTGATGTGCCGTACGGTATGTTTCTGTCTGGAGGTGTGGATAGTTCGACATTATTATTACAAATGACGAGATTAACTCAAAAATCTGTTAAGGCCTATACTATAGGTTTTCCTGATACCAATGCAGTGGATGAGAGGGAGCATGCACGAAATGTTGCACTCGCACTCGGTGCTGACCATGTTGAGGTAGAGTTTACTGAAAATGATTTTTGGCGACTTACACCAAAAATCATAAATATTATGGACGACCCAGTCGCTGATTATGCTGCACTGCCCACTTACAAATTAGCCGAACGTGCTGCAAAAGATGTGAAAGTAATTCTAAGTGGTGAGGGTGGGGATGAAATTTTCGGAGGTTACGGACGCTATCGTTCTGTAGTTCGCCCATGGCACTTTCTAAAACGAGCTATGCGTTCTAAAGGAGCATTATCCGGTCTTGGACTATTGAGGGATGATAATAGAGATTGGCGTCAAGGTATGATTACTGCGACCGAACTTGCTACTTCGCTCGAACGTTCACCACTTCAGATAGCTCAGGCGACTGACTGTTCAGATTGGTTGGCTCATGATCTTTTATTGAAACTTGATCGTTGTTTAATGGCAGTTGGGGTGGAAGGTAGGACGCCGATGCTAGATACCTATCTGGCCGAGTCAATCTTCTTATTTCCTGACAGCTTTAAGATTAAAGGGAAATCAGGTAAGTGGATTTTGCGGAAATGGTTGGAAAGTTCACTTCCAGTTTCAAAGCCATTTTCTAGAAAACGTGGATTTTCCGTTCCTGTAGGGGAATGGATATCCCGAAAAGGTGATATTCTTGGCCCTCTTGTAGCTATGCAACCAGTGATTGCTGAATTCTGTGACCCTGAAACCGTTAAAAGAGTTTTCAATATGCAAGGAAAACGGGAAGGTTTTGCCTCTTGGATATTATTATTTTTTGCGCTTTGGTATAAGCGTCATATAGAAGGCCAAATGCTTGATGGTGACGTTTTTAATTGTCTAAGAATTGGCGCTAAATAAAATGCAATTTCGAGGTAAGACATTTTAATGGAATTAAATTGTTTGAATCACCAAGTCGCAACGATAGCAAAATACATCAAATTAGTAAAAAATATTTAAGCAATTTATTTATGTGCTTCCAAACAGATCACGATTTTTATGCCAGTCCTCTATACTCTCATCTGGGTATTGCTCAAATATTTCGTCTTTATCTGATATTACAGTCCAAGCAGCTTTATGTTTAACCATTGTATGACGGACATCAGGTGGAATTGGCAATGGAGTGTCCACGGATGAGGCAAATAAATAGATCCAATGTGCATGGCGATTATTATGATTCCACATCATAGTTCCACAATGTTTACAAAAATGTCTTCTCGAGTATCCAAGGCCATCTTTTTCATACAAGTTTCTATCATTTAAATTTGAACGGTAAATTGAGAGGTGTTGTTCGCCTCTGACCTTCATCGTCTTCGTATTTGCCATAATATTAACGGTTGATCCCCCACTGCCTGCAAGCTTACGACAGATTAAACAATGACAGTAGGAAAACGGAAAGGGAGTGTCAGACTCAACTGTGTATCTAACTTTTCCACAATGGCATGAACCTCGTAGTAACATCTATAACACCAGTCTCTTAAAGTGATGAATAAAGCATTAAAATAATATCATAACACAGTAATTTTTTCAGAGATTTTTGCTTTGTTGTGAACACTAATGTTGACTTTCAATTATTAGTCTCTCAGCAAGTCTTCATTTACGTCGGAGAGACAATTAGAAACATAAAGAATTAGGAGGTATCTTCATAATTTTTATCAAAAAAACATTTTTTATAAAACTAAGTCAAATAAACCTAAAGTATCAATCATTAATTAAATTTTTTAAATAATTACTCCTGAAGTTTCTATGAAAATAGTTGTTGAAAAAAAGAACAAAGTATGAACAAATAGGCAACTCATTGATCGAATCCCGAGCCTGTGAAATAAGGAGTAACATATGACTGAATCAGTACTTCGACTAGTAGATAAGGGTGATATGGAAAAAAATAAAGCACTTGATGCAGCGTTACAGCAGATCGAAAGAGCCCATGGAAAAGGTTCTATTATGCGACTTGGTGAAGGGCAAGTAGTTGAGACTGAGGCAATTCCAACAGGATCTTTAGGACTTGATATTGCTCTTGGTATTGGCGGCATACCAAAGGGGCGTATTATAGAGGTTTATGGTCCGGAGAGCTCCGGGAAGACTACTTTGGCGTTACATTGTGTAGCCGAAGCGCAGAAGTCAGGCGGACAATGTGCTTTTGTTGATGCAGAGCATGCACTCGATCCTGTTTATGCAGGTAAGCTTGGAGTTGATATTGATAATTTATTAATTTCGCAGCCGGATGCAGGTGAACAAGCACTGGAAATCACTGACACTTTGGTGCGCTCAGGTGCTATTGATTTAATAGTAGTTGACAGTGTCGCAGCGCTTGTTCCTAGGGCAGAGCTTGAAGGAGAAATGGGGGACACTCATGTTGGCCTTCAGGCAAGGCTCATGAGCCAAGCTTTACGCAAACTTACTGGTTCAATCTCACGCACCAATTGTACTATAATTTTTATCAATCAAATTCGCATGAAGATTGGAGTGATGTTCGGCAACCCCGAGACTACGACTGGTGGCAATGCACTAAAATTTTACTCTTCTGTACGATTGGATATTAGGCGTATTGGTGCAATTAAAGATAAAGATGAGATAGTCGGAAATCAAACCCGTGTAAAGGTAGTTAAGAACAAGGTGGCGCCACCCTTTAAAACAGTAGAATTTGATATAATGTATGGAACTGGAATATCAAAAATGGGAGAGCTAATTGATCTAGGTGTGAAGGCAGATATTGTTGAGAAATCTGGTGCTTGGTTTTCTCATGCCAGTCAGCGCATAGGGCAAGGACGCGAAAATGCTAAACACTTTTTGTTGGATAATCCAGATGTAGCAGAGAATATTGAACGTGCGGTTTTGTCAAATGCTGGTCTTAAAGACGAAGTCGTGTTATCTGGTGACGGTTTGAAAGAAACTGAAGTGTCTGTAGAAAGTAACCAAGATAAATAAAAAACTATCGTATAAATTATTTTGATTGGGGCGCTTTGTTTTTGGGGCGCCCTTTTCTAATTTCTGGACACCGCGGAGATGCAGCATTATTAATTTGTTATAAATTATCATTGTTATTGTCAGTGTTGGATAAATTATGAAGACTAGCACAAATCAAATACGTTCAGTTTACTTGGATTATTTTGCAAAGAATGACCATCAAATCATTCCATCTTCTCCACTAGTTCCACAAAATGACCCAACCTTACTCTTCACTAATGCCGGCATGGTGCAGTTCAAGAACCTATTTACTGGTATTGAGAAGGCTACTTACTCTCGAGCCACATCTTCACAAAAATGTGTGCGTGCAGGAGGCAAGCATAACGACCTTGAAAACGTTGGTTACACTGCGCGTCATCATACTTTTTTCGAGATGTTGGGAAACTTTTCATTTGGAGATTATTTTAAAGAACATGCAATTGAACTTGCGTGGAACCTTATAACGCGAGAATTTGGTATCAATAAGAATAGGTTGCTGGTCACAATATATCACGAGGATAATAGTGCATCTGAACTTTGGAAGAAAATTGCGGGATTGTCAGAAGGTCAAATAATTCCAATTTCTTCTTCGGATAACTTTTGGTCCATGGGCGAAACCGGTCCATGTGGCCCATGTTCTGAAATTTTTTATGATCACGGCCCTGAATTTGAAGGCCGTCCTCCGGGTAGCTCTAATGAAGATGGTGATCGTTTTATAGAAATCTGGAATTTGGTTTTTATGCAATATAATCAGCTTTCCTCAGAAAAGAGAGAGCCCCTCCCATCACCCTCTATAGACACAGGAATGGGTTTAGAGAGAATTGCTGCAATTTTACAAGGTGTACATGATAACTATGATACGGATACCCTTCGTGCATTGGTCGAAACTTCGGCTAAAGAAGCTAATATCGAACCAGATGGGGAATATCGAAATTCCAATCGTGTAATTGCAGATCATATTCGGGCGACGTCTTTTTTGATAGCAGATGGAGTTTTACCTTCCAACGAAGGTCGTGGCTATGTGCTTCGTCGTATCATGCGGCGAGCCATGCGTCATGCACATATGGTGGGCAGCAAAGATGCAATGTTGCATAAATTAATACCCGTTTTGGTTGAAGAAATGGGAACTGCGTTTCCAGAATTAGGTAGAGCGGAAGTTCTGATTACAGAAACTATAGAACTGGAGGAAAGTCGGTTCAAACAAATGTTGGACCGCGGCCTAAAGTTATTGGAGGACGAGACAAATAAACTTGGAACCGGAGAGGGTCTCCCGGGTCATGTGGCATTTCGTCTCTATGATACCTACGGATTTCCCATTGATCTTACGCAAGATGTATTGCGTGGACAAGGTCGCAGTGTAGACATTACTGGCTTCCAGAATGCTATGGAAAAACAGAGGTCAGAGGCACGAAAATCTTGGTCAGGTTCGGGTGAAGCAACTCAAGAAGTAGTTTGGTTTGATATTCGAGAAAGAAATGGTTCAACAGAGTTTTTAGGATATCGGACAGAAAAAGCTGAAGGCAAGGTTATCGCCTTAATTCAAGATGGAAATCAGGTCAAAAAAGCATCTGCTGGTGAAAAAGTTGCATTACTTACCAATCAAACCCCATTCTATGGGGAGGCTGGGGGGCAGCAGGGCGATCACGGAATAATTTCTGCAAATGGTTTAAAAATATTTATTTACGATACTAAAAAGCAGCTTGGCGATTTGTATGTTCATATTGGTCTGATTAAAAACGGCTCTGTAAGTGTTGGAGACTCAGTGACATTGGAGGTCGACGCAGAAAGAAGGGCTGGATTGTGCAGACATCATTCGGCAACCCATCTATTGCACGCTGCTCTACGTGAACATCTTGGAAAGCATATCACCCAGAAAGGATCACTGGTTTCTTGCGATAGATTGCGTTTCGATGTTAGCCATCCAAATCCGATAACCAGTAGTGATATTGAATTGATTTCCACTAAGGTGAATAGAGAAATTGAGAGGAATACGCTGGTTTCTACCAGATTAATGACACCAGAATCGGCAATTGAGTCGGGTGCGATGGCACTATTCGGTGAGAAATATGGTGATGAGGTACGTGTAGTAACCATGAACGGCGCTGATCAGCAGGCATATTCGGTCGAGCTGTGCGGTGGAACCCATGTTTCTTCAACTGGTGATATTGGTTTGTTTAAAATCACATCAGAAAGTGCAGTGGCCTCTGGTATTCGCAGAATTGAGGCAGTAACTGGCTTGGCAACACTGAATTGGATAAAAAATATGGAAGATGTAATTAAAAAAACATCTGAATTTCTCAATGTTTCAGCCGTACAAATGCCCAATAGAGTGGAGAGCCTTCTTGAAGAAAGGAGAAAACTCATCGTTGAGGTTGAAGAATTACGCCGCAGAGTAGCAACCGGTGGTAGATCCGAAGTGGATGAGAGGGAAATACGTAATGTGAACGGAGTAAGAATTTTTTCAAAGATTTTTAATAATCTTCCGGCAAAAGAATTAAAATCATATGCAGATACTTTGAAAGAAAAGTTGAAAACTGGTGTTGTTATAATTTGTGGTATAAATGAAGGAAAAGCATCTGTAGTCGTCGCTGTTACTCCTGACTTAATACCCGATTTAAATGCGGTCAATCTTGTGCGTATTGGTTCGGATATTCTGGGTGGTAAAGGAGGAGGTGGGCGTCCGGATATGGCGCAGGCCGGTGGACCAAATGTTAATAAGGTTGACGAAGTTATAGCTGCTATTGAAAAAGAGCTTTCTTATCAGAATTGAACTCTTTACACGCAAGAACACAAGGGGCATACATGTTTGACCTCTAGCATTATGAGGGAATGAATTGAAGGAGCGTTAAGTATAAAATGATTGATTTGCTGTCTATAGCCCGTGCAGAGGCGGCGGGTGAGGAATTGCTTGGTGTTTTTGATGGATTATTTACCAATTCTGTTGTTAAACCAGAAGGCTTTCCTGAAGCGGTAGTTTGGCAAGGAGGGAATTTTGAGGGTGGTTTGAAGCCAGTTTGCCATTCATTGACCGATGCATTTGCCCTTCTTGGTACCTTACAGGCGATTGATGTACTGGGCTTACCATTTTATGCTGTTCCGATGTGGGCTCAGTACAGGCATGATATGGATTTGGCTCCTCTTGCATGGTTTGGAAACATGCCTTGTACTTCTATCAAATGGTCTACAGCTGGTGATGCTTATGTGAACGATGCATCGGGGAAAAAGGTAGTTGTTAAAGGAAAATCAGCAAACGCACCACTAAGAACGCGGTCCGGCGTGTATTGTAACGTTCGTCCTTACGGTAATATTACTGTGGTTCGCTGTATGCCTTGTCTGCCTTATTCACAAAATAGATCTAAGTTTAATGTTAATCAAGAAACTGGGATTATTCACTCAGAAATGAACTCACCAGGTGTTCAGATGGCCTACGCTAACAGGCTTTTTCTTAATTTGGTACATACGACAGGTGCAATCGGTCGTGTGGCCATGAAACCAACACAGGCCATGGAAGACGGAATAAATGCTGGCTTGCACGCTTGGTTACTCAGGGGCACAAAATTCAACGTGGGTCGGCAATACGCTGTGGACCCATATGAGGAACAAAAAAAGGAGATAGACAAGATAATTGCTCTGTTGCCTTCAGATTTTAAAGCCGGAATGGAAAGTTGGACCGGTCAAATAGAGCAACATATTGCTGACACAAATTATGGGTTAATTCTTTGGGATTTAATTAACCAGCGTGAATGCGTGGTGATAGCGACGGACCTTGATGGCGATAGGCTGACTGATCTATTAGCAGATGTATCCGATCCTCTCCGTGCTTATGGAGATAAAATACTTAAGCATGTTGGTTCAGATGAGGAAATGAATACTGTATGGAGTGACCTAGGATATACTACAGGGAATGGTCGGGATATGACTTCAGTTATGCACCGAATGAAGGGGCCGCCTATACATGAGCAAACACTTGGGTCAGCAGATGCCATGCTAATCCGGATGTTAAATGGTGATGAGACCGTTGGAGGAACAAAAAAACCCTATGACCCGAGAATTCATTACGTATTAATCAGAGATGCTTATTTGGATGCAAACCCAACTAATGAAAAACTCAGGAATTGGTTTGACAACGTACTAAAAATTTTTGATGAAATTTATAGTGGAGAACGACCTCTATTTCTTGAAGGCTATAAGCAATTAAAGGAAAGGATCAAGCCTTGGTGTACTTAATCTTTTGAATTATACAAATGTTTTAATTGTTTTATTTTGGAGCATAAAAATTTTCTAACATTTTTACGATTCCATCTGTGGAGTTGGTAACCGCAAATAGGTCACGTGTTAGAGACGCAGAGAACCCATTTTGGATTGTTGTATCAATTAATTTTATTAAGGGTTGCCAATAATCATTTACATTTACAATCAATATAGGTTTTTTATGCACTCGTAATTGTCGCCATGTTATGATCTCAAGCGTTTCATCTAATGTTCCTACGCCACCTGGAAGAATTATAAAACCATCAGATAGCTCAAACATTTTTTGTTTACGTGCATGCATATTTTTGACGAGTATTAATTTAGTAAGGTTCGGATGATCAACTTCTCTTCTTTTTAAAAAATCTGGCATAACTCCTATAACGTTTCCACCGGAACATAATGCTCCATTAGCAACCGCACCCATCAATCCAGTTTTACCACCACCATAAACAAGTGTAATTTTTGCTGATCCCAATAATTTCCCCAAATTCTCTGCAGTTTTCAGAAAAGTTGAACTGCTACCGGAAGAGGAACCGCAGAAAACTGCAACAGAACGAACGGTTGATGTTTTATTTTTTCCTTCTATCAATTACAACCTCGATTTTGTGTGAAGCAATCGCACTTTTTTAACTGTTATATAGAAACCAAACAAGCAAGCTGAAAATAATAACAACAATCGAATTAGGATTTAATACTTTTAGCGTAAACACGGTTTGGCATCTGAAAAATATACATACTTTACAAAATGTCATTTATTGTTCTATTCGCATTGAGAAAAAAAATTCAATTATGTAATTTTTATTAAAATAGTGTAATTAAAAATGACTTATAAAACCTATGGGTATTCTATAACGTGTACATAGTGTTTAAAGATTTCAAAACTACCAGTCGATACAGCTACTTTTTTGTAGTAAACTATGTCCATAGCTTAAAAATCGAAGGATTGAAAACATGACGAGACCCGTAGTAATTGGGTTAGTTGGCGGGGGGCTTATCGTGTTGGCTATAACACTAACATTTTTAGTCCAGCCAAAATTCTCAATGCCACTGCCATTTCTTAGTAATAATGAAAATACATTGGTCAAAGAGAAGGAAAAAAACTTATTAAAAGAAACAAACCGAATAGCAGATAAAACTGAAGGCAAGTCTCGTAAAAAAGATCCGACTAAAGCAAAAAATATAAAAATGAGCTTAAAACTGCCTAGTTTTGATATTGTTAGAGTAAATCCCAATGGTGACGCCGTAATTGCTGGTCGTGCTGTGCCGAATGCCTTAGTAACTGTAAGCATTGGCAAAAGAATTTTAGGAAGGGTTAAAGCAGATGGGCGTGGGGAGTGGGTATTGGTTCCCGATAAGCCTCTGGCCTCCGGCACATTGCAGATGGTGTTGATGGCAAAAAATCCTGATGGAGAAGAAGTTGCTGCGGGCCGTGATGTTGTTGTTGTAATTGATAAGAATTTATCAGGCACGCAAGCGAAAAAATTTAACAGCAAAACCCCGGTTCTTACAGTGTCAGTTCCCAAAACAGGCTCTGGAACCCAAGTAATTCAAGGTCGGGATACTAAATTTGGCAAGTTTATTTCTAACCAGAACGAATCATTAAAAAAGTTGAAGGTGATTATCGAGACTATAGATTTTAACGACATTGGTATTGGGACAATAAGTGGTCGGTCCGTGCCAGACACAGTTTTAAAGATTTATCTCGATAATAAATTTTCTGCGGGGGGCAAGTCAGGCTCGGATGGCAGATGGATGATAGCAATGTCAATGCCGTTACCCCAGGGAGAAGTTCTATTACGAGTTGATGCTTTGGATCAAAAAGGTGGGGTTTTTGGTCGAGCGGAAGTAAAGATTGTTGGTCAAGATAAGCTGATGCGTTTGCCAGATAAGTCTCTGATAAAGGTACAACGAGGAAATAGCCTTTGGAGGCTTGCACGACGGGTGTATGGAGAAGGAATTCTTTACACAATAATATACGAAGCAAATCTTAAGCAAATTAGGGATCCGAATCTTATATACCCTGGCCAAGTTTTCTTTGTTCCCCCCATTGGTGAGTTTGACTAAAAGTTATTTTTGGTAATCTTCCGTCCAGTGTTCTTTTAGTTTGTCGCGAAGGATTTTTCCTCGGTCTGACTTGGGTAAATTGTTAGTTATTACAATTTCTTTTGGTATCTTATATTCAGGCAATAACTTTCGACAATGATTTAAAATCGTTTCAGTACTAAGCTCTTGTTCCGGTTTAAAAACAACATAACATACTATTTCTTCCCCATAAATCTTATCAGGAATACCTATCGCTGCTGCTTCGCTTACTTTTTCTAATGCCATGATTGCATTATCAATTTCCAAGGGTGCAATATTTACTCCGCCTCGAATTATTATATCCTTGGTTCTACCCGTAACAGAAATAAATCCATCTTCATCCATTGTGGCCAAATCGCCAGTAGGAATTCTCATATCTTTCAGGTCCTCCCATTTTCCTTCTGGTGAAATTGTCGCAATACAAGTTTGTGGCCCTCCAATAGTTACTTCACCTTCGATGTTTACGGGGCATGCGCTTCCGTCAGGTCCTACTATCAAAAATTCTTGGTGTTTTGCGGGAGGTCCAACTGTGCCCATTCGCCTTCGATAATGTCTATTTCCACAAATCCATCCTGCTTCTGACATTCCATACAATTGTAATAGTGTTACTCCATACATCTCCTCAAAACGTTTCCATTGTTCCGGAGACAAGGGTGCTGTAGAACAAGTCATTAACCTTAAACTTGGGATATCTGTGGCTTTGATTCCAGTAGGTTCATTTAATAACATATTGATGACCGTGGGCACTCCGGCAGAAAATGTTAGATCATGATCCTGAATCCAATTAAAAAAACGGCTGCGTGAAAATCTTTTAGCGATATACATTGAAAGTCCAAGTTCAATCCAAGGCATAAGACTTAACACTTGTGCTGAGTTCCAACCAAATGACCTGTATTCCAGAGTTTTATCGTCTGAAGTGAGACCAAGAAAGTCTATAGTATTTTGTCCGTTCAGCCAGTAAGCTAAATGGTCATATACAACACATTTGGGCCGCGAAGTTGTTCCAGATGTACAAAATATGCATGAAACATTTGAGGCTTCGTTTTCCGTATTTACTTCTTTGCTAGCTGTTAGACCCGAAATCGCATTAAAAAAATCATCATCGTCCGGGTTCACTGTCGTTTCAGAAGACCAGCTTGAAAATGTGTATGTTTTGCAATTTAAACCCTCAGTTAATTTTTCTAGATTTAAATCGGAATGGCATATTACGGCACTTGGCTGGATCGAAACTAAAAGTGACGCTATATGAGTTTCATTTATTTCTATGTTTAGTGGGCAAACTACTGCTCCCAGACGCCAGATTCCCATCCATATGATCATTCGGTCAATACTTTCTTCAGCAAGAAGGCCTATTCGATCTCCCTTTTTAATCCCTTGCATTTCTAAATAGCATGCAATTCGATTGGCCCAATTATGAAGTTCACCCCAACTTATTGATTTGGTCTGATCAAGATCAAACAAAGCTATTTTATTGGGGTGTTTGTTCTTATATGTGTCCAGTACTTTCCTAACAGAACGAAAGGGAAGTGTTAGGGGCGGCTGTTGAAAATTTTGTTCAGCTTTCATTTTTCATTCCGTGTGAGACAGTCTAAAATTAGCATGGCCACACATGTGGTCAAGATTTAGAGAATTTGGAAAATTGATCAATGGGTCATTTTCTGAGGTCCAAAAGGCGAAATATGGAGAGAAGTTGTGGACGGGCCATCAGAGCGCAGGGCGTTACGATTAATGTGAGTATTGTTGCGAATGCCAATCCGAATGCGATGGCGGTAGATATTTGAACCCACCATTGCGTTGATGGTGCCCCGTGAGAGATTTCTCTACCTATAAAATCAATATTGATTTGCATTACCATTGGCATGACACCGAGTATAGTTGTAATGGCTGTTAACAGCACAGGCCGGAGTCTTTGTGCTCCGGTTAATAAAATTGCTTTTTTAGTATCTACAACCTCTTTTACAATTCTGTCAAAGGTGTCAATGAGAACAATATTATTGTTTACAACCACTCCCGCTAAAGAAATTATTCCAATACCACTCATAACAATTGAGAACGGTTGGCCAATGGCAAGAAGACCTAGCATTACGCCTATCGTGGACATTATTACTGAAGTTAGAATTAAAAAGGTTGAGTAAAAACTGTTAAACTGTGTTACCAAAATAATAGCCATTATAAAAAGGGCGATCCCAAATGCTGAGCTTAGAAATGTTTCAGCTTTTTTTTGTTCTACATCTTCTCCTTTGAAATTTATCCTAACACTTGACCCAAATTCATTATTTGCCAGCCACTTTTTTAATTCCACCACTTTATCATCAGCTAGATAACCAGGAACTATATCTGCCTTAATTACCATTGCGCGTGTGCCATTTACGCGTCGCAATTCACTGGTCCTTTTTTTTGGTTCTCGCGAAACGAAATTACTTATTGGTATTAAACCAGAATTGGTTTGTATTCTAATTTGGTCGAGTTGATTGATACTACGCCAATTGGCTGGGTAACGAGCGACAATATCTATTTCCTTGTCTGCATTGTTTGGTCTAAATTCATCAAATTTTAATCCTTTTGTAACAAGTTTAATAGCAGCACCGATTGAAGCTATGTCGGCTGAAAATTTGGCGGCCTGTGCCCTATCAACAGTAATTTCCCACTCCAAACCATCCACAGGGCGGCTGTCCTCTATATCTTTGATTCCATTCATGCGTTCGAGTTGAGTTCTTATTTTAGCTACTGCAGTTGTCAATTCCGAGGTATTGTTTGAAGTGAGTAGGAGTTGAATAGGCTTTCCAATGGGTGGACCGGCCTCCTGTTTTCTAGTTTCGACGTGTATCCCAGCAAGAAGCCGAGTCCGTTCGATGATTTCATTAAGAATTATATCTGCCGGTCGTCTTTTGCCCCAATCGGTGAACTCAAGACGTATTATACCAATAATATCCTCGGGAGTATCATCTCGTCGATGCTGTATTCCCGAAACCAGCGATACTGAAGCAATTTCTTCCTTTTCAGTTTGCAGTTGAAGTATATTTTCCTCAATCTCACTAACGATTTCATCCATTTCTTTTACAGAGAGATTTCCTCTGGCAAAAATTTGCAAAATTGCTTGATCAGGTTCCACCTTAGGAAAAAATTCAATACCCTTTCCAAAAGTTAGGTAAGAAGCCCATACTCCGGCCAAAAGACCTATAGATAAAACCAGAACTTTCCCATAGTGCTGAAGAGAAAAATTAAGGAACGTTACATAGCGACCGGTTAAACCTTTATATAAAAATGGATCACTACTTTCACTCAGAACAAAACCTACTTTTCCAGGTCTTCCAAATATTGTGCCCAGCGTTGGAATGAATAATAATGCCATCAAAAGCGACGCCGCGAGGGTAGCCATCAATGTTATTGGAAGGAATTTCATAAACTCCCCAACTAAACCAGGCCAAAATAATAAAGGACAGAATGCTGCGAGAGTAGTAGCCGTAGAGGCTGTGATAGGCCAAGCCATTCTTTTTGCAGAAATTATGTAGGCGTTTTTTTTATCCGTTCCTTCGCACATTTTTCGATCAGCTAATTCAACGACTACGATAGCTCCATCAACAAGCATTCCCACAGATAAAATTAATGCAAATAAAACAACTATATTTACCGTAAACCCTAACATTGCTAGAACGAGAATACCGGACAAAAAAGATGCCGGTATAGCTACGCCCACCATTAAACCAGATCTTACTCCGAGCGCCCCAACTACTACGATCATTACCAGTAAAACGGCCGAGGTCACGTTGTTTTGCAAGTCCTGTAACATTGTCTGAATTTGTCGAGACTTATCCTGTGAATATGTTACCTTTACTCCTTCTGGCCATGAAATTTTAGTGTTTTCGACGGCTGATCGAACTGATTGAATGGTCTCTATTATGTTTTCTCCGGAACGCTTGGTAACTTCGATTGAAATTGATGGCTTGCCATTTACTCGTGCAAATGTTTGTCGGTCCTTAAATGTCCTATTTAGTACTGCTACATCCCGAATTCTCACTACAACATCACCGTTTACTTTTAACGGCATACTTAAAATATCCTGCATGTTTTCGAAAAGACCGGGTACTTTGATGCTAAAACGTCCAGTGCCCGTATCAAGTGAACCTGCAGCAACAAGTTGATTGGATCTTTGCACTTGTTCAATAATCTTCCGTGCATCCAGTGAATAACTCTCGACCCGCATTGGATCTATAATAATTTCAACCATTTCATCTCTGTCACCCGCTATATTTGCTTCGAGTACAGTGGGAATAGTCTCAATACGATCGCGAAGTTTTCGACCTAGGGTTAGCAATGTTCTTTCTGGAACGTCTCCACCAAGAGAAACAATTATAACTGGAAAAAGACTTAGATTGACCTCGTGGACAACGGGTTCTTCTGTTCCAATGGGTAAATCAATTTTAGCGGTATCTACTTTCTCGCGAACGTTATCTACAGCTTTGTCCGAGTCGAACCCTGCTTCAAACTCAAGGAGGACGTTTGCATAACCTAGGGAAGCATTAGAACGAACTTCCTTTACTCCTTCAATAGTTTTGAGTTCTTTTTCCATAGGTTTTATAAGAAGACGATCCGCGTCCTCTGGTGAAATCCCCTCATGTGTCATACTCACATACATGATTGGTACATTAATATCTGGTTCGGCTTCTTTTGGGATATTGATGTAAGCTGTCAATCCCGTTACTAAAACTAGAACAAGAATAGATAAAGTTGTCCGTGATTTCTTAACACCTGCATCGATAAGGGTCATTTTACACCCTCTGTGTTTGGACCCTGTTCTGGATAAGTTTCAACTAATTGGCCAGCCCTCACATATCCTTGACCTACCGTAATAAGGTTTAATGTTTCAGGAAGGCCCTTTACCCAAACTCCATTTGATTGATCTGAGAGAATGCTTACAGGAAGAAATTGGACTATCTTGTTGGTTGTTATTGACTTAACACCTAAAATTCCGTCATCACTTAAACTTAGAAGCGAAGACGAAAGAAAATGTGCTTTGGTCGGTTTTAGTCTAATAGTAATGCGACTTGTTAACCCAGCTTTAATAACACCGGTAGGATTTGGAACATTGACCTCAATTTTGAACGTTCGAGTTGCGGGATCCGCAACGGATCCAAGAAAGTGCACTTTACCTTTTGCAACGCGATTATTGATTAGATTTATAGTTGCTGACATCCCTAATGCAAGTTTATCGATTTCTGCTTCTGAAATGGCCCCTACGAGAAAGATAGGATCGAGGTCTACTACACGTGCCAATCGATCACCTACTCTTACAAAGGCCCCTTTTTCGACGTAGCTATTCTCGAGAATGCCCTCAAAAGGGGCAACTATAGAAGTGCGTTCTATGTCCTTCTGGATAGATGCAACCTTGGCTTCGGCGCTTTCTAATAATGCTTTTGCTTCCGCTAATTTCGTCTCTGCTCTAAACCCCCTTTTTGCCAACCTGAGTGCTGCTTTGTATTCAATTTTACGTTGGCGTAAAAGTGAGTTGGATTTTTTTAATTCTGAAATCCTTTCTGCGGGATCAATTTTTAAGATTACTTGTTTATGTTTAACCCTGGATCCTTTTCTAACTAAAATTTTACTAATAATACCAGTTGTTTCTGCTCTTAAAACGACAAATCGTGAAGCTGATGTTTGTCCCCTGATTATTATTTCTTGATTCCATTCTTCTGCAGAGATTCTTCTAAAACGCACCCGTTGGCGTAGGTCGGTGTCACCTTTCAATTCTGCAGTAGGATTTGAGTCTTTCGGCTTATCTGAACTCCCAAAAGATCCTGACAAAATCCAAACGGCAGAAATTACTGCGACTAAAGTTGCAATTCGTATAGATGAGTTTTTCATGATTAAGTGTAATTACTAGAGTAAGGAATGAATGCAGAAAATAATTATCCAAGACCATTAAAACGCATAATTCTATATCATTAACTATAGATTAGGCCACAAAAACTTAAAAATATTAATATAAGCCAAACAATTTTCTTTCATGGGCTTTATTTTGATAGGTTTTCTAGGCTACCATAGCAGCAGTAATTCC
>MDTG01153702.1_pt1 | contig 29109 bp, 30 predicted proteins | sample 811421 | NCBI WGS metagenome assembly MDTG01 (sample SAMN05326645, study PRJNA326480) | marine metagenome | isolation source: seawater | place: Pacific Ocean: South East | collected 2011 | reverse complement strand
CGCCAGGCCTCGATCGGCGCCGGGCTGCCGCTTTCGGCCGGGGCGACCACGCTCAACAAGGTCTGCGGGTCGGGCATGAAGGCGGTGATGCTCGGGCATGACGCGATCCGGGCAGGCTCGGCCGACGTGGTCGTTGCCGGCGGCATGGAGTCGATGACCAACGCACCCTACCTGGTCAAGCGCGGCCTGCGGATGGGCCACGACCAGCTGATCGACCACATGTTCTTCGACGGGCTGCAGAACCCCTACGACGGCCAGATGATGGGCGGATTCGGCGAGAAGTGCGCGGCCAAGTACAATTTTTCGCGCGAGCAGCAGGACGATTTCTCGCGCGCCTCGGTCGAGCGCGCCAACAAGGCGATCGAAGAAGGCCTGTTTTCCGGCGAAATCGTGCCGGTCAAGGTCAAGTCGCGCAAGGGCGACATGGAGATCGCCACCGACGAGGAACCCGGCCGGATCAACGTCGACAAGATTCCGAACCTGCGTCCGGCCTTCGCCAAGGACGGCACGATCACCGCGGCCAGTTCTTCGAAGATTTCCGACGGCGCCGCGGCCCTCGTGCTGATGAGCGCCGACAATGCTTCACGGCGCGGAATCCAGCCCCTGGCCAGGATCGTCGCGCACGCGACCCACTCCCAGGAACCTGAATGGTTCACGACCGCGCCGGTCGGGGCGATGAAGAAAGTGCTGGAGCGGGCCGGCTGGCGCGCCGACGAAGTCGACCTCTACGAGATCAACGAGGCTTTCGCAACGGTCACCATGGCCGCGATGCACGAGCACGGCCTGCCCCACGACAAGGTCAACATTCACGGGGGCGCCTGCGCACTGGGCCACCCCATCGGCTGCAGCGGTGCGCGCATCCTGGTCACGCTGATCCACGCATTGAAAGCCACCGGCGGCAAGCGCGGCGTCGCTTCGCTGTGCATCGGCGGGGGTGAGGCCACGGCGGTCGCCATCGAACTCTAGCGAGCCAGGGCCCCGGGTAGGCGGCGCGGACGCCTGGGAGACCCCGCCCTGCAAGCGCTTTGCCCGAATAACGCGGTCGCCGCGACCAGCGGGTGGCCTCGGCACGAGCGCACACCGATCCATCCGGAAGCGCGTCCACGCGCCATGGTGCATTCATGACCGAAAAACGGGACCCGAAGCACAATCTCGCGCGGCCGCTGGGGCCGTTCAAGCGGATGCAGCCCACGGTGTTCTTCGGCTCGGCGGCGCTGGTCGTCGCATTCTGCATCTTCGGCGGCGGATTCACCGCCACCGCAGCCGCCACCTTCGAGGCCATCCAGGGCTGGATCGCCGATGCGCTGGGCTGGTACTACATGCTGGTCACGACGGCGCTGGTCGTGTTTGCGCTGGCCGTGGTGTTCAGTCCGGCCGGCCGGCTGAAACTCGGCAAGCCCGACGACGAACCGGAATTCAGGCGGCTGAGCTGGTTCGCGATGCTGTTTGCCGCCGGCATGGGCACCGGGCTGGTGTTCTGGGGCGTGGCCGAGCCGCTCAATCACTACCTGGAGCCTCACTACGCCGATCCCGCAACGGCGGCGGCCATGCACGATGCGATCCGGTATTCGTTCTTCCACTGGGGCCTGCATCCCTGGGCCATCTACCTGGTGCTGGCGCTGTCCATCGCGTACTTCCATTTCCGCACCGGACTGCCGCTGGCGCCGCGCTCGGTGCTCTGGCCGCTGATAGGCGAGCGCATCTACGGGATGCCTGGCCACCTGACCGATATTCTGTGCACGGTGGGCACGCTGCTGGGAGTTGCGACTTCGCTGGGCCTGGGCGCGATGCAGATCAACGCCGGCCTTTCGATGTCGCTGGGCATAGAAACCTCGACCCTGGTCCAGGTGCTGATCATTGCCTCGATCACGGCGGTCGCCACCGTTTCGGTCGTATCAGGCATACAGCGCGGCATCCGGCGCCTTTCGGCCCTGAACATCGGGCTGGCATTCGTGCTGCTCATGTTCGTGTTCCTGGTCGGCCCGACCGCCTATATCCTGGAAACGCTGATCGGCGGCCTCGGCATATACCTGCAGACCTTGATCGAGACCAGCCTGGAGACCGATTTCGCGACCGCCTCGGACTGGCAGGCGCGCTGGACGCTGTTTTACTGGGGCTGGTGGATTTCGTGGTCGCCGTTCGTCGGCATCTTCGTCGCCCGCATTTCGAAGGGGCGTACGGTCCGCGAACTGATCACCGCGGGCCTGCTGGTGCCCTCGCTGGTGACGTTCTTCTGGATGTCGACCTTCGGCGGCACCGCGCTGCACCTGGAACGATTCACCGAAATCAATATCGCCCAGCAGGCGGTCGACGACGTGGCCGTCTCGCTTCACCTGTTGCTGAGCGAACTGCCGCTGGGTTCGATCACCACGGTATTCGCCACGCTGGTGATCATCATCTTCTTCATCACGTCCTCCGATTCCGGGTCGCTGGTCGACGACATGGTGACCTCCGGCGGCCACCCCCACCCGCCGGTCTCGCAGCGCGTGTTCTGGGCGGTATCCGAGGGCGCCGTGGCCTCGACGCTGTTGATCGTCGGCGGCCTGGCGGCCATCCAGCAGGCGGCGATTACCATGGCGCTTCCGATGACGCTGCTATTGGCCGCGGCCTGCTACGGCATGGTGCGGGCATTCTCGGTCGATGTCGGCAAGGGCGGCCCGCCCTCGCAAAGTCGTATCGAGGGCGACATCGGGGCGGACTGACTTTCCCGCGATTTCGCGCATCCACGAGGAAACCGGCACGAATCCGCTTTCCTGCACTCGGGCCGCATTCGGGCTAAAGTGCACCGGAACGTCCCAAAGCGCGCAGGCATCGCAAGGCACGCCCGGACGTTTCGACGGATTCGTCGCCGTGACCAAGGAGGTTTCGCCGTGCCCAACCATTACATGTCACGCCTGTTCGGACGTTCGCCGGTCAAGCCTATCCAGCAGCATTTCGAGCAAGCTTCCGCATGCGCCATGGAGCTCGTCCCGTTCTTCCAGGCGGTGATCGCCGGAGATTGGACCGCAGCAACCAAGGCGCGCGAGCGCATTACAGGGTTCGAAGACGCCGCCGACGAACTGAAGCAGGAATTCCGGCTCAACCTGCCCAAGAGCATGTTCATGCCGGTCAGTCGCGCCGACCTGCTCGACCTGATCTCCAACCAGGACCGCATCGCCAACAAGGCGAAGGACATCTCGGGCCTGATCATCGGCCGCAGGATGCAACCGCCGGCATCTCTCGCCGAGGAATACCTGGAGTTCCTGCGCTGCAGCCTGAGGGCCGTGGCCCAGGCCCAGCAGTCGGTCGCAGAGCTCGACGAGTTGTTCGAGAGCGGGTTTCGCGGCCGCGAGGTGGAACTGATGATGGGCATGACCGAGGAACTCGGCCGCATCGAGAGCGAAGGCGACCGCAAGCAGATCGCGCTCAGAGCGGAGTTGTTCAGAATCGAAAAGGATCTGCCGCCGGTGGACGTGATGTTCCTTTACAAGATCCTGGACTGGACCGGCGACCTCGGCGACCTCGCGCAAGGGGTCGGCGGTCGGTTGCACCTGCTGATTTCGAACTGAACCGGGCGGGCTGATGGAACTCGCCCTGGTATTCATCGTACTCGCGGCCCTTTTCGGGCTTTTCATGGCCTGGGGAATCGGCGCCAATGACGTGGCCAATGCCATGGCGCCGGCGGTCGGTTCGAGATCGATCACGATTCGCCAGGCGGTCTTCATTGCCGCCATCTTCGAATTCTCCGGCGCGGTGCTGGCCGGTGGCGGCGTCACCTCGACCATCCGAAAGGGCATCGTCGACGCCAACCTGTTCGCCGCCACGCCGGATCTGCTGGTATTCGGCATGCTGGCATCCCTGCTGGCCGCCGGTACCTGGCTGCTGATTGCGTCGAAATACGGCTGGCCGGTTTCCACGACCCACTCGATCGTCGGGGCCGTGACCGGATTCGCGGTGGCCGCGCTCGGGCTGAATGCCGTGCAATGGCCGCAGATCGGGCAGATCGTGATGAGCTGGTTCATCAGCCCGGTGCTGGCCGGTGTCATCGGCCTGATGCTGTTCATCAGCGTACAGCGGCTGATCCTGGAGCGGGAAGACCCGCTCGCCGCCGCGCGTCGCTACGCGCCGTTCTACATTTTCCTGTCGGGCTTCTTCATCGCCCTGGTCACGCTGCTCAAGGGCATCAAGCATATCGGCGTAGATCTGAGCGCCGTCCAGAGCGGGGCGTTGGCCGCATTCATCGGCGGGCTCATGGCGCTGGTCGGGCACCTCTACATCAACAGCATTCGCGGCGACCTGATCAGCGAGCGAGACTTCCAGTACGCCAGCGTCGAGAAAGTCTTCGCCGTACTGATGGTGGTCACCGCCTGTGCGATGGCATTCGCGCACGGCTCGAACGACGTGGCCAATGCAGTCGGTCCGCTTGCAGCCGTGGTCAGCATTTCGCTCAGCGGTGAAGTCGGGCAGGAGGCCGTGGTTTCCCCGTGGATCCTGGTGCTCGGCGGCGTCGGCATCGTGATCGGCCTGGCGACCTACGGCCACAAGGTAATCCGCACCGTTGGCAGCAAGATCACGCATCTGACCCCCAGCCGGGGATTCTGCGCCGGCATCGCCGCGGCTGCCACCATCGTGATGGCTTCGGGCACCGGCCTGCCGATTTCAACCACGCACACGCTGGTAGGTGCGGTTCTCGGTGTGGGACTGGTACGCGGCATGACGGCCATCAACCTGCGCGTCGTCGGCACCATTTTCATTTCCTGGTTCGTGACCGTGCCCGCCGGCGCGCTGCTGTCGGTCGTGTTTTTCTTCGTTCTGCGGGCGATTCTGGGATAGCGCGGGATCAATACGAAAAACCCCGCTTTCGCGGGGCTTGTCGTATCTGGCGGAGAGAGAGGGATGGACTGCGCACCTTCGGCGCTTGCCCTCCGCTACCGCTCCGGGTTGTTCCAGCCGCTTCGCGGCCTCCACATCGAGCTCGCGCAGCTCGGTTACTGCGCGACCTGCGGTCGCTGGCCCTTCGGGCTCGCCAGTCGCCTGCGGCGCCTGGGCTCGTGAGCTCGCTGCGCTCGGTTCGAACCCTCGATGGGGCTTTTGACCCCATACTCCCTTAGCAGGGGAGCGCGTTGACTGCGCGCCGTTCCGGCGCTTGCCCTTCGCTTCGCTCCGGGTTGCTTCAGCCGCTGCGCGGCTTCCACATCGTCCTCGCGTTGCTCGGGTCAGCCACTCGGCCATCTCTCCGTAAACTTATTGTCTCACGCTCTCGACCAGGCGTTGCTGCGCAACGGGAGAGAGGGAGTACTGCGCGACCTGCGGTCGCTGGCCCTTCGCGCGCTTGCAGGCCGGTATTCGCCTTTTCCGCCGAAGCGAACTGGCAATTATACCGATGCGGACTGGTTTTTGGCCAGCAATTCGGCCGCCCTGGTGGCCACCGGGCTCTGATTTTTTGCGACAATACGCGCTGGTGGTCCTCGTCGGTCTCCCCGCGCCACTAACCCGTAAACCCCGTCAGGCCCGGAAGGGAGCAGCGGCAGCGGGAGCGTGGGCGACGGGATCGGGCGGTCGGGGGCCACCTCTTTTTTCTTTTCCCCCTGTTCGACGCATATCCAGCCTCGGGCCTGCAGACCCTGTCCTGAATTCCAGTTTTATTGAATTTTTTCAGATGCTTGCGAACGATACCTGAGCGTTTCTGTGCGCCAGTGTCGGAATTTTCCTACGCCGGCTGCGCTTTCCCCTAGTCCCTTTCGAGGCGCTTTCCGAGCGATTGCGGCGAAGTTTGCCGATGTTCGAAATCCGGGCCCTTGCCTAATCTGTGCTCACGGTCGACGGACGCGAAAACAGCGACCCGATCGAAATTCAGGAACGAAACCTGGAATCAAAAACAAACCGAAAGGAGAAATATCATGTTCAAGCACATCATTCTGGCACTGGTTCTGGCACTGGGCATCGGCAACGCGGCGTTTGGCTCGGAACCGGTCGACGTCAACACCGCCACGGCGGAACAACTGGCCGAAGCGCTGAATGGCGTCGGCGAGTCCAAGGCCGAGGCGATCGTCGAGTACCGCGAAGCCAACGGACCGTTCACGCACATCGATGAACTGATCAATGTGCGCGGCATCGGCATGGCCACCGTCGACAAGAACCGGGAGATGATCCGCTTCGGCGACGAAAGCCCCTCGGGCGAAGGCTGAAAGGACTGCAACCGCCGCCGCAATCGCGGCGGCCTGCTCCGGAGCCCGGCCTCGCGCCGGGCTTTTTTATGTTGCCCGACCTCCGACTGCCGACCGCTGGTTTATCATCTTCTGAGAAACTGTATTTATATATAGTATTCTGGTCTGCATGGAAACCGCCCCGATGAACCTCACCGATTCGCTCGAACAGCTGCTCGCCGAACGCAACGACCTGTGGCGCGGACGCCGACGGCGGCCTGGCAATGCGCTGGCCACCGGTCGGGCCGCGCTGGACCGGCGGTTGCCCGATGGCGGCTGGCCCCGCGGCAAGCTGGTGGAACTGCTGCCGGAGCGAATCGGCGTCGGCGAACTCGACCTGCTGCTGCCCTGCCTGGCCGAACTCACCCGGCGCGAACGGCCGGTATTGTTCATCGCGCCGCCGATGGTGCCCTGCCCCCAGAGCCTGGCCCGGGCCGGCCTGGACCTGACCCGTCTGCTGATCGTGCGCGAGCAGAAACATGCGTTCTGGGCTGCCGAACAGTGCCTGAAAAGCGGCCTGTGCGGTGCGATCGCGGTCTGGCCCGATGCCGGCAACGGCAGCGCCGTCAGCGATCGCGCGGTGCGCCGGCTCCAGTTGGCGGCCGAAAACGGCGATGCGCCGGTATTTCTCTGCTACGCCCCGGGCAGCACGCCACCGCCCTCGCTGGCCAGTCTGCGGCTGGCGATTCGCTGCGGCGGCCATATCGAGATTCTGCGCAGCCGGGGCGGCGAGACCACCGGCACGATCCGGCTGCACGCCGACAACGTCGTGCCGCTGGTGCCCGGAAGATAATGCCGGCGAACACGCTATGGACCGGCATCGTGTGCCCCCAGGGCGCCCTGCAGGCCGTGCTGCGCCTGCTGCCGGGCATGACGCCGGCAACCCCGTTGGCGCTGCACGACACGGTCAGCGGCCGCGTGCGGATCATCGAGATCAACCGCGCCGCGCGCAGCCGGGGCGTTCACCCCGGCCAGGCGCTGGCCGATGCGCTGGCGATCGCACCCGACCTCGAGAGCCCGGCGCGCGACCGCAAGGCCGAGGCCCGGCTGCTGGAGGAACTGGCACTGGTCGCCTACCGTTACAGCCACCAGGTGGCGATTACCGGAGACGGCGTGGTGCTGGAAACCGGCGGCAGTCGCCGGCTGCACGGCGACCTGGACACGATGCTGTGCGCCCTGAACGATGAAATCTCGGCCATGGGACTGCACGCAAGCCTGGGCACGGCGCCGGTGCCGACCGCGGCCTGCCTGCTGGCGCGCACCGGACAGCACGTGACCGAGGCGGAAACGCTGCGCGGCATGCTTTCGGACTGGCCGCTGCGCCGGCTCGCCCTGGCGCCGGCCGAACTCCATAAACTCGACGGGCTGGGGCTGAAATCGGTGCGCGACGTGCTGGCGCTGCCGCGTTTCGAGCGCGAACGTCGGCTCGGCCGCGCGCTGAACCGCTACCTGGACCAGATTCACGGCCGCGAGCAGACGCCGCTGGTCTACTGGCAGCCGCCGGAGACCTTCTGCCAGGTGCTCGAGCTGCCCGTGCCGACCATCCGCAGCGAAGCGCTTCTTTTTGCGCTCAACCGGGTGCTGGAGCACCTGCATCAGTGGCTCCGGGTGCGCGACCGTGCCCTGTCGGGAATCGAGATCGAGTTGCTGCCGGAGGATCGGGGGCCGAAGATCGAATTCTCCGCCGGGCTCGGTCAACCGGGCTTTCAGCGCGACCGACTGTTGGAGATCCTGCGGCTGAAGCTGGAATCGATCCGCCTGATCTCGGCCATAGAATCGCTGCGCGTGCGCGCCGACAGCACCACCGAACAGCGGCCGCCGCAGGCCGACCTGTGGACCGGCACCAACATCAACGACGCCTGGCCGGCGCTGATCGACCGGCTTGTCGCGCGCATCGGCGAGGACGGCCTGTGCAGCATCGCACCGTGCCCCAATCATCGTCCGGAAAAAGCCTGGAAATGGACACCGCCGGGCACGACCAGCACCGACGCGGCGACTCCGACCAGGCCGAACTGGCTGTTGCCGGAGCCTCGTCCCTGCCGCGCCGGCGAGCTGCGCCTGATCGACGGTCCGGAACGCATCGAGGCCGGGTGGTGGGACGGCCAGGACTGCCGACGCGACTACTGGACCGCCCACGACCGCCACGGCAACCGGCTGTGGGTATTCCGCGAATACAAGCCGCGCGACGGGTGGTTCGTGCACGGGTTGTTCGGATAATCGTCGTTTGGTCTTTTCGGTTTTCGTGGGAGGCGGCTCTGGCGCCGATGAATCCAACCTCAATCGCGGCCAGAGCCCGCTCCCACAAAATCCAATGCCAGACGGCGGAAGATTTTCCGACTTCCGACTACGGTAAGCTCTACCCATGCGTTTACTAATTCTGCTTGTCCTGATTCCCCTGGCCTGGTTCGGCTATCGCCTGTTCCGCCGGCGCCGGCGCCGGGCGATCTCGACGCGTCCCATGCCCGATGAGTGGCGCGAGATCCTGCTGCGCAACGTGCCGCTGTACAAGCGCCTGCCCGACGCGCTGAAGGAGGAACTCCACGGCCATGTCCAGCTGTTTCTGCACGACAAGCGCTTTTACGGCTTCGACGGACTGGAAGTCGACGACGAGATGCGCCTGACCGTGGCCGGCAATGCCTGCGTACTGCTGCTGAACCGCTCCAACGACCACTATTCGAACTTCACCTCCATCTACCTCTATCCCAGCACCTTCGTGGCGCAGCACACCACCTACGACGGCGTGGTTCAAAGCGTCGGTCACCAGGCCCGGCTGGGCGAGTCCTGGCATCGCGGTCCGCTGGTCCTGGCCTGGGACGCCGTGCTGCACGGCACGCGCGACATCAAGGACGGTCACAACGTGGTGCTGCACGAATTCGCGCACAAGCTCGACGACGCCGACGGCCGGGTCGACGGCGCGCCGATTCTCGAACAACGCTCGCAATACACCAGCTGGGCGCGCGTGATGCGGCGCGAATACAAGCAGCTCCAGGCGCAGGCGGGGCGCCGGGCACGCACCGTAATGGACCACTACGGCGCCAGCGCGCCCGAAGAGTTCTTTGCCGTACTGGTCGAGACCTTTTACGAGAAACCGCGCCAGCTCAAGAAAAAGCATCCGGAACTCTACGCCGAGATGCAGAAATGCTTCCAGGTCGATCCGCTGGAATGGCATCCACCCGAGAGCGCTGCCGGCTCGCCCTGAACTTAACGGGCAAAGTATGGCCGGTGCCTCCGACCGAGCCCTTCGGAACCTCACGCACACCAATATTCAACGTGCCTGATATAGACCGGCTCTGGTAAGCTGAACCCGGGAACATTGCAAAGGCGGTGATCCATGTCGACCAGGGACTATAGTTCCAGGCGAAACTTCGACAAGACAAGCGAACCCCGGGGTTCGTCCGGCCGTAAATCCTCGAAACAACCGCAGTTCGTGATCCAGAAGCACGATGCCTCCACCCTGCACTACGACTTCCGGATCGAAGCCGACGGGGTCCTCAAGTCATGGGCCGTGCCGAAGGGGCCGTCCACCGACCCCGGCGAGAAGCGCCTGGCAATTCCCACCGAGGATCACCCGCTGGCCTACGCCGATTTCGAAGGGGTCATTCCCGAAGACGAGTACGGCGGCGGTACCGTGATGATCTGGGATCGCGGTTCCTACGAAAACATCACCGAGAAAGACGACGAGATCCAGCCGATCGAAAAGGCGATAAAGGCCGGTCACGTTCTGGTCGACCTGCACGGCGAAAAGCTGCAAGGTGGGTACGCTCTGCACCGCACCGGTTCCGGCGACGACGCGCGCTGGCTGATGATCAAGATGGACGACGAGCATGCCGACGCGCGCCGCAATCCGGTATCCACCGAACGAAAATCGGTCAAGAGCGATCGCACGATGAAACAGATCGCCGATGATGAAGGCGAGGAAGAGGAATGAGCGGCTGGCAAGAGGCTCTGACGGCGGACGAGCGCGACGCCCTGAAGAAATCCGGCCACCCGGACTGGATGTCGCCCATGCTGGCTACGCTGACCGAAAAGCGCTTTTCCGATCCAGGCTGGATCTACGAGCGCAAGCTCGACGGCGAACGGCTGCTGCTGTTTCGCAGCGGCGACGACGTCCGCCTGCTGACGCGCAACCGGAAACGGGCCAACGACACCTATCCGGAACTGGTCGAGGCCTGCCTCGAACAGGGGTGCACGGATTTCGTCGTCGACGGCGAAGTCGTCGCATTCAAGAACGGGGTCAGCAGTTTCTCGCGCCTGCAGCAGCGGATGAAGATCACCGACCCGGACGAGGCCCGGAAGTCGCGCGTGGCAATTCATTTCTACGTCTTCGATATGCTGCACGTCGACGGCTACGATCTGGATGAACTACCGCTGAGAACGCGCAAGCGACTGCTTCGGCGGCTGATCGGGTTCGAGAAGCCGCTTCACTTCACCCCCCACAGAAATGAGGACGGCGAGGCCTACTTCGAGGAGGCCTGCAGCAAGGGTTGGGAAGGCGTCATCGCCAAGCGGGCCGACTCGCGCTATCGCCACAGCCGGTCAAGCGACTGGCTCAAGTTCAAGTGCGACCACGGCCAGGAACTGGTCATCGCGGGCTTCACCGAACCGGAAGGCGAGCGCAAGGGGTTCGGCGCCCTGCTGGTCGGGTATTACGAAGACAGGCGCGAAGATAACGGTGGCGAAGACGATCTGCGCTACGCCGGCAAGGTCGGGACCGGCTACGACGACGAATTTCTCGTCGAATTCCGCGCCCGGCTCGACGAACACGCCGTCGACGAGTGTCCGTTCGTCGACGGGCCGGGCAGCAAGGGCGTTACCTGGGTCGAGCCGCGCTTCGTCGGCGAGTTCGGGTTCACCGAATGGACCAACGACGGCAAGCTTCGCCATCCCCGGTTCCTCGGGCTTAGACGGGACAAGAAACCCCGCGACGTCAAGCGAGAGACACCCGAATGAGTGAACGCGATCAACAACGCATGATCGAAGTCGGCGGCCGCGAGGTCGCGATCAGCCATAGCGACAAAGTGCTGTTTCCCGATGACGCCATCACCAAGTTCGAGCTGGCCGACTACTATCGCAAGGTGGCCGAGGTGGCGCTGCGACACTATCGCGACCGCGCGCTGAGCATGCACAGGTACCCGGACGGTATAGACGGAGACGGTTTCTTCCAGAAAAACGTCTCGGACTACTTCCCCGACTGGATCGACCGCGCGACGCTGCCCAAGAAGGACGGCGAAGTCACGCACGTCGTGGCCAACAGCGCGGCGACCCTGGTCTACCTGGCCGGCCAGGCCTGCATCACCCCGCATCTTGCGCTTTCCCGCATCGACCGGCCCCAGCACCCCGACCGCATGATCTTCGACCTGGACCCGTCGGACGACGACTTCGACAAGGTTCGGCAGACCGCCCGGCACCTGCGGGAATTCCTCGACGAACTGGGCCTGACCTCGTTCGTCCAGACCACCGGTTCGCGCGGGCTGCACGTCGTGGTGCCGCTGGACCGCGAGGCGAACTTCGATGGAGTACGCGAGTTCAGTCACCGTGTCTGTCGTAACCTGGCCGAACGGCATCCCGACCTGATGACCGTGGAGCAACGCAAGGCCAAGCGCGGGAATCGGGTCTTTCTCGACGACCTCCGCAACGCCTATGGTCAGACCTCGGTCGCACCGTATGCGGTGCGCGCGCGGCCGGGCGCCCCGATCGCCACGCCGCTGGAATGGAACGAGGTGGGCGAAAGCGCTCTGACGCCGCGCAAATATCGCATCGGCAACATCTTCCGGCGACTCGGCCAGCGCGAAGACCCCTGGGCCGATATCGCCCGGCATGCGCAAGGCCTGGAAGCGGCCCGCGAACGGCTGCCGGATTGAAGCGTCCGGGCCCTGCCGGATCGAGGCCGATCTCGGCGACAATGACCGGGCGAAGCACACGAACTGAGCACCGCACGATGGAATCGACATGAAACGATGGTTCATATCCCTGTATCTCACGGTCCTGGCGGCGCTGGTCGTCACGGCGCTGTACGGCCTGACACGATCCGTCGCGTGGTCGGCGCCTGCGGGGCTGCTGCTTGCCGCGATCGCGCCGCTGACGTTCTTCACGTGGCTGGCCGGCGCGCGGCCGGCCCGGACCGAGGCGCACCCGGTCATCGTTTCGGTGCTGTCCGGCCTTGGGGCCGTGATGAGCATGATGGCGGTCTATCGCTACGGCGACGACCTCCAGCCCTGGCTGATCGGCGCGGTCGTGGCGCTGGCCGGCTGGCTGGCCTACGTCACCTGGTATTCGCGCCAGCCGACGCCGATCGGCGCGCCGGTTCCGGGCGAGCCCCTGCCCGGCTTCTCCCTGTTCGATGCCGAAGGCGAGGAAATCTCCACGGATTCACTGCGCGGGCACAATGCGGTAATCATGTTCTACCGCGGCAACTGGTGTCCGCTTTGCACGGCGCAGATCGGGGAGCTGGCCGCGGCATGGCGCAAGGTGGCGCGCTACAACGCCAGGGTCTGGTTCGTCAGCGGTCAGTCGCAAAAGCACACGCGCGAGATCGCTCAGAGATTTTCCATCCCGGCGAAGTTCCTGCGCGATCCGGACAACCGGGTGGCCAGGCAGTTGGGGATACACGCGCCCGGCGCCACGCCGGCCGGACTGGAGGCGTTCGGATATCCGACCGATGCGGCAATCCCGACCGTCATCGTGGTCGACGAGGCGGGCATCGTCCGGTTCGTCGAAGTCGCCGAGAACTACCGCTTGCGTCCCGATCCCGAAACTTACCTGAAGCACCTTGCGCCGAAGGAAAACAGCTGATCCCCAACGAACGCCCTCACGGCCGCTGAGGCCGGTCGGCCGCTCCGACCCGGGTTCTCCGGTATCGCGTCCGAAGGGATCGACCGTTGAAGACCAGGCCGGAGAGCGCGGTGAACAGCGCAACCACTCCGAGGATCAGTGCTAGCCGCCCCCAGGGCTGGTCGAAACCCATCCGCATCGCAGCCAGCACGTAGAGCGTGCGCAGCCATTCCAGCGCGCCGACGACAAGCAATCCCTGAAACAGCCTGGGTACCCAGGGCTTGCGTAGAAACAGCAACAGCGGCAGGAATGCGCACGCAGCGACCAGCGGCGTCAGTTCCGCGCGATAGAAGTGTGCGGCCAGCAGTACGAAGCTGACGATGACGGGGAGCAATCTAAGGAAATTCATTCACGCCTCCTGGCTGTCTATCCTACCCGCGCTCTCTCGCGCTCGCGCAGTCGATGCACAGGGTGATCGCCGGATTCGACTCCAGCCGCGGTTCGGCAATGGGTTCTGCGCATTCGATGCACAGGCCGAAATCCCCGCTGTCGATACGCGCCAGGGCCGCCTTGAGCGCCGAGATCTGCCGGAGTCGCCTGGCGTCGGTCGCCCGGGCCATGGCCTGGCCCTGCATGGCGTCCATGCGCGAGAGCCGACCCTGCCGGGTCTGGTCCAGTTCGACCGGGGCCTGGGACTCGCGCGACTCCTCGCTGAGCTCGGTCAGTTCGGCAATCTGCGTCTCGATGAGCCGACGCCAGTCCTCCAGTCGCAACGCGTTCACGAACTACCAGCGGTGGTAGGCGGGATGTCCCGGCTTGACCGCGACGAACCTGCCGGTGCACAGGTCGCAGAGCTTGTCGCCGGCAAACAGCTCGGACTCGACCCTCACGATGTCGCCGTCGACCGACACCGGCCTGGCGATAAGCTTGAGCTCGCCGTCCGACGGCGTCGGGCGGCGCAACTTGACGGTGAATTCCATGGTGACCGTGCACGGTGGCGTATCCAGCCCGCGCGTCGTCATCAGGTGCCAGGCCGCCGTCCAGTTGCAGTGGCAATCGAGGATGGCGCCTATGATGCCGCCGTTGAGCACGCCGGGGAAAGCCTCGTGGTGCGGCTCGGGGGTCCAGTGGCACACCACGTGGTCGCCCTCCGGAATGGAACGGATACGCAGACCTTTTTCATTGGCCGGACCGCAGCCGAAGCAAGCGTTGTGCGGCGCGAACGTCTCCTGGAGCCCCTTGCCCTCGGGCAGCGACATCGACATGCCACCTACTCCTGCACGCCGCCACGCGCAAGCGCCAGCGGATCCAGCAGCTTCTCGAGTTCCTCGCGGCTCATGCCGGTTGTCTCCATCGCCACGTCGATGATCGGCCTGCCTTCCCTGTAGGCCTGCTTGGCCGTGGCCGCGCCCTTCTCGTAGCCGATCACCCGGTTGAGCGCGGTGACCAGGATAGGGTTGCGGTCCAGGGCGGCCTTGATGTTGTCTTCGCGCACCTTGAAGGTCGCGATCGCCTTGTCGGCCAGCAGCCGGCTGACGTCGGTCAGCAGCCGGATGCTCTCGAGCATGGTCGCGCCGATCAGCGGCAGCATCACGTTGAGCTGGAAGTTGCCCGACTGTCCGCCGAGCGTGATGGTCGCGTCGTTGCCGATCACCCGCGCGGCAACCATGCAGGTCGCCTCGGGAATGACCGGGTTGACCTTGCCCGGCATGATCGAACTGCCCGGCTGGAGCGCTTCGAGCTCGATCTCGCCCAGGCCCGCCAGCGGGCCGGAGTTCATCCAGCGAAGATCGTTGGCAATCTTCATCAACACCGCCGCCAGCGTTTTCATCTGGCCGGACAGTTCCACCGCCCCGTCCTGCGCGGCGATGCCCTCGAACTTGTCATCGGCCGACTCGAAACCGAAACCGGTCAATGCCGAAAGATGCTTCGCCACTTCGGTGCCGAACTCGGCCGGCGCGTTGATGCCGGTGCCGACCGCCGTGCCGCCCTGGGGCAATTTCTTCAGGCGTTCCAGCGCCGAGGACAGCCGCGCGCGGCACGAGGCGATCTGGCTGGCCCATGCGCCCAGCTCCTGGCCGAAAGTCACCGGCATCGCGTCCATCAGGTGGGTGCGACCGGTCTTGACCGTCTCGCTGAGTTCATCGGCCCTGGCGCGGATGCTCTTCTCGAGGTATTCCAGCGCCGGCAAAAGGTCGTCCTGCACGCCGAGGCAGCCCGAGACCTGGATGGTGGTCGGGATCACGTCGTTGGAACTTTGCGACATGTTGACGTGATCGTTGGGGTGAATCCCGTCGTGGCCCGCCCTGGCTGCAAGGTGCGCGATTACCTCGTTGGCGTTCATGTTGGTGCTGGTGCCGGAACCGGTCTGGTAGATATCGATCGGGAAGTGATCGCCGACTTCGCCGGCAATCATCTTCTCGGCCGCATCGATGATCGCGTTGGCGTGCTCGGCATCCATCAGCCCCAGCGCGTGGTTGGCGCGCGCGCAGGCCAGCTTCACCCGCCCGAGCGAACGAATGAAGGCTTCCGGCATGGGCTGGCCGGAGATCGGGAAATTGTTCACCGCGCGCTGGGTCTGGGCGCCCCAGAGCGCGTCGGCGGGCACTTCGAGCTCGCCCATGCTGTCGGATTCGATTCTTGTCTTGGACATAAATAAGGTCGTTTGGTCGCTTTGTCGTTTGGTCGTTTTGTGGTTCTGTGGCGTGAACGGCCAGGCGAGTCTCAGGCGTGGTCGTCTATGCCGTAGCGATCCTCGACGTAGTCGCGGAAGCGCAGGTATTCGCCTTCGAAGTGCAGCATGAATTCACCGGTCGCGCCGTTTCGGTGCTTGCCGATGATGATTTCGGCCTTGCCCTTGTCGGGAGAATCGTCGTTGTAGACTTCGTCACGGTAAATGAACAGGATCATGTCGGCGTCCTGCTCGATCGAACCCGATTCACGCAGATCGGCCATCACGGGTCGCTTGTTGGGCCGCTGCTCCAGCGCGCGGTTGAGCTGGGACAGCGCGATCACCGGCACCTTGAGTTCCTTGGCCAGCGCCTTGAGGCCGCGCGAGATCTCGCCGATCTGGGTGGCGCGGTTTTCCTTGTTGCCGGGCACCTGCATCAGCTGCAGGTAATCGATGACGATCAGCCCGATGTCGTGCTCGCGCTTCATCCGCCGGGCCCGCGCGCGCAGCTCCGTGGGTGAAAGCGCCGGCGTCTCGTCGATGAATATGTCGGCCTTCTTGAGGACGTTCATCGCCGACTGCAGGTTGGCGTAATCGGGCGCTTCGAGCTTGCCGGTCCGGAGCTTGTTCTGGTTGATCCGGCCCCACGACGAGAACAGGCGCAGGACCAGCTGCAGATCGGACATTTCCATCGAGAACACAGCGACCGGCACCTTGGCCTTGATCGCGGCGCTTGCAGCCATGTTCATGGCGAAACTGGTCTTGCCCATCGCCGGGCGACCGGCCACGATGATCAGGTCGGTGGGCTGCAGCCCGGCGGTGCGTTTGTCCAGTTCGACGAAACCCGAAGGCACGCCGGTAATGTCGCCGGCATTGTCCTGCAGCTCGTTGAGGCGGTCCAGCGCCAGCGACATCACGTCCTTGACGTGCTTGTAACTGTTACCGGCTCGCATGCCCTGCTCGGCGATCGCGTACATCTTCTGCTCGGCCGCTTCCAGCAGTTCCTTGCTCGAGATGCCCGACGGGTTCAGCGCCGAGTCGGAGACCTCGGTGCCGATCTCGATCAGCTGGCGAAGGATGGATTTTTCACGAACGATCTCGGCGTAACCGAGAATGTTGGCCGTACCCGGGGTCTCGTTGGCCAGCATGGTGACGTATGCACCGCCCTCGACCCGGTCGAGCAGGTTGTTGCGGGCGAACCAGTCAGCGATGGTGACCGCGTCGGTGGGCTGGTGAGCCTCCTGCAGCTCGCCGATGGCGCGGAAGATCAGGCGATGAGTCTCGCGGTAAAAATCGCCTTCTGACAGGCGGTCGGCCACCTTGTCCCAGGCGTGCTCGGAAAGCATCAACGCGCCCAGCAGGCTCTGCTCCGCCTCCATCGAGTTGGGCGGCTGTCGGACCGGCGTCAGTTGTGTAATGCGGGGCTCTGCCAAGTGCGCTTCCCGTAACTGGATGTTCCGTGGCTGGAAAATCGGCGTCGGGCGGGCTGCCGCAGGCTGCGGCTTCGCTTCGACGGGTCGGGATATAGTCTACCCCAGTGCACCCCGTCCCAATTCGTGTACCTTTCAACGGGGCACACCAGAACAGCCCGGAGGCCGGGCCGTCCTGGCGGGTGGGATCAGCCTTCTTCGCCGATCACAACGACCTTGACTTCTGTGATCACGTCGGCATGCAGGATCAGTCCGACGGTGTACTCGCCGGCTTCCCGGATCGGGCCTTCGGGCTGGTCGACCTCGACCTTTTCGACCGGGTAACCCATTTCCGTGAGCTTGTCTGCAATCTCGCGCGCGCTGATCGAACCGTAGAGACGACCTTCCGGCGATACGTTGACGGTGAACACGACGGATTCCAGCTCGTCGATCGCTTCGCGGCGAGCCTCGGCGCTGGCAAGCTTCTCGCCGGCCTGGCGCTGGAGTTCCTCGCGCTCGGCCTCGAACTTTTCCTTGTTCTGGGCGGTGGCCGGAACGGCCTTGCCGCGCGGCAGCAGGAAATTGCGGCCATAGCCGGGCTTCACGTTGACGGTGTCGCCGAGGTCGCCCAGGTTGTGCACCTTTTCAAGAAGAATCAGTTCCATGACGGGCCTCAGTGGTTATCGGTGTAGGGCAGCAGTGCCAGGTAGCGCGCGCGCTTGACCGCGGTCGAAAGCTGGCGCTGGTACTTTGCCTTGGTGCCGGTAATGCGGCTCGGGATTATCTTGCCGGTTTCGCCGACAAAATCCTTCAGAAGGTCGACATCCTTGTAGTCGACTTCCGAAATGCCCTCGACGGTAAAACGGCAGTACTTGCGACGTCTGAAAAATTTGGCCATTGCTCTCAAGCCTCCTCGGATTCTTTTTCGGATTCGCTGTCGTCAGCGTCCGAATCGTCGTTATCGTCATCGTCGTCGCTGCTCTTGCTGCTGCCGCTGTCGGTATCATCGTGCGGCCGGCTGCGACGCGATTCGCGTTCGTCCTTCTCTTCCTTGCGCTTGAGCATGATGGAAGGTTCGGTGACGGCTTCGCTGCGGCGGATGGTCAGGTGGCGCAGGATCGCGTCGTTGAAGCGGAAAATGCTTTCCAGTTCTTCGAGCGTCTCGGCATCGCATTCGATGTTCAGCAGCAGGTAGTGCGCCTTGTGGAGCTTTGCAATGGTGTAGGCCAACTGCAGGCGGCCCCAGTCCTCGGAGCGATGCACGGCGCCGCCCTTGGATTCGACAAGCGACTTGTAGCGCTCGATCATTCCCGGGACCTGCTCGCTCTGGTCAGGGTGGACCAGAAACACGATCTCGTAGTGTCTCAACTTCATGTTCTCCTTGTGGATTTACCGGCCGGCAACCCCGGTCCGGAAAAGCCCCCGCACGAATCCGGCGTGGATTTCCATGCCGCTCGCCGTGGAGCAAGGCCTGCATATCGCAGGTAGCCGGGAATTATAGCAATAGCGGCGCCTGCATGGAAGCCCCAGGTTTGAACAAGTTGGGAATGCATGAACAAGTTCGCGCGGCGCGCGACGAGACGGAACCTGTCAGGGGTTGTCCGCGGAATCGGGACGCGCCGCAGCCAGTCGCAGACCCACCTGCACGGCCGGGAGGGCGATGCCTATCCGGGTCGCCAGCGGATCGGCCCAGGCCTGGCCCAGCAGTTCTCCGCTTGCGCTGTCGAACACGCGCAGCCTCAACACCGGCGATTCGCTCTCGCGCACCCGGTACGGTGCCAGATCCAGCGTGACGCCCAAAGGCATGCCGGCGGCGTCTTCCGGGTCCAGCCCCAGACCGTCGGAGCGGATCGATATTTCATTGGCGACTCGCCAGGCCCCCTGGGACTCACCAGGGTCGGAATCGCGAACGCCGGCCCATCCCGAATAACCGCGCACGCGCTCGAACTGAATCACCCGATCCGCCAACCGGGTTTCGCCGGTTTCCGGATCCACGACCCTGTCGCCGATGACCAGCGTCTGGCCGTCGTGCGCGATCTCCTTGATCAGCGCGACTTGCTCGCTTCCGGTACCGAAGCGACAGGTGCCGGCGTCGGTCCGGGCAACGAAACCGTCGCTACGGACGATCACTTCGATCGGACAGGAACCGACCGGGCGCCCCTGGGCGTCCAGCGGTGAAAATGTCCCTTCCAGCCGTGTGGCAACGGAAGTCGACCGAAAGACCAGGGCGAAGTCGCGCGCGGCGCCTTCCCCCTGTCGCTGCGACATGAACGTTTCAACGCCGCCGGCGGCGATTCGCTCGATACGGGCGTCGAGGCGCACGAGCTCCGCCGAGTCGCCTTCGTTCGCGGCGTCCGGGGAACGGCCGGCGTAGCGCCCGGCGAGCACCCGGGCCACCCGTTCGGCCGTGGCCAGCCCGGGTTCCTCGGCATTCCGCTCTGCCGGCGCCGCGCATCCGGCAAGCCAGACGAACAGGCCCGAGACGATCAGCGTACCCAGCCGGCGGCGGTTCGGCGAGCCCATTGGCTTACCAATTAGTGATCTCATTAGTAACGGGAAGTCGTCTGCGGCGGCTCGTCGATCAGCAGCTGGGGATCGACCCGGGTCTCGCCCAGGTTCATGCGCCAGTCCAGGTGTGCCCCCGTGACGCGGCCGGTGGCCCCGACCCTGGCGATCAGGTCGCCCTGCTCCACCCGCTGGCCCGGCTCGACCAGGATTTCGGCGAGATGAAGAAACGCCGAACTCAGGCCCAGGCCGTGATCGAGCATCAGCGTGCCGCCGGAAAAATACATGTCCGGATGGGCCAGGGTGACCACGCCGGCGGCCGGGGCGACCACCGGGGTGCCGGTAGGCGCGGCCAGATCGACGCCCCAATGCGGGCTGCGGGGCTCGCCGTTGAGAATGCGCTGCGAGCCATAGACACCGGTGATCGGGCCGTGGACCGGCCAGATGAAACCGCCGGCAAAGTCGGTTCGGGCATCCAGGCGCTTGCGCGCTTCCCGGACCTGGCCGGCCTCGCGGCGAATGCGTTCCAGCGCCTCCGGGTCAGGCGTGACCTGGCTCGGCGGCAGGCCGTCGATACGCTGGATATCGAACTCGCGTGGTTCCGGCTTCAGTTCACGGCTCTCGGTCGAACCGTCCCGCGCGCGCACGACCAGCCGGCGCGGCGCGGTTTCATCGCGACTGAAACCGACCAGGAAGAAGCCGTCGGCGGCGTGCCGCAATGGTTCTCCGTCCAGTTCCACCTCGGCACCGGGCGGCGCACGGCCGATGATCAATCCGCCCTGCACCGCGCGGCCGTGGAGTTCGATCAACCCGCCGTCATCGGCAGACGCGGCCGAAACAAGGCAGAACAAAAGGGCTGCGAGCAGGCTGGCGAGGTGATCAGGCATCGCCGCTCCGGTGAATGATCAATTCCTGGCCGGGCCTGAGCACGCTGTCGGGGTCCAGATCGTTCCAGCGCATCAGTTCGTTTAGCCCGACGCGCTGGCGGCGCGAGATCAGCCACAGCGAGTCGCCTTGCCTGACCACGTAGCGCTGGCTGCTCTGCGCCGGAGAGCGGACCGCGCGGTCTGTTTCGATCACCAGCCGCTGACCCGGGCGGATGAGCGTGCGCGGGCCCAGTCCGTTCATGCGCTGAAGATCGTCGACGCCGATTCCGTAACGCCGCGCGATGACCCAGAGACTTTCGCCCGAGCGCACCCGGTGAATGAAACGATCGGTGGGCAGCAGCTGCTGCTGCAGCGCGGCCATCTCCCGGTATACACGCTGGTACTCCGCATCGCCCTGGGGCGCCGGTTCGGCGATCGCGCCCGGCAGTTCGAGGGTCTGGCCGGCGATCAACCGGTTGCTCGAAAGGTCATTGACCTGCTTGAGCGCATCGACCGTTGTGCCGTGGCGGCGGGCCAGCACCGAGAGCGAGTCGCCCCGCTGTATGCGAATCTTCCTATGCTTCAGCGGCGGCGACTCCGGCAGGTCCCGAAGCGCCGCCGAGACACGCTCGACGTCCGCGACCGGAACGACCAGGTAAGCCGGGCCGTTCGGCGGCGTCATGTGCCGATTGAGACCGGCATTGAGCGTGATCAGCTCGGTCAGATCCAGCCCGGTCCGGATTGCAAGCGCCACGACGTCGATCGGGCCGTCCAGTTCGACGGTCGCCACCTGCGGCGCGTCGACCAGGGTGGGCAGGACGAAGGCGTAGCGGGCCGGCTCCCGAAACAGACAGCCCAGCCCCTTGAGCTTTGGCACATAGCCCAGGGTCTCGCGCGGCAGCGGCAGCTCGTGCCATTCGGTGCCCAGCCCACGTGCGGTATTGCGCCGGATCGCCCGGCCCACCCGGCCCTGCCCGGCGTTGTAGGCGGCCAGGGCAAGCGCCCAGTCCCCGTCGAACAGGTCGTTGAGGTATTCCAGGTAGTCCAGGGCCGCGGCGGTTGCAGCGACGAAATCCCGCCGCCCGTCGTACCAGTCGTCGATGGTGATACCGAAATCCCGCGCGGTGCCGCTGAGGAACTGCCATGGACCGGCGGCGCGGCCGTGCGAATAAGCAAACGGGTCGAATGCGCTCTCGACGACCGGCAGCAATGCCAGTTCACCCGGCAGATCGCGCCGCTCGAGTTCGTCGACGATCAGGTACATCCAGGGCTGCGCCCTGACCAGCACGCGCTGCATGTAGTCGGCGTTGTCGGCGTACCAATTGGCCCAGCGGGCCGCGCGACTGCCCTCGGGACAGCTCGAAATAGAGAATCTGTCGACCAGCCGCGGCCAGATCAGCGGCGTGGCGCCGGAATCGTCCGAAGACGCCGTGGAGCGATCCATGGCCAGACGATCGAAGGCCCGATCGATCGCGGCAAACGGATCGGAAGGCGAAGGCTCTATTGGTTGATCTGCCCGCACCCGGGCCTCAGCGGCCGGTTCGGACTGCGTCTGATTGACCGCGCAACCACTTGCGGCCAGCGAAATGACTGCTGCGCAGGCAGCTGCAAGAAATTTACGTTCGGGCATCGACCATCCGTAGCATCATGAAGACTTTCAGTTGCGTTCCCAGCTGCATTCTCGATTACGACACGACCATACGGCAGTTGGTTCGGCGAGAAGCGAATTCCGGCACTCGACTGCATGGAATCCGAAAGCCGCCACATCACCGGACCAGCGCGGCGCAGGCGGTACAATACCACGGACTTTTCAGACAAGTAGCCAACTATTTTGCAACCCGATCTCGAAACAATTCTCGCGCGACTGGAACAAGCCGGTCGCCCCGTTACCCGCAGGGAACTGTCCGACGACTTCGGACTGGACCACGCCGAGTCCGACCGTGTCATCAAGCCCCTGCTGCTGGAGCTGATCCGCCAGGGCAAGGTGGTGCGCAACCGGCGCGCCGCATATGGCCTGGCCCGCAACATGAACCTGGTGCGCGGTCGCATCAGCGCACACGCCGACGGCTTCGGTTTCGTGATCCCCGACGAGGACGGCGACGACCTGTTCCTGGCGCCGCGCCAGATGCGTCAGGTGTTCAACGGCGACCGCGTGCTGGCGGCAGTCAGCGGCGTCGATCGCCGGGGACGCAAGGAAGGCCAGATCGTCGAGGTCATCGAACGGGCCCACCAGCAGATCGTCGGCCGATTCGTCGCAGACGGCGGCGTGGCCCAGGTGGTTCCCGACGATCCCAAGCTGACCCACGACGTGCTGATCCCGGATGGCTCGCGGGCCGACGCCAGGCCCGGCAAGATCGTCGTCGCGCGCATCACCCGCCCGCCGACGCTGGAGCGCGGCCCGGTCGGCGAAATCGTCGCGGTCCTCGGACACGCCGACGAACCGGGCATGGCGACCCAGATCGCCATCTTCAACCATCAACTCCCGGCCGATTTTCCGGTCGAGGTCGAGCGCCAGGCCGAGAACTACGGATCGCAAATCGACCAGGACATCGCGGCAACCCGCACCGACCTTCGCGGCATGAAACTGATCACCATCGACGGCGCCGATGCGCGCGATTTCGATGACGCCGTGCACGCCGAGAAGGCCGGCGACGGCTACAGGCTCACGGTCGCGATCGCCGACGTCAGCGAGTATGTCAAGCCCGGCTCGCCGCTGGACGACGAGGCGGTCAAGCGCGGCACCTCGACCTATTTCCCCGACCAGGTCGTGCCGATGCTGCCCGAGGCGCTCTCGAACGGTCTTTGCTCGCTCAATCCGAAGGTCGATAGATTGGTGCTGGCCTGCGAGATGACGATCGACGCTTCCGGGCGGGTGACCGATAGCCGGTTTTTCGAGGCGGTGATGAATTCGGCCGCTCGCATGACCTACGACCAGGTCCGCCAGATGGTGGAACACGGAGACGAGCAGCTCAACGAGCGTTATGGTCACGTCCGCGAAAATCTCGACAACCTGTTCGAGGTCTATCGCCTGCTGTCAAAGCGTCGGTCAAAGCGCGGCGCCATCGATTTCGATTCCGACGAGGTCCAGTTCGTATTCGACGCCGAGGGACGGGTCGAGCAACTGCAGCGCCGCAAGCGGCACGATACGCACCGGCTGATCGAGGAATGCATGATCGCCGCCAACGTCCAGGCGGCCACGACGGCCGAAAAGAACGGACTGCCCACGCTGTTCCGGGTGCACGACGTGCCACCGCCGGACAAACTGGCCGACCTCGAGGCGTTCCTGTCGGCGCACGGCCTGAAGATCGACTGGAAGGACGAACCCGAGCCGGCCGACCTGACCCGAATCCAGAAGAAGGCGCGCGGCACGCCGATCGCGCCGCTGGTTGACGCCGTACTGCTGCGAAGCCTCGCGCTGGCCGTATACCAGCCCGAGAACAAGGGTCACTTCGGGCTGGCGCTGGACGCCTATGCGCATTTCACCTCGCCCATCCGTCGCTATCCCGACCTGCTGCTGCACCGCGCGCTCAAGCACCACCTTCGCAAGCTGCCGAAGAACGAGTACCCCTACTCTGCCAAGCGCATGGTCGAGTTCGGCCGCGAATGTTCGTGGCTCGAGCGGCGCGCCGAGGACGCCAGCCGGGACGTTGACGAGCGCCTCAAGTGCCAGTACATGCAGCGGCATATCGGCGATCAGCTCAAGGGGGTGATCACGGGCGTGACCGGTTTCGGCGCATTCGTCGAGATCATCGAAATGGGGGTCAGCGGCCTGGTGCACGTCACATCCCTGCCGAACGACTACTACCATTTCGACCCGGTCGGGCGCGTGCTCACCGGTGAGCGCCGCGGCCTGCGCTACCGGCTGGCCGACCCGGTGACGGTCGAAGTCATGTCGGTGAGCGTCGACGAGCGCAAGATCGATTTCCGTATCGCCGGCGACACGGAAGGCGACGAACCAACCGATCGCGCCGGCGGCCGGCGCAAGTCTTCGAAGAAGCGCGGTCGTGGCGGGCGCGGCAAGAAGCGCGGTGCCAAGGACGGCAAATCATGAAGCGCGAACGCGCCTGCGGGATAAACGCCGTCGACGCCGTGCTGGGCCATCAGCCCGAGCGCATCATCCAGATCTGGGCGGCCGGCAGCGGCCCGCGCATCCAGGCGCTGCTGGAGCGCGCCGCCAGGCACGGCATACCGGTCCAGCAGGCCCAGCCGACAGCGCTGGACAAGCTTTCCGAGGGCGAGACGCACCAGGGCATCGTGGCCGAGTTCAGGGCGTCGGAACCGCTTCAGGAAGGCGATCTCGTGGAGATCGTCGAGAATGCCGGAGCCGACATCCTGCTGGTGCTGCTCGACCAGGTCCAGGATCCGCACAACCTCGGCGCCTGTCTTCGATCGGCGGCGGCTGCCGGTGCCGATGCCGTGGTCATCCCGCGCGACCGGGCGGCCGGCATGACGCCGGCCGTTCGACGGGCCGCGGCCGGGGCCGCCGATATCGTGCCATTGATCGAAGTGCCGAACCTCGCGCGCGCCATGGAACGTCTGCAGAAATCGGGCGTGTGGTGCGTCGGACTGGCCGGCGAGGCCGACAACAGTCTGTACTCGACCGACCTCAAGGGGCCGCTGGCCCTGGTCATGGGCGGCGAGGAGCAAGGTCTACGCCAGCTCACTCGCAAGCGCTGTGACGCGCTGGCGCGAATCCCGATGCGCGGCGGCACCGAGAGCCTGAATGTATCGGTCGCCACCGGCGTTGCGCTGTTCGAGGCCATCCGCCAGCGCACAACGGGCAAGGACGCCGGATGAAGATTCGGGAATGAAAGCCTCGCACGCATTCGCCGTGGAACTACCCGACTGGTGCCGCACCCTGGCCGACGAATTGCCCGACCGACTGCCCGACGCCACCGACCGGATGCGATTGGCCATAGACCTTTCCCGCCGCAACGTCTCGGCCGGCACCGGAGGCCCCTTCGGCGCGGTGGTCAGTTCGATAGCCGACGGCCGCCTGATCGCCATCGGGGTCAACCGCGTCGAGCCGGAAACCTGCTCGAGCGCGCACGCCGAGATCGTCGCGCTGAGTCTGGCCCAGGCGACGCTGTCGACCTGGAATCTGGCCGACGCGGCCGGCGCACCGATGGAACTGGCCACCTCGTGCGAACCGTGCGCGATGTGCCTGGGCGCGATCCCGTGGTCCGGCGTTCAGCGCGTCGTTTGCGGTGCGACCAAGCGGGATGCCGAAATCACGGGCTTCGACGAGGGCGAACGCCCCGGCGACTGGATCGGCGTTCTGAACCGACGCGGCATCGATGTCCAGACCGAAATCCTGCAGGCCGACGCCGCCGAGGTACTGGCCGAGTATCGACGCACCGGTGCGCGTATCTACAATCCCTGAGCCGGAATTTCCCTCTCCTCACCTGACGCTGGCGCGGGCTGCGGGATTTTCACCCGCAATCTGGCAAACTTGATACCGGTCAACGGGTAAACCGTCGCTGAAACCCATCGCCATGCAGACAATCAATTCATGAAGTCGATTCGCTACGGGTTGACCGCGGTCCTGATACTTGCCGGAACGGTTTGCGCCCGGGCGGCCGACACCCACCAGTTGCGGGTCGGCGACGTTGATCTGATCGTGGAGATGGAGGCCGGGATTCAGGCCGCAGCCGACGGGGGTCCCTGGACCGACTGGCTTGCCAATACCCTGCAGGCAACCAGCACGGTGACCGGCGCATTTCCGCGCGACGGCGTCCGGATCAAGCTTCGCGCCACGTCGCGTTCGGCCAGCGCGATCGCGTTCGGCCAGGTGCGCCGCAGTCATCCCCCGCAGCTGCGCTTCTACGTCTCGCCGGATGCCAGCCTCGACCGGCTGAACGGGGACTGGCGCGGCTATCACGAATTCGCGCACCTGCTGATCCCGTTCCCGGGCAACGACGACATCTGGTTCACCGAGGGTTTCGCCTCCTATTACCAGTACCTGCTTCAATCGCGCGCCGGCGTCATTTCCGAGCGGCAGGCCTGGCAGGAACTGCTCGACGGTTTCATGCGCGGGGAGGCCGATCGCAGCGGCCGCGGCTGGACGCTGCGCAATCTGAGCCCCAACATGTGGAACGAGCGGGCCCAGAAGCGCGTCTACTGGACCGGCGCGGCGTTCTTCCTGCGGGTCGACGTCCGTCTTCGGATCGAATCCGGCGGCAGGCATTCGCTGGACAGCGCGCTGGCCGTCTTCCACGACTGTTGCATGCAGGCCCGCCGCCGCTGGGACGCGCGTCAGTTGGTCGAAGCCCTGGGGCAGGCCAGCATCGCCGAGATCTGGCGCCAGGAATATCTGCGAACCATCAATGCGATAGCCGAGCCGCGCTACAACGAAGCACTGGAAGCGCTGGGCATCCGGCGCGGCCGCTCCAGCCTGCTGTTCGACGACCGTGAATCGATGAACGCGCTGCGCCGGGCGATTGCCGGCGCGCGGGCGAATCCCCCTGAATTCGATCGAATCGTGCGCGGCGACGTCGCAACTCAGGAATCGGCGCCCGCCGCGCCGTAATCGATCTCGATCACCACCAGCTCGCGGGTGCCCCCGGGCGTTTCGATCGCCGATTCCTCGTCCAGCGATTTGCCCAGCAGACCGCGGGCAAGCGGCGAATCCACCGAAATCCAGTTTCGCTCCGGGTCGATCTCGTCGGCGCCGACGATCCGGTAGCTGTGTTCGCTGCCGTCGGCGTCCTCTACGGTCACGCGCGCACCGAAAAACACCTTGCCGGGGTTCGACGGCGGACCGTCAACGGGCTTGACCTCGTCGACCCGCTTGCCGAGATACCGGATACGCCTGTCCATCTCCCGCAGCTGCTTCTTGCGGTAGATATATTCGGCGTTCTCCGACCGATCGCCCTCGGCCGCCGCCGCTGTCAGCGCGGAAACCACCTCTCGACGGTCGATCCACAGCTGCTTGAGTTCGGCCTTGAGACGCATCAGTCCGCCGGCCGTGATGTACGGGCTCGATTTGGGTTGTGGAGGTCGCCAACGGCTCATGCGTCCGTTCTAACACGTCGACTCCAACCAGGTGCGACCTTTTCGGCCGCTCAGGCGTCTATGTAGCAAGATGAGAAAAAACGCCTTCGATCAGCCGCTGGACGCGCTTTGCCTGAAACGCCTGGCAAAGCAGTGTCGCCGGACGCAGGAGCAGGTCTATCGGAGGTTCGTCGATGCCGCCTGGACGCTGGCGCTGCGCTTGACGGGATGCGAGGCCGCCGCATGGGACGCGGTTCACGACGGTTTTGTCCGGGCGTTCCGCCAGGCCGGGCAACTGCGCGATGGAAGCGCATTCGGATTCTGGCTGCGGCGAATCATCGTCAACCAGGCGATGGACGTTCACCGCATGCGCGGTCGCGAGAGCGCCGAGGCGCCGCCAGAGTCGAGTTGCAGCGCGCCCGATCCCGCCTGGCTGGACCTGGAATCCGAATTGGCACGCCTGGACCCCGCCGACCGGATGGTGCTCTGGCTGCACGACGCCGAGGGCATGACCCACGAGGAAATCGCTTCGCTGGCCGGCATGACGGTGTCCTGGTCCAAGACCCGACTGAGCCGAACCCGCGCCAGGGTTCGCGATGCGCTGAACCGAGAAATTCTCGACAAGGAAACGACATTGGAATTGAGGACGGTCGGCAATGAAACATGACGCGCTGAATCTGAAGAACCTGCCCGCATCGAGACCGCCGGACGACCTGTGGGACTCGATAGCGGCTTCATTGGACCAGGCGCCGAGGCGGCCCGCTCGCCGCTATTGGCGCTACCTGCCGATTGCCGCGGCGGCCTCACTGTTGGTGACAGTCGTTACCACTACGCTTTTCGAGCCGTTCGAGCAAGGCGCGACCCGGGCGAACCCCGAACTTCAACAGGCGCGCTCCGCGTCGGCACGCCTGGAGCAGGTGCTCAGACGCCAGCGCGACGGCCTGCTCGACGCGACTTCGGTCGAGTCGCTGGCGTGGATGGAACAGGAACTCGGCTGGCTGGACATGCAGCTTGCCGACAGCCCGTCGGATACGCGTCTATGGCAACAGCGCGCGAACCTGCTGGCCGAAATGGCAAGCCAATATCAACGCAACAACTGGCAGACCGAGCTTCAACTTGCCAGCTATTGAGCCCTGGCGGCACAAAGAGAAGGAGAATCTCATGAACACCGAAAAGACAATGATCAAATGGCTGATGGCCCTGGCCCTTCTGGGCGGCGGTTCGCCGCTCATGGCCCAGGAGGACGAACCGGACTCGGCGGAAAGAGACGAGCTCCGGCAACAGATTCAGCAGGCACGCGACGAGATGGCCGAGGCCGCCCGTCGCATGGCGAGGCTGCAGCGCGAACTGGGCGCAGGCGACAGTCGGGTCGAAATCCTGCGGCTTCGCGGCGAAGCGCCGGAGGCGGGTGAGCGGGCTGCGCCGGTATGGTTCGGCGACCACGAGGACCTGGTCCTCGGAAAGTTCCCGCCGCGGCTCGGGGTTCTGCTGGGCGGGCCGGGTTCCGATTCCGCCAACAAGGTCATCGGACTCACACCGGGCGGCGGCGCCGAAGCTGCCGGAATCGAACAGGGCGACCGCCTGGTTTCGGTCAACGGCAATCCGGTCGCGGAAGGCGCGCCGGAGAGCATCCGTGAAGCGCTGAAAGAGATCGTGGCCGGGAATTCGGTGCCGGTGGTCGTCGAGCGCGACGGAGAGCGCCTGGACTT
>MDTG01063511.1_pt1 | contig 29112 bp, 29 predicted proteins | sample 811421 | NCBI WGS metagenome assembly MDTG01 (sample SAMN05326645, study PRJNA326480) | marine metagenome | isolation source: seawater | place: Pacific Ocean: South East | collected 2011 | reverse complement strand
AGGCTCATGCAGGCCTGTCCGAGCGCATTTCATGTCGCCGCAGGCGACGAGGCCCGCGCAGCGGGCCGCCGAAAACTGGAGAGCGCGGTGGCTGCTCAGCGGAGCTGCCTTCTTCGAGCTTTCTAGTTTTCTCCGTTCATTATCTCGCTGGAGAGGGAGCTGTCGCAGTCAGCGACAGCTCCTCGCTCGCGTCCGAGGGGCACGGGCACGAAGACCCTGCCGGCCCTCGGTCAGGAACTATAGTTCTCTAGTTCTCGTAGTAGATCGAGTAGAGCTTCCCGTCCTTGAAGTAGACCGAGAAGCTGTTGTCGTCGATGTCGCGCCAGTGCACGACCGAGTAGCTCTGGCCGTCGGTGGGGTCGGTGACCTCGCCGGTGCGCCAGGTGCCGGCGCTGTTGGCGGGCAGGTGTCCGCGGTTGTCCAGGCGGTAGGTCAGGCTCTCCCAGATATAGGTCCGCACCAGCGCGATCCGGCCCATGAGGGGGTCGGTCGGGTTGCTGCGCAGCTTGGCGATCACCTCGTCGTCGCTGAGGGCGGGCAGGTCACGGGGCGCGACGCCGAAGTGGTAGTAGAGCGAGGGGTCGGTCACGCCGCGATCGCGGAAGCCGTCGAGGAAGCCCGTCGCCCCGCCGCCGACGCGCGGGCCGTTGGTGCGGATCCAATACCACCAGCCCTCGCTCCCGCGCCGGGTCGAGTTCACGATCAGCTCGCGGGCCTCGCTCCCGTCCGAGTTGAGGAAGTAGTAGCCCTTGAGCACGCTCCCCTTGCGGCCCTCGTCGTAGAGCTCTTGCTCGCTCAGGCGCTGGCTGGCGCCGAGGTCGGCGCCGTCCTTGTCGAGCGAGTAGACGACCTCGTAGATCCGCGGGCTCTTGCGGGTCACGAGCTTGCTCGTCCAGGTGAAGGCGGGCTTGTTCTTGTGGCGCTGCGAGGTGTAGCGACCGGTGCGGGTCACGCTCAGGCCCTCGGGGGTCTGGGCGACCTTCAGCGTGGCGCGGGTGTGGCGGCGGTTGCTGTAGCGACCGAAGAGCGAATACTCGCCCTGGAGCTCCTGCGCCGAGGCGCTGGCGGACCAGAGCAGGCAGAGCGCGAGCGCGCCCAGCGTGGTGGTGCGGTTCATGGCGGGGTCTCTCCTTGGGCTGCGCTCTGCAAGTCGGGGGCCGCGGCGAAGTCGCGCAGGAGCCGCTCGACGCCCGCTCCCGATCGCGCCATGGCGAAACGCTATCCGGGAAGTCGGAAACCCAAGCCAAGCAGACCCAGCGCTTTACGCGGGCTTTAGCGACGCCCGAGGGCTCGGAAGAGGTCGCGGGGGAGGGGCTCCTCGAAGCGGCGCTCCTCGCCGCCCTGCGGGTGCAGGAAGCGCAGGGCGGCCGCGTGGAGGAAGAGGCGCTTCAGGCTGAGGGCCTGGCTGACGCGCGCCGACTCGGGGCTCGAGTAGCGAGGGTCGCCCAGGAGCGGGTGGCCGAGGGCGTGGAAGTGGGCGCGGATCTGGTGGGTACGACCCGTCTCGAGCTCGACCTCCACCAGGCTGGCCTGGGGGTGCCCGTCGAGCAGGCGCCAGCGGGTCACGGCGGCCTGGCCCGCGGCCGAGGGGCGCATTTGCTCCTCGCCTGGCGCGCCTTGCTTGGCGAGAGCCAGCTCGATCCGTCCCTCGGCCTCCCTGGGGCGACCCAGGATCAAGGCCTGGTAGGTCCTCGCCACGGTGCCCTCCCGCAGCCCGGCGAAGAGCGCCCGCGCCGCGCCGCGGGTGCGGGTCAGCAGGAGCAGCCCGGAGGTGTCGCGATCCAACCGGCCGACCGGCGCGAGGGGCTCGCCGCCCAGGGCCCAGCCCAGGGCGTCGGCCCAGCCGTAGGGGTGCTTGCTGCCCTTGTGCACGACCTCACCGGCCGGCTTGGCCGCGACCACGAGATCCGCGTCCTGGTAGCGGATCGAGGCGCGCGCGCGCTCGACCACGGACTCGGGGACCGGCGGAGGAGGCTCGGGCGCCTCGTCGACTCCCGGCAAGGGCAGCGCGTAGTTGGTGATCTTGACCTGCTGGCCAACCTCGAGCCGCTGGTTGCCCTTGGCGCGCTTGCCGTCGACCCGGACCCATCCCTTGCGGAGGGCCTTGAACGCGACGTTGCGGGCCAACCCCAGCCGCTTGCGCAGGAACGTCTCGAGGCGCGATCCCGACTCGTCCTCCTCGACGGGGAACTCACGACGGGGCACGGTCGTCTCCAAAGCGCTTGCTTCGCTCGCTAGGGTTCATTCGCTCCATATCGGTCAAACGGGCGCCCCATAACGTGCGCCGCGACGCTCCCGTGCACTGCGCCACAACGGATTGCACTGAGGTCTCGATCTTGCTAAGTGTATTGCATGAGCGCAGCCCCCACACTCGCCAATCGCAGCTGTAAGATCACCGGCTGCCAGAATTCGACGCGCGAGGGCAAGCCCTTTTGCCCCGATCACGTGGAGCGTCACGACTACGTGCAGGGGATCCTCGAGATCCTCGCTCAGCGGGAAGCCGAAGAGGAGCGGGTCCGGGTCAAGGGCGCCAGCGCCGTGGATCCCCACGGTCTGACCGCCCAGGAGCTGATCCTGCATCTCTCTCAGCATGGCTCCCGCACCGTCGAGCGCCTCTCGCGTGAGTTCCAGCTCGAGTCCCAGGTCATGCGGGACTATATCGACGCCCTGCTGGAGCGCGGCCTCGTCCAGATCGGCCGCACCGCCCGCGGCTCGACCATCGTCCGCCTCACCGGCTAGCTACTTCCTGGCGCCCAGCTCCACGGGCCAGGCCGCGCGCGCCAGGTAGATCTGCTTGGCGTCGACGGCGTCGGGGCCGATCCGCTCGGTGTTGTAGCCGATCCCCTGGGTGCTCGACTGGGTCGACCAGTAGGTCATGCCCACCCGCTTGCCCTTGCGGACCACCCAGTTGACGAAGATCGCCGAGTGTCCGCTGCCCGAGTGGCGCCAGAACTGGACGAAGTCCCCCGCGCGCGCGTCGGCGAGGTCCTTGATCGACCGGCCCAGCTTCAGGGACTCGATGCCGAACTGGAGCAGCCGCTTGCGCTCGCGCACCTGCTGGCTGTCGCCGAAGAAGCGCAGCCGCAGCTCGTGGAGGAGGTCCGCGCTGATCCCCGGGACGGGCTCGCCGCCCGAGGCCGCGAGCAGCGCCTTGACGTAGACCTCGAAGGTCAGCCCGCAGCAGTAGGAGCGCTTCTTGGGGTCGCCCTTGGTCAGCTGACGCCCGGCGTAGACGATCGCCTCGGTCGTGCCCTCCCAGGGGTCGCTGCCGGGCTTGGGCCAGTGGTAGCCGTAGCTCCCGTTGAGCGGATAGCGCTGCAGGGTCCGCAGCACGTAGCCGTTGAGGCTGCCCTCGGGGGCGGGGGGGAGCTCGGGGGCGTTGGCCATGGCGGACTCGCGGGCCTCCTGAGCGCTGGCGCTGGGGCCGAGGGAGCCCAGGCCCAGGCCGAAGCCCAGGCCCAGGTAGAGCGTGGCCAGCAAGCCGGCCAGCGCTGGGGCGATCCTCATATTTGGCGGTCCCGGATCAGCTGGTAGATCCAAGGCAGACCGCCCTGCGGATCACGGAGGAGGTCCACCACCTCCTCGAGCGCCTCGCGCAGGGCGTCGCGGTTCAGCCCGCCCCCCTGGCCGGCGTCGGCGTCGTTGACCGCGCGCAGCACGTCGATCAGCGTCAGGGCTGGTGGCTCGCCCGAGGCGGCGGGGTTGAAGGCCGCGCGGAGCAGGTTGAGCACCGTCTGGCCCTGGTCGGCCGTCAGCAGGCGCTGGAAGGCCCGCACCGCGTCGGGCACGAGCTGGTTGTTGGGGTCGAGCACGCGCCCCAAGAAGGGCGCCAGGCCCTGGAGCGAGCCCGCCGCGGGGGGCTCGTGCAGCAGGAGGAGCCCGACCTTCGCCACGCCGCCGAAGATGTCGTCCGAGCGGCTCCGGCGCGGCGTGAGCAGGTCGACCAGGCCCTGGTTGATCAGCTGGCGGCTGGGGGCGGCGTCGATCGTGCGCAGCACGGCGACCAGGGTCACGAGGTCGGGGGAGGCGATCGCGTCGCGCAGGCCCTGGCGCGCGCTGGCGACCTCGCTCGCCCGCGCTCCGGCGTCCGCCGGCAGCGCCTGCGCGAAGGCCTCGGCGGCCCGCGCCACGAGGGGGATCAGGCTCCCGTTGCGGAGCCGATCCACGCCGTTGACGTTGACGACCTCGAGGAACACCTCCTGCAGCGCGTCGAGGAGGGCGCCCGCCTCGCCGCTGAGGCCCTGCTGGCGGGCCTGCAGCTCGAGCTGCTGGAGGGGCGTGATCAGGAGGTGCGCGCGCGATGCCGCGGGCGCGCCGCGGGGGCCGCTCACGCTGCCGTCGTCGTCGACGAGGGCCTCGAGCAGCGCCGCGAGCAGGTCGGGGGCCGGCTCACCGCTGACGGGGTCGCTCACGCCGCGCGACTGGTCCAGCACCTGGAGGAGCGCCTCGACCGCGCCCGACTCGAGGAAGGGGATCAGGTCCTCCTCCACGGGGCGGATCACCACGTCGTAGTCGCGCTGCACGCGGACCAGCAGCCGGACCAGGAGCGGGATCTCGCCGCGGTCCTTGAAGGCCTTGGCCAGGGGCAGGAGCGCGTCCAAGCCGCCGGCCTTGGCCAGCGCGTCCAGGGACTGGAGGTCCTGGCTGACCCCGCCGCACACGAGGTTGGGCAGGAAGCCGGGCAGCGCGTTGAGGAGGCTCACCAGCGAGCCCACCGTGGACGGGCTCTGGTCGGCCATCAGGTTCAGGATCAGGACGGCCAGGTTGTTGCCGATCACGCTGCAGCCGTCCGCGCGCGCGACGAGGTCCAGCAGCTGGTGCAGGGTCGAGCGGTTGTCGCTGCTGCCGATCCAAGCCGGCTGGGCGCGGTCGACCAGGGTCGAGCGCGCCTCGTCGATCGCGTTCTTGTCCGCGTCGGGGCTGGTCTCGCGCTCGACGCTCCGATAGCGGAGCAGCGGGGCCAGCTCGTGGCCCACGTTGGGCGCCAGGGTGTTGAGCTGCGCCAGGGTCTCGATCACCTGGCGCGCGGTGCTGCTCCCGCTGCCGCTCGGGGTCTCGAACACGTCGTCGAGGAGGGGCAGCAGGTCGTCGATCAGGTCCTTGACCCGCGGGTCGCTGAGGCCCACGAAGGAGCTCTGGCTGGCCGCCGCGCGCGAAGCGCTGAAGCCGCGCGAGACGCTCACGACCAGGCGCTCGGCCAGGTCCGTGTCGCGGCGGATCAGGTCGGCCAGCGCCCGCAGCAGCTTGGGGGTCGCGTCGGGCTCCAGCGCGCCGAGGAGGCCCCAGGCGAGGTCCACCAGGGGCGCGTCAGCCGAGTAGCCGCTCCCCGCGGCCGGGGTCGGGAAGAGCCCCTCGAGCAGGCGACGGGCCTTGCCGTGGGCGTCGCGCTGGAGCAGCTCGCCGCCGAGCTGCAGGAAGAGGGCCAGGTTGGTCCGCTTGGCGTCCTGGTAGGCGTAGAGCAGCTGCCCGCCCTCCAGCGCGCGGCCCTCGCCGTCGAAGCCCGCGCTGCTGGCGGGGCCGAAGGGCGGCCGGTCGATCGGCGCCCCGGAGGCGTCGAGGAAGCGCTGGCTGGCGTCGACGTCGGCCAGGCCGTCGCGGTCGGTGTCCACGAAGGGCGCGAGGAGCGCCCCGTTCGCGCCGCGGGCCGGCTCGGGCAAGCCGCGCGCGTCGAGGCGCACGACCCACTCGGAGGGTCCGAAGTCGAAGGTCCCGTTGACGAGGGCGTCCTCGCGCAGGGCGGCGAAGAGCTCGTCGAGGGCTCCCTGGAGCTGCCCTGAAGGAGGACCGGCCTGGCCGGCCTTGAGCGCCGCGCGCCGCAGGAGGGCCAGCAGATCGGGGACGAGGGTCGGCTCGCCGTTGGGCTGGCCGGCCGCGTCCACGCCGTCGTTCTCGTCGACGAGCTGGACCGCCGCGCGCCACAAACGCTCGGTCTCGGGGTAGTTGAACATCCGCCCCAGGAGCGTGATCGTCTCCTCGACGGGGAGCCCGGCGCCCTTGCGGGTCGCGCTCTGGAGCAGCTGGACGAGGGAGTCGAGGGCCGCGGGGTCCCGCGCCAGGTCCTCGAGCGAGGCCGCGATGTGGTCGGTGAGGGCGGGCAGGGTCCCGTCGTCGACCAGGGCGTAGAGCGCGTCCGTGGTCTGGGCCACGTTGCTGACCGTGCGCAGGTTGACCACGTCGTTGACGGCGCGGACGAAGGGCGCGCGGCGCGCGTCCAGAGCCGCCAGGCGCGCGTCGCGGCTGGCGCTGGCGGGGTCGTCGGCGATCGTGCTCCGGTAGACCTCGAACACGACCGAGCCGAGGTCGTTGCTCCCCAGCACGCCGGCGACCGTCGAGCTGGCCCCGACGCCCCCAGCGGCGCCGCTCCCGCCCGAGATCGAGTCGGTGCCGCAGCCGACCAGGGCGCCCGCGCCGATCGCGAGGGACCACAGGCAGGCCAGGGTCGCCAGGCGCCAACCCTTGAGGGGGCCCCTCAGGGGGAGACGACTGCGTCCCCGCCCGCTCCCGCGGGGGGCCCTTCTTCGCTCCTGCAGCATCGACGCTCTCTCTCCAGCGAGCGCGCGTTACGAATCTCGGACCAAATGCGACGTCCCTTGCGCAAAGGAGAGTTAAGACGGCGCTGGCGTTCCGAATTCGGGAAATCTCCGCTCCTGCGTGCGCCTGGCGCCCGGGTGTAACCTGAGCGCATGCGCCCCCCGAACCGCCTCGGGCCCTACGTCGAGCTCGCCCCCCTCGGGAAGGGCGGAATGGGCACCGTCTACACCGGTCGCCACGAGGAGCTCGGCGCCCTGCGCGCGCTGAAGGTCCTGGGGTCAGGCGCGGGCGAGCGTCAGCAGGCGCGCTTCCTGCGCGAGGCGCGCACCCTGGCCCGCCTGCGCCACAAGAACCTCGTCACCGTCCACGAGGCCGGCGTGGCCGAGGGCCTCCTCTACTACGCCATGGACCGGATCGAGGGGCGCTCGCTCGCGGAGGTCCTCGCCGAGGGGCGCCTCGACTTCACCCGCGCCCGCGAGCTCGCGCTGGAGCTCTGCGAGGGCGTCGCGGCCCTGCACGCCGCGGGGGTCGTGCACCGCGACCTCAAGCCGGACAACGTGATGGTCACCCCCGAGGGCAGGCCCGTCGTGATCGACCTCGGGCTCGCCCTGAGCGTGGAGAGCGACACCCGCCTGACCCGGACCGGCGCCCTGGTCGGGACGGTCTCCTACATGGCGCCCGAGCAGGTGCGCGACTCGAGCTCGGTCGACGCCCGCGCGGACGTCTACGCCCTGGGCTTGATCCTGTTCGAGCTCTTCAGCGGCGCCAGCGCGGCGCCTGCGGGAGAGACCATGCCCGAGGTCGTGAGCTCGATCCTGCACGGCGAGCGCCCGCGCCTGCGCGAGCAGGACCCGGCCCTGCCTGCCCCCCTGGACGAGCTGCTGGCGAGGACCCTCGCCCCCGACCCCGCGCAGCGGCCGGCGGACGCCGACGCGCTCTGGGCTTCCCTGCGCGAGCTCCAGGGCGCCGCGGCCGAGGCGCGGGCCGAGCAGCCGGTGTGGGCCCTGGCCCTGGTCACCCTGGGGCTCTTCCTCCTCGTGGGCGCCCTGGCCTGGCGAACGGCGCCGGGCGAGCCGCCACCGCCGACGCCCACTCCGACTCCCAGCGCGCAGCCAGTCCGTCCCCCCTTGAGCGAGCTCGAGCGCGAGCCCGACCCCGCGCGGCGCCTCGCGCGCCTGCTCGAGCTCGAGCGACAGGCGCCGAGGCACCCCGAGCGCGCGCGCCTGAGCGGCTTGATCGCGCAGGCCCGCTGGCAGACTCCACTCCGCGCGCCCGCCCAGCGGCACGACGGAGGCTGCTTCCTCAGCGACGAGCGACTGCTCACCGGCGGCGCGGGCACGGGGCTGGTCAACCTCTGGCGCCTGAGGGAGGGGGGCCTCGAGCGCGAGGAGAGCTGGAGCCGTGACGTGCGCTACGGTCGGGCTGGGATCGCGCCCGTGGGCAGCCTGGGGGTCGGGTTCGTAGACGGCAGCCGCTGGCACGTGGTCTCGCCCGCTGGCGAGCTGATCCGGAGCCGAGAGGGCTACAACCGCTGGCACATGGGGCGGCTTCAGGCCCGGACCGGCGTCGAGGTCGGGGTCAAGGTCAGCTACGACCGACCCGGCTCGGCGGTGGTGGTCAACAACATGGTCGAGCTGCGGCGGCCCGGCGAGCAGCCCGAGGCCTACTTCATGCGCGAGCTGATCGCGTGCTTCGAGCTGACCCCCGACGGCAAGCACATGGTGTTCGGGACGCGGCGCGGCCTGGGAGGCCAGGGCACGACCCCCTCGCTGCGCCTCCTGCGACTCGCCGACGCCGAGGCCGTGGGCCGGCTGAACCTGCTCTCGGAGGCCCTCTGCCTCGCGCTCTCGCCGGACGGCGAGTGGGCGGCCGTCGGCGGCCGGCTGGGGCAGCTCTTCCTGGCTCGAGTCCAGCCCCTCCAGCTGACGCGGACCTTCGCCTCGGGCACGCCCTACGACATCCCCGACCGCTCCGCCGACCTGCCGGCCTTCTCGAGCTCGATCTCGATCGCGCACCGCTACTTCGTGCTCGGGGCCGCCTTCGCCGCCGAGGGGCGCCTGCTCTACTCGGCGGGCACCAGCGAGGACTACCGCCTCGGCAGCTTCGCGGTGTGGGAGGTCGCGAGCGGCGAGGAGTTGTTCCGAGCCGAGCTCGGCTACGGCGCCCGAGGCCTGGCCCTCAGCCCTCGCGGCGACCGGCTGGCCCTCTTCGGGCAGGAGCAGATCGAGGTCCGGCGAATCCCCACCAGCGCAGAGGAATGGCGCGCCCTATCTCGTGCGGAAGCTGCTCGATCCCGCTAGAACGCAGGTGTGCGGCGCCTCTCCTCCAAGCTCGGCTGGCTCCTCCTCGCGACCTTCGTCGGCTGCGCCAGCGCGCCTTCGCGTCAGGGTCCGCAGGCACAGGGACCTCCCTTCGCGGGCAGCCGCGCGCTGGCGCAGGAGCTGAGGGCCAGCGGGCCCGCGATCCGTCGCGCCCCAGGCCTGCCCGAGGCAGACGAGCTCCTCGACGCGGACCCGGGGCTGCGCAAGCTGCCGCGCCGGCGCGGGCTCTGGCCTCGCTACCAGCTCAGCGAGGGCCTCTCGGTCCCCGACCCTCGCTACCCGATCCACAAGGCCCTCGGCCTGCACTATGAGCCGAGCTACTACACGACCAAGGACGCCTTGATCCTGATCCACCCCGACGGGCGCCCGCCCACGGTCCTGCCGATCGACCCCGAGCGGGGCCTCGCTCCGCGGCCGGAGGTCGACCCGGGCGAGGTCTATCGGCGCATGCGGAGGGGGATCGAGGAGGATCTCGAGGGGGTTCCGCCCCCGCTGCCTCCGCGGATCGACTCCTGAGCCCCCCGACCTCATGACCTCTACCTCCGTCCCCGTTGCCGTCGCCTCCTGGCGCGAGTGGGCCCCCGGCCTCAGGACCCTGACCCTCGCGGCCGAGCCCTTCGACTTCACCCCCGGCCAGTTCGTGAACCTGGCCCTCGACGTCGAGGGCGAGCGCGTCTCGCGCAGCTACTCGCTCTCCTCCGCGCCGGGCGCCCCCCTCGAGACCTTCGTGGTCGAGGTCGCGGGCGGCGCCCTCACGCCGGGGCTCTTCGCCCTCGCCGAGGGGGACTCGCTCTGGCTCGACCCGCGCCCCCAGGGGCACTTCACCCTGGAGCGCGTGCCCGAGGCCGAGGTCCTGTGGCTGATCGCGACCGGCACGGGCCTGGGCCCCTACGTGAGCATGCTCCGCGCGGGCGAGGCCCTCGAGCGCTTCGCCAAGGTCGTGGTCGTGCACGGGGTGCGCGAGGCCAGCCACCTGGCCTATCGAGACGAGCTCGCCGCCCTCGACCTGAGCTGGATCGGGCTGGTCAGCCGCGAGGACCCACCCGCGGGGGCGCTGGGGGGCCGGATCACCGCCGCGCTGCAGAGCGGAGCCCTCGAGGAGGCGGCCGGGGTCGCCCTCGACGAGCGGGCCCACGCGCTCCTGTGCGGGAACCCTGGCATGATCCGCGACCTGCGCGCGCTCCTCGAGGAGCGGGGCCTGCGCCGCAACCGCCCTCGCAAGCCCGGTCACTTCACCAGCGAAAAATATTGGTAACCCCCCAGGGGCGTTGAGAATCAACCGGCTCCTGGGGCAGCGGGGCGGGCTAGGCCCCCAATCCTCTCGATCTCGCCCGTCCGATCCTGGACGCTGGACGCGAAATCGCGCGAAATCAGCGCTTTCGCGGCCAAAGTGTGAGTTGACCGGATCCGAGGCCCCCCTATAATCCCGCGACTTTGGGTCCCAGCATGGGGACCCCAGGAGAGACTGCCGTGGGCACACCAAAGAAGCGCAAGTCGCACAGCCGCGTGCGCATGCGTCGCAACCACGACGCCCTGAAAGCCAATCACCTCGGTTCCTGCCAGCGTTGCGGGTCTTCCCGCCGCCCGCACACGATCTGCGGCGTCTGTGGCTTCTATAAGGGCAAGACCTGGATCGACGTCGAAGAGGCCGAGTTCGCCGAGTAAACGGCGAACTCGAGCGTAGGTAACTCGTGAGCGATCCCATTCGGATCGCGGTCGACGCCATGGGCGGCGACCGCGCGCCCAAGGTGATCGTCGAGGGGGCTCTGGCTGCGGCCGAAGCCTTCCCCGACGTGCAGCTGTATCTGGTCGGCAAGCCCGACGAGGTCCGCGCCTTCGTGGACGGAGAGCTGCCCGAGCGAGTGACCCTCGTCGAGGCCGACGAAGTGATCGGGATGGAGGAGCACCCCGCCAAGGCGCTCCGCCGCAAGCCGAGCTCTTCGATCGCGGTCTGCGGCGGCCTGCTGCGCGAGCAGAAGGTCGACGCGATCGTCTCGGCGGGGAACACCGGCGCCGTGATCGCGGCTTCGCTCTTCGCCGCGCGCCTGCTCGAGGGCGTGCACCGACCCGGGATCGCCGTCTCCTTCCCCTGCAAGGGCGGAGGGACCTCGGTCCTGTGCGACGTCGGCGCGAACATCAACATGAAGCCCGTCCACTACCTGCAGTACGCGGTCATGGCGAGCGCCTACAGCCGCGACGTGCTGGGAGTGGAGAAGCCGCGGGTCGGCCTGCTCAACATCGGCACCGAGGAGAGCAAGGGCGGCAGCGAGCTGCGCGCCGTGCGCGGGCTCCTCGAGGAAGCCGCCGAGGCTGGCCTGATCCACTTCGTGGGCGCCGTCGAGGGCAACCATATCTTCGAGGGCGAGGCGGACGTCGTCGTCTGCGACGGCTTCGTCGGCAACACGATCCTCAAGTCGGCCGAGGGCGCGGCGCGGGTCGTAATGGAGCAGCTCGAGGGCTTCCTCGCGCAGGCGCTGAGCAGCGGCGCGGCGGCGGCCTTGCCCGCGGACGCGCTGACGGGCTCGCTGCGCAAGCTGAAGGAGTTCACCGACTACAGCACCTACGGCGGCGCGCCCCTGCTGGGGATCGACGGCTGCGCGATCATCGCCCACGGTCGGAGCAACGCCCGCGCGATCAAGCACGCGATCGAGGTCGCGCGCGACTTCGCGCAGCGCGGGGTCAACGAGCACATCGCGCAGGCCCTCGGTGAGCTGAGCGCCAAGGGAGTTCCCTCTTGAGCCTCCACGGAGTTCGCATCGCCGGCACGGGCTCGTGCCTGCCCGAGCGCGTCGTCACCAACGCGGACCTCGAGAAGCGCCTCGACACCAGCGACGAGTGGATTCGCTCCCGGACCGGGATCGGCGAGCGCCGCTGGGCCAGCGAGGACGAGGCCACCAGCGACTTCGCGATCCCGGCCGGCCGCAGGGCCCTCGAGGCTGCGGGCTGCGACCCGGCCGACGTCGACTTCGTGATCTGCGCGACTCTGACGCCGGACATGCCGATGCCGAGCACGGCGGGCCTGATCCAGCGAGGGCTGAACCTCGAGAAGGCCGGCGGCTTCGACCTCAGCTCGGCCTGCGCGGGCTTCGTGCACGCGCTGACGGTCGGCACCAACTACGTGCGCACCGGCTCGGCCAAGAACGTCCTGGTCGTCGGCGCCGAGACCATGACCAAGGTCCTGGACCACTCGGATCGCGCCACGGCGGTGATCTTCGCCGACGGCGCGGGCGCGGCCCTGCTCCAGCCGGCCCCGGCCGGAGAGAGCGACGTGCTCGCCAGCCGCTACGGCCTGCGCGGCGACGACGAGGTGCTCCTGCTCAAGGGCGGCGGCTCGCGCTACCCGACCACGCACGAGAGCGTCGACGAGAAGCTGCACCTGATCTTCATGGAGGGTCGCGCGACCTTCCGCTTCGCGGTCAAGACCTTCGCGTCCCTGATCACCGAGACCTGCGACGACGCGGGGATCGCGCCCCAAGACCTCAAGCTGATCGTGCCTCACCAGGTCAACATGCGGATCATCGAGGCCGCCTGCACCCGGGCCAAGGTCAGCACCGACAAGTGCTTCCTGAACATCGAGACGGTCGGCAACACCTCGGCCGCGAGCGTGCCGATCGCCCTGGACGACGCCGTCCGAGCCGGCAAGCTCGAGCGCGGCGACCTGGTCCTGATGCTCGCCTTCGGCGGCGGCCTGAGCTGGAGCTCGATCCTCCTCCGCTGGTAAGCGCCAGGGACGGACGGACTATCGCTATGAGCAAGATCGCTTTCCTCTTCGCCGGCCAGGGCGCCCAGACCGTGGGTATGGGCAAGGATCTCTACGAGACCTACGCCGCCGCCAAGGACATCTACGACCGCGCCGACGCCGCCGTCGACTTCGACCTCAAGCGAATCAGCTTCGAGGGCCCCGACGAGGAGCTGACCCGGACCGACGTCAGCCAGCCGGCGATCGTCGTCCACTCGCTGGCGGCCCTGGCCGCCCTCGAGGAGGAGCTCAAGGGCAACCTGCCCGAGGTCGCCGCCGCGGCTGGGCTCTCGCTGGGCGAGTATTCGGCGTTGACCTTCGCCAAGGCGCTCGAGCTCGAGGACGCGCTCAAGCTCGTGATCGCGCGCGGACGCCACATGCAGGAGTGCTGCGAGGCGCAGCCCTCGGGCATGGTCAGCCTGCTGGGGATCGACGTCGGTGACCTCGGCCCCGCCCTGGGCGAGGGCGTCGGGATCGCCAACGACAACGCCCCCGGGCAGGTCGTGCTCTCGGGTCCCAAGGACGCGCTGGCGGCCGCGGCCGAGAAGGCCAAGGAGCTCGGCGCGCGCCGGGCGGTGCCCCTCAACGTGGCCGGCGCCTACCACAGCGAGCTCATGGCCCCCGCCGGCGAGAAGCTGGCGAGTGACCTGGCCGAGGCGGGCTTCACCGCCCCCGCGGTCCCGGTCTACAGCAACGTGACCGCCGAGCTGCACGGCGGCGACGCCGACACGATGCGCGACCTGCTCGTCAAGCAGGTCAGCGGGACCGTGCGCTGGCGCGAGTCCATGAGCGCGCTCTTCGCGAGCGGCGTCGAGCAGTGCTTCGAGTTCGGCCCGGGCGGGGTCCTCAAGGGCCTGGTCCGCCGCAACGACAAGAAGAAGAAGTGCCTGACCGTCGCCACGGTCGAGGACGTCAAGGCCGCCGCTGAGGCGCTGGCCGCGGGATCCGAGGCCTAATGCAGGTCTCCCTCGCAGGTCGCAAGGCCCTCGTCACCGGCGCCTCGCGCGGCATCGGCCGCGCGATCGCCCTCGCCCTGGGCGAGGCGGGCGCCGACCTGGTGCTGGTCGCCACCAACGAGGGCCTGCTCGAGGAGCTGGCCGCGCCCCTGCGCGAGCAGGGCCGCACGGTGCTGGTGTGCCCCTGCGACCTGAGCGACGGCGAGGCGGTCGCGAACACCGTCAAGGCCGCGGCCAAGGAGCTGGGCGGGCTGGACATCGTGGTCAACAACGCGGGGATCACCCGCGACGGCCTGCTGATGCGCCACGCCGAGGCCGACTGGCAGAAGGTGTTCGACGTCAACCTGGGAGGCGCCCTGCGCGTGACCAAGGCGGCGACGCGCTACCTGCTCAAGAGCCCCGCGGGGCGCGTGATCAACATCTCCAGCGTGGTCGGCCTGACCGGCAACGCGGGACAAGCGAGCTACTCGGCGAGCAAGGCGGGCCTGATCGGGTTCACCAAGAGCATGGCCCAGGAGCTGGCGAGCCGAGGGGTGACCGTGAACGCGGTCGCGCCTGGCTTCATCGAGACCGACATGACCGCCGAGCTCACGGACGAGCAGCAGGGCGCGATCAAGGAGCGGATCCCGCTCGGCCGAATCGGCCGGGTCGAGGAGATCGCTGCTGCTTGCGCCTTCCTCGCCAGCGAGCACGCCGGCTATATCACAGGCACCGTCGTACGGATCGACGGTGGCCTTTCCATGTGAGGGGTGGGCGGTATAGTGCCGCCCTTCCGCAACTGACTCTGAGAGCTGAGGTAATGACCGTGGCTTCCGTCGCTGACCGAGTCGTCGACATCGTGTGTGATCAGCTCGGGGTGCCCAAGGAAAAGGTGACGCCCGAGACGTCGTTCATCAACGACATGGGCGCGGACTCCCTCGACACCGTCGAGCTCGTAATGGAGCTCGAGGAGGAGTTCGACATCAACATTCCTGATGAGGACGCCGAGAAGATCCAGACCGTCGGCGAGGCCATCAAGTACATCGAGGAGCACATCGGCTCCTAGCCGGTGTCTCTGGGGAGCGGCCCGTTCGCTCCCTGGACCACGATGACCGTTGCCCCTTCGTCCGAAGGGGAACCCCTGGCCTCCGGGTTGGGGGCAGCTCTCCCACGGGGAGGCGGAAGCTCGTAAGCGCTTCGGTCTTCCTGGCGGAGAGCGCAGCCAGGTTCGTGTCCCGAGCGCTGCGCTCGCAGGTTCGGGATAGGTTCCGCCGCGTTCACCCCGTGCGGCAGAGGTACGTGGTGAGCAGAAGATTGCCCGGGTCGGCCCCTCGCTGGGCCGCGACCCGTGGCTGAGCCGTGAAGATCTGCGGCTGAGAGGTGTGTGCCATGAATCGGCGCGTAGTGATCACCGGCCTGAGCGCTGTCAGCCCCTTCGGGCTGGGCGTCGAGGCCCTGTGGGAGAACGTGCGGGCCGGCAAGAGCGCGATCCGTCCGATCACCCTCTTCGACACCGAGCAGTTCCCCGTCAAGTTCGGCGGCGAGGTCGCGGACTATGACCCGCTCGCGCACTTCTCCAAGAAGGACGTGCGTCACCTCGACCGTGTGACGCAGTTCGCGCTCCTGGCCTCCGACGAGGCGCGCCAGGACGCCGAGCTCGACCTCGACGCCGTCGACCGCACCCGCGTGGGCTGCGTGATCGGCTCGGGCATTGGCGGGCTGGACACGACCGAGCAGCAGGTCCTGACCCTGCACAACCGCGGCGTGCGCCGGGTGACCCCTCACCTGGTGCCCATGATGATGATCAACGCCCCGGGCGGCCAGGTCGCGATCCGCCACGGCCTCAAGGGCCCCAACTTCTGCGTGTCCTCGGCCTGCGCCTCGGCCAACCACGCCCTGGGGATCTCGATGCACATGATCCGCCACGGCATGGCGGACGTGATGTTCGCGGGCGCCGTCGAGGCGGCCCTGACGCCGGTCGGCCTGGCGGGCTTCTGTCAGGCGCGCGCGCTGAGTAAGCGCAACGAGGAGCCGACCAAGGCCAGCCGGCCCTTCGACAAGGACCGCGACGGCTTCGTGTTCGGCGAGGGCGGCGCGGTGCTGATCCTGGAGGAGCTCGAGCACGCCAAGGCGCGCGGCGCCACGATCTACGCCGAGTTCTCGGGCGCGGCCAACACCGACGACGCGTTCCACATCACCGCCCCCCACGAGGAGGGCGAGGGCGCGGCCCGGGCGATTCAGAACACCCTGGACGACGCGGGCCTGAAGCCCGAGGACATCCAGTACATCAACGCCCACGGGACCAGCACCTCGCTCAACGACGTGCTCGAGACCAAGGCGATCAAGCAGGTGTTCGGCGACCACGCCAAGTCGCTCGCGATCAGCTCGACCAAGTCCATGATCGGCCACCTGCTGGGGGCCTCGGGCGCGGTCGAGGCCGTGGTGCTGACCAAGGCGATCATGGAGGGCGTGGCCCCGCCCACGATCAACCTCGACGACCCCGACCCCGAGTGCGACCTCGACTACGTGCCCCACGAGGCGCGCAGCCTCGAGATCAAGGCCGCGATGAGCAACAGCCTCGGCTTCGGCGGGCACAACGCCTGCCTGCTCTTCAAGCAATACGTCGACTAGCTCGACGCGTCCGCAGCAGCCGGCCTCCCGAGGAGCTGTCGCCTTGGCGACAGCTCCTTCGCGTTTCTGAGATAACCGCCAAGGACGCCAAGGAATGCCGAACCTTGGCGTCCTTGGCGTCCTTGGCGGTTCGATCGGAGCAGAGAGAGGGAGCTGTCGCCGTCAGCGACAGCTTCTTCGCGATTGATTGGGCCTCCCCGGCGAGAAAGTCCTCTGAGTGCAGGGGGGCTTTGCGCGTCGGGCTCTGACCGCGTAGAACGGTGGCTGCTGAGGGGGAGATGGACTCCCCTATCGCGATTTACGCCGAGGACCCGTGGGCAGCACCTTACCGACGGTGACCAAAGAGACGGGCTACGCGCTCTGCCGCGAGCTCGAGCGGTCGGAATACAACGACTACGTGATCCAGCTGCTCGAGCGCGTCGAGGCCGAGAACCCCTGCGTGGCTGAGTTCGTGAGTCGACTCGCGATCCAGCACGACGACCCCGTAGGGATCTCTACCGCCGCGATGCTGGTCTACCGCCTCCTTGAGTCCCAAGCCGAAGCCGACGCGCTGCGCCAGCAGCTGGAGGCCGCCGGCAGTGAGTAAGCTCTTCCCACGTTCGTTTGGGATCTTCTGTGTCGTTGTCTGGGTGAAGGAGCAGACCGGGTGACCGTCAAGCTGACCCTAACTCTCTCTGGTCGGACCCTCGAGCGTTTCGAGTTTCCTGACGACCAGGACAAGATCCGCGTGGGTCGCAGCGAAGACTGCGAGATCACGATCGACAACCTCGGTGTGTCGCGCTACCACGCGGAGGTCGTCAAGAAGGACGACTTCTTCGTCCTGCGCGACCTGCGGAGTAACAACGGCACCTTCGTCAACGGGCGCCGCGTCGACACGCACAACCTGAACAACGGGGACGAGATCTCGATCGGCAAGTTCACGATCTCGTTCGTCGGCACGGACAACTCGGCGACCTCCGAGCCCCTGCCCGACAAGGGCCCCGACGACTTCGGCGGCATGACCATGCAAATGGATCAGGCCGCCCTCGCGCAGCTCCAGCGCGAGAAGGCGTCCCGCGTGCGCGGCTACCTCGTCGTCGAGGAGAAGGCCGGCAAGCGGAACGTGTTCCTCGAGAAGTCGGTGTTCACCTTCGGCAAGAGCGAGAAGTGCGACGTCCAGATGAGCGGCTGGTTCTGCCCGCGCCTGGTCGCGATCATCTTCCGCGACGAGTCGGGCTTCCGCTTGATCAACACCACGCCCAAGGGCGACGGGGTGAAGGTCAACAGCAAGCTCGTCGACGACGTCCGCCTCGGTGACAACGACGAGATCGAGATCCGCGAAATGAAGATGCACTTCATGCGCGGGACCCCGGTCGCCTAGAGCCTCGGCTCTGGACACACACGCCAAGGAGCCGCCCTCGGGCGGCTCCTTCTCGTTTGGTTGGGACTTCCCGAGCGACCATTCTGGGTTTCGCGGTTTCAAGGAAGGCTGCCCGTCTCGAGCTGTCGCTAGTGCGTCGTCGCCCTGGCACTTCGGTTCACCGCAGAGGACACGGAGGACGCAGAGATTGCGCAGAGAGCTGCAAGCGGAGCGAACGCGTGGCCGACCAGCGACGGCGCTGCAGCTGCGCCTACGTCCTGAGCGAGTGAGTCATGAGAGACGGCCTCGCCGACGAGCCGCTTCTCCGCGAAACTCTGCGTTCTCTGCGTCTCCGCGGTGAACCGCCACGCGCGACCCGCCCGGAACCGCGAAACCCCAGACTAGCGCTGCTGAGCGTAGGCCTGGAAGGCCGCCTGCACGTCGGCGGGCAAGGGGCTGAGCGTGCCGAGCGCGCTCCACGCTGCCTCGCGGACCGCCGCCGGGGCGCGCTCGTCGCCGAGGGCCTCGGCGAGGGTGCGCTGGATCTGGGGGGTGCGGGCCCGGGCCACGCCGAGGGCCAGGGCGCAGGTGGCGCGGACCTCGAGCGAGGGGTCGCTCTGGAAGTGGCGCAGGAGCGGCTCGAGGTCGGCCGGACCGCGCTGCCACTCGGCCAGGCGCAGGGCGGCGCCCTGGCGGGCCTGCCAGGTCTCGTCCCGCTCGAGGGTCCGGGTCAGGGCCGCCACGACCTCGCCGGCCTCCGCGGGCGAGGAGCCGCGCACGGGCGGCAGGGCCTCGATCGCGAGGCGGCGCAGCTCGGGCTCGCCGACCTCGCGCTCGAGGGCCCGCAGCGCGACCGCGCGGGCCTGGGGGGCGTCGAGGCCGTCGAGGACGCGCAGGCCAGCGGCGCGCTGCTGGGGGAGGGCGGCCTGCTCGGCCAGCTGGAGCGCCGACGCCTCGACCCGGGGGTCGCCGACGTAGGCCAGGAGGGTCGAGAGCACGACGAGCTGGTTGGTGTCCTCGATCGTCGGCAGCTGGCGGAGGGCCTCGCCGAGGAGGGCCGAGTCCTGCTGGAGCATGGCGCCCAGGATCACGGTCGCGGCCCGCGCGGTCTGAGCGGCCTCGGCGTCCTCGGGGTTCTCGAGGGCGGCCGCGACCACACCGAACACGCGCTCGAGGACGACCGGCGGCGGCGGAGTGTTCTCGTCGCCCTCCCAGCCGATCGAGGCCGCGCTCAGCGTCGCCTGCCCCTGCTGAGGCGGCGCCACGACGAGGTCGTCGACCCGGGCCGGGCCGACCCGAGCCCCGGCCTGGGCCGGAGCGGGCGCGCCGGGCTGGGTCTCGAGCTGGCGTTGGGGGGCCCGAGCAGGGGCCGAGCTCGCGAGGGCGCGCTCCGCGGCGGGCGCGGCCGCGGGCTCGTCGACGCTGAGGCGGCCGACGAAGAAGGCCAGGCCACCCACGGCAGCGAGGCCGGCGGCGAGGGACAGGTTGCGGAGGTGCGACTGGTTCATGGGTGAGTCCTTCCTGGGCGGGCGCCCCGGCGCCGCGCGGGCGCCGGGGCCGAGCGGGCGTGCTTAGAGTCCGAAGCCGAATCCACCCAGCGGGCTCTTGCCCCCGCCGAGGACGTTTCCGAGGAGGCCGCCGAGGCCGCCGCTGCTCTTGCCGCCCAGGAGGCCGCCCGCGCTCTTGCCGACGTTGCCCAGCAGGCCGCCGCTGCTGCTCGTGTTGCCGCCGAAGAGGTTGCCGAGGTTGCCCAGCAGGCCGCCGCCGCTGCTCTTGTTGCCGCCGAAGAGGTTGCCCAGGCTGCCCAAGAGGCCGCCGCTGCTGCCGCCGCTGCTGCCGCCGCCGAAGAGGTTGCCCAGGCTGCCCAAGAGGCCGCCGCTGGGGCCGCCGCTGCTGCCGAAGAGGTTCCCGATCGTCTTGCCGACGTTGCCCAGCAGGCCGCCGCTGCTGCCGCCGAGGAGGTTGCCGAGGATTCCGCCCAGGCCGCTCTTGCTGGTGCTCGACGAGCCGCCGAGGCCGCCCAGGAGCTTGCCGACGTTGCCCAGGATCCCGCCCAGGCCGCCCGTGTTGGAGGAGCCCGCGTTGCCGAGCAGGCCGCCCAGGCTGTTGCTGCCCGCGCTCGAGCCGCCGAGGCCGCCGAGGAGCTTGCCAATGTTGCCCAGGATCCCGCCGCTGCTCGAGCTGCTGCCGGCGCTGCCCGGCAAAGCGCCCAGGATCGAGCCGACGCCGCTGAGGATCTTGCCCAGGACGTTGCTGCCCCCCGACGAGGAGCCGCTGGCCGGGGTGGCCGCGGGGGCGCTAGCCGCGGGGGCGCTGGCCGCGGGGGCGCTGGGGACGGCGGCCGGCTGGCTGGCCGTCGCCGCAGGAGCCGGCGCGGCGGCCGGCTGAGGCGTGATCACCGCCGAGAGGGGTCGAGCCGGCAGGTTCAGGTTCTGAGCCTGCTGGGGGGTGAAGAGCCCGATCGGGAGCGACTGGGCGAATGCAGGGGTACCCACGAGCGCCAGCCCGAGGGCCAGCCAGAGAATGCGTTGCATGGAGAGCTTCCTTCCTTCTTCCGCGGTCCCAGAGCGCAAGCCGGGGCCCGGCGGGAGGCAGCCCTCCGCAGGTCGCGTTGCGAAAGCAGGAGTTACGAAGAATCGTCCGAGCCGGACGCCCCGTCTGGGGTGGGCTCAGCTGCGCTCCGCGCCGGCGGCACGATGGCCGGCCTCGCTGGCGCCAGCTGGCCTCAGGGCGCCTCGCTCAGGTGGAGCGGCGCAGGGCGATCCGGTTCTGCCCGCCCTCGTAGGTGTTCTCGATCCGGTCGAAGAGGACCGCGAGCATGGGCAGGCCCAGCCCGCTCCCGTCGAGGTCGGCCAGGGGGTCGCGCTGGGCGGCGCGCTCGAGGGCCGCCTCGAGGTCGAAGCGCGGCCCCTGGCTCTCGACGAGGAGGGCCAGCTCGCCCGCGCCTTGCTCCAGGCGGACCGTGACCACGCCGTCCTCGTCCTCGCGCAGCTCGTGCTCGACCACGTTGGCGACCAGCTCGGCCAGGCCGAGGGCCAGGTCGTGGGCCGTGGCGCCGTCCACGCCCAGAGCCCGGGTCGCCACGTCGAGCAGCTCGTTGAGCACCGGGATCGAGCTGAGCGTCGCGCCCGTGCGCAGCTCCAGGAAGGTGATCGCCGTCACTTCAGCGCTCCTCTCACTTCAGCTCTCCCAGGGCCGCGGGCGGCAGGTCGACGCCCATCCGCTTGAAGCGCTCCTGGAAGCGGGTCGGGTTGACCCAGCGCCACGTGCCGCGCGGGCTGCCGTCAGGCTCGTAGCCCTGGTGGTCGAAGAGGAAGAGCTCGTTGAAGCAGGTGTTCTTGTCCTCGTCGAGGTAGGGCTCGACCACGTGGGTCATGCGGCGGGTCCCGTCCGCGAAGCGGCTGAGCACCACGACCACGTCCAGGGCGTCCACGACCATGCGCCGCAGGCTGGTCTCGCTGAAGCCGACGTTGCCGAAGAGCGAGATCGTGACCGCGCGCTCGATCACGTCCTCGGGCGAGCTGGCGTGGATCGTCGTCATCGAGCCGTCGTGGCCGCAGCGCATGGCCTGGAGCACGTCGATCATCTCTGCGCCGCGCGCCTCGCCGACCACGATCCGGTCGGCGCGCATCCGCAGCGCCTCGCGCACCAGCTGGCGGACCGAGACCTCGCCGCTGCCCTCGACGTTGGTCGTGCGGGCCTGGAGGCGGACCACGTGGTTGTGGCTCTGGGTGAAGTCGAGCTCGGCCAGCTCCTCGATCGTGACCAGGCGCTCGAAGTCGGGCACCTGGGTGGCGAGCACGTTGAGGGTGGTCGTCTTGCCCGAGGCCGAGGGCCCGCCGATCGTGATGTTCAGCCGCGCCTTGACGCAGGCCGCCAGGTAGAAGGCCATCTCGGGGCGGATCGTGCCGACCGTGATCAGGTCCTCGAGCTGGTTGTAGACCGAGCCGTACTTGCGGATCGTCAGGATCGGCCCGTTGAGGGCGATCGGCGGCAGCACGGCGTGCACGCGCGAGCCGTCCTCCAGCCGCCCGTCGAGGGTCGGCGAGGAGAAGTCGATCCGCCGCTCGATCCGCTCGGCGATCTTGCGAATGATGTGCGTCAGGTGGGCTTCGTCACGGAAGCGCACCGGGGTGGCCTGGATCTTGCCCCCGCGCTCGACGAGGACCTCGGCCGGCCCGTTGACCATGATCTCGCTGACCGTGTCGTCGTCGAGGAACTGCTGCAGCGGGCCGGTGCCGACGATGTCGAGCGCGATCCGCCCGGCGACCCACTCGATATCGGCGGGCGTCGGGCGCGGGCTGTAGCCGCGCGCCACCTGCTCGACCACGCTCCGGGCGTCGTCCTCGAGCTGGCGCTGGGCGCTGGGGCCCTTGGGCACGCCGCGCGGACCCAGCCAGGCGATGAAGCGCGGGAAGGACTCGCGCTCGAGGTGGGCCCGGGTCGAGTCGTACTCCTCGTGCTCGCTCGGCAAGGAGCGCTGCAGCACCGAGAGGTGGCGCTCGATCTGGTCGAGGTCCTCGAGGTCACCCAGGTCGTCGCTCACGAGCCGAGGCTCCCGGCGGCCGCGGCGCGGTCCGCCTCGACGCCCATCACGGTCTCGAGCTTGGTGATCGAGAACACGCGGCGAATGTTGTCGTTCAGCCCGTAGAACACGATCTTCCCGCCCTCGGGGCGGATCTTCTTGAGCAGGTGCACGAACACGTTCAGGCCCGAGCTGTCGATCTGCTCCAGCTCGCTCCCGTCCACGAGGAGCTGCTTGAGCCCCTTGTCGGCCAGGCCGATCAGGTGCTCCTTGAGGGCCGGCGCCGAGTCGGCGTAGATCCGGCCGCTGAGGCTCAGCTCGTAGCGCTCGTGCGACCCCTCGACGGGCTGCGTGCGGAAGAGCTCGGCCATTCAATCCTCCCTGGCGCCGGCGTCGGCCGGCGCGGTGGCGCCCACGTAGGAGAGGGCGACCACGGTGATGTCGTCTTCGGGGCGGCCTTCGTCGTCGAGGGTGATCACGGCGCCCAGCGCGCCGCCGACCTGATCCTCGAGCTCGAGGTCGCGGTGCAGCTCGAGCTGCGCCGCGAAGCCCTCGTCGTAGCCCACGTCCGCCCCGTCGGTGAAGAAGAACACGCGCGTCCCCGGGTCGAGCTGGACCTCGTCGCTGCTGTAGGGGATCGCGTCGACCCCCAGGAGCAGCCCCGAGCCGCCCAGATACTCGCGCCGCCCGTCCGGGAGCAGGGCCAGGGGCGGCGGGTGCCCGGCGTTGGCGAGGCGCATGCTGCCCCGCTCGGTGTCGAGCAGGCCGTAGCAGAAGGCCGCCGTGGGCGAGTCCTCGAGGTGGGCGTCCAGGAGCGCCTGGTTGAGGTCGGCCAGGACCTCGGCCGGGTCGCGCGGGGCGCCGTCGCGCCCGAGGGGCTCGAAGTGGGCGCGCAGGAGCACGGTCAGCAGGGCCGCGCGCACGCCGTGCCCGACCGCGTCCAGGGTGTAGATCGCCACGTAGCGCCGATCGAGGCGGCGGATCTCATAGCTGTCGCCCGAGACGAACTCCTGGGGCAGGAAGGCGGTCGAGAACTGGACCGCGTCCAGGGTCGGCAAGGAGACCGGCAGGAAGCTTCGCTGCAGGCGGGCCGCGAGGCGCAGGTTGCGCTCCAGGGTCGAAGTCTGGGCCGCGAGGTGCTCGCGGTCCTGCTCCAGCTCCAGGCGCGAGATCCAGCGCTCGATCGCGATCCGCAGGCGCAGGCGCGCCTCCTCCTCCTCGAGGTCCTCGCTGATCGCCTCCAGCGCGCCCAGCTCCAGGGCGGCCCGCCGGCCCACGGCGCCGCCGCGCACGACGGCGATCACCCCGACCGAGGGTTCGAGCGCGTAGGCCTCGAGGACCTCGGGCGCCGGGTCGAAGAGCACCGCGACCTCGGGCAGCGCGTCGGCCTCATAGAGGTCCTCGCGCAGGGCGTCCGGCAGGGGGATCTCCGCGGGCTCGTTCACGGGCCTCAGGTTACTGGCTCCGGTCGTCGCGCGCCTCCCCGCCGAAACCTTCCTGGGCCGCAGGCTCTCACCTGCAAGGAGCCCTCATGAACGCCCGCCTCGTCCTCTTCGCCAGCGTCCTCTGCCTCTCGACCCCTGGCTGCCTGACGGCCGCGCTGTGGAGCAGCGAGGCGAACCGGGTCCCCCCGCTGCAGGCCTCGAGCTTGCGCCCGCGCCAGGAGGTGCAGCCCGTCGGCTTCACCAGCGCCGCCCTGCGCGGCGACCAGCTCGAGCTGACCGTGGCCTTCGCCGACGGAAGCGCGCTGCGCGCGGAGTATCGGCTCGAGGCCGAGCGGAGGTCACCGGTCGGGCCGCGCTGGACCAGCTCCCGTCCGAGCGAGGAGGCGCTCAAGGCGAGCGAGGCGGTCTCGATCGCGCAGATCGGCAGCCACACAGCGGGCCAGAGCGTGGGGCAGGTCCGATTGGTCAGCGCGCCCAACCCCTGGGGCGAGCGGGTGGCGGTGGTCTCGATCCAGAACCGCCTCGCGCAGGAGGTCGCGCTGCCCTACCAGAACGGCGAGCGCTCCTTCGGCCAGAGCTTCTTGCTGCGCGCCTCGCTGACCCCCTTCGCCTTCGCCGCGGACCTGGCTGCCTGGCCCTTGGAGGCCCTCGCCTATGGCGCGTGGGCGTTGCTCACGCCCTAGGCTAGCTCGCACAAGAAGCGGTGCTCGACCCGGACCTCGCGGAAGCCGAGGGCCAGGTGCGCCGCGCGGCTGCCGCGATAGCGCGGGGTCGTGTCCGAGGCGAGCAGGCGCAACCCCTGGGCGCGGGTCCACTCGCGGGCGGCGGCGATCAAGAAGCGCCCGACCCCCTGTCCGCGCGCGCTGGGCTCGACGTACCAGCCCTCGACGTAGCCGACCGGCTGCCCGCCCGAACCTGGGGCTCGCTCGCGCCGGGTCAGCTCGACGAAGCCCAAGACCTGAGGGCCCAGCGCCTCGTCTCCGGCGCAGGCGAAGTAGGCCTGGGCCCGGGCGGGCTCGCTCAGGAGCTGCTCGGCCTCGGCCCGCAGCTCGCTCGGCTCACCCTGCGGCCAGAGGCGGTGGCGCAGCTCGGCCCAGCGCTCGAGCTCCGCGGGCCCGACGGGGCGCAGCTCGAGCTCCAGGGGCGCGGACTGCGCGCGCGAGCGCTGCTCGCTGAACCACGCGGCCGCGAAGTCGACCAGCTCGCGCTGGCGAAAGAGGCGCGCCTCGGCCCGCGCGACCCGGCCGCTCCGCTCGGCGCCGCTCGCGGCGAAGGCCCGCCCGCAGGCGGGGAAGTCGTCGTCGCGCACGTCCAGCTCGTCGAACTCGACCCAGCGCCGGCCGCTCGGCTCGCGCACGGGCGCGCCCTGGCGGAGGGTGCGCTTGGCCGGCCAGCTGGCCCGGTGCTCGGCCAGGTGGAGCGAGGTGTTGCGCTCGTGGCCGACCCCGAGCAGGAGCACCCGCGCGTCGCGCTCGTAGAGCCGCGCCAAGGGGGAGCCCTCGCCGAGGGGCAGGTCGAGCGAGTGGCCGCCCAGGAGCTCGGCGGCGAGGGGTCCGCGCGCCGCGAAGGAGGAGGTCGGGTGAGTGGAGCGCTGCACGCCGGGCAGGGTGCGGAAGAGCTCGGGCGCGCGCCCCAGCCCGCGGGTCGGCGTCCGCGCCGGATCGAAGGCGGGCAGCTCGGCGCGGATCGTCTCCCACCAGGCCTCGGGGACCGGCGGCGCCTGCCAGCGAGAGGGCTCGCTCAGGTCCGAGGAGAAGGCCGGCAGGACGAGGGTCCCCTCGGGCCCGAGGGCGTCGCCCAGCGCGTCGAGCAGGGCCAGCGCGCCGCCGGCGGTCCAGCCCAGGGCCGAGAGGCTGAGGTGCGCGATCAGGACTCCGCCCCGGGGCACCCCGAGGGCCGCGAGCTCGGCCGCCAGGCTGGCCCGGGTCGCGGGCGCGGTCGCGGCCAGGACGGCGTCGCCCTCGCTCATGATCAGCGGGTGGGGCGGAAGCCCTGGTTCTCCCAGAAGTCCGCCCCGCCGCGGCGGATCTGCTTGAGGTTCACCGTGGTGCTCCCGTCCTGGCCAGCGGCGCTGAGCCGGCTGCGGAAGGGGTCGAGGGTCACCCGGGTCTGGCGCCACTCGCGGCCGGTCTTCTCGCGCTCGGCGCCGTTCGCCTCGCGCACGCCGAGCAGCTTGCCGAAGCGGCTCAGCAAGCGCCGCATGTTGGGCCGCCGCGCCGGGTCGTAGTGGAGGGTGGCCAGGATCAGCTCGAAGAGCTCGTCGACGAGCTCCTGCTGCGTCCCCTGCTCGATCCGGCAGTCGCTCCAGTCGATCCCGGCGAAGGCGGCGCGCGCGATCGGGTGCAGGCCGCCCTCGCGCTCCTCGCGCTTGATCTCGGCGATCGCGCGCACGTCGCCGGGCTGCGGGGCGCGCTCGCCGAGGTGCTCGTAGGGGACGTAGCCCGTCAGGAGCTGGTAGAGCGTCAGCCCGAAGGCGTAGACGTCCGCCCAGGGAGTAAAGCGCGAGCACTCGCGGCCCTGCTGCTCGTCCCAGGAGCCCGGCAGGATCTCGGGCGGGGTGAAGAGCGGCGTGAAGGCCGGGGCCGGACCCTTGCCCAGGTAGGCGTAGGTCAGCTCCTGGAAGGTGCGCGCCCCGCCCATGTCGATCAGGACCCCGTGCCAGCGGCCCTTGGCCAGGTGCTCGAAGTAGTCCTTGTCGCTCAGGTTCAGCTCGCTGGACCGCAAGCGCACGAGCAGGTTCTCGGGCTTCACGTCGCAGTGGGCGATCTTGTGGTCGTGCAGGTGGCGGATCGCGCGGGCCAGCTCGTAGCCGAGTTCGAGGGCGGTGGCCGGCGGCGGGGCGGTGTAGCGGCCGCCCGTCGAGCCCGCGTAGCCCGAGAGGCGCGGCCGGACCTGCTCCTCGTTCAAGCGCTCGAAGGGGTTGGGGAAGGCCCGCTCGAGCACGAGGAGGTGGTGCCCGCGCGGGTCGCGCTGCTTGCCCAGCAGCCGGACCACGTTCACGTGGGGGCGCAGGGTCTCGAGCATCTCCAGCTCGCGGGCCAGGTTCTCGTCGACCTCGCCCACGAAGTGCGGACCCTTGACCACCGCGCACTGGCCGTCGTCGGTCACGCAGAGGTAGACCACCCCCGCGCCGCCAGCGCCGATCTGCTCGAGCACCTCGAAGTAGACCGACTCGCCCCCGGCTCCCACCAGGGAGAGGGTGTCGCCGGCCTGGAACTCGAGCGGACGCTTGTCCATATCCCCACGATAGCGGGGGGCGGGCGGAATCCCGAGCCCAGGCGGGGTCGAGGTCTTTCCCGCTAGCGCACCGGCCCCAGGGCCTCGGGGCTGGTCTCGGCGCAGTAGAGCGTCTTGCCGTGGCGCCAGTGGTCGCGGACCAGGTAGACCCGCGCGTTGGCGTCGAGGTAGTAGCGGTGCTCGACCGTGCCCTGCGGCGGGCGCTGGCGGAAGGCGGCCTCGAGCCACGAGATCAGCTCGTTGGGCTGGAGGTCGGCGCGCAGCACGCACAGGACCTCGGCCACGCTCATGCGCCCTGGCTCCTGGGTGTGCGCGGGCGGGATCGCGACGCGGTTGGGGCCGTCGGGCGGGTCGCCGTCGTTGAGGTCCTCGCCGTATTGGTGCGCGAAGAGCTCGCGGGCGCGCGGGAGGTGGACGAAGTCGCCGTAGTCGAGCTTGAGCTTGGCGTTGATCGCGTTCAGGTCGACGAAGGGCAGCTGCTCCTCCGCGCTCAGCTTGAACACGGCGTAGGCGAGCAGCTCGCTCTCCTCGGCGCCTTCGGGTCGCGCGCACACGTACTCGAACTCGTGGTGCAGCGAGGCGTGGCGGCGCTGATAGAAGCGGTAGACGTCGAGGATCCCCGCCGGGAAGAGCTCGATCGACCCGGCCGCGGTCGCCAGGTAGAGCGAGTAGTCCAGCCGGTCCAGCCGCCGGCCGGAGCGGGGCTCGGCGCCGCGGCCGAAGCGCTCGAGGAAGCTCCCGACGACGCGCCGGGGCCAAGAGAGTAGGTCGTCTGACTCGGGCACGAGTGCAGGATACCTGTATCTTCGCCCCCGTCACCGCAGCCAAGAGGAACAAGACTCGTGGACCGCTATCGGCCTCCCCTCGACCTCGAGCGCGCCTACGCTCACCTGGCGCGCCAGATCGAGGCTGAACGACGTGCGCGCTGGACGCAGCTCGCCCTGGTGCTCTTGCTGGTCTCGCTCGGGATCTCGCTCTCGCTCTCGCTCCGCCCCGGCGAGACCGGCTACACCGGCCCGCCCCCGCCGGCGGGCCCCCTGCCCGACGCCGGCCCGCCGCGCGAGGTCACCCCCCGCGGCGAGCTCTCGGCGACCGAGCTCAACCAGATCAAGCTCTTCCAGGAGGTCTCGCCCTCGGTCGTGTTCGTGACCAACCTCGCCGTGCGCCGCGACCTGTTCCGCATGAACGCGACCAGCGTCCCCCGCGGCACGGGGACCGGCTTCGTGTGGGACGAGCAGGGCCATGTCGTGACCAACGTGCACGTGCTGGCCGGCGCGGACTCGATCGAGGTCACGCTGGCGGACGGGAGCAACTGGTCGGCGAGCTACGTGGGCGGCTACCCCGACAAGGACATCGCCGTGCTGCGGATCCAGCCCGACCGCAAGCTGCGCCCGGTCAAGCTCGGCAGCTCCCACGACCTCTCGGTCGGCCAGTTCGTCTACGCGCTGGGCAACCCCTTCGGGCTCGACCACACCCTGACCTCGGGGATCGTGAGCGCGCTGGGGCGCGAGATCGAGGGCTTCAACGGGCGGATCATCGAGGGCGTGATCCAGACCGACGCCGCGATCAACCCGGGCAACTCGGGCGGTCCCCTCCTGGACAGCGCCGGCCGCGTGGTCGGCGTCAACACCGCGATCCTCAGCGAGAGCGGCTCGAGCAGCGGGATCGGCTTCGCGGTCCCGATCGACACCGTGCGCCGGGTCGTGGAGCAGGTGATCCGCCACGGCCGCTACGTGCGCCCCTCGCTCGGCGTCCAGCTCGCGCCCGACAGCGTGCGCGAGCGCGCCGAGCTGCCCGAGGGAGCTCTGGTGCGCTACGTCGACCCGCGCAGCCACGCCGGCCGAGCGGGCCTGATCGGCTTCCGCCGCCGCGGTCGCGGCTACGTGGCGGGCGACCTGATCGTGCGCCTCGGCGAGCGCGCGATCCGGCGCTCGGACGACCTCATGAACGCACTCGAGAACTACAAGCCCGGCGACGAGGTCGAGCTGGGCGTGTGGCGCGACGGACAAGAGCGGGTGGTCAAGGTCACCCTCAGCGGGAGCTAGAACATGAAGTGGAGCCACGTCCTCAAGGTGGTCGCAGAAGCCTGCGCCAAGAACCCCGAAGAGCGCCCGGTGCGGCTGGTCCTCCCCGACGGCTCCTATCACGTCAAGGAGCCCCTCGACCGCGAGGACCCCGCCGAGGGCGGCCTGCTCGGCTTCATGGTCTACGCCGACGACCCCGAGCTGAGCACCCGCACCGACGCGACCCGCCTGCTCTTCGTCGCGCCGAGCAACGTCCTGCGCGTCGTCGTCTCTGGCACCGAGCCCGAGAGCGCGAGCGGCTTCGGCTTCGGCTAGGAGCGTAGAGAGGGGACGATTCCCCACGTGAGGAATCCCCCGAGGGGACGATTCCCCCGGGGGGACGATT
>MDTG01270697.1_pt1 | contig 29115 bp, 31 predicted proteins | sample 811421 | NCBI WGS metagenome assembly MDTG01 (sample SAMN05326645, study PRJNA326480) | marine metagenome | isolation source: seawater | place: Pacific Ocean: South East | collected 2011 | reverse complement strand
TAAGTGTCGCTACTAACATACATTTAAACATACAATGTATTTATGTCATTTTATTAAATTTCAAGAACATATCTTTAAATTTTTATGGTGGGTGCGACAGGGATTGAACCTGTGACCCCTGCCGTGTCGAGGCAGTGCTCTACCGCTGAGCTACGCACCCTTATTAAATAAATATTCTAAATTTGAAATAAATCTATAGATAATTATCATAAATGAAAATTTTATCAGAAAGAATTACAATTGGAGACCTTGATAAAGGGCTTAAAATATATAATTATTTTATCTTGAATTCTTTTTCTAATTTTGAAGAAAAAAAATTATCATTTAAATCTTTTAAGTCTCTCTATAATAAGATTAAAAGAAACAAATTGCCATTTCTGATTGCAAAAAAAGAAAATAATGTTGTTGGTATTGCATTTGTAAATAAATTTAGAGAAAAAAGTGGTTATAGATTTACATTTGAACACTCAATATATATCGATCCAGAATTCATAAATTCTGGATATGGAACGATTATCTTAGAAGAACTAATCAGGAATTGTAGAAAAAATAAAAACATAAAAAATCTTATAGCGGTAATAGGAGGTTCTGATAATGTTGGGTCGATTAAAATTCATAAAAAAAATGGCTTCAAACTTATTGGAATTCTAAAAAAAATTGGGTTTAAAAAGAATAAATGGGTTGACTCCGTATATATGCAAAAAAAATTATGAAAAACGTAGAAATAAAAAGTTTTAAAAAAACTTTAAGTAAATTTACTACTGGCGTTTCAGTGGTATGTGTAAATAATAAAAATAAAATATACGGCAAGACAGTGAATTCGTTTAATTCATTATCGTTAAATCCACCTTTAGTACTATTCTCTCTTGGTAATTATTCTTCATCAATAAAAAATTTCACTAATAGTAATTACCTAACTATAAATATATTGGCAAAAAAACAAAAAAATATCTCAAATAATTTTTCTCAAACAAAGCCAGTGACTAAGAATATAGATTTTGTTCAGGGTGAAAATGATACTTATTATATTAATGGTTGTATTGCAAATTTAGAATGTAAATTAATTGATAGAATAAAAAAAGGTGATCATATAATTTTTATATGTAAAGTATTGCGTGTACAAAATGATAATAAGCTAAAACCATTATCATATTTTAACTCAAGTTATTATTAAGTGACTTTTAAAATTAAAAATATTTTTTTTATTACATTAATTCTAGTAGGTTTTTATATTTTTTTTATTGAATACTTTGATCTTAGAAATATTAAATTTAAAAAAATAAATTATAATCCACAAAATAACGTTCAAGATATTAATGATAAAACAGAAATTTATGAAAAAAAATTTGTCGAAGATAATAAAAAAAATATTCCCATTATTAATTTAGAAAAAATTGAATTAGTTGTATCAAAAGGTGATACATTTTTCTCTATCTTAAAAAAATTCAACTTTACAAACAATAAAATTTATAAAATTATTGATACAATAGAAAATTTTTTTAATTTAAAAAATTTAAAGGTTAATGATAAACTTATTTTTTATAAAAATAGTAATGATTTAATAAAAAGAATAGAAATTGACTTGGAAGTAGATACTAGATTAATCATAAATATTGATGAAGAAATAACTGCCCAAAGAAAGGTATTAGAAAAATTATCTTATCAAGAATCTCATCAATTCAAAATTACAAATTCATTATACGCTGATGGATTAAAGAATAAATTACCTCAAAATATTTTGATAAAATTAATTAAGTTATTTAGCTTTGATTTAGATTTTCAGAGAGACATAAAAAAAAATACTTTAGTTTCTGTTTCTTTTAATTTTAATGAAATTGAGGAAAACAATAAAATAGAATACGGAGACATTAAATATGCTTTAATATCTATAGAGGGCAAAAATCTTGAATATTTTAGATTTTTAACTGATGATGGGTTTATTGATTATTTCAATAGAGAGGGTAAAAATGTTAAGAAGTCAATTTTAAAAACTCCTCTTGATGGGGCTAGATTGTCATCAAGTTTTGGTATGAGAAAACATCCAATATCTGGTTATAACAAAATGCATAAAGGCGTAGATTTTGCTGCACCCAAAGGCACCCCAGTGTATGCAGGTGGTAATGGGGTAATAGAGTATGTAGGAAAAAATGGCGGATATGGAAATTACATCAGAATTAGACATAATAATGAATATAAAACTGCGTATGCTCATCTATCAGGTTTTCAAAAAGGTATTTCTAAAGGTGTGAGAGTTAATCAAGGTGATATTATTGGATTTGTTGGTAGTACTGGAAAATCAACGGGACCACATTTACATTATGAAATAATATTTCAAAATGAACAAATTAATCCTTTGAAATTAAAATTACCTTCTGGCAAGACTCTTAAAGGTAATGAATTAAAAAGATTCAAAAAAGAATATCGCAAAATATTTGCTGATCACTTATTTCTACTATACGAATGAATTATTTAGTTGATCTTGATCTTTTATCTTTAGAGGGTTCAGCTATAAAAGGTATTGATTCTATTGATTCTTCTTTAGAATTATTTTCTTCATTTTCATTAGAAGATAAACTTTGAGTTTCACTTGCAGTTTCATCAGAAGCATTTTCTTTGCTATCTTCCGGTTGATAATTTTCTTCAACATTAATACCTAGCTCAACCATTAATCTAAAGTAGTGATCAGTAAATTGATAGTAATATTCTGATTGAACTCTGTCACCAGATCTAAAAGCTTCTTTAGCTAATTTTAAATATTTATTATATTGCTGAGAAACATTGCCTTTGTTTCTTGATTTATAGTTTTGATAACTACCAGTTTTTTTAAAACTTGGTCTTCTATTAGATTTATACGTTGTTCTACCGTTATTTTTTTTGTACATAATATTTTTGGAAATTAAAGATTTAATTTATCTTAATTAAATTTTTTAATTTATTTATAGTATCTATACATATTTAAAAAAAAAAATTCAACTCATATCTTAAAAAAAGTAAGGGTTCTGTCGATATTTTGTATATCTTTTGTTATTTTTTTTAGTTTTAAGTTAGAATTTTCGAAAATCTTTTTACATGAAGCTAATTGATTGAACCCTATTTCGCATATAAAATAAGAATTATTGTTCATTATTTTTTCAAGTTTTTTTGCAAATATTTTGTAGTATTTTAGGCCATCTTTGCCTCCGATTAGAGCGAGTTTAGGCTCGTATTTTACTATTTCTAATTGTAATTTTTTATAACCAAATTCACTGATATATGGTGGATTAGAAACAATAACATCATATTTTTTTTTTATATTTTTAATATCTAATAAATCCACTTTAATTTGACTTTTAAGATTATGAAGATCTACATTTTTTTTTGCTACATCAATTGATTTTTTTGAAATATCTATGGCAGTAATTTTAGAGTTTTTAAATTCATTCGCTAAAGAAATCGCTAAACATCCAGATCCTGTGCCAATATCTAAGATATTTAATTTTTTATTTTTATCTTTAATATTATTTAGAGTTTCTTCAATAATAAGTTCTGACTCAGGTCTGGGATCTAGAACATCTGAATTCACAAAAAATTCACTTTTCCAAAAATATTTTTTATTTATTATTTTTGAAATAGGTTTTCTTTTTAATCTTTTTGAAATTAATGATTTAAAATAATTTAGATTAATATTATTAATATTTAAATTACTTAAAACTATTTCTTTTTTATTAATGGACGCTTCCTTCAATAATATCCTCATTTCTAATTCGGGATTAGGAATACTGCTTTCTCTTAGCTTAACAAGGGTTGATTGGATTATTTCATTCATGTTTCATTCCAGCTAGTTTTTTACTTTCTTCTTCCGCAATCAGTGGATTAATCAAATCTTCTATTTTACCTTCTAAAATTTCTGTTAAATTATATAAAGTTAAATTAATTCTGTGATCAGAAACTCTACCTTGAGGAAAATTGTAAGTTCTAATTCTTTCTGACCTATCACCTGAGCCTACCTGGGTTTTTCTTTGTTCAGATCTCTCTTTATTTTTTTGCTGAATTTCATTATCTAACAGTCGTGACCTTAATATTTTCATTGCCTTAGCTTTATTTTTATGTTGGGATTTTTCATCCTGTTGTGAAACAACAATTCCTGTAGGTATATGAGTAATTCTTACTGCACTATCAGTTGTATTTACCGATTGGCCGCCAGGTCCACTAGACCTAAAAACATCAATTCTTAAATCTTTATCCTCAATTTCAATATCAACTTCTTCGGCTTCAGGCAGAACTGCAACGGTTGCAGCTGATGTATGAACTCTTCCACTACTTTCGGTAGCAGGGACCCTTTGAACCCTATGCACCCCTGACTCAAATTTTAATTTAGAAAAAACGTTATTTCCAGAAATATTACAAATCACCTCTTTAACTCCCTTAAGACCTGTTTCAGAAATAGATAATATTTCAAAATTCCATGAATTTATATCAGCATATTTTTGATACATGCTTAATAAATCTGCTGCAAAAAGTGATGCCTCATCACCACCAGTACCAGCTCTTATTTCCAATATTGAATTTTTTGTATCATTAATATCTTTTGGAATGAGAAGTCTTAATAATTCATTTTCAAGCAATTTAATTATATGTTTTTTTTCAATTAATTCTGCTTCGGCAATCTTGGTAATTTCTTGATCTGAGTCCTTTACTAATTCGTTTAAACTAGAAATTTCATTTTGTTCTTTTTTATATTCTTCTATTTTTTCAACAATTGGTTTTAGTTCAGCATATTCTCTATTTAACTTTATTAAATTTTCTGAATTATTACTGTCCATTGTATTTAAGGAATTTTCAATTTTATTATATTTACTTATAATATTTGAGAATTGTGCATTAAGATTAATCATTTAAAAAAGTATTTATGTTCTCAATATTTAATTCAGACTGCTCTCCTGTAACTAATTTTTTAATCGTATAAAAATCATTATTAAATTCATTTTCACCTATAATTATCACATGTTTAGCCCCATCAGAATTTGCTTTTGATAAAGATTTTTTTAGATTAAATTTATAATTCCAAAAATATGAAATATTGCTATCCTGCAAATATTTCATGAGTTTTATTAAGTGTATTTTAAATTTCTCATTAGTAATTGCAATATGTAGATTATTTTTTGATATATTTATTTTATTCATTAACATTGAAATTCTTTCTATACCCGCTGCCCACCCTATTCCAGATACATCAGGGCCTCCTAAAATGCGTATCAGTCCATCATATCTTCCGCCTCCTAAAAGTGTATCTTGGCTACCTAGTTCATTTGTCTTAAACTCAAATACAGTACTACAGTAATAATCTAAACCTCTTACAAGCTTATTGTTAACTTCATAATTTATTTGAAAAGAATCAAGTGCGTTTTTAAGTTCAGTAAAATGAATTTTAGAGTCTTTTGAAATGTATTCTTCTATTGATGGAGCTTTATTTGAAATTTCAATATCATTTTCTTTTTTAGAGTCTAATATTCTCAAAGGATTTGAATTTATTTTATTTATACTTTCTTCTGATAATTTCATTTTTTTATCATTGAAATACTTTGTTAAAACTTTCTTATAATTTTGCAAGTTATCTCTAGTTCCTAAAGTATTAATATTTAAAATAAAATTAGATCTTGGAATGATACTTTTTAATAATTCATTTGCTATGGATATTAATTCTAAGTCAGCTATAAAATCATTATATCCAAAAATTTCAAAATTGATTTGCTTAAATTGCCTATACCTACCTTTTTGAGGTCTCTCTCTTCTGAACATTGGGCCTATGCCATAAACTTTAAGTGGTAAATCATTTAATAAATTATTTGTTATTGCTGATCTAATCATTGGTGTTGTATATTCTGGCCTCAATGTTAAGAAATCTTCATTTCTATCTTTAAAGGTATACATTTCTTTAAGTACTACATCTGATTGCTCGCCAAGTGGTTTAGAGAATAATTCTGTAAATTCAAAAATTGGTGTTTCTAATTCTTTGAAGTTATATAGTTTTGCATATTTTGAAACGTATCTATAAATTTTATTAAATTTTTCAAATTGCTCTCCATATAAATCATGAGTTCCTCTTACCGGCCTTAATTTCATGATTTACCTAAAGAAATTTCTTTTGATTTTTTTCTAATCAGATTTTCCAAATAATTTTCTAAATCAACATTTTTAACTACATTATTTTTCTTTCCATCAAGATAGATCATATGTGTGCCATTACCGCCTCCAGTCACACCTATGTCAGTCATAGTGGCTTCTCCTGGACCATTAACAACACATCCTATAATGGATACTGTTATAGGCGTTGATATATCATCCAATTTTTTTTCTAAGTTTTTTACTGTGTCAATAACTTGAAACTGCTGTCTAGCACAAGAGGGGCATGATATAATTTTTACGCCTCTATTTCTTAATCCAAGACTTTTTAAAATTTCAAATCCAACCCTAACCTCTTCCTCAGGTTCATCCGATAGAGAAACACGAATTGTATCACCTATGCCTTGAAGTAGCAGGTTTCCAATACCAATTGAAGATTTTATTGACCCAGTCCTTTTTCCTCCAGCTTCTGTAATACCTAAATGTAGAGGATAATCACAAATTTTTGCCAGTTCATAATATGCATTAATAGACATAAAAATATCGGATGACTTGACGCTAATTTTAAAATTAGTAAAATCATTGTCTTCTAAAATTTTCATATTTAATTTTGCACTTTCCACTAAAGCTTGTGGGTTTGGTTCAGAATATTTATCTAATACTTGTTTTTCCAAACTGCCCGCGTTAACACCCACTCTTATTGAACAATTATTATCTTTTGCTGCTTTAATAACTTCTTTAATTCTCTCAATACTTCCAATGTTACCTGGATTAATTCTAATACATGATGCGCCATTTTTAGCCGACTCTATTGCTCTCTGATAATGAAAATGTATATCAGCAATAATTGGAACTTTACTATGTTTTACAATTTCTTTCAAAGAAGTCGAAGATTCTTTATCTGGAACAGACACCCTTACTACATCTACGCCTAATTTTGCAGCTCGTTCAATTTGTAAAATTGTTTCTTTTGGATTTGAAGTAAGTGTGTTCGTCATAGTTTGAACTGCTATGGGATTATCACCTCCTATTTTTATTTTACCAACCTCTACAACACGCGATTTTCTTCTCTTAATTTTTTGATATGATCTTAGCATTATGCTAGTTATTAAAATTGCTATCTAAAATGATTGAATCTACAACCTCTCCATACTTTCCAATTTTGCCCCTAACTTCGTTATTTATAATTACTAATATATTTCCAGCATTACCTGCAGTAATATTGTATTCTAAAGACATTTGATATGTATATTCATCATTTTTTTCCATTAACTTACTCAATATTATATTATTAGATTCATCTCTTAATTGCAACCAGGTTGAGTTTAAGATTTTTAATGTAACCTCAGTATTTCTGTTTAAAATATTTGGTTCTGAAGAAGCTTGCGCAGTTAAAAAATTATTAATTTCATTATTTTTAGTTATATTTTTTTTTTGTAGTACCTCAATTTCTTTTGAATTATCTAGATTTGCTTTTTCAATAATCGGTATATATGTTTCTGGTAAATCAGGAATAAGCGCATAATCTAAGTTATTATCTGTTTCATTGATAAATAAAAAATAAAAACTTGAAAAAATAATTATAATTAATGAAAAAGGAATTAATCTTTCGATTTTAAATCGATGATTTTGAAAAGATGGTTTAGCTAGTTCATCTAAATTATCAATTTTTTTGAAAGAAATTTGTTCTTTATATTTTTTAACCATTTCATTTGGATCTAAATCTAAAAAATTACTATATGATCTCAGATGACCAATATAAAAAATTACATCCTTAAGGTTTGTAGTGTTATCACTTTCAATATCTTCAATGATATTTTTTGAAATTTTTAATTCTTTTGATATGCTCTCTATTGAAATTTTCTTTAAAACTCTTCTAGATTTAATGATTTCACCTACTTTGCTCATATTACAGATTATTTAATTTATATGCTTCATGTAACGATTTTACAGCAATATTAGTATATTTTTCGTCTATTAATACACTTATTTTAATTTCAGAGGTGGATATTGCTAAAATATTTATTGAATTATCAGCTAAAGTTTTGAACATTTTTTGTGCAACACCTGATTGTGACATCATACCCATTCCAATAACTGATATTTTTGAAACATTTTCATCAGTTTTAATAGTATCAAATTTTAATGCATTTAAATTTGAATTTAATACTTCTTTTGCTATTTTTATTTCATTATTTGGTACTGTGAAAGTAATATTTGCAGTTATTCCGTCTTGTGAAATATTTTGCACAATCATATCTACATTAATTTTTTTATTAGCTAAAAGCCCAAATAATTGTGCTGAAATACCAGGTTTATCTGGTATTCCGGAAATTGTTATTTTAGATTCATTTTTACTATAACTAACTCCACTAACTATTTCTTTTTCAATTAATTCCTTATCATCAACAATAAATGTTCCTGGTTGCTTTGTAATTGATGAAATAACCTGCAAAACTAAATTATTTTTCATAGCTAGTTCAACAGATCTAGTATGTAATACCTTTGCACCTGTTGAAGACATTTCTAACATTTCCTCAAAAGCTAATTTATTTATTTTTTTTGCTTCTGGTACAATATTTGGATCAGTACTGTATACTCCATCTACATCAGTATAAATATCACACCTATTTGCATTAACAGCTGATGCAATAGCTACCGCTGTCGTATCTGAGCCACCTCTTCCTAATGAAGTAATATATCCATCTAAGTCAATTCCCTGGAAGCCTGCCAAAACTAATACATCGTAGGATTTTAAAAACATATTTATTCTATTTTTATCAATATTTAAAATTTTAGCTTTTTGATGATTATTATCAGTTAGAATTGGAATTTGCCAGCCAAGTAAAGGTAGTGAATTTATTTTCCTTTTTTTTAAAATAGCAGATAGTATGCCAATCGTTACATTTTCACCTGATGTCAAAACTAAATCATTTTCAATTTTTTCTTCAGAGTTTATTTCATCAATAAGTGCCTGCATTTGATTTGTTACACCTGCCATTGCAGATAGAACAACTATAAGTTTATTTTTTTTTACTTCTTTTTCAACAATATCTGCAACATTTTTAATTCTGGCAATATTGGCTACTGAAGTACCTCCAAATTTCATTACTATTAGACTCATTGACTTCAAAAATTAATTAATTAACACTGGTATTATAATTATTATATTAAAAAACAAGAAATTTGATGCAGACAAAAAAAAATAACTCAGAGTATGAACACTTTAGTAGATTATCTGGGGAATGGTGGGATGAAAATGGAAGATTCAAAGTACTACATCAAATTAGACCTATAAGGATTCAATACATATTAAATCAATTAAGAAATAAAAATTTAAAAAAATTAGATATTTTAGATGTAGGATGTGGAGGAGGGTTAGTAAGTGAACCTCTATCAAGACTGGGTGCTAATGTTACAGGTGTTGATTTTGTAGAAAATAATATTAAAGTTGCTAAATTTCATTCAAACAAAAAAAATTTAAATATTAAATATTTTCATAAAAATATTGAAAAAACCAAATTAAAACAAAATTTTGATGTTATTATATTATTTGAAGTTTTGGAACATCTGGAAGATTGGAGGTTATTTTTATTAAAAATTATTGGCAATTTAAAAAAAGATGGTGTCATAATTATATCTACTATTAATAGAAATCTAATAGCAAAATACACTGCAATATATATTGCAGAAAATATAATAAAATGGATACCTAAGGGAACACATAGTTATGATAAGTTTATTAGACCAGATGAAATTTTGAATTGTATAAAAAATAAAGATTTTATATTGAAAAATTTAAAAGGTTTAGTTTTTAATCCAATTAATTTTGAATGGCAAATTTCAAATAATACAACAGTAAATTATTTTTGCTCTCTTAAAAAAAATTAATTCGTCTTTTTGGAAGAAAATGGAAGTGGAATAACATCAATTTCTTCTTCAATTAACTCCCTGGTTTGCTCTAAATTAGCCTCTCCATAAATTGATCTCTCTTTAGTTTCCCCATATTTCATTTTTTTAGCTTCTTCAGTAAATTTATCACCTACATAGTCAAAGTTGTTTTCAACTAATTTCTTTAACTTCTTAATATTAGAAGCTACAGATTGTTTATTTTTACTTTTTTTTGAATTACTTTTTTTGTTAAGATTTGGTGCCATTAATCCTTTTTCAATTTTATTACTTTCACACGATGGACAGGTAATTAAATTTTTTTTATTCTGTTTTTCAAATTCTTTTGAATTTTCAAACCATCCCTCAAAAGAGAAATCACAGTCTCTACATCTTAAGTTAAAAGATATCATATTAACTATATTGTGTTTTCTTGCTTAATTTCAATATCTTTTATTTTATCTTCAAGGTTTATTTCTATTGCCAACGAGTCTTTTGAGTAGCTTAATGAATATATAGATCCTTTATTTAAAACGACACCTGTTATTGGCAAACATTTATATGAGAAATTTTTATTTTTATCATTAGTATTTATTGTAATATTAATAAATTTATTTAAGCAAATAAATAAAACATCATTCTTGGCCTCAATATTAAGATTTGAAAGAGATGATTTATAAAAATTTATTTTAATATCAATCTTGTTTAATTCGTTATCGATAAATACTTGTTTACTAGTGTTTTCAATATTCTTAAAAGAATTTTTATCAGGAAAATCTCTTAATTTATCAATAATTTTATATTTCAGTATTTCTAAAAGTACTGATCCACTAATTTTAGGATTTAAAGATGATAATTCTTGCTTCAAATCATCTGAAATCTGATTTAATAGATTTTCCATAAACTCATATTACACTCTAAAATTAAATGATAAATAAAAAATATCTAAAATTATTAAGATCAAATAAAAATATTGAAGAAAATAACTTTATTTACGATATTCTAGCTAAAAGAATTATTGATTCAATAGATCTTTTAAAAATTGACATTAATAATGTTTTAGAAATCGGAGTTAATGATAACATAACTCATAACTACTTGCAAAAAAGATTTGTGGATGTAAGTATCTTTAGGTCTGATGTAAGTTCTTCTATATTTAAAAATAAACAACACAATTATTTAAAAATTGATTTAGACGATTTAGATTTAAACCATAATTTTTATGAGTTAGTGTATAGCAATTGTTTTATATATTTAAGTAATAAATTTGAAAATTGTTTAAATAAAATCTTACAATGTCTTAAACCAAATGGTTTTTTCATAACAGCAATTCCTGATAAAGAAAATATTTATCAACTATTAAATTGTATGTACGAAGCTGATCTATCTTTATATGGCGGGGCTTATCAAAGAATAAATCCAACTGTAGATATAAATAATATACTTAATATATTAAAGAAATTAAATTTTGATACACCTTCTGTATACTCAGATACCATTTCAATTAGTTACACAAAATTTGATAAATTAATAAAAGATGTGCAGAATATGAAACTCACATATTGCCATACTGATAAAAAACAAAATTTTGAAAATAAAAAATATTTTTTTGATTTGAAAAATATTTATAAAGAAAAGTATTTTGATCAGAAATTTTTACTGGATGTAAAAATAAACTTTGTTTCAGCTTGGAAAAAATAATTCTCTTAAGATCTATAATCAGAATTTATCCTAATATATTCATGCGTTAAATCGTTACCAAAAACAGTATGGTTTATTATACCCATATTTAATGTGACAGATATTTCAATAGTTTTATTTTTCATATATCTATCAAGTTTATTAATATTAATTTTCTTATAAATAGCTCCATTTTCACAAACTAAATTTTTACCGAAATAGATTTTTATTTTATTTTGAATAATTTTTTCTTGAGTTTTACCTATTGCTGCAATAATTCGACCCCAATTTGCATCCTCTCCTGATATAGCAGTTTTAACTAGTGGAGAATTCACAATTGCAAAACCAATATTTTTTGCTTGTCTCTTTGATAAACTTTTTTGTATATTAACTTTTATTAATTTAGATATCCCTTCACCATCTTTGACAACTTTTAATGAAAGTTCACTCATTAATTCTAATATAGATTTGTTAAGTTTGTTGTAATTATTAATAATATTAAAATCTATTTTTCTCTTATTAGACTCGGTTGAAAATAACACCAATGTATCACTTGTTGAAGTATCGCCATCAGTTGATATAGAATTGAAAGTATTATCTAAATTATTATTTAATAATTTTTGCAATATTTTTTTATTCAAAGCTAAATCAATAAAAATATATACCAACATTGTGCCCATATTAGGATGTATCATTCCTGATCCTTTAGCTACTCCATAAATTGTAAAACTTATATTTTGAATTTTAATTCTTTTTATACCAAGTTTGGGATAAGTGTCTGTGGTCATTATAGCTTTTGCTGCATCAAAAAGTCCTTTTGTTTTTTGATTAAATATATTTGAAATATTTTGAATAATTAAATTTGGATCAAACAATTCACCAATTACACCGGTTGATGAGACTAAAACTTCACTTTTTTTACAATTAATTAATTTGGTTAAATGTTTTACATAATCATTAATTATTCTAATACCTTTTTCACCAGTATGGGCATTAGCATTACCCGAGTTAACAATCAAAGCTCTGACTTTTCCCTTATTAAATTTTTTATCCCAAATTATAGGGGCAGAAGGAGTAGATGTTTTAGAATAGACAGTTGCAGCATTTATAGGTTTGTCAAAAATAATTAATAATAAATCATCAAATTTTTTTTTAAAGCCAGCCTTAAAAGTATATATTTTTAAGCCTTCTGGTTTTAAATTTCTATATTTTAGAGGAGTAAAAAGGGATTTATTTTTAATATATAACCTTTCGTTGCTACTTAATGATAAATCCTTTGTAGAAGATTTCTTACTCATATGCTAACAGCCATTTATCATATTATGATTGGTATTGTTAATAAACTTTTTAAGTCTTTAAACTCGAATTCACAGAAAAAATATAGTGATTTTGTGCTTAAAGTTAACAAGTATGAAGAAACTGTTGCGGTATTAAGTGATTTAGAATTGAAAGAAAAAACTACTTTTTTCAAGAAACAATTAAGTGATAATCATATCATTGAAAATATTTTACCAGAAGCATTTGCTGTAGTCAGAGAGGTGGCAAAACGTACAGTAGGTATGAGGCATTTTGATGTACAGCTAATAGGTGGGAAAGTTCTTCATGAAGGTAAAATTGCAGAAATGAAAACAGGTGAAGGAAAAACTTTAGTTGCAACTTTAGCAGCATATGTAAACGCCTTAGACAATAAAGCTGTTCACATAATAACTGTAAATGATTATCTAGCGAAAAGAGACTCAGAATGGATGGGAGCTATATATAACTTTCTTGGCCTAACTGTTGGATGTGTAACTTCTGAAACAAATCACAACATAAGACCAAGCCAATATGAATGTGATGTTGTTTATGCAACAAATAATGAAATTGGGTTTGATTATCTAAGAGATAATTTAAAAAATGATTATGATACACTTTGCTTTAAAAAAGATGCATTTGCGATTGTTGATGAAGTTGATAGTATTTTAATTGATGAAGCTAGGACTCCACTTGTTATCTCCGCAGAGGCTAATACAAATATAGATTTATTTCCAAAAATTAATAAAGTGATTAAATTTCTAAAAAATGAAGACTTTGAAATAAATGAAGAGAGTAAAAGTGTATTATTAACTACTAAAGGTATGGAAGTAAGTGAAGTACTCCTAAAAAATGAAAAATTGATTTCTAAAGGAACTCTACAAGATTTAGAAAATATCACTTTAAATCATAACATTATTCAAGCTTTAAGAGCTCACAAACTTTTTATAAAAAATAAAGATTATATTCTCCAAAAAAACCAAATTGTTATTATTGATGAATTAACAGGCAGACCTATGGAAGGCCGGAGATATGGTGATGGATTACATCAAGCAATTGAAGCAAAAGAAGGTTTACAAATTCAAAAAGAAAATCAGACTATTGCTTCAATAACTTATCAAAATTTTTTTAGAAGCTATAACAAATTAAGTGGAATGACAGGAACAGCGTTAACAGAAGCAAAAGAATTTGAGGGTATTTATAATTTACAAGTTGTTGATATTCCACCAAATATAAAATTTAGTAGAATAGATAAAAATGATCAAATTTATATGACAAAAAGAGAGAAATATAATGCTGTAATAGAACTAGTAAAATCTAGGAATATAAAAAATAAGCAACCTATACTTATTGGCACTACATCAGTTGAGAATTCTGAAATTATATCAAACTTTTTAAAAAAAGAAAATATAAACCACAACGTGCTTAATGCTAAAAATCATCAGATGGAGGCAGAAATAATACTGCAAGCAGGAGTCCCAGGAAATGTAACAATTTCTACCAACATGGCTGGAAGAGGAACTGACATAAAACTTGGAAATGGTAATGCTGATCTTAAAAAGGAAGCTATTCAATCTGGTGGTTTACTTGTAATTGGAACAGAGAGACATGAGAGTAGGAGAATTGATAATCAGCTTAGAGGTAGATCAGGAAGACAAGGAGATATTGGGGAGAGCATTTTTTTTCTTTCACTTGAAGATGATCTAATGAGAATTTTTGGATCCAAAACACTTGAAAGTGTATTAAGTAAGTTAGGGCTGAAAGAAGGTGAGGTAATAACGCATTCTATGATAACTAAGTCTCTTGAGAGAGCACAACAAAAAGTAGAGTCTCATAACTATGATATGAGAAAACAAATATTAAAATTTGATGATATTTTGAACGATCAGAGAGAAATAATTTATCAAAATAGAAAAGATATTTTGAAAACAAATGATCAATCTAAAATTATAAAAGAAATGATTGATGATTATATAGACCAACTTGTGCTAGAATGTATACCTCCAAAAAAATATAATTCTGATTGGAATTCAGATCTATTAAAAGAAAAAATGAAAGAAGTTTTTGACTTAGATTTACCAATATTAGAATGGTTTGATGAAGAGGGTGTAGATGATGAAGAAATAAATAAAAGATTACATGATTGTGTAACTCAAAAATATAATGAAAAAAAATACAAATATTCTAATGAGCTTTTAAAATTTGCAGAAAAGAGAGTAATGTTATTTCAAATAGATAAGGATTGGAGAGACCATCTAGCAGCAATGGACTCATTAAGAGGGAGTGTTAATTTAAGAGCTTTAGGAGGAAAAGATCCATTTTACGAATATAAAAAAGAGTCCTTCGATTATTTTGATGAATTATTATCAAATCAAAATGAAAAGGTATTAAAGACTATTTTTAATATTCAATTATTAAGTGATGAAAATGAAAATAAAAAAAGCAATGGAAGTAATAGTGATAATACCAGAAGAATTATTTCAAAAAAAGTCGGAAGAAATGAGCCCTGTCCTTGTGGCTCAGGAAAAAAATATAAACAGTGTCATGGAGCCTAAATAGAAGAAGTTATATTTAAATATTTACTTTTTCTTTTATTGACAAGCTCATTCAATGGTATTTTCTTTAGTTCAATGACACTTTCAAGAATATGTTTTTTTACAATTTCAGCTTGAGATTTAAAATTTCTATGAGCTCCGCCCGGTAATTCTGGTATTATTTTATCAACAATTTGATATTTTTTGCAGTCTTCAGAAGTTAATTTTAATGTGTTAGCTGCTTCTTGCGAAAAATTAGTACTTCTCCATAATATAGAAGCACAACCTTCAGGTGAAATTACTGAATAAGTTGAATGTTCGAGCATGGAAACTCTATCTGAAGTAGCTATACCAATAGCCCCTCCTGAACCACCCTCGCCTATAATTATTGAAATAGTTGGAATTTTTGCTTTTAAGAAAACTAAAATTGAAGAGGCAATTGACTCTGATTGACCTCTTTCTTCAGCATCTTTTCCAGGAAATGCACCTGCAGTATCAATGAATGTTATTACTGGAAGATTAAATTTTTCAGCCATTAATATCAATCTTTGTGCTTTTCTATATCCTTCAGGTTTTGCCATACCAAAGTTATGTTTAATTCTTGAGTCCATTGAATTACCTTTTTCAGTACCCATAAAAATAATTGAATGGTTACTTATTTTTGCAAAACCTCCAATTATAGCATTGTCATCTGCGTATTTTTTGTCACCATGCAGAAAAATTAAGTCTTCAAAAATATTTTCAACATAATCTATTGTATGAGGCCTATTACTGTGTCTAGATACTTGAACTTTTTGCCAAGGAGTTAAATTTTTATATAATTTTTCAAGTTTATGTTGTTTTTCATAATTTAATTTTTCAATTTTTGATGTATTTGGATTATCTACTAATTTTAATTCACCTATTAGATTGTCAAGTTTTTCAATTTCTTTTTCAAATTCAAAATATTTGATCATTACAGAATTTTATAATTCTTGAATATTTCTAGGATAATTTTCTTAATTAAATCATTTTTTTCATATTCTAAGTAACCATATAAAATAATTTTTAGATGATTTGGATGGATATCATTCCAATTTTTATTATTTAAAGATATGATTGAATAAATTAGAAAATCATTATCATTTTTATTTTCTATAGAATTAATAATGTTTTCATTAATAAATAAAGAAGGCATTTGCCTGTCATCATAAACATTATTGAAATTTTGCTTTAGATTTTTATCTTGCTTTTTATCTAATATTTCAAAAAGTACGTATATAAGTTCTTCATTTCTATAGTTATCTTTATCAATTAATTTATCAAAATTCTCACTAATTGTATTTAGGATTTTATCGAGATTTTCAGAAGTGTATAAATCTAATAAAATTTTTACAAAAGTACTTTGGTCATCAATACCATTTGCGTTTTCATAAAAATCTATCCAAGCAACTGCTTTTTCGTAATCTCCATTATATATGTATGATGTCGAAATTTGTGGACTTTCTAACAAATAATCAGATGTAATTTCAATTGAATCTGTAATTTTATAAGTTAATGAATATGCAATTTCCTCTAAATTGTTGGTCTTTGCAAAATTCCAAAAGCTAATTAGAGCTTCAAGTCTTTCTGATGGGAATATCTGAATGTTTATTAACTGAAAATAAAAAGACATAATAATTTCAACATTATTTGATAATTCTTCTATTGTTTGTTTTGGATTATCAAATTGAGATGAGTCAAAATCAACTGATTGATAAAGGGCAGCAAGACTGTCTATTGATATCGTCTTGTTTATAAAGCTCTGATTAGCAGCCTTTATCCGTAATTCTTTTGGGCTTGATTTATTCAGGATAATAGGAATTGCCATATTTGTTGAATCAACGTCTAGAAATTTTTGATTTAAGGGTAGTTCTGCGATGCGTGCCATAGCACTATATAAAAATATTAAATCCGAATTTATTTTTTCAGAAAAACTGAATGTATCACTATTATTTATATAATCTTGGTCATATAAATATAAAAAAAGTGTTTGAAAATTTTCATCTTTTTTAATTTCAGTTTCCTGCATTATTGAATTTAATAATTGAGCTTCAGACAATTTATTTTGAAGAACTAAACAAAAAATTTCAATTTTATCTATAAAATTATAAGTTAAATTAATATTTTGGGACAATTGATCCTTAAAGCTACAAACTTGTTCAAGCTTAAATGTTGATAATAAATAATTCATTTCTATTAAATTATAAAATAATATATTTTCATCATTATTAATATCTCTAGATTTAATTAGGTTAAATGAATTAGGCAAATCTCCTATCTTATAAAAATAATTAACTACTAAATAAAAAATATCACGATTTTTTTTTAAACTATAATCTAAATTTAAATTTAAAAGATAATTATTAAATTCTTTCTGTAATGTTAAAGAATTAATATTGAGTGCATTTTTTAAAACCTTGTCTACAAAATCAGAGTCAATATTTTCCCATGAATTATTTGTAATTATAATTGAAGATGTTTCCTCAACATCATCAATATTTAAATCCTGATTATTCTCACTAGGCTCAACCGTTGTTATGTCATTTTGAATGTTATCATCTAAATCGGTCTCAATTTGGTCCATGACCATTTGATCTAGACTTTTATTTTCATGTAATTCGATTACTTCAATTTCATTAGAATTTGCTAAAAATGAAAAAAGTATCAAAAATATAAAACTAAATAACTTCATTTAATGTCTAAAGAAATATCCTCTATTAATGTTAATGATGGTACTGGTATTTCAATTATATATAATGAGATAAACACAGTTATAAGTAAGATTATAAAAAAGTATAAAATTAGTTTGTTTTTCATATATATTTAAAAAAAAAAGACTATTATATGAATAATAATTTTTTTTAAGAAGTTTCTTTTTGTAATAAAATTTTGTCAAGAATAAGAACTATTGAATATATGCTAAAATTTCTAAAAAAAGGAAAAAATCTATGTTTGATAGGATTTATGGGTTCTGGTAAATCAGCTTTGGGTAAGGATTTGAGCAAAATTTATAAGATGGATTTCATAGATACAGACCATGAAATTGAAAGAATAACTGGAAAAAGTATAGAAGAGTTATTCAGCGAATTTGGAGAGGGTTATTTTAGAAAAATAGAAGAAAAAACTTGTATCAAAGCATTAGAAAATAACAATTGTATAATTTCCTTAGGGGGCGGTAGTATAATAAATTCTAAGATTAGAAAAGGAATTAAAAAGAATTCTTATTCTATATATTTAAAAGTTGACAAAAATATACTTTTGAAAAGGCTTAGGTATTCACAAAAGAGACCTTTGTTAAATGATGCAAATATAGAGGATGTTGTTGAAGAATTATTTAATCAAAGAAAAAACTATTATAATGAAGCTGATTTAATTATAGATAATAACTATGATAGAAAAAAAGTTTTAGAAAACATTAAAAGTCAATTTAAAAAATTATGATCAAAGAAATTAAATTTAAAAATGATTCAAAAATAACTAAAATTATAATTAAAAATAATTATATTAATCAATATTTAAATAAATTCGTAAACAATAAAAAAAAAATATTTTGTATTGTTGATATTAAACTAAAGTATGTAGTTAAAGATTTATTAAAAAAAAATAATTTTAATTTTATTTTTTTAAAAGGTGGTGAGGAAATTAAGAATATACATACATATAATAAGTTAAGTGAGGAATTATTAACAAAAAATATTGATAGAAATTCTGTATTAATTGCAATTGGCGGTGGAACTATAGGTGACTTATGTGGATTTATAGCAAGTACTATTCTTAGAGGAGTCACATTTAAATTGATACCAACAACTTTATTATCACAGGTTGATAGCTCTTTAGGTGGTAAAAATGGAATAAATTCCAAATATGGTAAAAATCTAATTGGCACTTTTTATCAGCCTGATGAAGTTATAATTGATCCTCAAGTTTTAAAAACCTTATCCTCGAGAGAAATTATGTCAGGATACGCAGAAATATTGAAACATTCATTAATTAAGGATTATAAATTTTTTAAATGGCTTGATAAAAATTACAATAAATTATTTGATTTAAATTCAAAAATTTTAAAGCAGGCAATTATAAAATCTATTATGATAAAATTATGGTATATTAAAAAAGATCCATATGAAAATTTGGTTAATCACTTTTCTCGAAGTATGTTAAATTTTGGTCACACAATTGGTCATTCTCTTGAGGCTTTTTACTCTTATAATAAAAAATTAAATCATGGGGAGGCAATATCAATAGGAATGATAGTTGAGTCAAAAATTTCAAATAAATTAGGTTTTTTATCTGACAAACATTTAGATTTAATCTTAAATCACTTTAAAAAAACAAAACTACGAATTTCAGATACAAATATTAAAAATAGTAAAATCTTAGATATAATTGTTAAAGATAAAAAAAATACTTATAATAAGATAAATATTGTTTTATTATCAGCTATAGGAAAGTCTTTTTTTGGTCGAGAAATGAAAAAAGAGAGCTTAAAAGTAATTATAAATAAAATTTAATCCGTGATATCATTAGTATTATTATTTTTGTTAATATTATTAGTAATTCTTTCTGGTTTTTTATCTGGATCTGAAACTGCTATAACAGCTACTTCAAAAGCTAGAATTATTTATAAAATAAAAAAAGGCAGTAAAAGAGCTGAATATGTTCTTAAAATATTAGACAAAAAAGATAATGTAATTTCTTCATTATTATTATCAAATAATCTAGTTAATATTCTAGCTTCATCATTAGCTACAGCTTTTTTTTATGATATTTTTGGAGTTAAAGGAATTTTCTATTCAACACTCATTATGACAGTTATATTAGTAATTTTTGCTGAAGTACTTCCAAAAACATATGCTCTAAATAAACCTACTAGAACAGCTTTAGCTATTTCACCTATAATTTATTATTTGAATAGATTTTTATTTATTTTCGTATTTTTTATTAATCAAATTGTGAAATTAATATTTAACAAGAAAGATGCTGATAATATTGCCGATCAACAATCTGAAGAGGAATTAAAAGGTGTTATAGATTTATACAAAACTTCTAACCCAGATTATGAGCAAGAAAAAGAGATGCTACAAAGTATTTTACAATTGAATGATATCACAGTTGAGGAAATTTTTACTCATAGGAAAAATATTTTCTCAATAGATAGTTCATTAGAGACGAAAAACATCATAAATAAAATAAATATCTCAAGATTTACGAGAATTCCTTTTTGGAAAGATAATCCTGAAAATATAATTGGTCTATTAAATGTAAGAGCTTTAAATATAGATCTGGAAAATCATGAAAAATCAAAAGAAATTATATTTGAAAAAATTACAAAACCTTGGTTTATTCCTGAAACTACTAATTTGTTAGAGCAGTTAGTTGAGTTTCGAAGAAGAAAAGAGCATCTAGCATTTGTAGTAGATGAATATGGAGAATTACTAGGTCTGATAACTTTGGAGGATATAATTGAAGAAATTGTTGGGGAAATAGTTGATGAGATAGATATTCCTGAAAATGATTTTAAATTAAATAATTATGGAAAAGTAATTATTAATGGTGAAAAAAATATAAGAGATTTATATAAAAACTTTGATTTAGAGCCCCCTGAAAATACATCTTCAACAATTGCGGGCTATATTTTGGAAATATCAAAAAAAATACCATCTTATGGAGAAATTATAAGTGACGGTTCATTTAATTATAAAGTGCTGTCTCACTCAAGGAAACAAATCTCAAGAATAGAAATATCTAAGATTAGTTAATTTTAATCTCCAATGAATGTAGCCCCATTTTGAATTCATTATTAAGCAATTTATTTATTTTTCTGTGAATATCCAATCTGTTTATATTTTTAGAAGATTGATTTAAAAGCTTAATCATAATATGTGTTTCATTTGAACCATCAAAATTATTATGACCGCTATGTAAATGAGAGTTATCTACTATTTCTACAGAGAATTCACCAAAATTATCCTCTAATAAATTTTTTATTCTATGCTTACGATTCATATTATAAGAACTATATATATAAAAAAATGAGTAAACATAAAATAGATATAAAAAAAAATAGCCTATCTTGGGAAAAGGCCTTTTTTAGAAAGTGTGATAAACATGATTGTAAGAAAGAGGGTGAATATAAAGCTCCGAAATCCCGAATATTATTAAATGAATACTATTTTTTTTGTTTAGATCACATAAAAGAGTATAATAAATCTTGGGATTTTTATAAGGGTTTATCGGTAAATCAAATTGAAACGTCTATGAGAGAAGATACTATTTGGAATAGACCCTCTTGGCCATTAAAAGGTAATCCATACAAAGTAATGGAACAAATAAATATTTTTTTCTCTGAGGATAATGATATTTTAAATTCTAACAAACAAAATAATCAATTTTTCAAAAATAAGCTCTTAGATGAAAGTTTAAGTTTTGAAGAAAATAGTGCATTATCTACTTTAAATTTAAATCTCCCTCTTACCTTGGAAAAAATTAAAAAAAATTATAAAAAATTAGTGAAAATATTTCATCCTGATGTAAATGGAAATAATAAAAAAGCAGAAGATAAATTTAAGGATATTAATAAAGCATATCGATTACTACTAAATAAATTTAAAAATGAACAAAAAAACTGATTTAGAAATTACTCCAACTAAAAAAATAAATCCTAAAGATTTATTTGGTGTTTCGTGTGGATTTGAAGTCTTTAGCTTTGAAGATAAAACTGAACATGTTCCAGAAATTGATGATTCCTACAAATTTGATCCTCAGACCACTCTTGCAATACTTGCCGGCTTCGCATGTAATCGAAGAGTATTAATTCAGGGTTACCATGGAACTGGTAAATCAACACATATAGAACAAGTAGCAGCAAGACTAAATTGGCCCTGTATCAGGGTGAATTTAGACAGTCATATTAGTAGAATTGACTTAATAGGTAAAGATGCAATAATTTTGAAAGACAATAAACAAATTACTGAGTTTCAAGATGGTATACTTCCGTGGGCTTACAAAAATCCTGTGGCACTTGTATTTGATGAATATGATGCTGGTAGACCAGATGTAATGTTTGTAATCCAAAGAATATTAGAGACTCAAGGTAAGTTAACACTTCTTGATCAATCTAGAGTTATTAAACCAAATAAATTTTTCAGGCTTTTTGCAACTGCAAATACTGTTGGTCTAGGTGATACATCAGGTTTATACCATGGCACTCAACAAATAAATCAAGGTCAAATGGATAGATGGAATATTGTTTCAACACTAAACTATTTAAGCAATGAACAAGAATGTAAAATCATTTTAAGTAAAATTAAAGAATTAAACAATAAAGAGGGTAAAGATATTATTAAGAGTATGGTAGCTACTGCTGATCTTTCTAGATCAGGTTTTATCAATGGAGATATTTCAACTGTAATGAGCCCTAGAACAGTTCTTACTTGGGCTGAAAATTATCTATTACTAAAAGATATTGAATATGCTTTTAAACTATCATTCTTGAATAGATGTGATGAAATGGAGAGATCAATAATTGAAGAGTATTTTCAAAGGTCTTTTGGAATTGATATTGCCGATGCAAAGGTAGTCAATGTTAAAGAATAACGAACTTATTGAAGAATTTAAAAAATCTTTATCAGCGACTGTAAAATCAATAGGAAAAAATGATGAGATTGAAATCAATTATGTAAAAGAAAATCCTTCAATTATAGGAAACAAAATTAACTTAACTGAACCGAATATAGAAAATATAACAAATAACCTTACTTATCTTAGAGCAGAAGCTGACTCACTTGCATTAGAATTTAGACTTCATTCAAAAGAAATCCATCAAAATTTTATAAATAATGATGAATTATCCAATGAAATTGTTAATGCGCTTGAGCAGACTAGAATAGAAGTAATGGGTGGTAAAGAATTTAAAGGAATTAAAAATAATTTGAATGCTAAACATTTTCAAGATTTAGATAAGACTTCTCAACAAAAGTCTAAAGACACTTTAATTCAAGCATTTCGTTATGTATCTTATCAGGAGTTACTTGGTCAAAGTTTAGGTAACAAAAATGATAAATTTAAGAAAATAATAAAAGAAAAATTAAAAAATAATTACAATGATTTTTTTAATGAACTGAAACAAAATATTAATGACCAAGAAAAATTTTCAAAAACAATAGTCGAAAAATTAGAAGAATTAGGACTATTAAATAAGAATAATAACAACTCAAAAGATAATGAATCAAATGAAAATGAGATCGATGAAAATCAAGAGGATGATCAAAATGAAAATCAAAATAATGAAGAAAATTCGGAAGCAAATATAGAAATGCAATCCAGTGAAACAAATATTGAACAATCCGTAACTACAGAGCAAAATGATGAAATGGGTGATGATAGTAGTGATACCGAATTAGATTATTTTCCTAAAATTGAATCTCTTGAAAAATTAGAAACATATAAAGTTTATGATCAAAATTTTGATGAAATTATTAATGCAGAAGAATTGTGTGACTCACAAGAATTAGAAAAGTTAAGACGTAATCTTGATCAACAAGTATTTTCATTTCAACCATTAATAGTTAAAATTGCTAATCGACTTCAAAGAAAATTATTAGCCCAACAAAACAGACATTGGGATTTTAATATGGAAGAAGGTTATCTTGATACTTCAAGATTAGCAAAAATTATAGCAAATCCAAACAATAAGCTTAGTTATAAAGTTGAAAAAGAGATTGAATTTAAGGACACTATAGTATCCCTTTTAATCGATAACTCAGGCTCAATGAGGGGTAGACCCATTACTGTAGCTGCATTGTGTTCAGATATTTTAGCTAAAACTTTAGAAAGATGTCTAATAAAGTCAGAGATTTTAGGCTTTACGACAAAAGCATGGAAAGGTGGTAAATCAAGAGAAAATTGGATAAAAAATGGTAAGCCCTCAAATCCAGGTAGATTAAATGATTTAAGACATATTATATATAAGTCTGCTGATTCTCATTGGCGACGATCAAAAAAAAATCTTGGTTTATTGCTTAAAGAGGGAATCTTGAAAGAAAATGTTGATGGCGAGGCTTTATCTTGGGCATATAAAAGATTGGTCAATAGGCAAGAAAAAAGAAAAATTTTAGTTGTAATAAGTGATGGTGCACCAGTAGATGACTCAACTTTATCAGTCAATCCAGGTAATTATTTAGAGAAAAATTTAAGAGATGTTATCAATAATATTGAAAATAATAAAGAAGTTGAACTTATTGCTATTGGAATAGGTCATGATGTTTCAAGATATTACAGTAAAGCAGTTACAATTATGGATGTAGACCAACTTGGCGAGGTTCTACTTAATGAATTATCAACTATATTTTCAGTTAAATAACTAATTTCCTATCCACTCTTTTTTCTTTTTTTCATAATTGCCTTCTTTAATAGCAATTCTGATTGTTTTCATCAAATTATTCATAAAAAAAATATTATGATTTGTTAATAATTGTAAACCGAGTAATTCTTGAGAAGAAAATAGGTGATATAAATAAGATAATGTAAAATTTTTACACGTATAACAATTACACGTCTCATCAATTGGTTTCATATTTTCTTTATATTTTGCATTTTTTAGATTTATTTTTCCAATACTACCTTTAATTAAAGCAGCGCCATGTCTTGCTAAACGAGTCGGGCTTACACAATCAAAAGTATCAATACCTTGTTCAACAAAATTCCATATGTCTATAGGATCACCTATTCCTAATAAATGAACTGGCCTAATAGTATTTAACTTTGAAGTAGTAAAATTAACTACCTCTTTCATTTCTTCTTTATTTGAACCTAAGCTACCTCCAATTGCTATACCAAAAGTATTAATATGGTTTTGATTAAAATCTATACTCTCTTCTCTCATTTCCTTATAAATTCCACCCTGAATTATTGTATAAATTTCTTGCTTTCCTGCTGAACCTGTTTTTGAATTGTATTTAAGTTTTGAATTAAAAGCATTAATTGATCTTTTTGCCCATCTATGACTTCTTTTCATTGAATTATAAGTGTATTTTTTTTCAACGTTGAAAGGAGTACACTCATCAAAAACTAAAATAAGATCCGCGCCTAAATCTCTTTGAATTTGTATTGATTTTTCAGGTGATAGCATTAGGTTTGAGCCATCAATGTAAGACTTAAAAATTGCCCCCTCTTCATTAATGTTAATAAGAGTTTTTCTAATTTTTGAATTTAATTTTCTACCTTTTATTTCATCTGCAACTGATCCATATCCTAAAGAAAATATTTGGAAACCACCACTATCAGTTAGCATAGGACCATTCCATCCAACAAATTTATGTAAGCCACCATGCCTTGCGATTAGTTCACTGCCTGGTTGCAGCAATAAGTGATATGTATTTGATAATATTATTTGAGTATTATTCTTTTTGGCATCCTCCGTTGTAAATGATTTTAATGCAGCTTTAGTTGCACAAAATATAAAAGCTGGAGTTTCAATTTCACCATGAGGGGTTGTAATTGTTCCTATTCTTGCTTTATTATTTTTAAGTTTTTTTTTTATTTTCCATGCAAAATTAGACATCAGTTTTTTTTATAAAAAACTTTGCAATATAAATAAATGGCGTGTCTAACAAAGCTATAATAATTCTTAGTAAATATGTTCCTAAAATATATATCATTATTACATTATACATACTTACAGGCTCAGGGTTTAATAATATCCATGCAAAGATACTAAATACGGTATTATCTACCAGAGATGAAGCTATGGTTGATAAATTGTTTCTTAGCCACAAATATTTTTGAGAAGTTGTTTTTCTTATATAGTTATAAAACCAAACATCAAAGTACTGACTCACAATATAAGCTATCATACTAGCCATAAAAAATCTTGTCATCGGTGTAAATACGTTAGATAGACTTTCTTGAACCCAATCTCCTGAAGATGGTTTAAATCCAACTGTAATGATCATAAGTAAAGTCATGAAAAGAAAAGAACAGAAACCTATTAATATATTCATTCTGGCTTTTTCCTTACCAAAATATTCAGATAAAATATCAGTACATAAAAATGTAGATGCAAAAAGAATTGTTCCTAGTGCAACAGGCTCAGGTGAGTAAAAGAAGTCAACAGTTTTTAATACTTGAATGTTACCTGCAATTACAGCTAGAGCTGAATAAATAAAAATTCCAATATAACCAAAGAGTCTTAAAAAAATTAAAATAGAAATAAAACAAAATAATAACATTACGACCCACATAAATTCCGTACTTAAGGAATTTAGTGTTAAAGTTAGATCAAAGAAAAAACCCATTTAAGAATTTTAATTAGATTTTAAAAGTATTGTCTTTTTTAATTTTTTTGCTTTGAGTGGCAATTTTGAGTTAGGGGTATTAATTAAAAATTCATCAAGACCACCTTTTTTTTCAACAGTTCTAATAGTGCTTACAGCAACTTTTAATTGAAATTTTTGTCCTAAAATTTCACTTGTAAAAGAAATATTTTGTAGGTTCGGTTTAAACCTTCTTTTAGTTCTATTTTTAGCATGACTTACATTGTTTCCAGTTTGAAAAGATTTACCGGTTAATTCACATCTCATTGACATAATTTTGAAGCTAGTAAATATAAATACTACTTTGTCAAGTACTCTTAAATACTAAAATCATTTATTAAATATGTTGGTTGAATTTGATGATTTTCACACAAAATATTAATGGTTTTCAAATCTTTGTGTATTCCTGATTTAACTAAAATACTATCGATAGAAAAGTTATTTGCTCCTTTGATATCATGAAAAATTGAGTCTCCAATAGCTATGGTTTTTGCTTTGTCTAAATTAGAATATTTTGTAGTTTCTATGTAAATTTCTTTTTCTGGTTTACCTAAAATTATTACTTCTCCACCCATTTTATTGTATATTTCAGCTATAGCTCCCATGCAAAATATATTTTTATTATTATCATTTTGTATTGTTTCAAAATCAGGATTAGCGCAATACATTATCAATCTTTGATTAATTGCTTTATCTAAAATTGGAATATAGTCTATTGGTTGCAAGTTAATAAAAGGAGTGCATGCTAGAATAAAATCAGCATCATCAATTATATCAACAAATGATAAGTTTAGTCCTTCTCTAAATAAAAGACCATCTTCTTTAGTATCATCATATATGTGGAAGCATTTTTTTTTGTATTCATCTTTTTTATGTTTGTCATGAATAAACTTCCATATCATTTCCCCACTTGTTTGAACATTAGTAAAAGAACTTTTATCAAAACCTAATTTAGGAAGTTTTTCTTCAGAGGATTTTTTTCTTTTAGAAGAATTTGAGATTATAAATAAATTTTTATTTTTTCTTTTGAGGTAATCTATTGTGTCTATTGCATGCTTATATGCTATTTCTCCATTGTGAATTACACCCCACTGATCAATAATGTAATTTTCATATTTATGTATTATTTCTTTAATTGAATTAATTTTAATCATAATTAGACAGACTTACCAACTACTTGAGAAATATTTTTGTAACCATCAGTTTTGATTAAATCAATTAGTTCATTTTTTATTTTTGAAATTAATACTGGGCTTGAAAAAGTTAAAGCTGTATAAAGTTGGACTAAAGAAGCTCCAGATTTTATTTTTTCATAGCAGTCACTAGCATTTGAAATACCTCCTACACCTACTAATATTAATTGCCCATTTGTTAAATTATACATTTTTTTGAGTATGTTATTTGAAATTTCAAAAAGAGGTTTACCACTTAATCCTCCTTTGTTAATTTTACTATTTGATATCAATCCATTAGGCCTATCAATTGTTGTATTGGTTAATATTAAACCATCGATATTATTGGCCAGTGAAATAAGAGCTATGTCTCTAAGTTGATCATCATTTAAGTCTGGAGAAATTTTAATAAAAATAGGCTTTTTATTGATACTTTCTATTTCTTCGCGTTTTAATACTATTTGTTTGACCAAATTTTCAATATTTCCTCTTAATTGTAAATTTCTTAATCCATCTGTATTAGGTGATGAAATATTAATCGTGATGTAACTTGCTAGATTGCCCAATTGCTCAATACCAAGAAGGTAATCATCAATAGCATTTCTACTATTTTTATTTTTTCCTAAGTTAACCCCTATTATTCTGTTATCAGTAAAAGTATTTTTTAGTTTTGAAATATTCTTTTTTACAATTTTTGAACCTTTATTGTTAAAACCTAAACTATTAATAATTGCATTATCTTTTTCTAATCGAAATACTCTTGGTTTTAGATTGCCTTTTTGTGGCAAGGGAGTGACTGTTCCAACTTCAACAAAACCAAATCCAAGTGAAAACATAGGTTTAATAACTTCAGCGTTTTTGTCAAAACCGGCTGCCAATCCAATAGGATTTGGGAAATCTAAACCCATTAAGTGTTGAGAAAGTATTTGGTTATCTATGTTATTAAAATTAAATTTAATGTATTTGAGTGCTTGAATAGTAATAGAATGTGCTAATTCTGGCGGAAGCAACTTTAAAAATTTAATAGAACTATCTAACAATAATTTAATTATCTATTAATTTTTTTATATAATCAATAGTTTCTCTTATTCCAAATAATTTAATAAATGAACC
>MDTG01137333.1_pt1 | contig 29116 bp, 34 predicted proteins | sample 811421 | NCBI WGS metagenome assembly MDTG01 (sample SAMN05326645, study PRJNA326480) | marine metagenome | isolation source: seawater | place: Pacific Ocean: South East | collected 2011 | reverse complement strand
TAAATATAATTTTTCTGATTATTTAAAAAATTACCATATTTTACCAATGATATCATCTATTTGGTCAAGTGATATTGATGATGTAAAAAAATTTCCATTAATAACCTTTATAAATTTTTTTAAAAATCACGCTCTTTTTAATTTTAAAAATAGACCTCAGTGGAAGTTTATTTTAGGTGGAAGCAATCTGTATATTAATAAATTAATTAATCTAAATACTTTCAAGTATTATACAGATTTTAAAATTCAAAAAATTATAAGAGACAATAATAATATACAAATTATTGACAAAGATAATAGACATAAATCTTTTAGTAAATTAGTATTTGCTACTCATGGTAATCAAATATTATCGTTACTCCATAAGCCAACTGATAAAGAAATTAATATTTTTAAGAAGTTTAAATATTCTAATAATACAGCATACTTACATACTGATAGTTCTTTAATGCCAGACTCAAAACTTGCATGGTCTAGTTGGAATTTTTTAAACAATTCAATTAGTAAAAAGTTTACACTTACATACTGGATGAATCTCTTACAAAAGTTGCCAACAAAAAAAAATTATTTTGTTACTGTGAACCCGTTTAAGGTTCCAAGAAATATTATTAATCAAACTACATTTGAACATCCTATTTATTCACTGGATACACTCAGCGCCCAAAAAGAAGTTATGCAAATTCAAGGATTGAATAATACTTACTTTTGTGGGTCGTATCTTGGGTATGGTTTTCATGAAGACGGTATCCAGTCAGCTGCTTATATTTCTAAATTATTAGGCTGTAATTTACCTTGGAACCGAGATAAAAATTTCTATAATAGATTAGATATTGAAAATTAATGAATTCACAAATTTTATTATCAAGTATAGTTCATAAAAGATTTATACCTTTTAAACACAACTTAAAATACAAGGTACCTAGTCTTTATTTAAATATAGATGATCTTAGTAAAATTAATAAAAAATATAAATTTTTTTCCCTAAATAATTTCAACCTATTTTCATTTCATGAATGTGATCATGGTTACAGAGACGATAGACCAATCAAAACATTTGTTGTAGATTCACTTTCAAAATATAAAATAAAATACCAAAATCTAAGAATAATGATTTTGTGTTTTCCAAGAATTTTAGGTTATGTATTTGATCCTTTATCAATTATATATTGTTTTGATGATAATAAATTAATATCAATTTTATATGAGGTAAAGAATACTACAAATGAACAACATACATATATATTTAAAGGAGACACTGATTCAAAAGATTTTAAACTATCACATGAATGTGCAAAACAATTTTATGTATCTCCATTTATCGAAATGGAAGCTAATTATAAATTTTTTAATAAGATGTTTAAAGATCAAATAAATATTAATATTGATCTTTTTGATAAAAATAATAAAAAAGTATTAACAGCATCACAATACGGTAAATTTATTGATTTTAACTCTAAAAATATGTTTAAGTTCCTTTCGTATAATCCATTATTAGGTTTTAAAGTCATGATTGGTATACTTTATGAAGCGTTAAAAATTATTTCAAAGGGCGGTAAATATTATGCTAGAAAAAAGAAACCAAATGATACAATAAGCTTTGAAGGAAACTTTTAAATATGAAATTTTTTAAAAATAATTTTGATAAAACATTAGAAAAATTATTAAAAAAATTTTTATCAAAAATTAAGTTTGGGAATTTAGAGGTTGAATTTCCATCTGGTGAAAAAATAACCTACTCAGGAATAAATGATGGATTAAGTGCTTCAATTAAAATACATAATTTCATTTTTTTATCTTACATTTTTAAAAGAGGATCAGTTGGGTATGCTGAAGCATATATGAAAGGTTATTACACAACTACAAATCTAACAAATTTACTAATGTTATCTCATAAAAATGAAAAATATTTCTTAAATAACATAAATTCAAATATATTTTATTTAACCTTATCTAAGATTAAACATTTTTTAAAAGATAACTCTAAGTCTCAAAGTAAAAAAAATATAAAATATCATTATGATCTTGGAAATAAATTTTATGAGAAATGGTTAGATCAAACCATGACTTATTCATCAGCAATATTTGATAATAAAAATACAAATCTAACAGATGCCCAAGAGAACAAGTATAAAAAAATTGCTGACTCACTATCATTAAATGAAAATTCTAAAACACTTGAAATAGGATGTGGTTGGGGAGGGTTTTCAAGTTACATCGCTAAAAATTATAAGTGCAAAGTTGATGCGATTACAATCTCGAAGGAGCAATTTAATTATACTGCAAGTAAAATACAAAAAGAAGGTTTGGGAGAAAAAGTAGCTGTGCAATTTAAAGATTATAGAGAAATAAATAAAAAATACTCAAATATTGCTTCAATTGAAATGTTTGAAGCTGTAGGTAAGAAATATTGGAATAGTTACTTTGATATTATTCAAAATTCTCTTTCAGATAATGGAAAAGCAGCATTACAAATTATTACAATAGATGAAAGTAGGGCAGAAGATTATCAAACTCGTCCTGATTTTATTCAGCAATATATTTTTCCTGGAGGAATGTTGCCAACAAAGGCCCAATTAGAAACTAGTGCGAAAGAGGTTGGCTTAAAATGTCTTGAATTATTAAGTTTTGGAAAATCATACGCAAAAACTCTTAATATTTGGAATTCTCAATTTCAGGATTCTTGGAATGATGTTTCCAGATTTGGTTTTGATAGTAATTTTAAAAGAATGTGGGAGTTTTATTTTTCCTATTGTGAAACAGGCTTTCTAAGTAGCTCAATAGATGTTTCGCATTTTTTAATTAAAAAATAATATATGAATAAAATAAAAATTTTTTTAACCTTAACAGGCTACCAAATTACTTGGTTAGCTTGCGTATTTGGCGAAAATAAATTTGATGAACCGTTACTAGGTTTCTATATTGGTTTTCTTTATTTGGTAATATTTTTCTATTTTAATAAAAACAAACTAAATTTTCTCAAACTGAGCCTATATATATCTATACCTGGATATTTTTTTGATACATTAATGGTATATTTTTTAATTTATGAGTTTAATACTTCTTTAAAAATTGGAGTATTACCAATTTGGATGCTTCTACTATGGCCTAGTTTTTCTACTTTATTTGATGAAATTTTAACCATTTTTAAAAAATATAAATTCTTTGGAATTTTTTTAAGTGCAATTTTAGGTCCCTTGACATACTATTTAGGGGAACCAATTGGTATAATATTAATTATTAATAATACACTGTTCTTTATATTAATGATTTTATTCTGGATTTTATTAATGATTTTTTATTTACAGTTTATTTTAAAGAAAAATTAACCCTCAGGTAATTCTTTTTTAACTCTTGTTCTATTCAGTGTTCTCTCTAACTCTTTGTATGTACATAAACCAACATCCATAGGGCTTTTAGATTCAAGTACTGCTTCTCTATATGTTCCGTTCCTAATTGCTTCCACTGTATTTTTAGTTGAACCAGTAAGCTTGGCAATTTGAGAGCTAGTTAATTCTGTCGGATATCTTTTGATTAGCCATAAAATTGCGTAAGGTTTTTCCTGTCTGAGTGACAGAGGTGTGTATTTTGTATCTTTTTTTCTTGGCGGTAAGTCTTCTATAATAGATGATTTTATTAGCGTTAATCTGGCTTCTTCATTTTTTTCACATCTCTCTATTTCTTCTTTCGTAAGTTGATTATTATCAATTGGATCGTAACCTCTCATACCTACGGCTACATCACCATCTGCTATTCCTTGAACTTCTAGTTCATGAAGACCGCAAAATTCTGCTATTTGAACAAAAGACAAAGCAGTATTTTCTACTAACCATATGGCTGTTGCTTTTGGCATTAGTGGATATTTCATAATTTTTCCTTATAATATAATATTTTAATATAGATATAAAATAATACCACTATGACTGATTTTTTTGAAATTGATGAAAACAAAAAAACAATAAAAACTTTAAATTTAGATGATTTTAGCATTGAAGATCTTAAGAAATATATAAATGAATTAAAAGAAGAGATTGCAAGAGTTAAAAAAGAAATAGAAATGAAGGATGATTTTAAAAAGAAAGCCGAAGATTTCTTTAAGTAATGTTTATTTTATTTTTAATCCCTTGAAACGTTTTTGGAACCTAGCTACCTGACCTTCAGTTTCATTTAAACTCGACTTACCACCTGTCCAAGCTGGATGTGATTTGGAGTCTATATCTAATTTAAGCGTATCAGACTCTTTACCCCAAGTAGATCTAGTTTTAAAAGTTGACCCATCAGTCATGACTACGTTTATTTCATGATAGTTAGGGTGAATATTTTTCTTCATGGGTGTCTTATATTTAAATAAGTTTTAAAGTAAAGAGAGTTTTTTACTTAATTCACTATGTATTTTAGTATTAGACGCTAATATTTCTCTGCAATTTGTATTCCATTCCTCTCCATTTAATTTTGATATCTTTCCACCTGCTTCCTTTACTAGTAAAAGGCCTGAAGAAATATCCCATAAATTAATATCCTTTTCCCAGAATCCATCAAGCTTACCAGCAGCAACATAAGCAAGATCAAGTCCAGCAGAACCTAATCTTCTTATGCCTGCTGATGCTTTTAGAATATTATCAATTTCTAAAAGATAATTTTTGTAAACTCTTTCACCAAATGGCAATCCAGTACCAATTAAACATTCTGTAAGATTTGAACGATTTGATACTCTAAGTCTTCTATCATTACACCATGCGCCTTTTCCTTTAGATGACCAAAAGAATTCGTTCAAAATAGGATTATAAATAATTCCATCAGTTATCTCCTCATTATACATTTTAGCTATAACTATTGATACATGTGGAATTCCATGAATAAAATTTGATGTTCCATCAATAGGATCGATTATTATTGTATTATCATCGCCTTTTATAACACCGCTTTCTTCTGTTATAAAAGTATAGCTTGGATAATAATATTTTAGTGTTTCTAATAGACTTTTTTCAACTTTGATGTCAGCATTTGTAACAAAATCACCAATAGACTTTGACTCAATTTGCAAATTTTCAATTTCTCCAAAATCTCTTATTAATATTTTTCCAGCTTTTTTTGCTGCCTTTTCGAATATATTAATTACAGCAGGTTGCATCAATTTTTGGATTTTTCAACGTAGCTACTATCAGAGGTGCTTATTACAATTTTATCATTAACATCAATAAATTGAGGTACAGTTGTTTTTATACCTCTTTCTAGTGTTGCCGGTTTGTAAGATGAGGCTGCTGTCTGACCTTTTACAACTCCTTCAGTTTCTATAACTTTTAAAGTTATGTTATCTGGCAGCTCCAAACCTACAGCTTTTTCATTATAAAATTGTAAAATAATATCATTATTTTCAACTAAAAATTTAGACTGATCTTTAGGTATTAAATCATAACCTAGCTCAATTTGCTCATATGTTTGATGGTCCATAAAAATAAATTTTTGATTATCTTCATATAAATATTGAAACTTTTTTTCATCAAGTATTGCTCTTTCTACTGTTTCAGAAGATCTAAATCGAGAGTTCATTTTAGTTCCTTCTTTTATTTCTTTCAATTCAACTTGATTATATGCACCTCCTTTACCAGGTTGTGTATGTTGAGTTTTTAATACTCTCCATAATTTATTATCAATTTCTAGAATATTCCCAACTTTTATTTCATTTCCATCAATTTTCATAGTTTTAGATTATTATAATTTTTTATTTTTGAAAGCTCTACTATATTAAAATTAGGATTTAACAAAACTTTATTTTTTCTTGCTATTTGATTAATTTTTTTTAGGACAATACTATTTGATCTTATCTTTAAATAGTCAATTTTTTCATTTAAAAAAGTAATTGAAAGTCCGGAGTCATTTCCACAATCAACAAAAAATTTAATATTATATTCAGGATAATTTTTTTTGATTAAATCAATAAATGTATTTACCCAATCAGCTCCAAAACCTTTAACTAAATAATTTTTAATCAGTATTATAAGGACTTTTCTTTTATTTTTATTTAATTTAATTAACTCTTCAAATTGTAAGTAGGTACTAATTGAAAAACATTTTCTTTTTGTCACTAAATAAATTTTTTTAAATCCAACATAGTTTCAACCATACGATTGGAAAAGCCCCATTCATTATCATACCAAGATAATACTCTGCAAAATTTATTTTTAACAACTTGCGTCTGTGTTGTGTCAAATATTGAACTACTAGAATTATGATTAAAGTCTATTGAAACTAGTGGTAAATTATTAATTGTTAAAATATTTTTAAGACTTTTGGATTTAGAAGCTTTTAAAACTAAAGAATTTATTTTTTCTACACTTGTTTTTTTCTTACTATTGAATGTAAAATCAATAAGTGAAACATTTGGTGTTGGCACCCTCACAGCAGTTCCATCTAATTTACCTGTTAGTTTAGGAAGAACCAAACTAAGTGCCTTTGCTGCACCTGTTGAGGTTGGTATCATTGATTCTGCTGCTGCTCTAGCTCTTCTCAAATCATTATGAGACTGGTCAACTGTTCGTTGATCTCCTGTATAACTATGAATTGTTGTCATAAATCCACTTTCAATTCCTAATCCTTTATCGAGTACCATTGCTAAGGGAGCTAAACAATTAGTAGTACATGACCCATTTGATATTATGTTATGTTCTTTTTTTAGCTCTTGATTATTAACACCTTGTACTATGGTTTTATCGACATTAGTGGCTGGTGCTGAAATTATAACTTTTTTTGCACCAGCATTAATATGGCTTGACGCTTTTTCTTTAGAAGTAAAAACACCACTACACTCTAAAACAATGTCTACTTTCAATGATTTCCAAGGAAGATTATTTGGATTTTTTTCAGAAAAGAATTGAATGTTATGTTTGTCAACCTTAATTCCATTTTTTGTTTTGGCAATCTTAGATGGAATTATACCATGTATACTATCATACTTAAGCAAATGAATACTGGAATCTAAACTTCCTAATTCATTGATTGCTACAACACTAACATTTTTAATTTTTTTTTCTAAAAAAGCTCTGAATACTAATTTACCAATTCTACCAAATCCGTTTATTGCTATTCTCATAAAAATCTTTCTATAATTATAAATTTTTTGTTATTAATTCAATTAAGTTTTGGTCAGTAATTTTAAAATGTTCGTATAATTCTTGATATGGTCCACTCTCACCGAATGATGACATTCCTATGAATTTTTTTGTATCTACAAACTTTTCCCATCCATTAATGACTCCGGCTTCAATTGCAAAAGTGGGTTTATTACCAATAATGAGTTTTTTATATTCATTCTCGTTTTGATCAAATAATTCAAAAGACGGCATACTTACAACTCTTATTTTCAGATTATTTTGTTTGTCAAGTTTTTCAGATGCAGAACAAGCAATTTCAACTTCTGATCCAGAAGCTATAATAGTTGCATCATATTTTTTATAATCAATTATTAAATATCCACCTTTTTTTAGTAAATTATCTTTTCTATTTTCTTTCTGCAAAAATTTTAAATTTTGGCGAGTAAGGACCAATACAGTTGGACCAGAATTATTTAAAGCTGTTTGCCAAGCTTCGGCTGTTTCAATTATATCACATGGTCTAATAACAGTTAAATTTGGTATCGCTCTTAAACTTGCTAAATGTTCAACAGGTTGATGAGTTGGGCCATCTTCACCCAAACCTATAGAGTCATGTGTCATAACATAAATAACAGGGATATTCATCAATGCCGATAATCTAATTGAAGGTCTGCAATAATCTGAAAATACTAAAAAAGTTCCTCCGTAAGGTCTTAAACCTCCATGTAAGGCTATACCATTCATAATACCAGCCATTGCGTGTTCCCTAATTCCATAATGAATATAGTTTCCATTAAAGTCATTAGAATCTATAACTTTCATTTGTTTAGCTTTGGTATTGTTTGAACCAGTAAGATCTGCTGACCCACCTAATAAATTAGGCATGCAATTAAAAATTACATCCAAAGACATTTCACTTGCCTTTCTAGTTGCACAAATAGTTTTTTCTTCAAAGTGTGTTTTTTTAAATTTAATTAATTCCTTGTTTAATTCTTCATCCGTATTATCTAAAAAATATTTTTTAAAATCATTACTTTTTATGATCTCAACATTATTTTTTTTCCAATCGTCTCTTATTCTAATATTTCTAGTATAAAATTCTCTCCAGGTATTTAATAAGTGGGAAGGAATATCAAAAGCTTTGTAATTCCAATTTAGTTGTTTTCTTACTAGATCTATTTCATCTTCACCAAGTGGAGATCCGTGAGATGAAGCCTTACCAGATTTATTTGGTGAGCCATAACCTATGGTAGTTTTACAAGATATAATAGAAGGAGCTGAACTTTTTTTTGCTTCAATTATAGCCTTATCAATTTCTTCGAAGTTATGACCATCTATTTTTATATAATTCCAATTATAAGATTCAAACCTTTTTTTAATATCATCAGATGTTGAGAGATTAGTTGAACCATCTATTGAAATAGAATTATCATCAAAGAACATAATTAATTTATTTAATTTTAAATGTCCTGCAAGACTACAGGCTTCATGACTAAGACCCTCCATTAAACATCCATCTCCAGCAAAAACGTAAGTATAATGATCGATGAATTTACTAGTAAATTTTGCTGATAACTTTTTTTCAGCTATTGCTAATCCAATTGCATTTGATAAACCTTGTGAAAGTGGGCCAGTCGTAGTTTCAATTCCCGGTATGCTTCCAAACTCTGGATGACCAGCGGTTGGGCGGTCTAGTTGTCTAAAATTTTTAATATCTTCAAGTGTTATTCCATTATATCCAAGTAAATACAAACAAGAATAAAGAAGCATAGACCCATGACCATTTGACACAATAAACCTATCTCTATCAATCCACTTAGGATTAGTAGGATCAAATTTTAAGTGTGATTTAAAAAGTACAGTAGCTATATCTGACATTCCCATTGGCATTCCTGGATGACCAGATTTAGCCTTTTGAACAGCATCAATTGATAAAAAACGAATACAATTTGAGAGTTCGTCTAAATTTACATAATTATGATTTTTATTCAATTTTACCTACTATATTTATATTCAAATATTTTAATATAAATTGCTTCATTACAGTGACAATTATAAAATTTCAAATTATAAAATACATATGGATAGCAAGGAAAAAATTAAGGAACTAAAAGAAAAAATTAAAGAATTACAAAATTATGTGGAGGATTTTATTAATTCATATGAAGCAAAAAAAAATAAAATAGGAAATCTTGAAAGTGAAATTCTAGATATTAAACAAAATATGAATAAATACTTGGATGATATTGAAGAATTAATAGATCAAAAATAATGCCTATTTATAAAGCACTCATATTAAATAAAGAGATTAATGTTAATTATGAAGAAAGTGAAAAATATAAATTAGAAGAAGCTATAAAATCTATAAATTTCAAATTAGAAACATATGATAATCAAAATGGAAAAATTAGTGACAACAAACTACTAACTTTTTTAGCAATTAATTTACAAGCAGAATTATTGTTTTTAAAACAAAATGAAAAAAAGGAAAACAAATTAGAAGATAAATATAAAGAAATTAAAAATAATAATATTGTGCTGAAAGATAAAATGCATAAATTACTTGAGCAAAATGAATTATTAAAAAATGAAAATTATTTGATTAACCAAGAACTAAGCAAGATACAAAATCAAATAGATGTAATTTTAAAATTAGTAAAAACAACCTATGAAGAATAATACTGAAGATAAAAAAAAAGATTTGAGAAAAAAACAATTAATTTTAAGGAAAAATTTATCTTCTTCCATTACTAAAGTATTTGTTCAAGAATTGTTTGAGAAACTTTTTGAAAAAATAAATTTCAATGATTTAAATATCATATCCAGCTTCAATTCAATAAACACAGAAATTAATACAATTGAATTGAATGAGTACATTATAAAAAATAATAAAATATTATGCTTTCCTGTAATTACAAATAAAAATGATCATTTAGTATTTAGAAAATTTACTAATTATAATGATATGACAGAAGGTTTTATGAAAATAAAGGAGCCTTCAAAAAGAAATCCAACTTTATTTCCTCAACTTCTTTTTGTCCCCTGTCTTGCATATGATAAAGATGGTTATAGGTTAGGTTATGGCGGAGGCTACTATGACAAAACTTTTGCTTATTTAAAAAAAAACAATAGAAAATTTATTTCAGTAGGGTACGCGTTTGATGACCAAGTAGTATTAAATGTTCCAAAAGATAAATTTGATATAAAGCTTGATTATGTTATTACAGAAAAGGATATATATTCTTTTTTATGAAAATACTTTTTATTGGTGATATAGTTGGAAAAACTGCTCGAGAAAAAGTAAAGGAAAATATCTCTCAATTAAAAAAAAAATATAGCCCTGATGCAATTATTGCAAATGCAGAAAACGCTACTGGTGGACATGGACTGTCTAAAAAAGATGCGCAAGAACTTCTATCGTCAGGAATAGATGCTATTACCCTAGGAAACCATGCTTGGGATAAGAGAGAAATGCTAACTTTCATTGAAGAATGTCCAAAAATTATTCGAGCAATTAATTACCCATCAGGTGTGCCTGGAAAAGGTTTCTATTCATTAGAGCTAATTAGTGGAAAAAAAATAGTAATTGTACAAGTAATGTTAAGATTATTTATGGGGATGTCCCTTGATGATCCTTTTGATGCCATAAAGCAATTTTTAGCATCAGAAAGATTGGGTTCAACATGTGATGCCATTTTAGTTGATGTTCATGGAGAAGCTACCTCTGAAAAAAATGCTTTTGCTCATTTTATAGATGGCTCAGTTTCAGCAGTTCTTGGAACTCATACACATATTCCCACTTCAGATCATGTAATATTACCCAAAGGCACTGCTTACCAAACTGATGTTGGCATGACAGGTAATTATAATTCAGTCATTGGGTTTGAAACTGAAAACCCTATTCATGGCTTCGTTAGAGGTTTTAGACCTGAAGGAGGTTTCATACCAGCAAAAGATCCAATTTCAATTTGTGGCGCATTAGTTGAAACTGATGATAGAACTGGTTTAGCTAAAAACATAGTTTCAATAAAAGAAACCTAAACTACATATATTAGACACATTTTAAGGTTAATTATTAAACTTTACTAACAACGAAATAAATATTTATAGATAATCATAAATGGCAGGTCATTCTAAATTTAAAAATATTATGCATCGTAAAGGTGCTCAAGATAAAAAAAGAGCTAAAGAATTCTCACGACTTGGTAGGGAAATTTCCGTTGCAGTTAAAGTAGGAGGGGATGATCCAGAAAGTAATATAAGGTTAAGATCAGCAATTGCTTCAGCAAAGAGTTTAAATATGCCAAAAGATAATATTGAAAGAGCAATAAAAAAAGGACAAGGAAATGATCCTGACAGTAATTATGAAGAAGTAAGATATGAAGGCTATGGACCTGAAGGTGTGGCAATTATTGTCGAAGCATTAACAAATAATAAAAACAGAACAGCTGCTGAAATTAGATCTACTTTTAGCAAATATGGTGGAAATCTTGGCGAAACAGGTAGTGTAAGTTTTGGCTTTGAGAGGCTTGGAAATATTTCTCTAAATAAAAGTTTAGTCAATGAAGATAGACTATTTGAATTTCTTATTGAAAATGAAACTGATGATTATGAAATAAGTGAAGATGAATATATAATCTACTGTGAACAGAACCAACTACATCTATTAAATGATAAAATTATCAAAACTTTTGGACAAACAAATTTTTCAAATCTAATCTGGAAAAGTAAAAACACTATAAATATCGACAAGGAAACAGCGGATAAATTATTTAAATTACTTGAAATATTAGAAGATAATGATGATGTTCAAGGAGTTTCTTCAAATTTTGAAGTTGACGAAGCCGTAATGTCATCCTTAACATCTTAAAGAAAGGTAAAATATGCCAGATAAAGCGTGGAAAAAAAGAGAAAGAGATGTTGCCACATATTTTAATGGTAAAAGAACTCCATTAAGTGGCGGAAATGGGAAAGTTACTAGAGCAGACGTAATTCATGACAATTTATTTATTGAGTGTAAATTAAGGGCTAAACACACTGTAGTTACTTTATGGGATGACACAGCTAAACTAGCTAAAGAAGAAGGTAAAACTCCTGTGATTGCATTATGTGAAAAAAATAGACCTGGTTTTTGGGTAATGGTTCATAGTAGTGATCTAGAAAAAATTAAAAAATAATTTATGGAAGAAATAAATAAATTAGATTTAATAAATGAAAGTCAAGATTTTTCAATGTTTGGCTTATTCATGCAAGCAGATATTGTTGTCAAATCTGTAATAGTAATTTTGATTCTAGCTTCTATTTATTCATGGAATGTAATTGTTTCAAAAATATTAAGAATGAGACAGCTTAAAAAACTTGAGAAAGAATTTGATGAAATATTTTGGTCAGGTAATTCATTTGAAGATTTATATGAAACACTAAACTTTAATAATTCAGATCCTAAATCTAAAATATTTTGTGCCGCAATACTGGAATGGAAAAAAAGTAAATCCCAAGTTGATGAAAATTTAGACTTAAATTCTTTGAAGGATAGAATGCAGAGATCTATGTCAGTAGTATTTAATAAAGAAAGTGAAAATGTTGAAAAAAATTTGACTTTTTTGGCCACAGCTGGTTCAACGGCCCCATTCATAGGTTTATTTGGAACAGTTTGGGGTATTATGAATAGTTTTAAATCAATTGCAATTGCACAAAACACTAATCTTGCAGTAGTTGCACCTGGTATAGCAGAGGCTTTATTTGCAACCGCCTTAGGATTGTTCGTAGCTATTCCTGCTGTTGTAGCTTACAATAAAATATCTAATGACATTTCAAAATATTTTGTTTCACTTGAAACTTTTATGGATGAATTCACCACAATATTTTTTAGACAATTAGAGAAAAAATAAATTGATGAATTTTAATAATTCTGGGAAAGCTAAAAGACGAAGGTATACTCAAATGAGTGAAATTAATGTCACTCCGTTTGTTGATGTGATGCTTGTTTTATTAATTGTATTTATGGTTACTGCACCACTATTAACGGTAGGAATACCTGTTGATCTGCCAAAAGTTAAAGCAACTGCATTAACTGATCAAAAAGACCCTATTGAAATAACAGTAAATCTTGAGGGTGAAGTATATATTGGAGAGTCTATAGTTGAAGTTGAAAATTTAATACCAAGAATTAATGCCATAACAGAACAAAACACTGAGGCCAGAATCTATATCAGAGGTGATAGAGTAGTAGCTTATGGTCGAATTATGGAAATTATGTCTATAATAAATTCAGCAGGTTATATTAAGGTAGCACTAATTACTCAAGATATTAAATAGTCAATGGAAAGAATTAATTATAGATCTTTCAAATTAATCGAATTTTTAGAAAAGCTTGATCCTAAAAATTCAGGAATTTTTTTTTCAATAATTTTTCATTTAGCTATATTATTATTTGCTGTTGGCCTTCCAAATATTTTTGGTCCTAAGGATGTAATTGTTCCAAATATTATCCCAATTGAAATTTTAAATATTTCAGAAAAAACTAATATAAATAAATCTGATACTAATAACCAAAAAAATAAAGAAGTTGTTGCAAAATTAAAAAAATTTAATTCCTCAGAGAATACAGAAATTCAAAAACAATTTGAAATAAAGGAAAAGGTTAAAACTATAAAAGAGAACAATCAATCTAATATAAATATCAAGGAAAATATTAGTTCACAATTAGAGGAAAAAAAAGAAGTTGTGTTAAGGCAAAAAGAAGTTATTCAAACAAAGCCTAAAATAGAGAGTACAAAATCAGAAAATATTAAACCAAAACTAAAACCCAAAGTAATAAAACAACAGCAAACTTTAAATAATACTGATATTAATATTGAGCCTAAAACAAAAAAGGCTAATGATACTGATCAAAATAAAAATATAACTAAACCAAAACCTAAACCAAAAGAAGATTTTAGTATTGCTTCTATGCTTAAGGATTTAAGAAATGAAAAATCTAACACTAAGGTTGAAAATAATGATTACGAGGAAGACTTAAAGCAAACAGGTGAAGAAGAAAAAAATGAAAACATGGTTTTGTCAATCTCAGAAATAGATATTTTACGTCAGCAGTTAACATCCTGTTGGAACGCTCCAGCTGGAGCTGTTATCAACGTAGGAGATAAAGTTACAATTTCAGCGAAAGTTCAGCAAAATATGAAAGTTTATGAAAACTCCGTCCGTATTGTTGACACAAATATAACTAAAAGTAACCCATTTTATGGACCAATTACAGACAGTGCAATGAGAACTCTTTTAAATCCAGAATGTACCCCTTTAAAACTTCCTAAAGATAAATATAATTTATGGAAAAATCTTACAATTACTTTTGATTACAGTATTATGAAAGGTTATTAATGTTTAAAATACTAATCTCATTAACCATATTATTTACATCTAAAATTTTGTATTCTTTAGAAGTTACCCTAACTCAGGGTACTATTAAACCTACTCCTATTGCAGTTACAAATATGTATTCGAATAGCTCTGATTTTGAAAAAGTAGGTAAAAATATCTCAAATGTCATTTCAGACAATCTTGAAAGATCTGGTTTATTTATTCCATTAGACCAGAAAGCATTTATACAAACTGATAAATCATTATCACAACAACCAAGGTTTGAGGATTGGAAAGTTATAAAGGCACAACATTTAGTTGCTGGGAGAATTACAGGAGCTAATGGGAAAATTTCAGTTGAATTTAGGCTTTATGATGTTTTTCAACAAAAACAATTGATAGGAAGGAAATATGAAACCAATGAAAAAAATTGGAGAAGAGTTGCACACATAATTTCCGATTCAGTTTTTAAAAGTATAACAGGTGAGGGTGGTTATTTTGATACAAGAATAGTGTATGTTGCAGAAACTGGGCCTAAAGATAATAAGCAGAAAAGATTAGCAATTATGGATCAAGATCAAGCAAATCATCGTTTTTTAACTGACGGTTCGTATCTTGTATTAACACCAAGATTTTCTCCAAATTCTCAAAAAATAACTTACATGTCCTATGTTAATAGAAATAGTCCAAGAGTTTATATTTTCGACATTGAAACTGGTAAGCAGGAAATTGTAGGTGAATTTCCAGGGATGACATTTGCACCTCGTTTTGCTCCAGATGGAGATAAAATCGTAATGTCATACACGGATCCAGATATTGGTAACTCAGAAATTTATATATTAAATTTAAAAACTCGAATATCCTCAAGAATCACTAATAATTCCGCGATTGATGTTTCGGCTAGTTTTTCACCCGATGGAAAAAATATCGTGTTTAATTCAGACCGAAGTGGAAGGAGACACTTATATGTAACTGATATAAAAGGGGAAAATGTAAAACGAATAAGTAGGGAAGGAGGAAGTTATTATACGCCCGTTTGGTCTCCCCGTGGCGATATGATTGCCTTCACTAAACAAGAGGGAGGTCAATTTTATATTGGTGTAATGGAAAAAGATGGATCTAATGAAAGAATGATTGCTAAATCGTTTCATGTCGAAGGTCCTACATGGGCACCAAATGGAAGATTCCTTATGTATTTTAAAGAAGAAAGAACAGCAGAAGACGGATCTGGAGGAGAATCTAGCCTATATTCGATAGATTTAACTGGTTTTAATGAAAGAAAAGTAATTACTCCTCTTGGCGGGTCAGACCCGGCTTGGTCTCCGTTAATGCATTAAATGTGAATTAGTTTAAAAAAATATATGAAATATTTAAAAAAATGTTAAAAAACTAACATTAATTTAGTATACCTACAATGTATTAAGGGAGCAGGTTTATATGTTTTATAAGTTTTTAATTTCATCAATTTTAATATTATTTGTAGCCGCATGTGCAACAAAACCAAAAGATGCAGCTGACTCAAGTGGATCAGGGACTTCAAGTTCTGACAGTTCTGTATCATCTGAAGAGGGATCAATTACTGAAACTGCAGGAAGTGGAATAGTATCTGGATCGCAGGAAGATTTAATTGTAAATGTTGGTGATAGAGTTTTCTTTGGTTATGACAGTTCAGACTTAGATTCTGATGCACTAGAATTACTTCAAGATCAAGTTGCATGGTTAAAGCAAAATAGCAACGTAAACGTTACTATTGAAGGACATTGCGATGAAAGAGGTACGAGAGAATACAATTTAGCTCTTGGAGAAAAACGAGCACAATCTGTAAAAAACTATTTGATCGGGTTAGGTATTAGCCCTGATAGAGTTTCTACTATTAGTTATGGTAAGGAAAGACCAGCAGTTGTTGGTTCAAATGATGGAGCTTGGGCTCAAAATAGAAGATCAGTAACATTAGTAAATTAATTCAAATACCTTAATACTTGGCGCTATATAATATAGCGCCTTATTTTTATCCAAATTTTGCATTAAAAAAAGTAATGTTTAGATTTTTAGTATTTTTAATTTTAATTTTTATTTCATTCAAAGCTTTTTCCAATGATAATCTGTTGACTATCCAACAACAACTCGAAAGATTGCAAAGAGAAGTTTCAGATTTATCACAATCTGTATTCTCCAATAAAAGTGTATCAGAAAAAAATACAGACTCTGATCTTGTTACAAATTTATCTGCTATTGATATGCGAATTTATGATTTAGAAAAAGATGTTAAAACAATCACAGCTAATCTAGAAGAAATTCTTTTTCAATTTGAGGACTTAGTAATTAAGATCGATGAATATGAAAAAATAATTTTATCTCTTGAAGAAAAATTAATTAAAGTAAATGAAATTAAAAATAATAATGTAAGTAAAGAATTACCAAAAAATAATGAAATTAGTAATAATAATGATAGTAATACTTTAGGCTCTTTAAAAATTACATCAGATGATGTTAGTACTGAAGATGTAAAAACAGAAGAGGCTAATTCTAAAAAAACAGAAAAAACACAAATATCACCAGAAGATCAATTTCAAACTGCATTTGATAATATAAGAAAAAAAAATTGGGAACAGGCAAAAAATTCCTTATCGAAATTTATTTTAGATTATCCAGATAATCAATTATCAGGTTCAGCACATTATTGGCTGGGAGAACTTCATATGCTAGAAAAAAAATATAGAGATGCTGCTTTAATTTTTGCTGAAGGATATCAAAAATATCCTAAAAGTATTAAAGCTCCAGATATGTTATTTAAACTTTCTGAGTCTTTATATAACGTAGATAAAATTGAAGAATCATGTAAAACTCTTGAAAAACTGATTATAGATTACCCAACAAATAAGTTTATCAAAGATACTAAAAAACAAATTCAAGAGTATGAATGTCTTCAATATAACGAATGATCTTAAATAAAAAAAACTTTCTCAAATTACTTGAAAATAATTATAAATTTGAAAAAAAACCATCTGTAGTTGTAGCTGTTTCAGGTGGGCCTGATAGTATGGGTCTTCTCTTTTTACTAAATGAGTGGAAAAAAATAAGTGATGCAAAATTGCTTGTATTAATAGTAAATCATAACTTAAGAGCCGAGTCGTTATTTGAAGCAATTTCAGTTCAAAAATATTTAATTAATAAAAAAATTAAATCAAAAATACTATCTGTAAGCAAAAACAATATTAAAAAAAAAAATATGAACGAAGCGAGAGTAAATAGATACAATTTACTGACAGATTATTGTAAAAAAAATAATATACTTCACTTATTTACAGCCCATCATAAAAATGATGATATAGAAACATTTTTAAATCGAAAAGTAGCATGTAGTGATTTCGATGGATTAAAATCTATGGCTTTTTGTACATCAATAAATAAAATTAATATTATAAGACCATTAATTAAATTTTCTAAAAAACAAATTATTGAATACAATGTTTTAAACAATATAAAATTTATTTTAGATCCATCAAATCTTGATACAAAATATACCCGTCCTTCAATAAGGAAATTTTTACAAATTACATCAAAAAAAAATATTGATAATATTGAAATGGAATTTGGGGAAATTAAAAAAAATTCTTACTCGTATAACTTAATGATAAATGAGAATTTAATAAAAATATTAATTAAAGTAGATAAATTTTATGTAATATTAAATTTTGCAAAATTTATTAATATTGAACAATTAATATCTGAAAAAATTATTAAAAAAATCTACCATTATTTTAATCAAAATAACTCTTTTTTAAGATTATCAAAAATTCAGCTACTTATTGAAGAATTACAAAATATTAATTTCAAACTACATAATCTTAGGGGTTTATTAGTTAAAAAAGAAGGCAATTCCCTTATTTTTTCAAAAAAAATGAACTGAATTAATAAAACTATTGTGTTTTTGCAATTAATTCCTATCTATAAATAAATAATGAAAAATATTAGTAAAAATGTGATTTTGTGGATCATAATTGGCTTATTATTAATTGTGTTATTCAATCTGTTCCAAGGCAGTTCGCCTACTAAAAATAGTTCAAAAATTTCTTTCTCTGATTTCATAGCTGCTACCGAAAGTGGTAATGTATCTGAAGTTAATATCAGTGGTAGTAGTGTAACCGGCTATTTAAATGACGGAAGAGCATTTAATACTTATTCGCCAAATTATCCTAATCTTGTGGATAAATTAAATGAAAGCGGTGTCAAGATAACTGCAGAGCCATCTGAGAGATCGATGCATCCATTGTTAAGTGTTTTACTCTCTTGGTTTCCGATGCTTCTTCTTATAGGCGTTTGGATCTTCTTCATGAGACAAATGCAATCTGGAGGAGGAAAAGCAATGGGTTTTGGAAAATCTAAAGCAAAGCTTTTAAATGAAGCTGTGGGAAAAGTAACCTTCGATGATGTTGCTGGTATTGATGAAGCTAAACAAGAGCTTGAAGAAGTTGTTGAATTTTTAAAGGATCCCCAAAAATTCTCTAGACTTGGAGGTAAAATTCCAAGAGGTGCACTTTTGGTTGGACCTCCTGGAACCGGTAAAACACTTTTGGCTAGAGCAATAGCTGGTGAAGCTAATGTTCCATTTTTCTCAATTTCAGGATCAGACTTTGTTGAAATGTTTGTTGGTGTTGGAGCTAGTAGAGTAAGAGATATGTTTGACCAAGGTAAAAAAAATGCTCCATGCATTGTTTTCATTGATGAGATTGATGCTGTTGGTCGTCATAGAGGAGCTGGTCTTGGTGGGGGAAACGATGAGAGAGAGCAAACCTTAAACCAACTCTTAGTAGAAATGGATGGTTTTGAAGCTAACGCTGGTGTTATCATAATCGCAGCTACTAATAGACCGGACGTTTTAGATCCAGCTTTACTTAGACCTGGTAGATTTGATAGACAAATCACAGTTTCAAACCCCGACGTAATGGGAAGAGATAAAATACTTAAGGTACACATAAAAAAAATAAAAGTTTCTCCAAAATTTGACTCAAAAATAATTGCAAGAGGCACACCTGGTTTTTCAGGTGCTGATTTGGCCAACTTAGTAAATGAAGCTGCACTTCTTGCAGCTAGAAAAAATAAAAGAATGGTAACATTAGAAGATTTCGAGAATGCAAAGGATAAGGTAATGATGGGTGCTGAAAAAAGATCAATGGTAATGTCCGAGGATGAAAAAAAGTTAACTGCTTATCATGAATCAGGCCACGCAGTAGCCACCCTGCATTCACCTGCATCAGATCCAATACACAAGGCCACAATAATCCCAAGAGGAAGGGCGTTAGGTATGGTAATGAGACTTCCCGAAAAAGATCAATTATCCATGAGAAAAGATCAAATGAAAGCTCATTTATTGATTGCCACTGGAGGGAGAATTGCTGAAGAAATGATCTTTGGTAAAGATAAAATTACAAATGGTGCAGCTAGTGATATCCAAATGGTTACTAATCTTGCAAAAAAGATGGTAACAGAATGGGGTATGAGTGAAAAGTTGGGAAGGCTCCGATATAATAGTGATAGTGAAGAAGTTTTTTTAGGTCATTCTGTTGCACAATCAAAAAATTTATCAGACTCTACCGCTAAACTTATTGATGAAGAGGTAAGATTTTTAGCAGAAGAAGCTGAAACTAATTGTAAAAAAATTCTTCAGGAAAACCTTGAAGAGTTACACATTGTTGCCAAAGGACTTTTAGAATATGAAACTTTATCTGGAGACGAGATTAAAGATCTAATTAAAGGAATTAAACCATCAAGAGACGAATTTGACAACGACATTGATGCACCTAAGACAACTGCCCCTTCAGTTCCTAAAACCGGAGGTTCGGCAACTGCTCCTGCCAACTAATTTTTAAAGACTTCACTTTAGTTATTTTTTTGAATAAAAGACTTAAATGTCTAAAATTTTTGGTACAGACGGAATAAGATGTTTAGTTAATCAGGAACCTCTCACAGCTGAAACGTGTCTTAAAATCTCTAAAACCGTAGCGTATATTCTAAGAAATAAAAAAAATAAAAATAGCAGAGTTATTGTATGTAAAGACACTAGGTTATCAGGATATTTATATGAACCACTTATAACTGCTGGTTTCATATCTATGGGTATGGAAGTTATTCTAGTTGGACCATTACCGACACCAGCCGTACCACTAATGATTAAAACACTTAGAGCAGATATAGGTGTCATGATAACTGCTTCACATAATACATATGAATACAATGGCCTAAAGTTTTTTGATAGTAATGGTCTAAAATTAAATTCCTCAATAGAGAGAAAAGTAGAAAATATAGTATCAGATGAAAAACAATATTCTAAAATTTTTAATAATTCTTTCATTTCAGGTAAAGCAACAAGACTTGAAGATGCACCTGGGCGCTATTCAGAGTATTTAAAAAATACATTATCAAACAAACAAAACAAAGATAGCTTAAGAATAGTTATAGATTGTGCTAATGGTGCTACATACAACATAGCACCAAAATTATTTTGGGAATTAGGTCACAAAACTATAACAATTAATAATAATCCTGATGGAATGAATATCAATAAAAATTGTGGAGCAATTGATACTTTACAGTTGTCAAAAAAAGTTATTCAACAAAAAGCTGATATAGGTTTTGCATTTGATGGAGATGGAGATCGTTTAATAGTAGTAGATGAAAAAGGCAATGAAGTTGATGGAGATAAGATAATTGCATTATTTTGTAGAAATTTCATAAAACCCAAAAATAAAAAAAATCAATATGATGTTATTATCACAGTCATGTCAAATATTGGTTTAGAACGATACCTTAAAGATAAATTAAAATTAAAAATAAAAAGGACATCAGTAGGAGATATAAATGTAATAAATCAAATGAAAAAATCAAAATCTCTTTTAGGTGGTGAACAATCTGGACATATTATTATTTCAAAATATTCAAATTCTGGCGATGGGATACTTGCTGCCCTTAAAATAACAGAAATTATCTCAGCTGCAAAAACTACAACTAGTAAAATATTTAATTTATATAAGGAGTTTCCTCAAGAAAAAATAAATTTATTGTATAAAGGTAAATTAAATAATAAGAAATTTGATGAAATTAAAACTAGTTTGAAAGCAAATAAATCATTTAATAATAAAAACATAAGAACATTGGTAAGATTATCTGGGACAGAACCATTAATTAGAATTCTCGTTGAGGGTGAAGATAAAAACATTGTAAAAGAGAGCTCAATTAAAATTAAAAAAATAATAAGGTCACATCTTGCATAATAAATTTCTTGTTCCAACAGGCTTTAAAGATAGCCTAAATTTTGATACATTTATTGAACATGAATATAAAAATTTAATCATAAATTCATTTAGAGAAAATGGCTTTAGTTTAATTAAAACACCATTAATAGAATTTAGTGATAATCTTGATAAAAATACACTGTCAATAAATTCAAATAAAAAAAAAGAAAAGTTAAGTATACGTAATGACATTACGCCACAAATTATAAGAATTGCATCTTCAAGACTGGCTAGAAAAAAAAGACCTCTAAAACTTTGTTATTATGGAGAAGTTGTTAGAAAAACTGGATCAATATTACGACCAGAAAGGCAATTCCAACAAGTTGGAGCTGAAATTATTGGTTCTGCAAGTTATAAAGCTGATGTTGAAATAATAAATTTAGCATACGAAACTTTGATTAATATTGGAGTTAAAAATCTTGTTATCGAAATATCAGCCCCATTTTTTTTATCTAGTTTGTTAAATAAAATTGAGGATAGTAAAATAAAATCAAAATTAAAAAAATATATAGAATTAAAAGATCTAAGTAATTGTTTAAAATTATTAAAAAATAATGAACTTAAAAATTGTTTCAAAATTTTATATAAATGTACAGGGTCATTAAAAAATAAAAAAGCAAGTTTTTCAAAATTATCTGATCTAATTGGATTTAAAAATGAAACAAAAAGATTACTAAAGATTAGCAATTTAATAAAAATTGCTAAAAATGACTCAATAAATATTGACTTATTTGAAATTCATAATAACAAAAAATATTACGAAGGAATTAAATTCACTTTTTTTGCTAAAGGGGTCAGAGGTGAAATTGCTGGGGGAGGAAGATATAATTTGAATTATGAAAAAAATTCAGAGACTGCTATTGGTTATACTTGTTATATGGACAGTATATTAAGAGCATCCTCTTTTGAAAATAAAATAAAAACAATATTAATTCCATTTGACACAGACTTTAAAACCAAAAAAAAACTAGTTAAAAAAGGTTATACCTTATTTAAAAGTTTTGAAGAAAATATAGACCTTAAAATACAATCAAAAAAATTTGGATTTAAGTTTTTTCTTTCAAATAAAACAGTAAAAAAAGCATAATGTTTTATACTATTGTAGGAACACAGTGGGGTGATGAAGGAAAAGGGAAAATAGTAGATTGGATTTCTTCTAAAGCAGATCTTATTGTAAGATACCAAGGTGGCAATAATGCTGGACATACTATTAAAGTTGATAAAAATATTTATAAATTAAACTTATTACCTTCTGGAATAATAAATAATAGAAAATGTGCTATTGGAAATGGGGTTGTATTAGATCCATGGGCATTAATAAGTGAAATAAATAATTTAAAGAAAAATGGAATAATCGTAAATAATAAAAATTTATTTATTGCAGACAATGTTTGCCTTATCTTGCCAATTCATAAAATACTTGATGAAATAAATGAAAAAAATAGAGGACAAAAAGAGCTTGGAACTACTAAGAAAGGAATAGGTCCTGCTTATGAAGATAAGATAGGAAGGAGAGCTATAAGAATATGTGATTTAAAAAATCCAGAATTACTTAAGCTTAAGATCAACAATATTCATGATCACCACAAAGAAAAATTACATAATTATAAAATAGATATAGAAAATTATTACGATGAATTAGTGTCTATGTCAGATTATCTTAATTCATTTACTGTTCCTTTATGGAAAATAATAAATGATTTAGGAAAAAATAATAAAACAGTGGTGTTTGAAGGTGCCCAAGGCTCGATGCTTGATATTGATTTTGGGACTTACCCATATGTTACATCTTCAAACACAATTTCAGGACAGATATTTTCTGGAACAGGATTTAGTTATAGAAATAACCATAAAGTATTTGGTATAACTAAAGCCTATACCACTAGAGTTGGCTCAGGTCCTTTTCCATCAGAGTTATTTGATAATGTTGCAGATTACTTAGGAGAAAAGGGACAAGAATTTGGCACAGTAACAAAAAGAAAGAGAAGATGTGGATGGTTTGATAGTGTCCTTTTAAAACAATCAATAAAATTAAATGGCATAACGGATATTGTTTTAACGAAGTTAGATGTATTAGATGAATTAGATAAAATTAAAGTTTGTGTAGGCTATGATATTGATGGGGTAAAATATGATTATTTACCTAGTGATGAATTTTTATACGATAAAATAAAACCAATTTATAAAACAATAGATGGTTGGCAAACTAAAACTGAAGGTATTAACAAACTAGAAGATCTTCCTAAAAATGCTAAAAATTATATCAAAAATCTTGAAGAATTGATGGAAACAGAAATTTCAATTGTCTCCACTGGACCTGATAGAAAAGAAACTATTGATATAAATGGTACTTTATTGAAAATTTAAAATTTCTTTCTGAAGTTTTTCAAGAGCCTTTTCCTCAATTTGCCTAACCCTTTCTCTACTAATTTTATATCTCTTACTTAATTCTTCAAGTTTAAAAGGTTTGTCTTTAAGTTTTCTTAATTTAATTATTTCTTTCTCTCGATTATTTAAAACACCTAAAGCTTTTGCAAATAAATTCCTTCGATAATTTAATTCATCTTTTTTTTCAATGATTTTATCATGAGTGTCTTTATTATCTTCAATTAAGTCTTGCCACTCAGTATCATTTTCTTCTCCAAGCTTTATATTTAATGATTGATCTGATGTAAAAAGTCTATTCTCCATATCAATAACTTCAGCTTCTTTAACATCAAGTCTAGTAGCAATTTCCCTCACATTTTCAGGAGAAAGATTACCGGAATCAATTGATACAAGTTGGTTTTTAATTTTTCTTAAGTTAAAAAAAAGTTTTTTTTGTGCTGCAGTTGTACCTATCTTAACTAGTGACCAGCTATGTAATACGTACTCTTGTATTTGTGCTCTAATCCACCACATCGCATAAGTAGCCAACCTAAATCCTTTCTCTGGATCAAATTTCTTAACAGCTTGCATTATGCCCACATTACCTTCTGAGATCAGATCAGTTACAGGAAGGCCATAACCTCTATACCCCATTGCAATTTTTGCAACCAATCTTAAGTGACTAGTTACCAATTTGTGTGCTGCATCTGAGTCACCATGCTCTTTATATCTCTTAGCAAGCATGTACTCTTCATCAGCTGTTAGCATTGGAAATTTTTTAATTTCTTGCAGATAGACTGCTAAATTTCCTTCACTTGATAAGACTGGTAAATTCATAAATTGCGTATAACATAAAAATAAAAAAAATTAATATTTTACCAATAATTCTTCTAAATTCTTAAAATCCTGAGGCAAATCAATGTTAAAATCTATTTGTTTTTTTGTTGATGGATGCACGAAACCTAAATGATAGGCATGTAATGCCTGTCTTTCAAAATTTTTGAGAATCATAAATTTATTAAAAGTTTTTTTATCTTTACCAAATTGATTGATTTTACTTTTTCCATAAATTTTATCACCAACTATAGGTGAATTTTTTGATGTTAGATGAAGTCTAATCTGATGAGTTCTACCTGTATACAGTACACAATCTACTATACTGGCAATTCCAAATGATTTTTCTAATATAATATCAGTTTTCGAATATTTTCCATAACCTTTATTATTGAAACTCATTTTTTTTCTATTTTTTTTATTTCTTTCTATATAGCCTTCAATTTGCTGACTAATGGGAGTTCCCCAAACAATGGCTTTGTATTTTCTAGAGATCGAATGATTTTTAAACTGATTAGATAAATCTATATGAGTTTCATTATTTTTTGCAACAACAATTATTCCACTTGTATCCTTATCTAGTCTATGAACTATTCCAGGTCTTGAATTTTCATTTAAATTACTCAGATTATTTTTCGTATAATGTATTAAAGCATTAACCAGTGTGCCAGTTTCATTTCCAGGTGCTGGATGCATTACTAAACTGGGAGGTTTGTTAACAATTAATAGATCTCTGTCTTCATATACAATATTTAAGTTAATATCTTCAGGCTCATGTTTTATCTCTTTTTTTAAAATCAAATTAATAAGATAATTTTCATTTTCTTTAGTAATGTAGGATGGATCTTTTATGTTAATATTGTCTTTTATTACATTGCCGCTAAGTATTAGTGTTTTTATCTGAGTTCTCGAATAGCCATCCAATCTCATTGATATAGCCTTATCTAGTCTTTTTAAACTTAATTCTTTATTTATATTTAATTTAAGATTATAAAAATTAGTCATGTCGAAAAAAATACTTCAGTTCGTTGTAGTTTTTTTAGCCCTATTAATTCTTTTGTGCTTTTTTGCTCTAATATATGGTTTGTACATAAAAATTGGAAAAAAACAAAGTAATTTAGAGACCAGAGATATTAAATACAATCTAAATTTAGATGATGGGCATATAATTACTGATATAGATTTAATAAATAATGAACAAATATTATTTACTATTAATAATAATAACGAAATTTATGCTATAATTTATGATATAAAGAGTAAAAAGGTTACAAAGATAGAGCAAGAAAAATGACAAAAGATAAAAATAATTTTGAGGAAAATTTAAAAAAACTTGAAGAAATAGTAGAAAAGTTAGAAAATGGTGAAGTTGATTTAGAAGAATCTGTTAAATTATATGAAGAAGGCATGAATTTAAAAAAAAATTGTGAAGAAAAATTAAAAAGTATTGAGAGTCAAATAAAAAAAATTAAACAAGATAATAATAAAATTTCAAAATTAGATTTTGATTAGTATTTCTTAAAATTGAATAAAAATTTAAAAATAAGATTAGATCAACTTTTGGTTGATAAAAAACTTGTTGATACAAAAAATAAAGCTCAGGCAATGATAATGGCAGGACAAGTTAGGGTTAATGATAATATAATTACAAAATGTGGTAATAGTTTTGCAAAAGATTCTAAAATAACTATAAAAAAACTTCATCCCACATGGGTCTCTAGAGGAGCTTATAAGTTGCTAAAAGCAGTTGAGACTTTTAAAATAGATATATCAAATAAAGTTTGCCTAGATATTGGTTCATCAACAGGAGGTTTCTCAGAGGTTCTGCTAAAAAATAAAGCAAAAAAAATATTTGCAATTGATGTTGGGACAAATCAACTTCATGAAAAATTAAGAAAAGAAAGAAATATAATTAGTATAGAAAATTTGAATGCTAAATATTTAGACAATACAATTATTACTGAAAAAATAGATTTATTAGTTTGTGATGTAAGTTTTATAAGTTTAAAAAAAGTCATTTATCCAAGTTTAAAACTACTATCAAAAAAATCTGAAATAGTTGCACTTATAAAACCTCAATTTGAAACTCAAAAAATAAATTTACGTAAAGGTGTTGTAAAAGATACTCTAATTCATCAAGAAATTTGTGAAGATATTAAAAAATGGTTTATCAATATTTGCAATGTTAATGTTATTGGTATTACACCTAGCCCAATCACTGGGCCGAAAGGAAATTTAGAATTTTTGATTTATTGTCGTTTAAATGTATCTTAAACAATGATCTGCAATTGTTGTTGCTACCATTGCTTCACCAACTGGAACAGCTCTAATTCCCACACAAGGATCGTGACGACCTCTAGTAGAAATTGTTGTTTCTTTTAATTTTGTATTGATCGTTCGTTTAGTTGATAAAATTGAACTAGTAGGCTTTACGACAAACCTACATATTAATTCTTGACCTGTTGTAATTCCACCGAGTATACCACCATTGTTATTAGACAAAAAAATAGGCTTTTTATTTTTAACTCGCATTTCATCAACATTTGTTATTCCACTTTCATTTACGCTTTCAAATCCATTTCCAATCTCTACGCCTTTTACGGCATTAATGGACATTAAAGCTTTTGCAATATCAGAGTCAATTTTTTCATAAACAGGATCACCTAATCCAGGAGGTAAACCTTTGACTCTTATTTCGATTATAGCACCAAGAGAAGATCCATTTTTTCTTGCTTTTTTTATTTCGTTTTCCCAAGTAGGGATAATTTTCTTATCAGGACTCCAAAAATTGTTTTTATAAATAAAGCTATTATTCCAATTAGAATATTTTATTTTATGTTTACCGATTTGAGTTAAAGCACCTGTGATGATAACTTTACTTTTTATAACTTTTTCAATAACCTTCCTCGCAACTGCACCAGCAGCTACTCTCATTGCCGTTTCTCTAGCACTTGACCTTCCACCACCTCTATAATCTCTTATTCCGTATTTAGCCCAGTAAGTATAATCAGCATGACCTGGCCTAAACTTATCTTTAATATCTGAATAATCTCTAGATTTTTGATCATTGTTAAAAATTATAAGTGAAATTGGATGACCAGTAGTTTTACCTTCGAAAGTTCCTGATAAAATTTCTATGATGTCTTCTTCTTTTCGTTGTGTTGTAAAGTTTGATTGACCAGGTTTTCTTCTTTCTAAGTATGGCTGTATATCTTTTTCAGATAACTTTATATTTGATGGCACTCCATCAATTACACAACCAATTGCTTTACCATGACTTTCTCCCCATGTTGTAAAACTAAAAATTTTTCCTATAGAATTAGATGTCATCGTTTTGATTTTTTAAATTCTCCAAGAAGTTCAGAAACTCCTTCACTTTCATCAACTGCTACCATCCCCACTGTATGATAGCCACAATCAACGTGCTGAATTTCTCCTGTAACTGCACTCCCAAGATCGCTTAATAAATATAATGCTGAATTTCCGACATCTTGCTGATTAACATTTCTCTTTAGTGGAGCATTAAGTTCGTTCCATTTTAAAATAAATCTAAAATCACCTATTCCTGACGCGGCCAATGTTTTAATAGGTCCTGCACTTATTGCATTAACCCTTATATTTTTTTCACCAAGATCTACAGCAAGATACCTTACACTTGCTTCAAGAGCAGCTTTTGCAACTCCCATTACATTATAATGTGGCATTACTTGTTCAGCCCCATAATAAGTGAGAGTTAATATTGAACCTCCATTATTCATTAAAGGTTCAGCTAATCTACAAGACTCAGTAAATGAGTAACAAGAAATATGCATTGTTTGTTTAAAATTTTCTGAAGATGTATCATAATATTTACCCCTTAATTCATCTTTATTTGAAAAACCTATTCCATGAACAAGAAAATCTAATTCACCCCACTTATTTTTTAATGTTTCAAAAACATTTTTCATACTATCTGAATCTGAAACATCACAAGGTATTATAATTGAGGAACCAATCTCGTTAGCAAGGGGTTCAACCCTTTTTTTTAAAGCTTCACCTTGATAAGTTAGTGCAATTTGAGCACCTTGTTCAGCTAATTTTTTAGCAATACCCCAGGCAATAGATCTATCGTTTGCAACTCCCATGATAAGACCCTTTTTATTTTGCATTAACATATTGTAAATCAGTGTTTTTTTT
>MDTG01015161.1_pt1 | contig 29116 bp, 11 predicted proteins | sample 811421 | NCBI WGS metagenome assembly MDTG01 (sample SAMN05326645, study PRJNA326480) | marine metagenome | isolation source: seawater | place: Pacific Ocean: South East | collected 2011 | reverse complement strand
CCAATCCCCCAGGAATATACAGGTCTCGCAACCATGTGCTTTGGCCTGTTCTATGAACCAGTAAATGAACGCTTCACAGTCGTCGTTGTGTACACGACTGTTGCCCTTCATTCCAAAGTGTATGTCGGTGAAACAGGCTACCTTTTTAAAAAATGCCATTGGTTACCATTTCTTTTTTACTATCGGTTTGTGATTAGTCATATCTACTTTTTTATAATTTACTTCTGCAAAATCTTCTGCTCCAATTTTTCCTGTCTTCCTTAATTTTTTATTCAATTTTGCAATACCTGTTTTGTTCACCGTCTTTACTTCTCCGTGTGCAGTCTTCATTCTTTTTTTGTATGAAGCAGTGTTTGTCGTGTTTTCGTTCTGCCTTGTGAAACTGGGCATCATGTTGTTGTATTCTAGAAGGTCATCTCTGATCGCTTGATTTTTCTTTTCGATGTTCAGTATCCTCGTGAAACTGTTTGTTATGGCCGCTGTGTAGTAGGCGAAAGGGTTGTCCGATTTTGATTCGTCGAACTGCAATCCAATCTGTGACAGTTGCATCAGTGCCTGCGACTGCATCTCGTCATTGTAGGTGTAACCTCTCCAGTTTGCCCTTGTGCCATAACGTTCACACAACTTCATGTACATCATCGCAAGTGTATTAGTCATCTTGCCATGGTCGCACGAGAAGTGTCCGTTGTCCATGCCACCAGTCCAGTGTGACTTGCCCACGCACACCAGTTTGCCCTTGTCGTTGAGTCTGTAGTGTTGGAACGGCGGGAAGTTCACCTTGCTGTGGTGGTCCGCCTCCTGCTTTGGATTCCTTTTTCTTTCGCTGTCCATAGGCACGTGATCGTAAGTCATGACTCTGAACACCAGATTGGTCTTATCGATCTTTCTTGGTGATACTGTATAGTCGGCCAATTTGATTTTCTTAAGTCCCGCATCTTTGGCCTGTTCCCACGCCTCCTGTGTCAGCCTCTTTGCTTTGGCCTTCCTTGCCATGGCTATGGCGTTTGCATTGATCTTCTTGAGATTGGGTACTATGAGGTCGTACTGGGCGTCTTCTGCTGTGACATATGAACAATATGTGTTCTTACTGGCGTGTATTTGTGCTAACAGATCTCTGTTGTTCAGGTACTTTACTCTCTTCATGTTTCTCCAATAATTTTTTGTAAAAATGACCACAAACAGGTCTGTTGATGTGTCGTATGGGAATTAAATGCGCCTATTATTGTGCCTATAAATATAGTTAAAGTATACAAAATTTTAATAAGGAAAGCAACCGTTAATATGTCAACATTTGGAAAAGTAGTTAAGGATTTAGGGTCTAGTGTTTACAACAGGACTATGAGCAGACTTCTGGGTTCGGGCATTTCAACAGACAGCAGGATAGTCAACGCTAGAGCAAGATGGTCGGGTAGGGCTGACAAGACAGATTGGCGTGTGCGGCTTACGGTGCCACAAGGCAAATTACAGGATTTCTTTGATTTCAAGAACAATCCACTGTTGCAACCACTGGCAGGAACAAACGGAATATTCTGGCCATTGACACCGTCCATGGTGATACAGCATTCGGCCAACTACAATCCATTGGCACAGACACACAGCAACATGCCATTCCAGGCATATCAGAATTCGCAGATAGATGCTCTCAACATAATTGGTGAGTTCCCGGTCCAGAACCAACAAGACGCCAAGCATTGGGTAGCAACGGTAAATTTTTTAAGGACTGCGACTAAAATGTTCTTTGGAACAGACGACAAGGACGGGCTAAAGGGCAATCCACCACCGATACTTCACTTGTACGGTTACGGAGATCACATGTTCCATAAAGTACCAGTGGTCCTAAATTCTTTCAACGTTGAACTTAGATCAGGCATAGACTACATATCAACAAAACAGAATGAGGTTTATTCAAAAACAAAGTCTTACAGACCAGTAAACATACACACAGACGCCGAGGATTCTCAATCATGGGCACCCACGATGTCAAACATTTCGGTCTTGGTCACGCCTATATATTCAAGAGACTCTATGAAAAATTTCTCAATGAAAAAATTTGTACGTGGAGAGCTTAACGGAAAGACTAACGAGGTAGGATTCATATAATGACAAAGTACTCATCAACATCACCGTACTTCGCCACAGATCAAAATGACATTAACTTGGAAATTCTCAATCCGAGGACGATCACTGCGGAACTGGACGACCAATCCTACACTATTGAAAGGACATACGCATACAGGCCCGACCTGTTGGCCTATGACCTTTATGGTTCACCCAGGCTGTGGTGGGTATTCGCACAGCGTAACCCAGATGAGATTGAAGATCCAATTTACGATTTTAAACCAGGAGTTACCATAAAGTTGCCCAAACCCGGTAACATCAGCAACGACCTAGGATTATAAAATGCCAAGTAGTGCTAATAAAGAAGGGTATATCTTAAAAGGCTATAAAGGTGATCCTTTTAGATTAGAAAACCCATTGCACAAATATGCCAGCTACAACTACCTGTTGACACTGTCGGGCATGTCGGAGAACGACCTAAGGGATTCGAGTTACCTGACAAATCCACTCAAGGACGTGATAGCAAGGTCCAGTGGTATAGGACCAGAGGGGGCAAACTCCAACCTCAGGGACAAGGAGTTAGAACGTTACTCAGGTGACAATATACGTAGCATTCTGCGTACCGAAGAATTGCAAAAACAGGCTAGCCTGTACTCAGACAGTGTTGCCATATTGAACAGCAACCATGACATATTTTTCGAGAATATCAACATATTGTCAACAATAGGACCAAACACGGAAAGAAGCCTGGCAAACTTCACAAAGATGGAGTTCGAACTGCACGAGCCATTAGGCATAACCTTGGTGGAGAAAATCAGGGCCGCCACTTTCTTGAATGGATTTATTGACTACCAGGACGCACCACTTTTGCTGACCATCGAGTTCAAGGGATATGACGAGCAGGGCACACCGCTTTCAAAGGGGCTGTCAGAAGTTAGGAAGATACCCATATTGATAGCCAAGGTTGACTTCGAGGTCAACGAGGGTGGAGCTCGATACACCATAACCGCGGTGCCATACAGTGACGTTGGTTTCGATGACCGTCACAAGGTGCTGAGGACGAGAGTGGAGTTGACAGAAAACAAAGGATTTAAAACATGGAAAGAAACGTTCGAAGATGCAATAGCAGAACAGATGCAAAAGGAAATAGAGGAGAGGGTGCGTGTGTATCCAGACGTGTACCAATTTGAGGTTGAAGAAAACCTACTCGACGAGTCTTTAGAAAAATACGCCTTTGACGAAGACGGTTCCCAGTTCGGTGGTCCATCAGTCGATGGGTACTTAGAAAGCAAAAAAAATGTCCTTGGTGCAGATGGGGTATTCAGCTATGACGCAATGACAGCAAAGGAGGCCAGGCAGGCCGGGCAGTATGTCAAGTCTACCACCACGCAGACCGCCGACTCAGGAACCACTGTGGTCAAGGCCTTCGAGGACTGGCTACGTAACCGTAAAGGCTTCTTTGATCTGGCACAGGATTTTTGGAGGTCTTATCTCACCATGGCGGGCTATCCAGTGCCCAAAGGTGAGAAAGAGATAGACCAAGAAAACCGGTTGAGGTACATCAACAACCTATTAAACGACAAAGATAAACAGGATGAATTACAGAATGTCTTCTTGAAATATCAGTATGTGCCATGGTTCAAGATCAAGTCAACAATCTTCACAGACCAAAGCAAAATTGACCCCATAACGAAGATGCACCCAAAGAGGATAGTGTACAAGGCGCTGAAATATAGGATACACATACTTAAAATGTTGGCCACAGGACTCAGCATAGGAAGGGTGGATTGGTCCCAGCTGGTGCGTAAGAACTACGACTACATATACACAGGTGACAACGTGGACGTTCAGAATCTAAGAATCAACTACAAGACCGCCTACTACATGAGGAACGTGAGGGGTGACGACAAGTCGGAGAACGAGAAACAGTTCATGAAGTCAGTGAAGCAGTTTTTCAATACGGCCTTTGGCACGGAGACAGCTCCAGAACCACTCCTACCACTAAGATCCGCTCCCAGCAACATCAAGGGAAGATCCACGGTGGAGAACTTTAGGCCGAACGGACAAAAGGCACAGGAATTCTTCGACTACCTGACCAATCCCACTGCCGACATGATGAGGATTGAGCTTGACATACTGGGTGATCCACACTACCTATGCCAGGACGTGTTCGCTTGCCTGAAAGAAGTAAATCAAAAGAAGACAGATCAGATTATCAAAATCAAAACGGACTTCGATTCAAATCAATTTCAGAGCTTCAACGCAGATCAATACATGCCGATCATAAACCTAAGATACAGATTGCCAAACGACATCGACGAAGAAGAAGGAACCACGTTCTCGGCCAAGAAGAAGTACCTACAGGAGAACCTGTTTTTCAATGGTGTGTACCAAGTTTACAAGGTTGAGTCAAGGTTCGAAAATGGGCAGTTCCTGCAGACCCTGTTCTGTGTGCGGATGAACAACCAGCAGGGACAAGGAAGTGCACCAAGAATTCTTTCAAGCCAAGTAGGCGCATACACTGACTTCACTGCGGATGCCAAAATAAAAGAAATAGAGGATAGAGAGAAGCGTAAAGCCGCGGCCCGAAAGGATCAATATTTATTTGACACATTGTTCGGGAAATAATTACTAAAGTATGACTTACAGAGATCAGAGAGGATTCACAGACACACAGGACAACCAGAAGGACTTCAGTGAGAAGTACGTGGACAAGGCTTCGGGCCCGTACATAGGCACGGTCAAGTTTCCGATCGACCCAGACAGGATGGGCAGGCTTGGAGTAAACATACCGGCGCTGACTTTGACAACCCGACCAACTCCAGAGCAGATCACGTGGTGTCAGTACATGTCACCTTTCTATGGGGTGAAGCCATTGCGTAGCGTTAGCGAGACCGATCCCTACGACTACAAGGCCAGTCAGACCAGTTATGGAATGTTCATGGTGCCACCCGACATAGACACGACGGTGTTGGTAATCTTCGCCAAGGGCGATGCAGGAAGATCACAGGCCTTCTGGATAGGCTGTGTCCAGGAACCAGACACAAACCAACAGATACCAGGCCATGGATCGTCAATCAACACGACTCTACCGGCCGGTAACACAGATTTCAACGACAGCAAGACAGACACCTATGGTACGGATTTCCTACCAACCGGTGAAAAGAACAGGGCCGTCTTTGGCGAAGACATTCCCGGACTGCGAGAGCAAAAATTCCCCATAAATGAAGGCCTTGCCGACCAATTGCTGAAGCAGGGACTGGTCAAGGACAGGGTCAGGGGGACCACGTCCTCGTCGGCACGTAGGGAGACGCCCAGTCAGGTTTTTGGTATCAGCACGCCGGGACGTCTGAGGTCAGACTCACAGACTCCCAACATAGGACTCGATGGTGCATCTGTCAGGGTTGACAGGGATCATGGACACAGTTTCGTAATGGACGACGGTGCCCTGGACGGCACCAACCAGCTGACAAGAATAAGAACAGCATCAGGACACCAGTTGCTGATGCATGACACGGAAGGTGTGGTCTACATAGCAAACGCATCAGGGAACGCCTACGTTGAGATGAACAGGGATGGCAAGATAGACATCTACTCGGGCGTGGGTGGTATCAACGTCAGGACGCAGGGAGACTTCAACCTACACAGTGATGCCAACATCAACATGCACGCCAAGGGATCCATTAGGATGGCGGCGGAGACAGACATAATTCAGTCAGGTGACGCCATGTTCAACATTGGTCAAAAGGGAATATTCAACGCCTCGCATGGTGGTTCCATTAGAGACTACGCAAGGGATGGATTGACATCTTTCACACCGGGACAACAACTGCACGGAGCAGGCGGGGCAATACACCTTGCAGGTGCACAGGTGCACTTTAACTCCACAGGTGCAAGTTCAACATGGGGGCCGGAATGGCTGACCACGGACAAGGTCGGAATGACACCACGAGAAGAGGGAGACGTAGAGCTGGCCCAGAAAGGAATGAAACCACTGGAGTCGTTCACCAAGAAGACCAAAACTACGGTACACAGATTTGTAACACATGAACCAATGCCTAGGTTCAAGGGCTTTACGTCGGAGGGCGTTTTGCCAAGCCTTGATCCAACAGGAGATCGACTTGACACCAAACAGTGGTCTAGGTTGTCGAGGACGCCAGGCACAGTGGAGTTCATGGAACAGAACAACAGGATCTCGCCAATAGAGAGCATAAGGCTTGGTCAGTTCCAAGCTGACGCAGAGAAATATTTGCAATTGAACATGGGCACTTCAACAAGTGCTAAAAAGGCACGAGAGTTGATAACAGAATTCGGAGACAAGTACGACGACACTTTCAATATATTGAATCAGGCCAAAGGCAAGTTTGCCGAGGTGGAGAGCATATCAAACAAATTAAGGAATTTCAGCCTACACGACAGCGTAGATGATGTTAAGAAAAATATCACATCACAACTCACAAACCAAGTGATAGACAGCGTGACCGGAAGCACAGCGGTTCAGATGTTCAAGGACAACGTGTTCGTCAACACTGCTGGAGAGTTGTATTCACTGCGTGGAGGAGCAGACCTAAAAACAGTACTTGCGACAGGAAACAAGATCGTGGGTGACCTAAACATCGAAAGCCTACAGTCTGTGACTGACAACGTTGCTGTCGTAACAAATGTCTACAAGAACGTTGTGTCGGGCAATCTTACAAACGTGGTGCAGGGTGCGGCGGTGAATTATGTTCAGAATCAAGCAGTGGGGTATCTCAAAAATACTGCCATAGCCAAATCTGTTACGGCCGCGGGCAAGACAGCCATAAGTTCATTCGTGGGCAAAGGTGCTCTCAGCAGAGGAGCGGCTCTGCACGGGTCTCCGATCGCGGCCACTGGTTTTACCAGTTTGCTTACATCGGTTGGAGGAATTAACCTCGGTGGAGGCAGGACCGTGGCCACGGTAGCAAAGGCAGTGGGCAGTTTCTTCAGTGGGGGATTCAAATTCAGTGACGTGAGATTAAAAGAGAACATAAAATTAATTGGCAAGTCACCTGCCGGAATCAACATATATTCATTTAAATACAAGCAACTGCCCGGAAGATACATCGGTGTAATGGCACAGGAGGTTGCATGGGCGAGACACATGACTGACACAGGATATTACGCTGTGGATTACAGCAAGGTGGACGTAGAATTTAGGAGACTACATTAATGGCATACGGCGATGGTGGTGGATCAAACCTAGGAAACAAGACGGTTACATTTAAGGGCTTCAGTTCCAAGGCAGATAAGAAAAATTTCAAGCTCTACGATTTTGAAGTGGCCAAGCAGGATCTTATCAACAGGCTATCTGTGCGTAAGGGAGAGCGGGTGGAAAATCCTGAGTTTGGCACAATAATATATGACACTCTGTTTGAACCATTCACGGACACACTCAAAGAAGCAATTTTAGATGATATCACAGCAAATTTAAATGCAGATCCACGTATATCAACAACAGATATAATAGTTACTGAGGCTGATCACGGCATAGCAATACAGGCTACAATCACATACGTGCCACTTGATATCACAGAGAAACTACGTTTCAACTTCGACGAAAACTCGCTGTTGCGTCTATCTTAAAGTACGCATATTTCCTAACACATAAATATCGTTGTATACACTATGGCCACAACAGATAGACAGAACAGATTATTAGTTGCCGAGGATTGGAAGAAGATTTACCAATCATTCCAGCAGGCAGACTTCAAAAGCTATGACTTCGAGACACTTAGAAGGACAATGGTTGCATATCTACGTGAGAACTATCCGGACGATTTCAACGATTTTGTTGAAAGCTCAGAGTACGTTGCACTTATAGATCTCATAGCCTACATAGCACAGGCCCTTTCATTCAGGGTGGACTTGAACGCAAGGGAAAATTTTTTAGAAACAGCAGAGAGAAGAAATTCAGTGTTGAGGTTGGCAAGGCTGATCAACTACAACGCAAAAAGGAATTTGCCAGGTACAGGACTTTTAAAGGTCAGAGCAATATCAACGACACAGGATGTGAGAGATTCCACAGGTACGAATCTTGCTAACTCGACTGTAATATGGAATGACTCGGCCAACTCCAATTACAGAGAACAGTTTGTGTCCATAATGAATGCGGCCAACCAGACAGGACAACTTTTTGGAAAGCCTAGGGAGTCTGGATCCATAGGAGGAATCACAACAGAAACTTACACACTGAGTTCAAACCAATCGGACATCCCCGTTTTTAGTTTCAGCAAATCAATTGGTGGTACAAACAGGAGATTTGAAATAGTTGCAAGTAGCATTAATGATTCGGAATCCATATATGAATCAGATCCTATACCAGGAACAGGTCTTACATACACTTATAGATCAGATGGTGCAGGGGACAGTTCTAACAACACTGGATTCTTTTTCCTTTTCAAACAAGGTCAACTGTTACAGGAAGAATTCACAATTGATACGGCAGTTACCAACAACGTCAAACCACTTGCTAATTCTGATATCAACGACACAGACGTTTGGTTGTACAAACTAGACCAGTTTGGACAGTTGTCACAGAGATGGACAAAGGTTCCTTCACTGTCGGGCAACAACGCAATATATAACTCATTGTCAAAGGAACAAAGAAACATTTACAATGTGATTACAAAAGTAAATGACACAGTAGATTTAGTTTTTGGTGATGGCAACTTTGCAAATATTCCTCAGGGCAGTTTCAGAGTTTACACTAGGGTAAGTGATAATGCCAAGTATGCAATACAACCAGCTGACATGCAGAACATCCAGTTAGTCGTGCCTTATGTTGATGCCAATGGTGCACAGCAAACTTTGACTTTAACACTTGGTTTAACTGCATCTGTTTACAACGCCGCGGCAACAGAATCTAATGACTCTGTAAGGGAAAAGGCCGGACAGGTTTACTATGCACAGAACAGAATGGTCACTGCTGAGGACTACCAGGTCGTTCCTTTATCTGCTTCACAAGAAATTGTTAAAGTCAGATCTGTAAACAGATCAGCTTCGGGCATATCCAGGGCAAAAGAAATTTTAGATCCAACAGGCGCATATTCGAACGTGAGTGTTTTTGCCGAAGACGGCATATTGTACAGAGAAGAAAGCATACAACAATTTACATTTAATTTTGCCAACAGGAGTGAAATACAATCAACTATAGATCTGTCGGTAGAAGCAAAACTTAAAGAAGCATATGCTAGACATTTCTATTACCTAAAGTATGTCACAAAAGATTTATCTAGTTTAAGTGCTACGTGGAATTCAACCACAACTACAACTAACACAAACACAGGATACTTCACTTCCGGAGGTGCATTGGTTGTTGGTGACTTTGCAACATCGAATTTAAAATATGCCAAAGTAGGATCTTTGATAAAATTTACGTCTCCGGACACAAGGAAGTTTCTAAATGGCAAACTGGTCTCATCAACAACAGATAACGCAGAGGACAGGGCTTGGGCAAAAATAAGTGTTGTCACGGGCGACGGAGCCAACAAAGGAACGGGAAATCTTGAAGACGGCACCGGTCCTGTAACATTGAATAATTTGATACCTAATGGATCAGTGCTAAATGCAATCATACCTCCATTTACGACATCATTCTCAACAGCACTAGAAGCAGACATGATTGATAGGATCGAGGCATACGAGGAATTTGGTCTTAGATACGATCAAGATGCAGGAGAATGGAAGGTTATAACATCAACAAATTTAAGTGCAAGTACAGTGTTTGGTACAGCAGGTGCGGGAAGTGTTGCAGGAACAAATCTTGATGCCAGCTGGTGGTTTAAATTTACAAACGACGGAAACACATACACTGTCAACTACAGGAAACTTGATTACATATTCGAATCAGAATCTCAAAACAAGTTCCATTATGATGCTGAAGAGAAAATTTTTGACTACAAAACAGGCAAAAGTGTAAAAGACACCGTTAAGATTCTTAAAACTAATTCTATTGTTTCGACAGGTAACAGCATAGGATATCCTATATCCTGGCAGGTTGTTGACACAGTGACAGAATCAGATGGTTTCCAAGATAACAGAAAAGTCAAGGTTGGATTTTTTGACGACGATGACGATGGTGTCGTTGACAACCCTGATATTTTTAATATTGTTGTCGAACCAGATACCTCTGTCGCTACCAAATTTGTGTTCTTTGAAAAGTATATTTCGTATGACAACATAGAAAGGTTTAGACCATACGCCGCAACAAATTTTGTGGTCTCAGAAAATGAAGCTGATATTACATTATCAAGCACAACTTATACAGACAAGCAGTTGTTTTATTTCTATGCCGAAGACGAGGACATTGTTAAGATATACAGTTCGACAACAAATACTTTGACTACAACGACAGACTACCAAGCAAGAAGGGGTAGAAGCTCTCTTAATTTCCAATACAAGCACCACGCAGGGCAAGAAACTAGGATTGATCCTAGTGTATCCAACATTGTCGATGTATACCTGCTTGAAAGATCGTATGACAATTTATTTAGAATATGGTTACAGGATGGAGGGACCAAACCCGGTGCTTCTACATCAGATCAACTAAGAATAAATTATTCCGGTACACTTGACCCATTAAAATCATTGTCAGACCAAATAATATATCATCCAGTAAAATATAAGATACTGTTTGGATCAAATGCAGATGAGGAATTGCAGGCAACATTTAAAGTTGTTAAAAATACAAAAACAAATGTTACAGATGCAGTCATAAAGACCAGAGTGATTAGTGCAATTAATGAATTTTTTGCTTTGGACAACTGGGATTTTGGAGACAGTTTTTATTACACAGAATTAGCCGCTTACGTTCATAATCAGTTGGCACCTGACCTGCTTACAGCAGTCATCGTGCCTAACCAGACAGGACAAACATTTGGATCGTTGTTCCAAATTAACTCCGCGGCGGACGAGATTTTTATCAGTGGGGCCACCGTTGATGATGTTTCAATTATAACTGCACTAGGAGCCAACCAACTGGCGGCGTCTGGAACAGTTGTTACATCAACATCAACTGCCACGTCGAACACCACAACAGGATCAGCAGTGTCAGGCTCTACTACATCAGGTTCTTCTTCAAGCACCGGCAGTAGTGGGGCTGGATACTAATGGCCGACAAAACTACAGACTCATTAACCAATAGCGAAGTTGTCAAACAAGGCAATAACGAATACAGACGCACTGTACAGCATCTACCTGCATTCTACAGAACAGATACAAATCAAAGGTTTTTTTCTAGCACACTAGACCCGTTGGTACAGAAAGGCAATCTGGAGAGGCTTGACGGTTATGTAGGAAGACAAGACGCTTACACCAGAACTATCAACGACAGATACCTATCAACAACAAGTAGAGATAGGATGGCATATCAGTTGGAACCTGCTGTGACTTACACAGACAGAGACACCACATCTATCAACCCAGAAGACCAAGTCAAGTTTACGGGTACCTACGATGACTACATTAATCAGATCAAGTACCTAGGTGGTAAGGTAGACAACCATGATAGGCTCAACAAGGAAACTGTTTACAGTTGGAACCCTGCAATAGATTATGACAAACTGGTCAATTACAGAGAATACTACTGGATACCTGAAGGTGTCAATGCGATAGAGATTGATACCGTAGGCCCGTCGGTGGTGGCGGAATACTCTGTTGTGAATCTTGCCAAGGGTGCATACAACTTTGGCCACAGGCCAGGGGAAAACAACCCCATAATAAAACTGTACAGGGGAAACACATACAAATTTAACGTTAATGCCAAAGGGCATCCTTTCTACATAATGACAGAGCCATACAAGAGTCAGGTGGCCGAGGATGGTTCCACTTCAACTTTATATAATACAGGGGTAACCAATAACGGTGCCGACTATGGAACAGTTGCATTCACAGTGCCTCTTACAGGAACTCCAGATACATTGTACTACCAGTGTGGTAACCATGACGCCATGTATGGTATCATACAGATCAGGACAGTAACAAGCATTGCTAAAATAGATCCGGAAAAGGATATAATAGGCGTGAAGAATTACAGTGTTAGAACATTAGACTTGTCTAATGGAATGAAAATAAAATTTAGAAACAGTTTGGTCGGCACGGATTACAAGGACAAGGAATATTACGTTGAAGGAGTAGGCGAAGCAATAAGTCTCACCGATGTTGATGATCTTATCACTCCAGGTTCTTACTCTACAGAGACTACCATACTTTATGATTCCAAGCCATATGACACAAGGCCTTATGCTAAAGCATACTACAGGCCAGACTCTCAGGATTACATAACGATAAAAAGAGATTCACTTGATCAGAATGCATGGTCCAGATACAACAGGTGGTTCCACAGATCGGTAATAGAAGAAACAGCCAGGGTCAATGGATTTACGCCAATATTGGATGAGACTGCCAGGGCAAAAAGACCAATTATAGAATTTGATTCTGGACTTGCACTTTACAATCACGGCACAGTTGCAAAAAAATCTGTAACTTTATTTGACACAGTTACCACCGATGCCTTCAGCACCGTGGTGAGACAGACAGGTTACATAATCGATGGAATATCACTGACGGAAGGCATGAGGGTTGTGTTTGCGGCAGACACCGATCCAATAGTCAAGAACAGGATCTACAAAATAAGCTTCGCAACAGCAGGAGACAGCACAGCAGTAATTTCTCTGGTTCCAGAGTCAGACAGTGTGCCAGCAGACGGCGAAAGCATATTCATAGAATTTGGAACATCTAACCAAGGCAAAACATATTTTTATGACAAAGCGTCATTAAGTTGGAAAGAAGCACAACAGAAAACAGGAGTGAACCAACAACCGTTGTTTGGCATGTGGGACGAAGATCACGTTAGCCTAGATGATGCAACTGTGTATCCACAGTCATCCTTCGCAGGATCCAATGTATTTGCGTTTGCAACATCAGACACTGCAACTAAAGACACAGTGCTTGGAATAAAAGTAAAATACAATACCATTAATAATGTTGGGGACCTGGTTTTTGAATCGGATCACACTTCAGGAACTTTTACGTACAAATCAGGATCGAAAACAATTACTAAAAAATTAGCAGAAGCACATCTTCACTACACAACAAGCACGACAACACATAATTCTAGGGGTCCATGGATCAAAAGAACTACTGATAGCAAACAAAGAGTTGTGAGAACAATAATAGTTGGTTCTGAAGAGAAACAGTTGTTTCCTATAGATTTCTTTAAGGACTCATCTTCACTTACAGATTTAGAAATATCGGTTACAGTAAATGGGGCAAGGAAAACACTAACAACAGACTACACCCTTGTTGATGGAACAACAAACAAATACATAAAATTTGTAAAAGATTTAGCAGAGAATGATCAAGTAAGGATAGCCGGTTACAGCAGTTCTGCGAAGGTTAGTGATAAAGGAATCTATGAGGTTCCGGAAAATTTGTCAACTAATACTAGAAATCTACAGTTAGGAACTTTCACCTATGGCCAGGTACTGGCACACGTAAAAGATATTTTTGATAAAAATCAAGATGTTACAGGTATCATACCAGGATCTTCCAATTTAAGGGATAAGCCAGAATCGAGATTGAAAGGCGGAAGCATACTACAACATGAAGCACCTCTACTGCCAGCTATATTTGGACTGATAGATCAAGACGCAAATCTAGCTACATCTATAGATTATTGTAACCAAGAGTATGAAAAATGGTATAACTCGTTCCTTACACACGCTGTGGGAACTGCGTATGAGGGTGTTGTTGCAGATAGAGTAGATGAGATAATCACAACAATCACACAAGGTAAAACTTCTTCATTTCCTTTCTATTACGAAGACATGATAGGATGGGGAGAAAATGTTTCTACTAGATCTTACACAGTATTGGGTGCATCGCAGACGGATTACGCTATTGATTCACAGCATGATATCACTACGTTAAGCAATAGGGCGGTTTATGTCTATCTAAATGATGTCCAACTTTTACAGGGCACTGACTTCACTTTTAGTACAACAGATGACAGTATATCTATATCAACAGCTCTCGTAGAAGGTGACAAAATTGTAATCAAAGATTACGCTGACACCACTGGAAGTTTTCTACCACCTAGTCCAACCAAACTTGGAATGTATCCAAAATATAAGCCGGAGTTGTTTACTGACGACACTTACATCACAAGTACATCCGTGATAAGAAAACATGACGGTTCAATAATAAAAGCCTACGGTGATGAAAGAGACAATTTAATTCTTGAATTAGAAAAAAGAATTTATAACAACTGTAAAACTGCATACGACACATCTTTATTGGGTATACAAGATGTCATGCCTTGTGCATTTACGTCAACGGAATACAAACTGCAAGAAGTGAACGATGTAATGGGAACAGATTTCTACACTTGGGCAGGAAGAAACGCCGTCCAGTACATAAACAATTCAGCTTTCAGCGAAGGTTCGCCCTTCACCTACAACTATTCCCGAAGCACCGATAGATTAAACGGACAAACTTTGCCAGGATATTGGAGAGGCATATACAATTATTTTTACGACACAGATGCTCCGCACGTAAGACCATGGGAGATGCTAGGACACTCAGAAAAACCCACAGATTGGGAAACTTTGTACGGTCCAGCACCATATACATCTGCAAATGATGTTTTATGGGACGCCATCGCAACACAAACAGGCAGGTATGGTAAGCCTCTAATCAAATCATATCTACCGGTTGATGCGTCAGGTAACCTATTGGATCCTATTGCGGCTGGATTGATTGATAATTTTGATATACCAGGTAGACAGGCATCTTGGAAGTTCGGCGACCAAGGACCCGCAGAAACTTCTTGGAGAAGGTCATCAGCATACCCATTTGCGATAATGAAAGTATTGGCACTTACAAAACCTGCCAAATTCTTCAGCAATTTTTTCGATCCCGCTAGACTGACAACGAACATATCAGGCAATCAGGTATATAAGGATACAGGCATCAGAGTTACACTTGCAGATGCCAAGTATCACCTAGAGACGGTCGTCGACAACACGACGGGAACTACAACCAGATATCAAACAGCAGGATACCAACCGTTGGTTGTTAATTACTTGATTTCACGCAACTTAGATACTAAGACATACTACCATGACAAGATGAAAAATTTAAAGGTACAATTAGCATATAAACTGGGTGGATTCACAGACAAGGACAATTTGAAAGTGTTGACAGATTCTGTTTCACCGGGATCAACATCAGGGTCTAAATTTATACCAGATGAAAACTATAAGATACTATTTAGGACGTCTAATCCTGTGGAGAGTTTTCAATATTCTGGTGTGTTGATAGAGAAAAACACAGACACCGGCAGTGACGGATCTACGCTTTTGGGTGGATACAAGGTACTGGGCTATTCAACCACCAAACCATTTTTTAAATTCAACTATCCTATTAAGACAGCCACACACTCCGCAGTTTCGGTAGAGGGTGCGACAGCAGTAAAACGTTACGAATCCTTTCAAGAGACTGTGCAGACAATTCCGTATGGTTTTGTGTTTGACACAATACAGGATGTAACAGATTTCCTATTTGGTTATGGACATTACTTAGAAGATACAGGATTTAAATTCAACAAGTATTCAAACGAATTAAAGGAAACACTTAACTGGGCAAATGCAGTGCGAGAGTTCCTTTTCTGGACAACACAGGAGTGGGCTCCAGGGTCTGCCGTGACAGTATCACCAGCCGCTGACGGTTTTGAATTGGATACAGACAACTCGATTGTTGGCAAGTTAAGGAACCTTGCAGGAGACTATTCATTACTAGACGCAGGTGGTAGAAGAATTAATGTCAGTGATATATCAACGAAAAGGATAGGTAAAACATTTGACCTAGGCATTAAATCTGATGAAGTTGGACTTTATAACATAGCACTCAACACAGTGCAGAAGGAACACATACTTCTTTTTGACAACTCTACTGTGTTCTCAGACATAATATATGATCCTCTAACAGGATTTAGACAACAAAGGCTTAAATTGGTAGGGTGGAAGACCGCTGGATGGAATGGTGACTACTACGCTCCTGGTTTTGTATTTGATGCCGCACAGGTTTCATATTGGACAGCCAACACCGATTATAAAATAGGTGACTCGGTAGAGTACCAAGGGAAGTTTTATGTTGCCAAAATAAATCATGGATCCACAACGGTATTTGAAAATTCAAATTGGATTTTGAAAACAGAAAAACCAGCACCGCAGTTGATTCCAAATTTTGAATACAAAATTACACAGTTCAATGATTTTTACAATCTCGAAACCAACAACTTCGACGAATCGCAACAAAGACTTGCACAAAGATTGATAGGATACCAGTCAAGAGATTATCTTGAGAACCTATTTGTCAACGACGTTTCACAGTACAAATTCTATCAAGGTTACATCAGGGAGAAAGGAACACTAAACGCAATAGACAAAATATTAAAGGCCAAGTATGAGGGCGAAGATATAAATCTTGACCTATACCCAGAATGGATGATAAGGACAGGAAGATTTGGAAATTTAGATTCTGTAGAGAACATACAGATTACATTAAAAGATCAAGAAGTTCTTGGCAATCCACAGAGTATAGAACTGTTTGACACAACAGGAGCAACAAAGGATTTTGCGAGATCACTCAGTATCAGCAAAGACATCTTGTACTACAAGCCGGTGGAGTACACAGCGTCTACAACATTCAGCAGAAAGGATTATTCCAAAGAAGGGGTAGACAGAGACACATCACAGTTTTACAAGACTGCAGGTTACCCTCAGCTTGTACAGGTTCAGCACACAGCGTTTAACATTGATGACATTTTGAACTTAGACATGAACGCCATAAATGCAAACGACCTCGTATGGGTGGCCAACAAATCCAACAATGATTGGGACGTATTCAGGATATCAAATGCCAGTGTCAAAATAGCAAGTCTGCGACCTATCAATAATGCTACAGAGCTTGAAATAACATTCACAGGATCTCACAACCTATCACCTGGTACAACAACTTCATTGCCTGATTATTTTGGGATATCTAACAGCGAAGAATCAACTTTAAACGGCGTGTATCAAGTTGGCAGTGTATCTGACCATAAGACAGTAGTGATAGAATTCAATGGGAACACAGGATTTATCCCAGCACTTGAGGATGGATCAACAGCTGACACTTATGGAAATATACATAAGTTCGTGTCTGTGAGATTATCTACTATGGATAATGTAAATGATTTGCTTAATTATTCCGATTACGTTGATAAAGATGATTCTATTTCAAAACCCGGTGACAAGGTTTATGCAGATTCAGATGCATCGGGATTATGGCAGGTATATGAAAAACAAGATCCATATACAACAAAATTAATACTGTCGCCAGACAATTCAACTGCGTCACAGGAGTTTGGACACAGGATAGTGGCCAGAAATGACGGAAGAGCTGTCATAGTGTCGGCACCAGGCAAGGCGCAGGGAGAAGTACACTTTTTATTCAGGACTGTAACGGACGCAGGTACATTGTGGGAGTCACAACAAACTATAACAACAACATCAGGCAATGATTCAACAGGTAGACTAGGTGAATCTCTCTCAATCAGCACAGATGAGAACTTTGTTGTTGCAGGTGGACCTTACACAAACTCAATTGGTTCTGACGGTAGCACAAGATTTAGTGATGCTGGTTTAATAAAAATAATGGTATGGAACGCATCTACTTTCAAATATGAGGTTCTAGTCACGAGGAGACCACCAGCCGACCAGGCTTCACAGAACTTTGGTTGGGCCCACAAGATTGCCGAGCCAGGCGCAAGTTCTGTCAGGAGCACGCCAACAAAATACATGTTCGTGTCCGCACCTGGATTTGATTCAGACAAGGGCAGAGTGTATATGTATGAATGGGGAATAGGTGCTGATGGATCAACATATGATTCATGGACACAAAATCTTGCAATAGATTCAGCAGATCCTGGATCAGGCAAGAGGTTTGGACATCGTTTAGAGGTTAACGACAACGGTGACATACTTGCGGTGAGCTCACTTGCAAGTGGCCAAGCAGGCAAGGTTGAAATCTATATTAGAACTTCACAAAGCAACGATGACAGCGTGGACCATGCGTTCACTCTTGCACAAACGCTTACCGGAACAAGTGCAGATGGATCATCACTCAACACGAGATTTGGAGATTCACTAGCAATGACTAGTGATGGAGCCACCTTAATAATAGGTGCCCCAGGAGTTGACGACAGTAGCTCCACACAGATCGACGGCGGAGCGGTATACTATTACAAATGGAATGCGGACGGTTCAACGAACACATACACATTACAGCAGACAATAAAAGCACCCGACACACAGACTAATCTACAGTTCGGAACAACACTTGATATAAATGACACAGGTACAAGGTTGGTTATTGGTGCAGACAAGGCGGCGACACCAAGGGAGATGAAGATTGACGCAGGTGAAACAACCTTCGACTTGCAAGACACAACTTTTGTTGACCTAAATACAGGATCGGGGGCGGCCTACACAGCCACAATGTACAATTCAACTTTTGTGATAGATGACAGATTGACAACGGATAATGTGACAGCCGATGACAATTTTGGCAAGGGAGTTTGTATAATAGACAATACAGTATTTGTTGGTGCGCCTAAAGATGAAGGGAACACAGGACTTACAGATGACGGATCAGTGGCGTCATATGATCTTACAGTGAATGGGCAGTACGCCTGGAAGAACATCGCTTCTGAGACAGCGTTAATAGATACGGAAAAACTTGGACAGGTGTTTGACTTCAGTACAGCAAGTAAACAGATCAGAAACTTTTATGAACTTTATGATCCTGTGAAAGGTAGGATTCTTGGAGTTGCTGATAGAGAAATCAATATTAAAACAACTTGGGATCCGGCGGTGTATAATGCCGGCGACGATCCAAATTCCAAGACACCATGGGCAGAAGATCACTTAGGTGAGGTATGGTGGGATCTGTCAAAAGTAAAATGGACTTGGTACGAACAGGGAGATCAAGAATTTAAAACAAACAATTGGGGGAAAATTTTTCCTGGATCCAGCATAGATATTTGTGAATGGACCGAATCAACACTGTTGCCAAGTGAATGGAACATAAGGTCAGGCACCCAACAGGGAGCCGGAGAAGGGATATCGGGAACAGCGATTTACAACGATAACTCTAGATACACAGCAATAAGCAGATACAATTCCAGATTAGATTCTTTTGTTGAATACTATTACTACTGGGTCAAAAATAAATCAACTATGCCAACTAACAGCGTTGTGCATAGAAAAAATCCAACATCTTTAGTTGCAAACCTGATAAGGAATCCGGAGAGAAGTGGCTTCAAGTACTATTCCGTGACCGATGTAAACAAGTTGATAGTGAACAACATCACTGGATTGAACAACAGCGAAATTGTGCTTAATATTGACATAAGGAGCAACACGTTCGAAGGTGATGCACACTCGGTGTGGAAATTGGCTAGAGAGGGAGACAAGGATTATAGACCAGGCAACATTGTAGAGACACGTTGGTGGGACTCTTTGATAGGATCTAATGAATCAGGAGACAAGGTACCTGACATAGAACTTCCTTTGAATGAAAGATATGGAAACAGCACTAGACCGAGGCAGAGTTGGTACGTAAATAGATTTGACGCACTTAAAGAAATTATAGATTATGCAAATGACAAATTAAAAGAAAATCAACTGGTTGGCACATTTAATTTGACTAACCTGGATTCCAAAGAACCAGAACCAACGGAACAAAGCCTAGAATGGGATCTGACGATAGACACATACGCAGACTTAACCTACATAGATACAAGGGATCTGTCGGGCACAGTGAAATACCTTGTAAAAGCAGACGAGACTGCCAACGGGTACTGGGCAATATACACCTGGGATGGTTCAGAGTTTACTAGAACAAAATTACAAACATACAACACTTCTTTATACTGGAGTTATGTTGACTGGTACGGAACCGACCCTTCTGTACACGGAATGATACACAGCGAAAATACAAAAATTGACAAGCAGGTCACGTATGAATATGAACTAGACTCTTTGACTTTGGACATAGGAAAACACGTTAAAGTTACAAATGCAGACACAGGTGGTTGGAAACTGTTCATGAAAGTATCCGACGGCTGGACAAACGTTGGAACTGAAAACGGAACAATTAGAATTTCCACAAAACTTTATGATTACACGCAGGATGCCACGGGCTTTGCAGGTGATGATACATTTGATGACAACTTCTTTGACCAAGAACCTTCAATTGAACTAAGGAAAATTTTGACTGCTTTAAGAGATGACCTTTTAATAAATGAACTTGCTGTTGAATACAACACTTTATTCTTTACAGGATTAAGGAAAGTTTTATCAGAACAGACCTACGTAGACTGGATGTTTAAAACATCTTTCTTGAATGCAAAAAGTTCTGTGAGACCATTAGATCAAAGAAAAACTTATACAGTAGGTACAGATAGCTGGATAGAGAGTTACATAAATGAAGTAAAACCATTTGCTTCTAAGATTAGAGAATACAAATTAGGACAAACTGGGGCGGACACACAAGATGGTATATTCACTGATTTTGATGCTCCAACTTTCTATGACCCATCAAGAGGTAAGATAAGACCTCTTGACGTTAATATTGACACGGCCAAGTTGACCGAATACCCATGGCAGATGTGGAATGACTTCCATAAGAAACATGTTTCATCTATAACATTGACAAGTGGTGGTTCTGGTTACACCAAGACTCCAACCATTACAGTTGTGGGTGGCACTACAGGATCTACAGGTCCATTTCAAATACTAGGAACTAGCAACAGTGGCGGAACGTCTGGAAGCTATGGATACTACTATCCGCTTTTCACCAGTGAGACACAGGCAGACATTTGGGACTCGCAGAATGGTGGTTCGGGTTCGTCACACCGTCACACATTTGATGAGTACACTGGCACGTTCTACATGCCAGATGGATCAATGAATCATGCACAATCAACAATTTCAGGTACGTACAAAATGTACACATCACCAGCAACCACTGCGGCCACTGCAACAGCAACTATCCAAGATGGCAAGGTTACAAAAATAACACTGACAGGCAAAGGTGCAAACTATACATCAACACCAAAAGTGATCATCACCGGAGGGGCAGACGACGGCACTACACCAACCGACACAGCAACAGCCTACGCTAACTTGGCCAATGATCTTGTTAGAGACATCGATACAACTATAAAATTTGATAGGGTGTCAAGCACATCTAGTGTGGTTGACTGGACAGCATCAACAAGTTATGCGTATGGACAGTTAATAAGATATAAAAATGAATTGTACAAAGCAACTAGCGCCTACACTTCAACAACTGATTTCAATGAAGGGATTGGCAACCTGTACAAAGTGTATGGAGATGAAACAGGATTCACAGCCGCAGACAGGACCAAAGGCTTCTACACACCAGGAACAGGCATGCCAGGTAACGAACTTTCACAAGTCATGTCGGGTGTTGACTACGGTGGGACAATGGTCACAGGACTTTTATTTTCACAAGAAGCAGGTTGGGACAAGGCAGGTTGGTATGACTTTCCATGGGACAATTATCCAACGTCAAGGATCAAAGCGTTTAGTGCAGATGGTTTGACAGCAACATTCACGATAACACCTGCACCGTCGATAAGTGATGTGTATCAAGTTTATGTCACTTCAGATGACAGCTCAAGGAAGAAAAGGAGTGAGGTATTCAGAGGCGACGGATCCACAACAGCTTTCACGTTGAATTCCATACCTGACGCGGGATCACTGGTTGAATTTATACCATTTGATGACGATGGTGTTTTAACACCAGTGGACGATAGAACATTAGATTCGATCATCAAAGGTGGACTGTTTGGATCTGCCATAGGATCGGCACCAAGTGACATACTGTTAGAAGGAGATGATTTTATATCACCAGACACCAGTTACGCACCCGAGGAAGCAGTGCCAGGGCAACTTTTCGACACAGTGGACATCAAGGTTTACACTTCGCCGGAGTCGGGTGTGCCTTTTGTTTCCAGCAAGAACCACAGGGGAGATGGTACAACTTTATCTTTCAGCATAGGTGACTATCCAGGAACACTAGGTTCGGTCACAGTTGCGGTCGATGGTGTTGTTCAAAAATTAACAACACACTACACTATTGATGTGGCGAACAAAACAATAACATTTACAACTGCACCAGCAGTCAACAGTGTAATTTCAACAAGAGTCTTTGCAATAAGTGGTGAAAATTACAGGGTGCTAGATCAATACACAGGTGATGGAAGCACAGTTGCATTCACAACATCGACCAGGGGTGAGTTCAACTTAGATTCAACTGTGTCTGACATTTACATAACAATCGATGGAGTGCCAACAACTGCATTCACGCAAACTACCACTGCTAACACGGTGACAGTAACATTCAGTTCTGCACCGGCGGCCGACGCATTTGTTCAGATTGCAGGGTTTAACAAATCAACAACTTCCACAAGAAGTTTTGCAAGTATTAGAAATGAAAAAATTACTTACGATGGTTCTACAAATAGATACGCTTTGACTTATCCGTCAGGTGCTATAGGTCCTTTTGCTGGATTGACAATGGTAGAGGTCAACGGTAAAATGTTGCGTGGTCCGGATATCACTTATTACCTAGGTGATGGTAGCACATACACTTATGGAGTCACAGGAGGATTACTAGATGATTCAACAGTAGATCCTGCAAAAACTATTACAAGTGCATCACAGGTGGCAGTTTTTGTAAATGGAGTAGAGAAAAATTTAAACACGCACTACACAGTTGATATAACAAATCAAAATGTTGAATTTGTGACGGATTCAGTGCCGACAGCCACTGATGTTATTGCTATCGAAACTTTAGTCGACAATCAGTATTTTGTTGATGGTGGTACAGATGCGGACCTCATTTTAGACACAACACAAATATCATCCGATGGAATAAGTTTGTCGGCAGATGATGTAGTAAGTGTAACAACATTTAATAATGCACTTGGCATGAAACAACGAAGAGAAGTCTTAGAAGGTAGACCATCGGGCGTGTTCAAATTAAGATTTGACCCACTCAATGCAGACTACACTTTTGTTTGGTTGAATGGTGTTCAACAGATACAAAATTATGATTTCACCTTGTCCGGCAACACAATTACATTTAGCAAAGCTATTACAGCCTCGGACAGGCTAGATGTTATGTATTTTGCTCTTGAATCAGCGGTAGGTGCTACTGGATTCAGAATATTTAAGGACATGTTGAACAGAACTTTCTATAAACGTATCAGCAAGACAGCTACAACAGAATTAGTTGATGATCTAACAGACACTATAAAAACACTGCAAGTTAAAGATGGTTCTGTGTTACCGGAGCCAAATGCGGCAAATAATATGCCGGGCGTAGTTTTTGTAGATAAAGAAAGAATTGAGTATTTCACCAAGAATGGAAACACGTTGGGACAACTAAGACGTGGAACACTTGGAACAGGAATTAAGGACCATAGCGATGGCACATTAGTGGTAGATGCCAGCGGAGTTCAAACTATACCTTATGCGGACACAATATACACTAACACCTTCACAGGTGACGGTAGCACTGTTGTTTTCGCTCTATCACAAACACCAGCCTCAGCTAGTGAGTTAGACATATTCATTGGTGGCCAACGATTGTTGCTTACTAGCGAGGATGGATCAACTATAAACTACTCTGTGGACGGATCTACGACAGCAGTGACATTAAGCACTGCTCCAGCAGATAATACACAGGTTAAAATTTTACACAAGAGAGGACAGGTATGGTACTCAGCATTAGACGGAAATCCAGCAGATGGCAAAGGATTACAAGCGTCTACGACTGGACCGGCGAAATTCATAGCTAATGAACCAACAAACGCACCTGAATAAATACACTAGATGACACAGGACAACAAACCACAAGAATCAAAAGAAGAGAACAAAAAGCCTCAAGATCATTCAGGAGTAATGATGACAGGACACATTAAAATTTTCGATCCAGAAACAGGTGAGGTAATAGTAGACAAAAGGAACGCAATACACTATGAAAACATGTCTCAGGCATTGGCAAATTCACTTGCTAACAAGACAACAGGGTTTGTTCATGAAATGGCATTTGGTAATGGAGGAACGTCAGTAGACCCAACAGGTATAATTACGTATCTTACACCAAACTCTACCGGTTCCAATGCAACCTTGTACAACCAAACTTACTACAAAGTGATAGATGATAACTCTGCCACTAACAAAGACACCACAAGAAACAAAATGGAAGTTAGGCATACAGCAGGCAACAAGTACACCGACATAGTTTGCACTTGTACTTTAGATTATGGTGAACCAACAGGACAGGCGGCATTCGACAACACAACAGATTTCAACGGCGACTTCGTATTTGATGAACTAGGATTAAAAAGTTGGGAAGGAACTGAGAACGGATCAACAAATAAATTATTGACACACGTCATATTCCACCCGGTACAGAAATCACTTAATAGATTAATACAAATTGATTACACTTTAAGAATACAAAGTTTAACAACATTCACTGAAACAAGCTCGACGGCATTGTCAACTTCGAACACTGTCAGCGGAACAACTTCGGGTAGTAACACTGGATATTAATAAATGGCATACACAGTAAACAGGACAGACAGTGCGGCATCGCCAAATCAGTACACAGTACAGGATGGTGTTGTAAACACACAAACAGACATTTCATTTATAGGAAAAGGATACGCTGGCTACGGGGAAGTGATTGCAGAAAACTTCCTGGCCATATTAGAAAACTTTTCAAATTCATCTGCACCAGCCAAACCAGTTACAGGACAGCTTTGGTATGATTCAGGTGAATCAAGATTGAAAGTGTACACAGGTTCAGCTTTTGTTCCTTCAGGTGGTAACGTTCCATACCAGTCGTCAGCACCAAGTTCTATCACACAAGGTGATCTTTGGATCGACTCGGATACTGGACAGCTTTATTATTACAATGGGGCCTCAAATGTTTTGGTAGGTCCACCAACTTCAACAGGTAACACAAACGGATTTGTATACGATTCAATTTTAGATTCCTCAGATGTAACACAGAACATCACTAAATGGTTTAACGACGGTAACCTTATTGCAATTATTTCAGAGGATACCTTTACTCCAAAGACTTCACTTTCTGGATTTGCAACAGTGAAGAAAGGTATAACACTTTCTACAGCAATATCGGATTTGAAATTTCAAGGTACTGCGACGGATTCAGACGCTCTCGGTGGAGCGGCGGCGGCAACATTTTTAAAGTCTACGGAGAACGACACAACTTCAGGAACACTTGGAGTTATTAACGACACAGGATTATCAGTAGGAGCAGATAGTGATTTCAATGTTGCAGTAGATAGTACAGGAGTAGTAATTTCAAACATCATATCAGACACAGATATCACATTCAAAGTAAACGATGGTGGATCTACAACAACACTAATGACCATGGACGGATCATTATCTCGTGTTGGAATAAAGACAACAACACCAACATCAGAACTAGACGTATCCGGGACAGTAACGGCAACAGCGTTTGCAGGAGCCCTTACAGGAAATGTTGTAGGAGATGTTACAGGTACAGCAAGTTTGAACCTGCCTCTATCTGGTGGAACAATGACGGGTACGTTGACATCTAGGGCTATTGTACCAGACGTCGATGCAACACATGACATAGGATCTTCAAGCCTAGGATACAACGTTGTACATGCGAAAGCAACATCGGCGCAATACGCTGACTTGGCAGAGATATATGAATCAGACTCGGACTACGAAGTTGGCACGGTTGTTATCTTTGGTGGAGAAAAAGAAATTACAGTTTCAAGCATGGGTGCAGATCCAAGAGTGGCAGGGGTAATCTCAGAGAATCCAGCGTACTTAATGAACTCCAAGGCAGTAGGACAACCAGTAGCTTTACAAGGAAAAGTACCATGTAAAGTAGTAGGACAAATTAGCAAAGGTGATATGCTCGTAACTCATTCTCAACTTCCTGGTGTGGCACGGAAAGGCAACGATCCTAAAGTGGGCACAGTAATAGGAAAAGCGTTAGAAGAGTACAATTCAACCGAAATAGGCACAATTAACATTGTGGCTGGAAGACAATAAATATAAGCAAATGGCGTACATAATTAACAGAACAGACGGAACAGCAATAGCAACAATCACTGATGGAACTTCAGATAACAGCACGAGTGTAACACTTTTTGGAAAAAGTTTCTCAGGATTTGGTGAAGGACTAAACGAGAATCTAGTTAAATTACTCGAAAACTCAGCATCGACATCAGCACCATCAGCACCTTTGAGAGGTGAACTATGGTTTGACACTTCAACGTCACAATTGAAAGTGTACGATGGATCGAGCTTCAAGCCCACGGGCGGAGCAAAATCACAAAGCACTGCACCAACAAGTCCAGGAGCGGGTGACCTTTGGCATGATTCAGACGACGATCAACTTTACGTTTATACCGGATCTGCATTCCAATTAGTAGGCCCGGTCTATACATCAGGACAGACACTTTCAGGCTGGGATATAGAGACACTTGCAAGTTCGGGTGGAAACAAAGTTGTTTCATCAATGTATGTTGGCAACACAAGAGTTGCAATACTTTCTAAGGAAACATTCACGCCAAGCGTAACGCAAACAGGATTTGCATCAATTAAGGCAGGATTTACGCTTAATTCAACTTTGGGTGCGGTGTTTGAAGGGACTAACACACAGGCATCTGCTATTGATGTATCTGGAACATCAAACACTTCTGCAACGTTAATTGCTGGAGGCAACTTTCTAAGAGCAGACGCATCAGACACTACAACAGGTGCTTTGACAATAGACACAGATTCAGGAATATTAATTGGTGACTCACAAGAATTAACTATTACAGTTTCAAGCAATGACGTTACGATTGCACAGACAACTCAAGACAAAGATATTAAATTTACAGTGAACGATGGAGGAGTTACAAAAACACCTTTAACGTTGACAGGTGCAGACGGTGGCATTGATATGACCGGTGACCTAACAATAACAGGTAATCTATCAATTTCAGGCGAATTTGAAAAGAGCGGAAGCAACATCAATGTTGTTGATGATGCATTCTTAAAATTAAACACAGGAAACAGTGAAGTTGATTCAGGTTTGATCATAGAAACATCAGACTCAGATGATGCTAGATTGTTTTATGATGTGTCAGAAAATCATTTTGTAGCAGGAGAAGGTGGCAGTTATTCACAAATTATAAGAGCGGCGGACACAACAGACGACGGAGCGGCAAATCATTCTACTACTTTAAAATCATCGTCGGCAGGTGGTTTGACTCTAGATTCATTGACATTGAACTCAGTTGGATCAATATCAGAGGGAGACACTTCAAACAAGACAGTAGCAACGATTGGTGCAATAGTAACATTTGGTGACCTTTGGGGCGGTTCTGCAAAAACAGTTTCAACATCAGATCCAAGTGGCGGCAATGACGGAGACTTCTGGTTCAAATATACAACGTAGGAGTAACACATGCCTACAGTAACTAAAACATTCACATACAGCGGAACACTACAACAAGCCACGATACCTGCAGGCACGACTAGCATTGACATTTACCTATGGGGTGGCGCAGGTGGAGCAGGTGGTGCAGATGCCGCTGGTGGAGGTGGCAATGGTGCCGCTGGACATCACGTTAAAAAGACAGGTTATTCAGTAACATCAAACATTGGAGACACACTCGAAGTAGCAGTAGGTGGTGGCGGAGCTGGCGGAGGCAGTGGTGGCAACGCTAATGGTGGAAACAATGGAAAAAGCAAGACACAGTTCTCAGGAGGAAACGGTGGTAACTCAGGACCGTCAGGATCTTCAGGAGCAGGCGGTGGTGCAGGTGGAGCCACAACATTATTCATAGACTCGACAGCAGTGGCAGTAGCCGGCGGCGGTGGAGGCGGTGGAGGCGCAGGTAGGTCGTCCAACGGAACAGCAGGTATTAATTCAGGATCAGCAACATCAAACTCACCGGCAACTTTAGGTGAAGAAGGTAAAGATCACTCAGGTGATGGTGGTGGTGGTGGAGCAGGCGGTGGAGGAGCCGCTGGTGGTAAGTCAGGAAACGGTGGATCAGGTGACAACGGAGGTACAGGAGGTTTCTCCGGAACAAACACAACACCATCAAGCGGAACTGAATCAAATGGATCTGGAGTTACGCCAGGTGGAACATCAGAAGCATTCTATCAATCCGGTGTTGCGGTTGGAGGATCGGCCACTAGTGGTAACGGAGCAGACGGCCTTGCAGTTATAGTCTTTAACATTGGAGTGCAGTCCAGCACTAAGATAAGTGGAGTATGGACAGATGTAACAAATATCTATTCAAAAGTCTCAGGAGTATGGCGAGAAATAACAGAAGCATACGTGAAGGTATCAGGTACCTGGAGAGCACTTTTCAACTCAGGAATAAGTTTTATATCAACAGCGGCAGGATTTGGTGACTCATCAGGAAGTTCATCTTCAGGTTCAGGAGGATCTGGTGGTGTTGGAGGCGGTTGTTTCATAGCAGGCACTATGATCTCAATGGCAGACGGATCTTTCAAACCTGTTGAGCAGGTGGACATAGGTGACACGGTTTCGGTTGGTGGCAAGGTATTTGCAACAGGTAAATTCTTGATAGACAATCTGTATGATTACAACGGAATCCAAGTATCAGGAACGCACATGGTAAAAGAAGATGGTGCATGGACTAGAGTAGAAGACAGTAGGCTTGGAGTATCATTGGGTGATGACGAAGTAATAGTGTACGTGTTTGGTAACGAAAATAGAAGAATTATAATAAACGGAACAGAGTTCACAGATTACTTCGAATTAAGTGAACAACAGGAACTAATCAATCACGGCGAAGATATTTTCAGTAATTGGCAGGATCATGATAGACAGATACATGATAAAAATGTTAATATACTGAATG
>MDTG01363655.1_pt1 | contig 29125 bp, 30 predicted proteins | sample 811421 | NCBI WGS metagenome assembly MDTG01 (sample SAMN05326645, study PRJNA326480) | marine metagenome | isolation source: seawater | place: Pacific Ocean: South East | collected 2011 | reverse complement strand
CATCTACCTTTGCAGGTGCATCCATCATTAAATCCATAGCTTGTTGATTCATAGGAAATGCAATTACCTCTCTAATATTTGGTTCATCTGCTAAAAGCATCACAATTCTATCTATGCCAGGCGCACTACCACCGTGTGGTGGAGCACCAAATTTAAGAGCATTTAACATACCTGAAAATTTTTTCTCTAGATCTTCTTTACTATAACCAGCAATTTCAAAAGCTTTATACATTATCTCAGGTTTATGATTTCTTATTGCTCCAGAAGAAAGCTCTACTCCATTACAAACTATATCATACTGAAATGCTTTTATATCTAGAGGGTCCATTTTTTCAAGTGAATCCATTTCTCCCTGAGGCATTGAAAAAGGGTTGTGACTAAATTGTACTTTATTTGTTTTTTCATCAATTTCAAACATTGGAAAATCTACTATCCAACAAAATTCAAAAGCATCTTTATTTAAGAGTCCTAATTCACTACAAATTTTTTCTCTTACATTTCCTGAAAAAAGTTGTGCTTGTTTTAATTTATCACATATAAAAAAAATAGAGTCGTTTTCCTTAAGATTAAACATAGATAGTTGATTATCATTTAAGTTTTTTGCAATAGGTCCTTTAAAATTATTTTCACTCAATGAAATGTATCCTAAACCTGCAGCACCCTCTTCTCTTGCCCAATTGTTTAGTTTATCAAAAAAACTTCTTGGTTGATTAGCTGTATTTTTGACAATTATGCCTTTTACAACTGAACCCTTCTCTATTTGACTACTAAATATTTTAAAATTTGAATTTTGAAAAACATTAGTATAATCAGAAATTAATAAAGGGTTTCTTAAATCTGGTTTATCAGTACCATATTTTTCCATAGCTTCTTTAAAAGGGATTTTTATAAACGGGAAAGAGCTGACTTTAATATTTTTATTCTTTTTATTTTCCTCAAAAACCTCATAAAGGACAGGTTCAATAGCTTCAAATACATCTTCTTGATTAACGAAACTCATTTCAAAGTCTAATTGATAGAATTCACCAGGAGATCTATCAGCTCTACTATCTTCGTCTCTAAAACAAGGCGCGATTTGAAAATATTTATCAAAGCCTGCAATCATAAGTAGTTGCTTGAATTGCTGTGGAGCTTGCGGAAGGGCATAGAATTTACCATGATGAATTCTAGAAGGAACTAAATAGTCCCTTGCCCCTTCTGGTGATGATGAAGTTAGTATTGGCGTTTGAAACTCTACAAAATCTCTGCTGATCATTTTTTTTCTAATATCGCTAATTACTTTATTTCTTAACAAAATATTAGAATGTAATTTGCTTCTTCTTAAATCTAAAAATCTATATTTTAATCTAATTTCTTCACCATACTCAATATCTGAATTAACAGGCAAAGGAAGAATATCTGAGTTTGATAGTATTTCATAGTTTTCAATCTTTATTTCAATTTCCCCTGTTTTAAGGTTATTATTAATCGTTTCTTCAGATCTCTTAACTACTGTGCCATTAATTTTTATTACACTTTCATTATTTATATTAGCTATTTCAGAAAAAAATTTATGTTGTCCATCGATTACGCACTGCGTAATTCCATAATTATCTCTAAGATCAATAAAAATTAGATTCCCATGGTCTCTAATAGTATCAACCCAACCAGACAATGTAACATTTTCATTTAAATTAGAACTATTTAGTTCTGAGCATAAATGAGACCTATATTTATTCATATAAAATTTGATCTCTACAATATTTCTTTAATTAATGGTATTGTTAATTGTCTTTTTTTTTCAATTGATAAAGTATCTAATTTTTTAACAATTTCGTATATATCTTTATAAGTTCTGTTTGCATTCTTAATTATATATTGAAATATTTCATGTGAATTAATTACAAATTGCTTTTCAAGAAATAATTTAGTTAAAATATTAAGCAACATATCATCATCTGGATTATCGATTTTTAAATAAGTAAAAGTTTTTAACCTTGATATCAAATCTTTGAGAGAAAAATTTATTTCATTAATATTTAAATTTGAAGTGATAAGGATTTTTTTATTATTTAACATAGCGTGGTTTATTAAGTGAAATATATTTTCTTCAGGATAGTATTTATAATTATTATCAATAAGGATATTATGATTATTTCTAATTAAGTATTCGAAATTATTAGAATACTTAACACCTTCATTCATTTCTAGCCAGATACTAGCAAATAATGATTTTCCAGATTTTTGTGGACCATATAAAAATATATGATTATTTTCTTTACCTGTAATTCCCTCATATGCACTAATGTTGGTTTTATTAACGAATATATCAGGATAATCCTTTGAATTATTAAAATTAAATTTAAAAATTTTTTGTATATTCATTTTAAAAAAATTTTACAATTATCACTTATATTATTAATGTTAATTTTATTTATACTAAATAAATATCTAAGAATTTCATTATTACCATAATAATAAATATCATATTTGTTTTTTTTATACGATATATCAGTAAGTTCATATTTTTTTATGATTGATATTTCATTTAAATATAACTTGATTTGTTTTAATTCATTTAAATTATAATATTTTATCTCACAATTAATTTTATTTATTTTTTTATTTTGAATTTTATTAATTATTTTCCATTTATTAATAATATCAATTTTCATATTAGTAAATATTTTTTCATAATTATAATTTATATAATTTTTTGTATTTATTTCTAATATTTGATCATTTGATAATAAATAAATCTTATAAGTTTTGTTATTAGAGATTAATATAATAGTATCTAAATCATAATATTTTTTTTTAAAAATATTAATTTTTTTTATATCAAGATTTTTTATATCAATATCACTTAATAAAAATCTATCATTAATATCTAAGTTGGGTAATTTATAAAAATTATGTTTTTTATTATTTTTAATTAAATAATTATAATAAAGATTATTTTTTGAAAACAAATTCATATTAATTTCACTATTTTCAAGAATAATAACCAACATTTCACTAGGTAAGTATTCTAAATAATCTATTTTATTTATTCGAAAAAAATTAATAATTTTTTTCTTTTTAAAGTTAATTTTTACTTTTGAAAAATAATTATCATTTATAATTTTTTCATCTTCAATAATTATATTTTGTATAAAAGAATTTAATTGATCTTCATCAATTTCTTTTTTTAAAATATTATAATCTTCTTCTAATAATGTTTTTTCAAGAATATTAAAAAAGGTAATAAATTTAATATCTGAAATTTTAATTAATTTATCATTTTCAATATTATTAGAAGAAAAACTTATCTCATAAAAGTCACTGTCAAATAGTGAGTTTGAATAAATATTTTTTGAGTATAATAATATAATTAGTATTAATATAAATTTTTTCATTAATGTATTGTAATAATTTTATATTCAATTTAAAAAGTTACAATGGATTATAATAAGGATAAATTAGCTAAAGATAAGGCAGGTACGTGGAAAACCTTTAATAAATTAACAATTTATACAATAATTTTTGTAGCAATCATTTTAATAATTATTTTTTCCTTGTTTTAATCATCCGACTATCTCATCAATATTAAAAAAATAATCAATTTCAATATTAGCATTTTCTTCAGAATCTGATCCATGAACTGAATTTTCTTGAATGTTTAATGCGAATTCTTTTCTAATTGTGCCAGTTTCAGCATTAACAGGATTGGTTGCACCCATTACTTGTCTATATTTAGAAACAGCATTATTTCCTTCTAAGACTTGAACAACCACTGGTTCAGAAGTCATATATTCGATAAGATCATTAAAAAAAGGTTTTTCTTTATGAATAGCATAAAAACCTTCTGCTTTTTCTTTAGAAAGTTTAACTCTTTTTTGAGCTATAATTCTCAAATTATTTTCTTCTATTATTTTGTTTATTGCTCCTGTTAAATTTCTTTTTGTAGCATCTGGTTTAATAATTGAAAATGTTTTGCTCATTTTAATTCCTTTTAATTGTTTATTTCATTAAATTACTAATAAAAACTAACAACTATCTAGTTTAGTTAGATAATTTTGTCTATAATTGATTGATCTATAAAATTGATAAAATTTTAATAAATTATACAAATAATATAAAAAATGACGATGTTTATAGTTAAAGTATTATTCTTTAATTATCTATATTTGCTATAAGTACAATAAATTTAATACCAATGACTAGTAAAATTAATTCGTATATATTTTTTCAAATTCTAAAATCATGCACGCTAATTTTTTTTATTTTTTTATCTATAGCTTGGTTATTACAATTGACCCGTTTATTCACTTTAACAAATTTAATTCAGGTTGATATTTTAAATGTTATTTATTTATCATTTTTTTTAATACCTAATTTACTTTCTGTAATAATTCCATTTATTTTAATTTTTGGCATCTTACTTTGTTTTTTAAAATTAAGTAAGGATAAGGAAATAATAGCAATATTTAGTTTAGGTATGGAATTAAGACCAATAAAATTATCCTTAATTTTCTTTTCTATTATTATTTTAGTACTCTATTTAATACTAAACTCATATATCTCCCCTCTAATATATGAAAAATATAAAGTAAAAGAATTTGAATTAAGGAATACTATTGATTTTGATAAAATTATAACATCAAATTTTATTAAACTTAATAATAACACAACATTAGATTTTAAAAAAAATAATAATATATTTGAAGATATATTCATTAGTTTTATTGATAAAGAAGAAAATATAATTTTTGCTCAAAGAGGATTTATTAAAAATGATAAAGATGAATTTATCTTTCAACTAAACGATGGATTTAAACTAAGTATAAATAATAATAATGAAATTGAAAAACTAGAATTTAAAAACTACTTACTAAAAATAGATAATGACAATGTTTTAGAATTTAATAATTATGATAGAAACTCATTAACAATATTTGACGATATTAAGAACAAGGATTACCTAAATATTTCATTTAAATTTTATGATATATTATTCTCACTTTTTATTATTTTTATTTTTTACAAAAATAACATACTTAAAGTAAATTTTAGTTTAAAAAATAACTTAATTTTTATTTTATTTTCGATAATTATTTTAATAGCAAATCAATTAATCAAGAATTCTGAAACTAATTTTATAATTTATATAATATTAGCTACTTCTATTTTATCATTTGGAATTCTATCTATTACTTTTAAAAACAAATATGAGTAAAATTAATATTTATCTTGTAACCTTAACTGCGAAATATATTTTTATTAACTTAATAATAATTTCAATTTTTATATTATTTTTAAATTTAATTGAACTTTCAAGGATTTTACAAAACAATGAAAACAGTATATCTAATTATTTTTTTCTTTCTTTTCTAAAATTTCCATCAATTTTCAATGAAATCCTACCATTTGTTACAATAATTGGTATTTCATTTATGTTAAGAAATTTAATTAATAATAATGAACTAATATCATTAAGAAATATTGGTTATTCAATATTTGATATTTTTTTACCTATTGGTTTATGTGTATTTCTTATTGGATTAATATTTTTAATCTTTCTTAACCCGCTTGCTTCAAATTTTGAAAATAAATATCAAGATATAATTAATAAAAAAGATAGAAGTTTGTACTCAATTAAAATTTCAAACAATGAAATGTGGATTAAAAATAGTACAGATGAAAATAATTCGAGTTTTATCAGCATTGAGAATATAGACCTTAAAGATATGAAAGCTGAAGGAATAAAAATTTTACTTTTAAATAGTAGTTCTAATCTTTTCTTACAAGCTAATGAGGGAAGTTTTGTAGATAATATTTTTTCATTAAAAGAAGTGAAATATTTTGATCTGATTAAAGAAAATTTTAGGAATTTTAATGAATATAACTTAGAAATTAATTTTAACAAAGAGAATATACTTAATTCAATAACAAACTATAAGTTTATACCATTCTATTCTTACATTACACATACCAATACCTTAAAAAAATTTAATTTATACTCAAAAGAAATTGGATTATTTTATCTTTCTGAATTATTAAAACCATTTTTTATTGTTATGTTATCTTTTGTTGTTATTGGTATATCAGGAAAATTTAGAAGAAATGAAAATTTCTTTAAAATTTTATTTTTATCAATTTTAATAGGCTTTATTATTTTCTTTCTAAAAGAAATAGTAACAAAAATTACAATTTCACTCTCAATTAATTTTATAATTTCTTATCTAATAATTTTTATATTACCATTATGTTTTGGATTGTATCAAATAACAAAAATTGAAAATGATTAATAATAAATATAAAATTATTAGGATTTTTTTATTTACATTTTTTTTAATTTTACCAAAATTAAACAATGCAAATGAAACACTAATATATGCAGATAATATTTCTTATGACAGTGATGAAAACATTATTGCTCGTGGGAATGCAAAAATATTCAAAGATAACCAGCTAATCATTTCAGATTTAATAATTTATGAAAAGAAAAACAAAAAAATAATATTGCCAACAAATTTTACCCTTAAGGATAGCGATAATAATTTTTTAAGTGGCAGTAATGGTTTTTTTAACCACAATTTAGAAAATGGAGAATTTAATGATGTTAAAATAAGACTGAATGACGGATCCAGAATTATTGGCAACCAAGGTAAAAGAGAGGGTTATGTCGATATAATAACTAAAGGAGTATATACCCCCTGTAAATCAAGAATAAAAATAGCAAATTTTGTTTGCCCAACTTGGCAATTAGAAGGTGAGAAAATACTTCATGATAATAAAAATTTATTTTTGTATCAAAAACACTCAAAAATGAGGGTTATAAATACACCAGTTTTCTATATTCCATATATTGTTACTCCTTCTCCATTGCGTAAAGAGAGAAAATCTGGTTTTTTAACACCTACAATATCATTAAATTTTTTTGATACTAAAACCTCTCAATCAACATCTTTCCCATATTATTTTAATATATCATCAGACAAAGAATTGACGTTTACACCAATTATAAATTATGGAGGTGGCGTAGACTCATCACAGAGATTTGTTTTCGATTATAATCAAATATTATCTGGCGGTAATTTATCATCTGACTTAACTTTTGATTCAAATTTTGAAAATCAAAATAATAATAAATGGTTATCCGATGCTAGTTTAATAACAAATTATAATCAAAATATTAATGAAAATTACAAAATTACTGTTGATTCAGCGTTGCAAACATCTCAAAATTATATTCAAATTACACAACCTGATAATGACCTTAGTTACAAAACATCTTTATCTACAAAAATTAAGTTAGAGGGATTTTATTTAAACAGAGTTGATGACTATCTTGTAACTAATTTTAATTTTTATCAAACAAATCAAAAAAATGAAGATAATAAAACTACACCTACAGTTTTTCCAAATATTAGATACTTTACTGGTAATGAAATAGTTAGGGGTAATCAATTAAGTCATTCATTGCAATTTTATAATATTTTTAGAGATAAAAATACAGAAATACACGCACAGAGACAGCAAAAAATTTCACATGAACTCAATTTATCAAAAGACATAATTAAATTTAATTCTAAGTTATCATTACAAAGTGAAATACATAATCAAATTTTCAACACTGATAATAAATTAATTCAAACTAATGAATTTCATACAGGAAATACTTATAGATTATTTCCTATTTTAGGCTTAAATATTGAAACACCCTTTAGTATAAAAAAAGATAAATATGATTTTATTTTTAAACCATTTACGCAAATAGTAGTTAGCCCAGGTATTTCAAATTCAAATAAAATTTCTAATGAAGATTCATCAAATAATAGTTATTCATTAGATAATGTTAATTCATTAAACAGATATACAGGAAGCGATAAAATGGATAATTCAAAGAGGATTAATTATGGGATATCAGCTAATAATGATTATTTCAAAATTGATTTATCACAATCCTATGAATTTACAGATAACAGTAACTTTCATAATGAACAGGGAAATGATGATCATTTAAGTGACCTACTCGGTTCATTTGAATACAGTAATATTAATTTTTTTAATTATAAGTTTAGATATGACTTTAATGATGAGTTGCTAAAAGAACAAAATATAAATATTAAAAATAAATTTAATTTTGGTGAAACTAAATTTTCTTATCTAGATTTAAAAAGTAAAAAAGATAACATTATTACAAGTGACACAGAAACATTAAATTATGATTTTTTAAGTGAAAAATTTTTAAAATTTTCTAAGATCAATGTTTCTGGTCTTTATGACATGAAGAAGGAAATTAATACTGAGTATTCTATAGGTTATAGATATTTTGATGAGTGTTTTGGAATTAATTTAGATTTTAAACGTAAATCCTATGAAGAAGACAATTTAAAACCACAAGATGTTTTAACGCTAATGTTTTCATTTAAAAATATTGGAAGTTATAAATCAACAAATTTAGCAGTTTCAGAAAAAGATAAACAAGATATTGAGTGGGAAACTGGAGATATAGATAATGAAGAATTTGAAGAATTTAAGTAAATTTTTATTTAATATATTATTTATTTTAATATTTTTTTTTAAAATTAATAACGCTGTATCAATTGAAAACAAAATAATATTTAAAATATCTAATAAATCATTTACAACAATCGACTTAGATCAAAGAAAGGAATATCTTTTATTTGTTGGTGATAATAATAATTTAACCGAGAAAGAAATCATAGAAGATTTTATTTCAGTAAATATTTTTAATAGATTTTATATAAAGTCTAAAAATAATTTACAATTAGATGAAAAAGTAATTCAAATTTACAATGAAGTTTTAAATACAAAAAATAATAAAAAAGATTTTGAAAAAGAAAAAATAAAAAAAAATATTTTTAATAATTTAAAATTAGACTTGATAAGAAAATCAATACTTGAGGCCTTACTTAATGATAATAAAGAAAATATATTTAACTCAGATGATGATATAAATTTAATTTATAAATTTATAATAAAGTATATTAATATTTATTATGAAGACATAAAAGATCATAGAGATTTACTTTTAAAACAAAATTTTAAACAATTCTCAGAAATTGAGTCTTTTTTAAAAAATAAAAATATTGATTACTTTATTAATGAAAAAGAAATTGAGAGCATAGAAAAATTAAACAGTAAATTAAGTAAGAATATAATTAAAAATAATAATTTTTTTGTATTAGAAAATAATAATTATATATCAATTATTTTTATTAAGAAGGATTTTACAACTTATGAAGGATTGATAGCGAATATATATAGTGTTGAGTCTACAAAAAAATTAGATGAAAATTTTTTAAAATGTGAAAATCTAAACAATATCAATAATTTAAATATAATAAAGAAAGACTATGAATATATTCAATTAAATGATGAGATTAAAAATAATCTTATAAGTATTAATGATTATGTAAAATTTGTATCTGATGAAAATATAAATTATGTTATTTTATGTGGTTTAAAATTTAACAAAGACGTATTGAATAATATAAATATAAATAAGAAAATAAATAACATTGTTAATAAAATTGAAGATAAATTTATAAAAAAATATTCAAAAAAATATAATTTAAAGGTCATTAATGAATAATCTAATTGCTGTAACAATAGGTGATATAAATGGTATTGGCTTAGAATTATTATTAAAGTTATTTAAAAATAAAAAAATTAAAAACTTTGTTTTGTTTTCTAATATTTATTTATTTAAACAATATTTAAAAAAAAATAATATTAAAATCAAACTTAATATCATAAATACAACTGCTAAAAATTTTGAATTTAAAAAAAATTTTTTAAACATATATAATTTTAAATCATCTTCATTTGAGGATAATACTTTAAAATCAATTAAAATATCTCATAAACATTGTATAAATAATAATTTTATTGGAATGGTTACATTACCTATAAGGAAAGACTTAATTATTAATAGTGTTATGAAAAGTTTTATAGGACACACTGAATATCTTCAGAAATTAGAAAAAAAGAAGTATTCAAACATGATACTTTATCATAAAAAAATAATTATATCTCCATTAACTACTCATATTAAATTGAAATCAGTCTCAAAAAAGCTAACAAATAAATACCTTATTAATCAGGTTAGTAACTTAGATAAAACATTAAAAAAAGATTTAAACATTAAAAATCCAAAAATAATAATTTCTGGAATTAATCCTCACGCAGGTGAAAATGGTAAAATTGGGAATGAAGAAGAAAAAATAATAAAACCAATAATCAAAAAATTAAAAAGTAAAAATATTATTATTGAAGGCCCATATTCTGCAGATAGTGTATTAATTAATGCTAATATAAAAAAATATGATTGTTTTTTATTTATATACCATGATCAAGCGCTAATACCTTTTAAGTTCATAAGTAAATTTAGCGGGGTTAATTTTACAGGAAATTTAAATGTAATTAGAACTTCTCCAGATCATGGTACAGCATATAATTTAAAAGGTAGTAATAATGTATCAGATATTTCGTTAAAAAATTGTTTTTACTTAATAAATAAAATTTATAAGAATAGAATTACTTATGATAAAAGCAAAAAAATCACTAAGTCAAAACTTTTTAATAGATAAAAATATTGCAAAAAAAATTGTAAGTCAAACTCTCATTAGGAATAGAATTGTAATCGAGATAGGTCCGGGAAAAGGTTTTCTTACAGATGCTATCTTAAGTGAAAATCCTAAAAAAATTTATTTAATTGAAAAAGATTTTCAGTTAACTGACTACTTAAATAAGAAATATAAAGATATTAAAAAAATAAATATTATAAATAAGAATATTCTTAATTTTGATTTAAAGAAATTTAAGAGAGTGAAAATTATTTCAAACTTACCATATAATATCAGCACAAAAGTAATTTTATATTTATTTAAATATATATCTAATATTGATGAAATGGTTTTTATGATACAAAAAGAAGTGTCTATAAAATTTGATTACAATATCATTGGTATGAACAAATATAAATTTTTTACTAAATTAACATCTAATTATAATAAATGCTTTGACGTATCTCGTAAAGTTTTCATTCCTAAACCTAAAGTTGATTCAAGTGTTGTCAAATTTATATTAAAAAATAAAAAAATTGATTTTGATAAAGCTGAAAGTTTTAGCAAAAATATTTTTTTAAATAGAAGAAAGAAGATAAATAATAAGTTAAATATTGAAAATATTTCTAAAGAAAATATTTTAAATAAAAGAGTAGATGAGATCACTATAGATGAATTATTTTATATTTATAATTCTTTCTAAATTTTTGTTTAATATTATTTTATTTTTATTTATTAAATCTTGATATTCTATTATTTTTTTAATTTCATTAACAGTATTATGAACATTTTTATTAATTAAGACGTACTTATATTCATTATAATGTTTCATTTCCTTAATCGCATATGATAACCTTAAATTTATTTCTCTTGAATTATCTCGGCCCCTTTTAATAAGTCTCTTTTTTAATTCTGATCTTGAAGGTGGTAAGATAAAGAAATCAATTATTTGATTTTTTTTATATATTTTTCTTATTTTTCTTGCTCCTTTCCAATCAATATCAAATAGAAGATGCTCATTACGTTTATTTGCACGTTTAACATTTTCAAAAGGTGAGCCATATAAATTATTAAAATTTTTAGCAGTTTCGATGAAAAATTTTTTTTCTTCTAATTTTTTAAATTTATCTTTGGATACAAAATAATAATCTTTTCCATCTTGTTCATTTAGTCTTTTATTTCTTGATGTAAAAGAAATTGATAATGAAATGTTTTTCATTTTTTTAAGCAAAAGCTTACATAATGTTGTTTTTCCAGCACCAGATGGTGAAGAAATAATTATTAATTTATTTTTTATTTCTGTATTCATTTAATTTTTGTTTGTGTTCTTTATAATTTTTAGAAAATACATGTTTTTTTAATAATCTATTATAAAAATAAAATAAATATTCACTATTATAATTTTCCATAATAATATCAATTGTTTTGCTACCTACATATGAAATTGGCTTTGGTGGCAATCCATTATATTTGTAGGTATTAAAAATATTATCAATTTTTAAGTCATTGTATGATAAATTTCTATTTAAATTATAATTACCTTGAGTAATTGCAAATAATACAGTGGCATCAATTTGAAGTTTCATATTATTTTTTAATCTATTTTTAATTACTGAAGAAATTAATTTTTTATCGTTATAATCTAGCCCCTCTTTTTCAATTAAAGAACCAATTATTATAATATCATCATTATCATATTTTTTATAAAAATCACTTTTATATAATTTATCAAAGTAGTCTTTTTTGTATTTTTTTATTTTTTCATAAAAATGATTAAAATCTTTATTCTTCTCAAAATAGTATGTGTTTGCTAAAATATCTTCATATTCAATAGTTTTATAATTTAAAAAATATTTTGATAATTCATTATTCAATTGTTTTTTTGACCATCCCTCAATGATTGTTATTTTATTTAGCACATTACTAGGCTTGGAAATTATAATTAATAATTCATATATCGATACTTTATTACCTAAATAGAAATCTCCGTAATGAATATTATTTGATGTAAGAAATATGTTTAATCTATAATAAATTTTAAATGTAATATCTTCTATAAAATTAAAGTCGTTAATATTATTTATAATACTTGAAAAATTTTCTCCTTTTGTAATTGTTAAAATATTATTATTTAATGAGTGTTTTTTATTTACTTGATAAATTGCAAATACAAATATTGAGGTTAATAATAAAAATGCAATTATACTAAATACTTTTAAATAATAAAGCAGTATTTGTTCCTCCAAAACCGAATGAATTACTTAGTGTATAATTTATTTTTTTTTCAATTGGATTCTTTGGTATTAAATTTAAATTTTTTGATTCAATAGGATCATCTAAATTTAATGTTGCTGGTAAAACATTATGATTTAATGATAATATTGAAAATATTGCTTCAACACTTCCTGCAGCTCCTAATAGATGGCCAATTGAAGATTTAGTTGAGCTTACAAAAATATTATGATTAAATAATTTTGATATAGCATTTAACTCTATCTCATCTCCTTTAATTGTTGATGTTCCATGTGCATTTATATAATCTACTTTATCAGAAGAGATTTTTGCCATATTTAATGCTTCCTTCATAGCTCTATAGCCGCCATCACCATCTTCAGATGGAGCAGTGATATGATATGCATCTCCTGACATGCCGTACCCAATAATTTCTCCATAGATTTTAGCACCTCTTTTCTTAGCAAATTCAAATTCCTCTAAAACTAAAATTCCTGAACCCTCTCCCATTACAAAGCCATCTCTATTTTTATCCCAAGGTCTTGAAGCAGAACGCGGTTCGTCATTGTAGGAAGTACTTAAGCTTCTAGCTGCACAAAAACCTGCTATACCCAATTTACAAACAGCTGCTTCAGAGCCTCCGGCTATCATTACATCTGAAGCACCTCTCTTTATTATTTCACTTGCATCGCCTATCGAATGGGCTCCTGTTGCACAAGCTGTTACTACAGAATGATTTGGTCCTTTAAATCCGTATTTTATTGATATTTGCCCAGAGAGAAGATTGACAAGTGAGGAAGGAATAAAAAAAGGAGATAATTTTTTAACACCTTTTTCTTTTATTGTAATTGAGCCATTATAGATGGTTTCTAAACCTCCTATACCCGAGCCAACTGAAATGCCTACTCTAAGTTTTTCTAAATCACTAAGATTGTTTATACCAGCGTCTTCTACTGCCATTTTTGCAGCTACTAAACCATATTGAATAAATCTATCATTTCTTTTGATATCTCTAGTATCTATATGGGATGATTTATTAAAATAAAAATCATCATCTGGATCGTTAGACAAATATCCAGCAATTTTACAGGGTAAATCTGACACATCAAACTGTGTTACTTTTTTAATACCCGACTTACAGTTAACTAGATTATTCCAAGATGATTCTTTGTCATTACCTAAAGTTGTTAGTAAACCTAATCCCGTAACAACTACCCTTCTCATTTATTGTTTGATTAAAATTATTTTTTACTTTCAATATAATCAATAGCATTTTGAACAGTTTGTATTGTTTCAGCAGCATCATCAGGAATTTCTATGCCAAATTTTTCCTCAAAAGCCATTACTAACTCAACTGTATCTAGACTGTCTGCACCCAAATCATCAATAAATTTGGCCTCAGGAACAACTTTGGACTCATCTATACCTAAATGATCGACTACAATTTTTTTAACTTGATCTTGGGTATCACTCATATTTTTCTCCTTATTTTCTTTTAAATTATTAATTAATAAACTGTCAACCAATTAAACCATCAACATACCACCATTTATGTTAAAATTTTGACCAGTAATATATGAAGAATGATCAGATGATAAAAAATATACTAAATTAGCTACATCTTTTGGATCACCAAATTTTTCCATAGGTATTTTAGATAATATATTATTCTTTTGAATTTCATTTAATTTATTTGTCATTGAAGTTGTTATAAAACCAGGAGAAACAACATTTACATTAATATTTCTTTTTGCTACTTCTAAAGCAATTGATTTATATAATCCTATCATGCCAGATTTTGATGCAACATAATTTGTTTGACCTGGATTGCCTGTAGTCGCAACAACTGAAGAGATGCCAACTATTTTTCCTGATCGCCTTGATAACATATTTGGTAATAGTGATTTTATAACAATATAATTTGAGTTTAAGTTTGTTTCAATAACATTAGACCATTGACTTTCTTTCATTCTAAAAATTAAGTTATCTTCTGTTATACCGGCGTTATTTATTATAACAGAAATGTCTTTATGCTGATTAGAAATATCATTCATGGTTTTTTGTAAATTTTCCTTATCTGATAAGTTAGTTTTAAAATAGTAATGATCACTCCCATATTTATTTTTAAGAATTTTTATTTTCTCGTCTGATGAAGAAGTCATTAACAATATAGATTTTTTATCAATAAATTTTTCACAAATTGCTGTTCCAATACCGCCTGAGGCGCCTGTAATAAATACTTTATTAATTTGATCATTCATAATTAACTTATATCTGAAATAGTATTAATTGATTTTATATCAAAATTATCTGAGATTCTCTTAATTAAACCTGATAAAACTTTACCAGGACCTATTTCAATAATTGACTGTATACCTGTTTCCTCAAGTTTTTTTACACTCTTTGTCCATTCAACTTTATTTGCCATTTGACTTTTAAGTGAAGACTTAATAATTTCACCATCATTTGAAATATCAGCAGAATAGTTTGAAATTATATTTATACTATTATTATTAAAATTTAATTTGTTTATTTCTTCACTTAAAATATCTTGGGCATTCTTCATATGATTACTATGAAAAGCTGCTGAGACATTAAGTATTATATATTTTTTAATTCCATTACTAATAAATAAATCTTTATTTTTCTTTATTTCATCAATTTCACCTGATAATACAACTTGAATTGGCGAATTATCATTTGCAATCTCTAAGTTAATTTTGTTAATCTTTATTATTTCTTCAACTTCTTCAGAGCTTTTACCAATTAAAGCTACCATTCCAGACTTATTAGGTGGAACGGCATCATTCATAAGCTCACCTCTCTTTTTTAAAATTAAGCTACATTCCTTTAAATTTAATTTATTGCTACATGCAAGTGCAGTATATTCTCCTAAAGAATGCCCTAACATTACATTAATAGATGATGGATCCAATTGCATTTCATTTTGATATGTTTTAAAAATAGAAACTGAAGCAGTAAATATTGAAATTTGAGTGTATTTTGTTGTATTAATTAAGTCATTTTCATCACTAAATATGATTTTTTTTAAGTCTAAGTTAACATATTCTTCAATTTCCTGAAATGTTCTTCTAGCAATATCAAAATTTTCATAGAAATCTTTTGACATTCCCACATATTGACTACCTTGTCCTGGAAATATTATTGAGGTCATTTATGCTTGATTTATTTTAAAAAATTAATATATGCAAGCTCAACTTCTCTTATATTTGAATAATATAAGATAAACCACGAGGTTATATGAATAAATTTGAAGCTGTAATATTACTAAGTCCAGAGCTAGGAAGTCAAAATTTCGATAAAGAAATTTCTAACTTTAAAAATCTCATAGACAATAAATCAGGTAAAATAATAAATGAAGAAAATTGGGGATTAAGAGACCTAACCTATCAAATAAATAAATTCAAAAAAGCTTTTTATAATTATTTTCAGATCGAAATTAATGGAGAAGAAATTAATTCTATTAAAAGGGAATTAAATCAATCTGAAAACTTATTAAGACATTTATTCATAAAAGTAAAAAATCACCAAGAACTTCCTACAAAATTAAATAATGAAAAGAAATAAAAATAGAACCACAAAAAGAGAGGAGAATTCAAATTCTCCATTTGAAAATAGAAAAAGGTATTGTCCTTTCAGTCTGCCCAATTCCCCTCAAATTGACTATAAAGATACAAGAATGTTATCAAGATATATCACTGAAAAAGGCAAAATAATACCAAGTAGAATTACTGGTGTTTCAAGAAAAAAACAGAAAGAACTCGCGAGAGCAATTAAAAGAGCAAGATTTTTATCACTATTATCTTATACAAATAAGTTTACACAACAATGAAAGTAATTTTAACTACAAACATTAAGAAACTTGGTAAGGTTGGAGATCTCGTAACTGTAAAAGATGGTTTTGCAAGAAATTACTTACTTCCGAATAATATGGCACTTAGAAATAGTAAAAAAAATGTGTCTTACTATGAGAATATCAAGGATAAAGTTTTAGAAAAAGAAACAGAAAAATTAAAAGATGCTAAAAATGTAATTAAAGAGATTTCAAATTTAAAAATTACGTTTAAAAAAGAAGCAGACGATAAAGATCAACTTTATGGTTCAATTTCAAAAAAAGAAATAATAGAGTTTCTTAATTTAAATAATATACGAATTAAATCTGATGATTTATTGATAAAACAACCCATAAAATCTCTTGGAGAGCACGAGGTTGAGATTAATCCTTACATAGATGTTTCAGAAATATTTAAAGTATACGTTACCAAAAACTAATTTATTCACATAATTAATAAATTATTAACCATTATATTTTCAAAAATATTGTTTCATTTGCAAATTGCTTTAATGATTTTTTATGGCCTTTGAATTATTAAGTTCAAAAGAAGAAACAGATAAACATTATAATTTTTCAAATTTTGAAGCAGAAATTGCTGTTATTGGCTGTATTTTGTATGACAATAGAAATTATGAAAAAATATCTGATTTTTTAAGTGATGATCATTTTGTTGACGAAAATAATAAAATAATTTTCAAAACTATTAAATCATTATTAGAAAAGAATGTTTTGGTATCTCCAATAACACTAAAAAACTACCTGCCTGAGGATGATACCAAAGTTGATAACATTAAATATTTAAACCAAATTAAAGACAGTACCCCTTCCACCCACAACACTTATAATTATGCTAAATTAATTTATGACTTACATCTAAAGAGAAACTTAGTCGGAATAGCACACAATATAATTCAAGAAACAAATGACAAATCAGAAACCATTGATGGTCAAGACTTAATAGAAAATGCCGAAAATGAATTGTATGTTTTATCACAAACTGGAAATGCAGACAGAAAATATGTAGATTTTAATACTGCTCTAAAAAATGCAGTGGATATAATAAGTGAAGCCTATAAAAGAGATGGTAAAATAGCTGGTGTTCCTACAGGTTTTAGAGATCTAGATAAAAAATTAGGTGGATTACACAAATCTGATTTAATTATTGTTGCTGGAAGACCTTCAATGGGAAAAACAGCTTTAGGTACTAATATTGCTTTCAATTGTGCAATTAAATACAAAGAGGAAAAAGATGAATTCAATAATGTTAAAGTTATAGATGGTGGTAAGGTAGCTTTTTTTTCTTTAGAAATGTCATCGGAACAATTAGCAACAAGAATACTTGCTGAAAGATCAAAAATTTCAGGAGATAAAATGAGAAAAGCAGAATTTAGTAAAGATGATTTTAATAAAATTGCTAAAACTTCATCAGAGTTAGAAAAATTGAATTTAGTAATAGATGATAATCCCATATTAACAATTCCTGGATTGAGGGCAAGGGCAAGAAGATTAAAAAGATTGCACAATATAAGCCTGATAATAATTGATTATTTACAATTAATGTCTTCTGCTACAAATAGTAGAAATGATGGAAGAGTTCAGGAAATTTCAGAAATAACAAGAGGTCTTAAATCAATTGCAAAAGAATTAAACATTCCAATAATTGCCCTGTCACAGTTATCAAGACAGGTAGAGCAAAGAGAAGATAAACGACCCCAGCTATCTGATTTAAGAGAAAGTGGAACAATTGAGCAGGACTCTGATGTTGTTATGTTTATTTATAGAGAGAGTTATTACTTAGAAAGAATGATGCCCATAAGGAAGCCAGAAGAAGATGATTTAAAATATAATGAAAGAATGAGTAGATGGCAGCAGCTTACTGATGATAGTTATAATAAAGCGGAAATAATTATAGCTAAACAAAGACATGGTCCTATAGGTTCAATTAAAATGCATTTTGATGCTAATTTTACAAAATTCAGTGATTTAAGTAATGAAGAATATGATAATATTATTGAGTGATTAAAAGTAGCTCAATATTAAAAATTAATTTAAAAAATTTAATTAAAAATTACAATTATTTTAAAAAAATAAATCATAATACTATTGTAGCACCTACAATTAAAGCAAATGCATATGGACTCGGTGATATTAAAATATATAAACATTTAGTTCAAAACAAATGTAAGCACTTTTTTGTAGCAACTATTGAAGAAGGTATAAAACTTAATAATAAAAATAATAAAATATCTATATTCGTACTAAACGGAATTCAAAACTATGATTTAAAACTGTTTACTAAATATAAATTAATACCCATAATAAATACCACTGCTGAATTACGAAAAATAATTAAAACCAATATTAGTTTTGGAATACATATTGATACTGGGATAAATAGACTTGGCATATGTTATAAAGAGTTTTCAACTTTTAATTTTAAATCAAATAATATTAAAATAGTAATTAGTCATTTAGCAAGTGCTGATGAAAGACAAAACAAATTTAATAAAGTTCAAAACAAAAGATATTTAAATATAATTAATAAATTCAATATTGAGAATGTTTTTTTTAGTTTAGCTAATACAAATGGGTCTGTATTATCTAAAAAATATTTATACAATATTATCAGACCAGGTATTGGATTATATGGTGGTAATAATAAAAATCAATTACTTAAAAAGAAACTTAAACCTGTTTTAAGATTTAGTGGAAAAATTATACAAATCAAAAATATATATAAAAATGAATTTATTGGATATAATCAAACTTATAAAACAAAAAAGAAAATAAAAGTTGCTATTATTGGAACTGGATATGCAGATGGTATTCCAAGAAATTTAAGCAACAAAGGTAGAGTTTATTATAAAAATGAAAAATATAAAATTATTGGCAGAGTATCAATGGATAGTATTACAATAAACATATCTAACTCTAGACATAATTTGAAGGTAGGGTTTTATATAGATTTTATAAATAATAAATATGACATTGAAAATTTTGCAGTACAATGCAATACAATAAGCAATGAAATAATAACTTCAATTGGAGCTAGAGTAAAAAGAATTTATGAATAAGTTTCATAAGATATTATATTTAACTTTTGCTTTTATAATAATTTTAATTTCCACATTTTATATTAAAGATTTTAGAATAGATGCATCATCTGATACTTTAGTTGCTCAGAATGATGAGGATTTTAAATATTTTAATCATTATCAAAAAATATTTCCAAACAAAAATAGCTTAATAATTGCAATCAAATCAAAGAAAGGGATCGATAAAAAATTACTAAATAATATAGAAATATTGACAAAAACATTAGAAGATATTCCGGAGGTAGATAGTGTTTTTAGTATAAATAAAGCACCTATACTATTCTTAAATAATACAAGTTTAATTAATTTATCTGATGAAAATTATGAAACAATAATGAATACTGAATATAATATTAAAGATGTATTGAATGAATTTTCAGAAAATCCAATATACAAAGATCAAATTATTAATAATACAAAAAATATAACTTCATTAGTTATATTTCTAAAGGAAAATATAGAACTAAAAGATTTAAGAGAAAACAAAAACCTGTATATTTTAAATAACACTTATTTTCAGAAAAAATCTGAAATTGATAATAATAGAAATAAATTAATTTTAAATATTAGAACTATAATTAATAATTCTAATAAAGACTATGAATATTATTTAGGTGGAATTGAAATGATTACTAGTGATGTAATTTCATTTGTAAAAAATGATATTGTTAAATTTAGCTCACTAGTATTACTTTTAGTAATTATTATTCTATTTATAATTTTTAGAAAAATTAAATGGGTAATTGTTATTCTTTTTTCATCAATTTTTGCAGTTTACACAATGGTTGGGCTAGCTGGATTTTTAAATATTGAGGTAACTGCTGTATCTGCCAATTTTCTATCATTAATGTTTATTTTATCTATCTCAATGAATATTCATATTCTTAATAATTACTTACAAACTGAAAATCATTTATTAGAAACATTAAAAGTAATGTTTTGGCCTTGTTTTTATACCTTTTTAACAACAGCGGTTGCCTTTTTTTCATTAATAATTTCCGATATCAAGCCAATTATAGATTTTGGTATAATTATGATAATTTCACTAATTGTTATTCTAATTACTGCTTTTACAATATTACCATTATTAATTTCATTTTTTATTAAAGAACAAGTTGGTATTAAATTTAAATTTACAATAATAGAATTTTTTAATGTTATTTCAAATAAGTTTAAAAAACAAATCATATTTGTAAATCTTTTATTATTTTTTATTGCTATTTATGGGCTAACAAATTTGAATGTAGAAAACTCTTTTATTAAATATTTTAAAAAAAATACTGAAATCTATCAAGGTATGAAATTAATAGATACTGAATTAGGTGGAACAACACCCTTAGATATTATTATAAAATTTAAAAATGAAGATTTTGAGGTAATTATTGATGATGAATTAGAAGAATACGATGATGATATTGAATTTGAAGATGATTTTTTTTCAGATGATATATTTAGTGATGATGAGGCAATATGGTTTACAGATGATAAAATTAAAGTAATAAAAAATATTCACCAGTTTTTAGAAAATCGTGATGAAATTGGTAAAGTAATTTCAATATATACATTGATTGATGTAGCAAATAGGATTAATCAGAATAAACTTTCAGCTTTTGAATTATCTGTACTATACAATAAAATTCCAGAAGAATACAAATCTGACTTAGTGGATCCTTATTTAAATATTAATGAAAATATGATTAGAATTTCTGCTAGGGTAAAAGATTCTAAAGAAATTAATAGATCGAAACTAATTAGAAAAATCAAAAATTATTCAAATAACGAATCTTATGATTTTGAGGAAATTAAAATCAATGGATTACTTGTTTTGTATAATAATATGCTTTCATCTTTATATAAATCTCAAATTAAATCATTAGGTTTTGTTCTTTTAGCAATTTTTTTAATGTTCATAATTTTATTCAAATCTTTTAAATTGAGTATTGTCGGAATTATACCAAATATATTTGCTTCAACATTTATTCTTGGATTAATTGGAATAATGAAAATTCCCTTAGATATCATGACTATAACTATTGCGGCAATATCGATTGGTATTGCTGTTGATAATACTATCCATTATTTGTATCGCTATAAATTAAATATCAGTCAGAATTTAAGCTATTTGAATTCTATTGAAAATGCACACCTAAGTGTTGGTAAAGCAGTTATAATAACTTCTATGGCAATATCCTTAGGATTTCTTGTTCTTTGTTTAAGTAATTTTGTACCTACTATTATTTTTGGTTTATTTACTAGTTTAGCAATGATTTTTGCTATGATAGGAGTATTAATTACATTACCGTCAATAATGCATTATTTAAGATGAATATTTCTTTTTTTGAGCTTCTAGTATTTGATTATATTTTATTATTTCTATCAATAATTGTTATATTTTATAGCTTCTGGAAGGGTTTCATAAAATCTATACTTGGGATACTAACATGGGTGGGATCAATTTTTATAACAATCTATACCTATGAGTACTTATCAGAATATTTAAATAATTTACTAATAAATATAAATTTTTTAACTGAATTTGATCAATTCAAATACATTTTAAGTATTGTGGTTTCAATACCATTAATTTTTTTAATTTCTTTATTTATATTAAAAAGAGTTAGAGGTTATCTGAGTAGCGATATTGATAAAAAAATATTAGGATTAGTATTTGATAAATTATTTGGAGCAATTTATGGTTTGTTGTTTGTATATGTTATTTACAGTACTTCATTATACTTTACGAAAACTAGCAATTTTAAATCATTAAATAATGTAAATCAATTTCTAATAGAAAATTCTAATATTTTAAATCGTATATCAATATATAATGATGAAATATTCAAGATTTACATGAATAGTGAAGAATAATTAATTATAAGGATTAATTGATTTAGAAAATATTATTTTAACATTTTTGCTTTTAATCTTAAAATATTGATAAAAATTATTAAGCAAAAAGCGTCTATAATTATTGCTAATTTCTTTAGAATAGTTTGAAAATATTTTTAAAGTTAGAGGATTTTTTGAAATTTGTGTAGCATATTTAAACTTAACTTCTTTACCTTTTATTCTAGAATGAGGTTTCTTGATAACAGTATTTTTTAACCATGAATTAATTTGAGAAGTTGAAATTTCTTTATTTATATTAGTGCTTATTTTATTAATTTTATCTTTTAATAACAATACATCATTTTTATTTTTAGATGAAAGAGAAATTATAAAAAAATTTTTAGATTGTGAAAATTCTTGTTCAATATTTTGCTTTAACTCTTGCAAAAAGGACTTTTTGTTTTTTTTAATTAAATCAGTTTTATTTATTAATAAAATTACGATATTTGATTTTTGATATACTAAATTAAAAATTTTCTTTGACTGATTGTCAAAACCTTGAACAACATCAATTAAAAAAAGATTAATATCTATATCTTTTATTATCGATAGGGTTTTTTTTGTTACATAGTAATCTAAACTATCTTTACTTATTTTATTTTTTTTAATTAGTCCTGCTGTATCTTTAATTGAGTAACTGTTTCCTTTATAATCGTATGATGAAATTACAATATCAGTTGTTGTTTTAGGTTTGTGACTTACTATTGATCTATCAAAACCGACAAATTTATTTAATAAAGTACTTTTACCAACATTTGTTTTGCCAAATAAACCAATTGAGTAATTTGTTTTTATTACATTATTTGTTGTGGGATTATATTTATTTAAAAAAAATAAAAAATCATCAATTCCAAGCATATGCGAACATGAGATATAAAAGCAATTCTGAATACCAAATAAACTTAAATTTTTATCTTTTTTAGAATTATCATCTTTGTTTATGACTAAAATAATTTCTTTATTATATTTTCTTATTAAATTTAATAATTCTTTATCGGGCAGGTAATTATCTACCTTGTAATTTATAACATATATAAATACATCAATTTTATTTATTATAGACTTAATATGTTTATCTATTGATTTATTATCTAATATTATTCCTGGTGTGTCATATAAATTAATATTTTGATTATTTTTTAAAGGAGATACGTGCCAATCTCTTGTTGTTCCAACAGTTTTATGGATTATATTTTTATCCTTATTATATGAAATTATATTGTATAAAGAAGTTTTCCCTGCATTTGGCATTCCTAAAATTAATAAATTCATTGTTTCAATAAATATAAGTTATTCCTTTTTCAGTTGAGATAAATATTTTGTCTTGATAATTATAAATTTTATTTATATTTTTTATTTTTAAATCAATTGTAGTTTCAATTTCATATTTTTTATTAATAATAATTAATTTTCCATAATTACTAAAAAGATGTAATTTATTATTAATTATTAGTGCTTTTAATATTTTAGAGTCTTTTTTTAGAATTTTCTCAATATTAACATTAAAAAATTTCTTTCCATTTTTAATATTATAAAATTCCAACTTATTGTGATTCTTAACTATTAAGGAATTGTTAAATAATATTGATGATTCAACATTATTGATAAAATAGTTTGAGACTAAATATTCATTTTTTATTAAATCATATGTGTTAATAGTATTATAATCATCTAAGTAGACAAATAAATTTTTATAAACGTGCAAATCATCGTGCAGATTATTTAACGATGTATTTATGTCAATATTACTTAGTTCAGTAAAATGCTCTTCAAATAAAAAGGAATCTAGAGCATGAAATTCACTATTTGGAAGTATAAAGAAGATTATATTAAAATAATTTACAATTTTACCACCAGTTGATTGAATTATATTACTGGCTTTGTAATCCTTTTTAAAGATCACTTCACCACTATTAAAAGACAAAATTAGAATTTCTTCGGGAAATAAGATAATAAGATTATTATCAAAGAATTTAATTGGTGTATTTAAAAGATTATTGTGCTTATGCACCCAAACAATTCTACCTTTACTATTTGTTCTAATGATTTCTCCAGATTTAAATGCAATTATAAAATCATTTTTTATCAAAGAAAAAGATATTGGGGTTTTATCTTCTATTGACAGATCAATTAAATATTTATTAATTAACTTCCCATTAATATCAAATTCTTGAATCTCACCTTTAGAATTTATTGAAAATATTGATGAATCTTTATAAACTATATTAATAGGAAGTTTATTTTCAATTTTACCTTCGTAATTTTTAATTCTTATTTTATTAATTTTATCTTGTAAAAAATCATAACTCACAATTTGATTTGAGTAAAAATCAAATACATAATTTTCTGATACTGATTTGAATGAAAAATCTAATTTATCTACATAATCAAAGTTTTTAATTTCATCTTTCTGTTCTAAATTATCATCTTTTTTTAGTAACTCTAAATTATTCTGGCAAGAAAGAACAATAATACAAAAAAAAATGGTACTAAGTTTATTTATAAAGTTGAAACTCATGAATTTTTTTCACTCTTTCTTTAATTGAAGATGAAATTAAATCTGAATTAGAAATTTCATTATACATATCGATAGCTTTTGAGTTATTTTTATAATCAGAATTATTTAAATCAATTTCTGTAATGATAATTAGATATTCTAATTCTTTTTTAATTCCATAAAAGCTCTCTATATTTTCATCAATATTATCCGTAAAAAATAAAAGATCATCAAAATAAACATTCGAATTTTGTAAATATGATGCATCTATAAAAGTATATGATGCATGAATAGCAATTGAGGATTTGTAAAGATTGCTTAAATCATTAGAAAGTAATAGCTCCCTATATAGTTCATTTGATATATCATAATTATTATCGTCATTATTTTTTTGAATCAATTTTAAATATGATAATGTTGAAAAAATATTTTTTTTATTTTTTATATCATTAAAATTATCATCAATTAAATTTACTTCATCAATTGAATTAAAAAAATCAGTACTTGTTTTTTTTAATTCCCGTACTTTAAAATAATTGTATACTTGAAATAAAATGAAGAGTATAAAAATAATAGTAATGGTAAGCGTCAATATTTTAAAATTTTTTATAAATACATCCCGAATTTTGGTTATTAAGTTGCTATTTTTGTTTTTTTCATTCATACTATTTCCATTTAATTGAACAACCAATACTATTTAATTGCTGAATAGGACCAATTCCTTCATTCTTAATTTTTATCATAGCATCAAATAAATCTCTTTTTATATTATTGTTATTACTTGAGTTCATAATTCCGGAGTCAATTCTACCTCTGTATTTCAATTTAAGATTTTTATCAAAACCAAAAAAATCTGGTGTGCATACAGCACCATAATTTTTAGCAACTTGTTGTGTTTCATCTAATAAATATGGAAAATTAAATTTGTATTTTGTTGAAAATAATTTCATATTCTCAAACGAATCTTCTGGATATTTTAAAAAATCATTAGACATTATAGCTATGGTATTAATTGAATTTTCATATAACTCATTTGCAACTTTCTGCAATCTGGAAGCAATTGCTTTTACGTAAGGACAATGATTACAAATAAATACAACGACTGTGCCATTTTTTCCTTTAGCTTTTTCTAAAGATATTAAATTATTATCAACATTTAATAAATTAAATGAAGGTGCAATCATATCTAAATTGTCATTTGGGGCGTTTACAGGCATATTTTTTTAATATATTCTAATATAATGAGCCTAGTATCATCTAGTTCAAATTCTAACAATCACAATTTGTATTTTTCTAAAGTCGAATTATCAAAAATCCTCAATCTGTACTCTAAGGGCGTAGCTCGAGGAGAATGGAAAGATTATGCTATTGATTTCAATAAAAACAATGCCTTCTTTTATATATTTAAACATACATTGGCTGCTCCTGAATGTATTCTAAACAAGTCACTTGAAAAAAGAAAAAGGAGGATTTTTTATAACCTCAAATCTAAAAACATTAATAGAAAATTTGAAAATTTAGACACACTTATTTCATCACTTAATAGAAAAATTTTTAAATTAATAAATTAAATTTATTCCCATTCAATTGTTCCAGGAGGTTTAGAGGTAAAGTCATATAAAACTCTATTTATACCTTTTACATTATTAATAATTCTTGATGAAATTTCTTTAAATTGATAATTAGTAAACATAAAAAAATCTGCAGTCATTCCATCAACAGAAGTTACGGCTCTAATTGACACTGCATAATTATAAGTTCTTTCATCGCCCATAACTCCTACTGATTTTACTGGAAGAAGAACCACAAATGCTTGCCAAATTTTATTATATAGATTTTTTTCTTTTAAATATTGAATAAAGATGTGGTCAGCATGTTGTAAAATTCTAATTTTTTCATAAGTTATAGCACCAGGTATTCTTATCGCTAATCCTGGACCTGGAAATGGATGTCGAAGCAAAAGATCTTTATTGATATTTAGCTTTTTTCCGACACTTCTTACTTCATCTTTAAATAATTCTCTTAATGGTTCAACTATTTTTAATTTCATTTTTTTTGGTAGACCTCCAACATTATGATGACTTTTAATTTTTGCTGTTGGACCTCCAAAAAAAGGAATACTTTCAATTATGTCTGGATAAAGAGTCCCCTGTCCTAAATAGTTTACATTTGATATTTTTTTTGCAGCTTTTTCAAAGATATTAATAAATGTATTGCCAATAATTTTTCTCTTTTTTTCTGGATCAGAAACATTTTTTAATTTTTTAAGAAAAATCTTAGAGGCATTGATTTTAATAAAATTATTACCAAATTTTTTTCCAAATATTTTCGTAACTTCTTCAGATTCGTTTTTTCGTAAAAAACCATGATCGACAAATATGCAAAATAGATTTTTGTTAACAGCTTTATTTAGCAAATATGCAGTTACCGTAGAATCAACTCCACCTGAAAGACCGCATATTATTCTTTTCTCATTAATTTCATTCTTTAATTCTAAAATCTTATTTTTGATAAAATTTTGTATCTTAAATTTATTTTTAACTTTAACAATTTTGTAAACAAAATTATAAATCATTTTTGAACCAAAATTAGTATGATAAACCTCGGGATGAAATTGAAGACAATAAATTTTACTTTTGGTATTTTCTATAGAAGATATAATTTTATTATCAGACAAAGATGTTACTGAAAACATATTTGGTGTTTTATAAATATTATCACCATGAGACATCCAAACTTTAAATTTTTTTTTATTTATACCGTTAAATATAACAGATTTTTTTTTAATATTTATTATCGTATGGCCATACTCTCTTTTAGTTGAACGTTTTACTTTACCGTTTAAATTTTTAGTTATTAATTGCATACCATAACAAATAGCAAGAATAGGTTTTTTCATTGTTAAAATTCTTTGATTTAAATTTGGTGAATTTTTATCAAGAACAGATTTAGGACCACCAGATATTATGAAGGCAGATGGTTTAGTTTCATTTAATAATTTATTTGTAATTTTATTAAATGGATAAACTAGGCAAAAAATTTCTAATTCCCTTATTCTTCTTGCAATTACTTGTGTATATTGGGATCCATAATCTATTATTAAAATTGTTTCTATTTCACTTTTCATTTAGCTTAAAACCTCTTGATATTATGAATATTTCACTCGATTCTTGTCTTGAAGATTTGGGCTTAAAATAACTTACATTATTAAATATCAATTTAAGTTTTTTAATGATTTCTTTTTCTTCCTCACCTTTCCAAATTTTAAAAACAAAAGAACCTTTATTTTTTAATATATTTTCTAATTTTTCTAAAATACTATAAATTAATTGACTAATTTTTAAATGATCTGTTGACTGATGGCCAGTAGTATTTGGCGCTATATCAGATAATACTAAATCAAATTTATTTTTGAAATTATTAAAATCATAATTTAAAAAATCTTCTTTAAAGAAAGTTATATTTCGATGTTTAAATTTCATTTCTGTTAAATCAAAACATTTTATATTTACTTTATGATTAGAATTTATAATAACCTGTGTCCAACCTCCTGGAGATGATCCTAACTCTAAAACTTCTTTTGAATTTTCTATAATCTTGTATTTTTCCTCAATCTCTTCTAATTTGAATGCAGCCCTATTTATATACCCTAATAGTTTAGCTTTTTTAACGAACTGATCACTTCTTTGTCTGTAAATCCAGGTTTTTGATTTCATAAACGTTGATAAAAACTAACAAAAAATTGTTTTTTGTTAACTTTAATATATATGACATGTACGATATTTAATGAAAAGATCAATACTAATAGCCTTTATCATACTAGCCGCAGTTGTTGGATGGATTGGTTCTGGTCAGTTTACTAACAATGTTGTTGCTCAAGACGATGATACAGAAACTGGCACTGAAACAGAAACTTCATATTCTCAAGATACAGAAAATAATGATAATGAAGAATTTGCATTTTCTGTTGAAACAAAGGTATTTACTTCCAGTTTAATTG
>MDTG01137979.1_pt1 | contig 29127 bp, 33 predicted proteins | sample 811421 | NCBI WGS metagenome assembly MDTG01 (sample SAMN05326645, study PRJNA326480) | marine metagenome | isolation source: seawater | place: Pacific Ocean: South East | collected 2011 | reverse complement strand
GCAGAGACAAAGAATACATCGAAGACAGATTTGGATTTGAATAGTATCTCTCCGATAACGGTTTATACCTCCGTTAGATGGGATTGCTACCTAGCGAGCGTAGTGTAGTGGTTATCACCGGGCGTTGCCAACGCCTGAACCCGGGTTCGAGTCCCGGCGCTCGCACCAAATCGTCATAATTAGCAAAAGTAACATTTAACCGTTGAACGCTAATAGCATGGTAGGGTTGAGCATGACAGACAGACGAACAATTTTCATCGGCAAGAAACCATTACACGCATATGTTAGAGCAGTAGTTATGGCAATGGAATCGGGTGACCGCAACCTGGAACTAGTTGCTCGCGGAGCCACAATCGGCAGAGCAGTTGACGTAGCAGAGGTATGCCGTAGAAGAAACGGCATCATTGCTCAAAGCCTTCCTGAAGAGGTAGTCATTGGTGAGATTACTTGTGAAAGTGAAGTAATCCCATCTGAGGATGGTAGAGACAGAACAGTGAGTGTCCTAAAAATAGAGTTAGATGGGCACGGCGATTTACCAGAAAGAGAAGAAGAGTAGTTACTTGAGTAGCATTATCCTTCGCTCAATTTCTTTTGCTGTTTGCTCAAACACTTCAAGTGATTGACCTACAGGATCCTCTAATTCCCAATCGTCATCTAGTTTTATCGCAGGGCATTGAACTCCGCAGCCCATAGAAATCACTTGGTCAAATTCTTTAGGATTGAATTGATCTAGATTCTTAGGACTCATAGTTGAAGTGTCATGGCCCATGTTTGTAAGAATTGTAAGCGCTTGCGATGATATTTTATCTGCGGGGTGAGTTCCAGCAGAATATGCATCATGACCGTGCAATCTAGCAATTCCTTCAGCCATTTGAGACCGACATGAATTACCGACACAGACGAACAAAATTCTCATGTTTTGTAACGATAATTCGGGTTATTTAGACTATTCCTATTTAGAAATAGGTAGCATTATGTCAGTGATTGCTTTCCGATAATTGATACACTAATGCTACTTCGTTATCGAAGCTTGACTCTGTACGCTTTGTTGTTCAGTGTTTTGTTCGTGTTACACATTTTTTTTGCTGCAAAAAATCTAGACTTTTTCTTTCAGTTAGTAGCCATAATAATCACGATTATTTCGCTGTTTTGTGGCGCAGTTTGCGTAATTTTGGAGCCAGCAAGAGAGAATTACAAATTTGTGTTTCATTTTGGGCTTGTCATATCGGTGCCAATATGCGTAGGTCTTGGATGGGCGTATAATGATATGTCAACTGGAATTGAACTAATCATTTTTCCAATGGTATCGTTACTAATTCATAATATGATAAGATTGAGTCCTATGGGAGATACCTATGGGTTGAAGTAGGATTGTTAATTGGAAAAATCATGTCCGATTCACCGGTATCAAGCCATGACCCAAGAGGGGGAGAATCAACAGATAGTCCAAGCGCTCTACAGCAGAAGCAAATGGAAAGCGCTTATGCTAACATGAAGCGTAAGATGGCTATGCAAGAAATTGGTAAAAAAATCAAACATAAAATCATGGTTCTTTCTGGAAAAGGAGGAGTTGGCAAGTCTACAGTTTCAACTGGCTTGGCATTGTCACTCGCTCAGCAAGGGCATACTGTGGGAATCCTCGACATCGATATAACCGGCCCGAACGTTCCAAAAATGATGGGTCTAGATGGCAAGCGTTTGCATGTTGAGCAAGGCAGGATTCATCCCGCACAAGGCCACCTTGGTGTCAAAGTAATTTCAATGGCATTTTTACTAGAGGATGAAGATACTCCGGTTGTGTGGCGCGGTCCAATCAAACTTGGTGCAATTCAACAATTCATCGGGGATGTAGAATGGGGAGAACTCGATTATCTAGTAATTGATTTCCCACCAGGAACCTCAGACGAACCGTTGACAGTTGCACAATCTTTACCAGATATTGACGGAATGGTCATTGTAACTACGCCACAAGATGTTGCGCTATTAGACAGTAGAAAATCGATAACTTTCTCAGAGTCTCTAAAGGTACCAGTTCTTGGAGTCGTTGAAAACATGAGTGGATATACAATTTCTGGAACAACTAGTCCTGAAGTTAGTCTCGAAATTGCTGGCCCAGGGGGCAAGAAGCACAAGATCACTTCTGACAAAGATGGCAAGTTCAATGTGACTTTGGACATATTCAAACAGGGCGGTGGCAAATCGACAGCAGATGAGTTTGGCGTTCCATTCCTGGGTGAATTACCGTTCGATCCCGGTTTTGTTCGAGGTGGAGATGATGGTGTACATCGCATTGTCAGTGAGCCAGAAGGGGCGTCTGCCATAGCTTTTGCCAAAGTGGTTGAAGCTATCAAATCTCAAATCGGGACGTCAGAAGGTCAAGGATTGGAAATTATCTGAGGCAATATCATGTCAGAAATGCCAGATTTAACTAGATTAGAACGCCATGACACAAACATGAGTTTGACATACTCAGACGGTGGTGAATTCACCGTTAGTTATGACGATTTGCGGCATGCTTGCCCGTGTGCTAAATGCGCACCTCTTAGGAATGAAGATGAAACTAGCAAATCTCTACGACGACAAGTCGAGGCAATGCCGGCTGAGAAACCAAAAGTGCGCACAGTTGGGAAGTATGCTCTTGCATTTGAATGGAATCAAGGGTGTTCAAGTGGTATCTACCGCTTCGAGAGGATTTGGGCGCTGGCCAATAATCAAGACCCAGATGACGGTCGCCCCTACGTCCATGGTGCATGGTAACGTTGTAATGGATATTTTTTGCCATCAGAAGGCGAGGGTTTGATGTATAATCGTCTTGACGCCTTTTTGGAGTGACTGTATTATGCAAGGTGTGTATCTCACTTGGATGATTAGCGCACTTGCTCTTGGTGTCATTCTTTTGCCCGTCTTCAAGCCAAAATGGATGGAGTTGAGACTTACCACGTTTGTTGATTTTTTCCGAAGATACTGGATACACGTACTAATCCTGTTCATGATTTACAATGCCAAGGATGGTTTAGACGAAGTTGACAGAATATTGATGGCCAGTACTGGCCTTGATATGACTCCGTGGATTTATGCAATTGAAGGTAATTTAGTCCTACATGTGCAACAATATTTCGAGGCGGAGTGGCTTACTGTCGTGCTAACTCATTTTTATGTTGCAGGTTTTATGTTCATTTGTTATGTTTCCGTATTCTATTTTGCATATTTTGATGACCGCTGGATGGCTGATAGAGTCACACTGACAATTGCTTGGGTCTATATCATGGCCGTGCCGTTTTACCTATTCTTCAATGTTAGAGTTACAGGTGCTTACATTCCGGAGATGGAAACTTTAGCCTATTCTTTGAATCCAGAGATATCAGATTGGTTCCGAAGAATAGACCCATTCACAAATTGTATGCCATCTTTACATATTGGTATTCCTTATGCTGTGTGGCTTTGTATCAAGCGTTTTGATCACGATGAAAGGTGGGCTTTGTACCGCAAAATCGTTTTTGCCTATGTCATACTTACAACTTTCACAATTATCTATCTTGGAATACATTGGATTCTTGATATCGCAGGTGGTATGATTGTTGCATCGATTGCGGTAAATTTGGCAGATAAAACATCAAAACCAGTCTGGAATATTTTAGATGAGAGAACAATAAATGCGAGATTAGTCACCGTTTTGACAAATCCAAGAAAAGCATACAATTTTGTTGCCAGTAAAGTGGTGAAAACCGGTAAAAAATTTGCTAAACCAACATCTCGTGAAACTGGTATTCTTTCGGTGATAGTTCTCTTAGTAGTTGCTTCAGTAATTACTTGGGACCTTACCCATCAGTCACTATCCGCCAAAGGTGTGGAAGCACCAGACGGTGCTGCTGGTGCGGATGGTTGGCTTGCGACTATTGATAACACCTCAGAGGACGGTAGATTACTGAAATTATATGATTTATCAGAATTAGGTGATGATGGCATTGAGGTAGCACAGCCAAACCTTAGCGTGGATTCGAAATATGAATTGACTGGTGATAAATTAGTCATGGCCAATGATACTGTTCTCTATGTGGTTGATACAGCACAACCGAATGTAATTTACTTCCAAAAATCAATGCAGAATATCGATCAAGTCGAGTTATGTAATGTCGGAGAAGATTATGTTCTAATGACTTTATCAGCGGGTGAATTATCTGCGGAGTACTTATCCGGCGAAATCATCGATTTAACTATTCAAAATAGTCAAATTTCCTTTGTTAAATGTCAAGGCAATGATTTCGCTTTCTTGGTAGATGATGAACCCTCGAAAGTATATGTTAGTAATATCGAGGTAGATGGCTCGTTGACATATACAATCAATGCATCTGCTAGTGAAGAGGATGAGCAAGTGCTTGCAGATTGGGGGACTCCAGTAGACATCGAAAACTCAACAATAATCGATTTTGTCTTCGACCGAACTCATCTCCTTGTCAATGTCAATGTATCAGCAGTAGATAGGTTAGTCCTCGTTGACCGAGTTAGTGGTGAGCAAAGATTACTTGGCGATAGCAAGTATTCATCGTACGACCCATCGATAAGAGATGGGGTGGTGGCGTGGGTGATGAAAGACCATCTCAATCCAACTAGTCCTATTGAGGAATATTATGATGGAGAAATTTTGTACATGTCATTATCAGATAACTTCACGCATGTTTTGACTGCAGATGAGGTTGATCAATGGGGCCCTATCGTTCTTGAGGACCATTTAATTTACTTGGAACAATCAGAGAATAGCATCCTAATTCAAGTACATTCTTGGGAGCCCGAGTTGAAATCCTACTCAAATACTGTTTTGCAAATAGCGTCAGTAATCGGTATAATATTGGTGTTTGTTTACATTAATCAAAAGCAAAATGAAGCAAAGTCATCATTGATTTATGATGAAGAAGAGTAGTCTATTGCTTGATACTCAACATTCTTTCAAGTGCAAGTAAGGATCCTTCTTGTACTTCTGTTGAGACTATGATTTGGTTGGGTATTTCTCCGTCAACCAATTTTTCTAAAACATCCATTAGGTATGCAGGATGAATCATATACATTGTTGAGCATGGACAGATTTTATCGTCGAGACATTCAATGTGCTTGTCGGGATGAGAGTCTGCTAATCTAGCAACCATATTTATTTCAGTACCAATAGCAACATTACTGCCACTCGGCAAATTCTCAACATAATTTTTGATAAATTGAGTAGAGCCGTTAGCGTCACTAACCTCAACGGTTTCTTTAGGGCATTCTGGATGCACAACAACTAGGCCATCGGGGTATTTTTCCCTAAAGAGCTTAACTTGCTCAACCGTGAATCTTTTGTGAACTGAACAGAAACCGTGCCATAGGATTATTTTTGCACCAGTCAAAGCCCTATCGGAACCTATCTTTGGCACCCATATTGGCATTTTATCCTCGGAAATACCCATTGAAAGTCCGGTATTTCGTCCAAGATGCTGATCGGGAAAGAACAGGACGGCGCCGTTCGCGCCGGCTCTATCAAAGGCCCAATTTAGGATTCCTGTGGCGTTGGATGAGGTACATACAATCCCTCCATGTCGGCCGACAAAATCCTTCAAATCTGCACTGCTATTCATGTATGTGACTGGAATTAAGTATGATTTTCCATCATTTGGAATATCCCCGGGAGATTGTCGGTTTATTGGATCATTTAGTCCAGTTTCAGCAAGAATTTCGCTCCAGGCACTTTCTACATCTAGAAGATTCGCCATATCTGCCATTGAACAACCTGCTCGGAGGTTCGGCAGGATTACTGATTGATCATCACCGGTCAATATGTCAGCCGATTCGGCCATGAAGTGGACACCACAGAATACGATAAACTCAGCATCGGAATCTGCTGCTTTTTGACTTAACATAAATGAGTCGCCAATGAAATCAGCGTGCATTACGATGCTATCTCTTTGATAGTGATGTCCCAAAATAATTAGCCTTGAGCCTAGTTCTTGTCGAAGTTCGGTAATCCTGTCAGCAATTGCCTTCTCTTCAGGAGACATGGATGTATCCATGAAATCAATAGAACACATTGGCAAGGTAATGGTCATGTGCCTCATGCAACCGAAAAGATGCTCCTTTTCAAGAATTGTGATTCCGAGATGTAAATAAATGAGGGCATGTAAGCCCTCATCATGGTCTTCTTACCCGACACTAGGCTTCATTTGGGCGCAGAGGCAGAAGTTTGGTCTGGCCATTGGATGGGTAAACCAGCGGTAAGAAAGCTACGACGTGATCGTGCATGGCGCCACCCCGATTTAGAGAAACGGCTTGGTTATCGTAGGATGCTCAGCGAGGCTAGAATTTTGATTCGCCTCAAGGGTTCTGGATTACCAGTTCCGGCTATTTGGGATGTCGATTTGGATAATGGACGCATAGTAATGGAAAAAATTGATGGAAAACCGTTAATCGAAGTATTACGAGATGATTCAATGACTACAGAGCAAATTCAAAAGGCACTTTTCAATACTGGGACTGTCGTAAGAATGTTACACAGATTGGCAGTTACGCATGGTGATTTGTCAACAAACAATATCTTGATTGATAATGCCTGCAATGCAGCGTTGATTGATTTTGGTTTGTCAGCTGTTGAATATGAGGTTGAGAGATTTGGTATAGACCTACACGTTATGGATGAAATATTAGGTGCATCTCATCCAAATGTTGACAATGGAATAGATGTGTTCTTGGAAGGATATCGTATGTGTGATGATAATCTTGGACCTACTGAAGAACTTTCTGGAGGCAGGCCGCCGGCAGCAAAAGAAGTGCTGAAGCGGCTTGATGACGTAAGGTCAAGAGTGAGATATCACGGTTAGTTTATCCAACTAACAGTCTCATTTCTTCCACGCTTTTGAGTTCAGAGAGATAGATTTGTTCAATAGAATCATACAAATCATCAGTTTGGTCAATCAGGGGAAGTAACTCAGCGTAGACTTCAGATGCTTTGATTTCTGTTTCGAGAGCGTAATTTAGCATTTCAACATAGTCGGTTGTGTGGGTGATTGGGTGTGTGCTTCTTTCAGTAACTGGAATGCCACCCAGCTGAACTATTCCTTTGCGAACAATATCCGCATGATCAATTGACTCAGTCATTTCAGTATTGAACATTGGTGAAAGTTGTAAGCGATGAATTCCTTTTACATTCGCAGAATAGTGAGCGTACATGTTTATTGCTCTTAATTCCCAGCCTAATGCAGCATTCATTTTATTGATTAGTTCACTCATATTCTCAACTCTTAGGGCACACTAAATTTTTTTCATAGTTCCTGCCTTGTGAATTTCCAACATACTTGGTGTTAATAAAGTAATGCAATGGTCACCCCATTTCTAACCTATCGCCCAATTCATAACCAAATAAGGCAAACAATATGCATGTGAAAAATGATATTGTAGCATATCCTAATGCTAGCATTAGATTATCATCCTTTAACAACGAAATCGTCTCGACAGAAAAAGTTGACATTGTGGTAAATGAACCAAGTATGCCGACGCCAAAGAATAGTAACAAATCATCTGAATGCCCTTGTTTTATTGCTAGTATTGTCAACAAACCTAAGGTAAATGAACCTACAATATTAACCAAAAAAGTGGATGTGGGGAAATCTCCAGACTCTATGATGTTTCCAGCGCCGTAACGCAGAACTGCACCTATAGCGCCACCAAACGCAACCAAGGCTACTTGCTGAAGCATATTCTTTCGTGATGGTTATCTGTGTTAAATAATGTCATAGAAAATCCTCACAACCGCATTTTATCGATAGACATGATAAATCGAACCTTATCCCACCATCATGAGTCCGACGATTTGGTTCCTAACTGGTAACGCCGGGAAACTTGCCGAAGCAGATAATCACTTGACTAAACTAGGATACAGTGTTAGGCAATTAATTGTCGATGAAGATCAATTGTTTGAGCCTCAAGCAACTTCATTAGAAGTTGTTGCGGAATCTAAAATAAATCAAGCATTGAGTCACCTTCCTGATGAATTCAAAGAAGGCGATATGATATTAGTCGAGGATGCTGGACTATTTGTGTCCGCATTAGATGGATTTCCAGGCGTTTATTCGTCTTATGTTCATTCGACCATTGGAAATTTAGGAATCATCAGGTTGCTTAATCATTTGGAGACTGAAGATCCTGTTTCCAGTGCTAACCTAAGGTCAGCTCAGTTTAGAGCAGTAGCGGTATTGTGGCGTAATGATCAAATCATAATTGGCGAAGGGATATGCCCCGGACACATAGCAACTGAGACAATGGACGGGAATGGTTTTGGTTTTGATCCTATATTCATCCCATATGATCTAGATGCGAATTTACAACCTTTGACTGCTGGAAATTATGGTGAATATAGCACGCACGGCAAAACATTTGGTGCTGTAGACCTGGAGGTCAAAAACAAGTTTAGTCACCGAAGCAGAGCATTACAAAATTTGTTCAGCCAATTGCCATCAGCATGATAAATTAGAACCAATTGGATGTGAGTGAGGGACATGGGATTCTTGAGGACGCTATGTGGTCTTGTTGCAGCAAGCGCTGGCATATTCTATCTCACTTCAGCCTCAAGTCTTTCGGATAGTGGTTCTTGGACACTGATTGGAATTACTTTTGGTGCCACATTTGCTTGGGTATTATTGGGCGGCAGGGGTGTCAAAACAAGTGGGAAAGTTACTTCTGCACAACCAGCGATAGTAACTGAATCAATCAGTGCAGAATCTGAAAGTGAAGATCCCTCTGGTGCAGATATTCCCCCTCCTGTTACCGCTGAAGATAATTTAGATGGTGTATCTCTTCGAGAAAGGAAATTAGCAAAAATCAAGGCAACTAATCAGCAAAATGTCGATTCTGAAGAAGAAGGTGAAGAAATTGCCACGGTAGAGGTAACTCTTGAAAATGTCCATACTGCTGATGAGTATGTAGTCGAGGTAAGTCCGGAATCAGTAGAGGATGCAGATATCGAGATGACGGTCTCTAATCGTCGGGTCAAACATCAAGAAATTAGGGAACGAATCGAAAAGCGACGACGTAATCAACTTGCAGATATTAGAGCCTCCACAGTTAGAATGTGGGAGCAACACAGTGAAGGCGAGGATATTGTTGCAGTTCTACAAAATCCAGAGCACGGAATGAACATACTAGATGAGCCACTAAAACCAGAGGCAGGTCACGTATACGGTGCAACATTTATTCGCATCGATGAAGGTACAATTCTTAAATTAAGAACGCCGTTAGACTCAGGATTCGAAGAAGTAGAAAAGAAATTGAAATTACCTGGATTGCCCGGTCTTGATGGTATGCCACTGCCTCCATTACCAGACGGTAACTTGCCGTTACCTCCTCTGCCTAACGCAAGCGATGCTCTAGCAGCAATGAAGGCACAGATGGACGAAGATTGAGTCAGCCTCAATCACATATCTTGCCACTTTGGCTTGCTTCTCTCCATGAAGGCTTTTACCCCTTCTTCCTTGTCTTTACTATCAAACAAATTGGCAAACTCTTGTGCTTCAATTGCTACTCCCTGATCTAGAGTATTGTTCAGCGAGGCCTTGATTGTACGCTTTGCTGCAGCGAGGGTAAACACTGACTTACTGGCAATTTTGTTTGCCATGTCTAAGGTCACTGCATCTAATTCTTCTGGTGCACAAACATGGTTCACCAAACCAATCGATTTAGCCTCTTGGGCATCAACCATTTCACCTGTCATCACCATCTCCAGAGTTTTGCCGTAACCAATCAATTTGGCTAGCCGTTGAGTTGCACCATAACCTGGAATTAAACCAAGATTAATTTCAGGAGTGCCAAATTTAGATCGGTCAGATGCTATTCTTATGTCACAAGAACACGCGACCTCACACCCTCCTCCTAGAGCAAATCCATCCACCATCGCTATTGTTGGTTTGGTCAGCCCCCACAGCGCTTCTACCGCATTGTCAGTGAACTTGATTCTGGTCGCAGCACTATCCATGCCAACAAATTCTGAAATATCTGCTCCGGCCACAAAGGCATTAGGTTTTACTCGCTTTCCTTCTTCCGCTGGTAGGGGTTTGGCACCAGCGATGATAACACATCTTACCGATTTGTTGCTCTCCGCCCAAGCACAGAAATTCTTCAATGAGTCCATAACTTCTGCATTCAAAGCGTTCAATTTGTTTGGTCGATTTATTGTCGCTTTTGCAATATATCCATCCATTGAGTCATCATTTAACGGAATTTTCTCTACCGTCAAAACAGATGTGCTTACCTCGTCCATGAGCATGCTATTACAATCAACTTCATGATTTATCCGATTGTGGTTGAATCCAATATTACATAGATTAGAACAGTATGGTAGATTCATGGGTAACGATGCGCCGCTAGTAAAAGCAGTAGACATGGCAAAGAAGTATGGCGATTTTATCGCACTTCACCCACTCAATGTCGAGGTGCATTCTGGAGAATTTTTCGGAGTTTTTGGTCCTAACGGGGCGGGAAAATCTACTTTCATCAAACTGCTAACCGGCCAACTTAAACCGAGTAAAGGACAAATAGAGGTACTGGGAATAAATGCTACTAAGTCGCCGCAGAAGGTTAAAGCCAACATCGGTATAGTTCCCGAATCTGAATCTCCGCCATCCTATTTGACACCGGTTGAATTTCTCCAATTTGTCGCTAAGTTACGAGACTTGACTGACAGTGACAACGAAGTTGAATATTGGTTAGATTGGTTCGGACTTGAAGAAAAAAGGAATACGATGTGCAAGGATTTGTCAAAAGGACAACGTCAAAAAGTAATGCTTGCCTCGGCATTCATCCATAAACCCAAATTATTATTTTTAGATGAACCATTTGCCAATTTGGATCCAATATATCAAAGAAAATGTCGCGAATGGTTACTCGAACATGTAAGAAATGGTGGAACAATTTTCCTCTGCTCTCACGTACTTGAAATGGCTGAGAGGATGTGTAACAGAATGGCAATTATCAATGACGGCAAGGTGCTTGCTGCCGGTACAGTTAGGGGTTTGAAACAAAACTCTGAAGAAACTCTCGAAGATGTGTTTATCCGCCTTGTGGGTAAATCGATTGAAGATGTCGAGAAATTATTTGAACAAGAGGCAAATGAGGAGGAATAAATTTGTCTGGTGCCCAGATAACCTCTAGAGAATGGGACGAGATAGATCGTTCCACCTCATTAAATGGATTAGGTACTCACTCGGGAGGACAACTTCTCCTGACGCCACTACGAGGGTTGTCATCATTTAGGGCGACATTCACTGTAATGTTCAAGGAAGAATTCCGCAAGAATGTTGAATTTGCTAAAGCAAGGCAAATGGTACTTTTTCCAATGTTACTTGCGCTTGTTACTATGGTGTCTACAGTTGGTTTACAATTTCTAGTCGGCGACTCTGCAGCCCAAACAACCGATACAGATGCCAATAGTTTCACTTGGCAGGAATTACGTTTTGCACTACACCTTCCGCTATTGATGTTCAGCTTAGGAATGGGTACATTCGCTTTTATGGGCAGGGATGCTTTAGTTAGAAGAACAGCAACAAAAAATCACCTTTTGGCATCACCAGCATTACAACCTCTACCAAATTCGATGGCTCATTTTGCCTACTTTGTCAAGGATTTAGTGTTCTATGTACTATTGATCTTGTCACCAATTATTGTTGGCATGGGATTTGGTAAAGGTCTCGATACATTTTTTGGCATAACAACTCCGTTGGAATATTCCAGTTTACCTTGGACATGGTTTGCCATGGTTGTGACTCTTGCTCAAGGTTTAGCCATCTCATTTCTCGCATCAGCGCTATGGATGAGAGGAAGGCCATTCACTATCTTTGGCCCGATGGTTGTTGTTCTTCTTGGCATTATAATAGGAGTCGGAGTTTTTGACATTGATATGATATTGATTGGATTGAGTATTCAAACCACCAAAAACCTGCTAATTGGAGTGATTGGATTTGGATTATGGCTTCTGTTGGGATATCTCTCATCATTACTAATCATCGACGATTTTGATGTAGGTGTCGTAGAAAAAGGCGACTTGTTCAAACCAATATATGACAAGTTGTCTTTCCTAGGACGAGGTAAAATTAGGCTTATAGTTGCTAAGGAATTTGTCGATTTGTTTAGGTCAGGTTCGATTAAGAAAATGGTTGTATCATATACAATTCCTTTAGCAGTACTGCTAGGGATGGCTTGGCTAATCGATTTTGCTGAAGCACCAATACCGATTAATTTACTATCCTATGCGCCATTTTTGGGATTTTTTGGGTTCAATTTTTACTCATGGCTGACCATCCTGGATTCTCCTGAATTCATGAATGGTTTGCCGGTTAGGGTGCCACAATTGATTAGAGCAAAAGTGCTAGTTTACTTTTTGATAACGTCTTGGATATCATTAATTTTTATTATTTTGATGGCCTGGAGGCTAGATGAATGGGCCTCGCTTCCAACCAGCATAGTTGTAATGTTTGCTAATTCAATCTACATTGTTGCATTGACTGCATTTCTGATGGGTTTAAGACCGAATAAAGCAATTTTTGATGCGTCGATTATGATTTGGTTCTGGGTTGGTACAGTGCTACCTTTACTCGGATTATTCCTACTTTCCTTTACTCAAGGCGATGTATCGCTCTATGGCAATTGGTGGGAACGTGCTTCAGAGGATGGTTTGGCCGCAACAGCTGGTATGTATGATGAGACCATGGTAAGGCAGGGCTATGTTGGAATGTTGACAATTTCCGCCTTCTTATTATTCGCTTCTGCGGTTCTCTGGAAATTGATGGATCGGCGCTGGGGCAGCGCAGAATTCAACAATTGATTCATAATGAATAGAAAAGCATTCATCTTGAATAATAGGTACTTTGATGTGTTACCCTCCGCAGGATGCTGCATGGGTCATGCGGTGGCAATATGCGGAATGCCCGGCTCCGGGAAAGGTGAATTCGCCAATATCATTGCCGCCAATGGCGTCCCCGTTAGATCTATGGGCGACATGATTCGAGCCGAAGTAAAATCTCGTGGCATAGAAGGGAGTCCGACTATCTATGGCGAAGTTGCCGCTGAGCTAAGAGCAGAATTCGGCGAAGATATTCTTGCAGTCAGGCTAGCAGATGAAGTCTCTGAGCTGATGAAAACGCATCCAATTGTATTGATTGAAGGAATGCGCGGTACGGCAGAATATGAAATTTTCATTTCGAGGTGGGAGCCGAATTTCAGCAGCATTGCAATAACGGCAAATCCAGAAGTTAGGTTTCAAAGAACCCAAAAAAGAGGTCGTTCTGAGGACGGGGATAGAAGCCAGTTTGAGATTCGAGAAGCTAGAGAAGCAGGATGGGGGTTGTACTCTCTTATCGATTCCGCCAATTTTACCATTGTGAATGAATCTACTTTGGAAGATTTGGTTGGAGCAGCAAATCAGTGGCTTCAAGAGTTTACGGAAAATAACAGTTGAGAGCCTCATAGGGTGGTTAGTGTAGCCATTTTTGCCCTTGGTTTCACCGAAGTGTTATAGTTATCCAATGCATGTCATCGAATGCATCGGCAGGGGGTAATGGTTTGGCGAGAAAACGTGGGAAGCGCGGAGATTCCAAAAAACGACAGCGTGCACAGCAGAGGGCACAGTATGACGAGCTTGACAAATATCCAGTCATGCCGCCACACGCATTCGCCAGAGTTGTCCGTGATAGAGCAACACTAAACATCATTTACCAAATCATTGAACCACCTATGACAAAGAAAGAAGAGCAGTATCGCGAGGAGATCATGGATATCTTCATTCGTTCCTTAACTGCCAACATCGATGAAATAGATGCAAATCCAGAAGCATATCTTAGAACTGCTATGGATAAGGTAATCAAGTCATATGGCATGAAGATCAACAAAAAGTCAAAATCCAAAATTTTCTATTACCTAAAAAGGGACCTAATCGGTTACGGAGAAATGGACGTTCTAATGAATGATGCTAACGTGGAAGATATCTCCTTAGACGGAACAAATGTGCCGATTTTTGCCTATCATCGAAAATTTGAGTCGGTAGAAACCACCTGTATTTGGGAAACCGATGACGAATTAGAATCATATGTTATCAAATTGGCACAACGGTGTGGTAAGCACATTTCAGTTGCCGACCCGCTCCTCGATGCAACACTGATGGATGGGTCAAGAATTGTCATGAAATTAGGACATGAAGTATCGACGAGAGGTTCTTCATTCTGTATTCGTAGATTCAAAGATGATCCTTTCTCTCCAGCGGACATTATTGCGTTTAGGACAATGTCTTCCTTGATGGTATCCTATCTTTGGATAGCCTTCCAGAATGAGGTTCCAATGCTATTCGTCGGCGGTACTGCTTCTGGAAAAACCACGACATTAAACGCTATGTGTATCTTTATTCCTTGGCAGATGAAAATTGTATCAATCGAATCTACCAGAGAAGTGAATATTCCTCAACCAAACTGGGTGCCAGGTCTAACAAGACAAGGTTTTGGTGGTGAATCAACAGAAGGTGTAATCGGTGAGTTCGAATTGCTTAAAGCTGCTTTAAGAGAACGGCCAGAATATATCATTGTGGGCGAGATTCGTGGTGCTGAAGCATATGTATTGTTCCAAGCGATGGCTACAGGTCACTGTGCATACTCCACAGTACACGCAGATTCTGTGCCATCACTAGTTCACAGGCTGGAGAATAAACCAATCGATATTCCTCGAGTTCTTCTACCGGCTCTGGAAGCGTGTTCTATTCAGATTCAAACGAGAATTAACGGCAAGCGTGTAAGAAGAACCAAGCAACTTGTCGAGATTGTTGGTATTGACCCTAATTCTCTCGAAGTGATTACCAATGAAGTATTCCGCTGGGATGTGACATCTGACGACTTTATCTTTAGCGGCAAGTCATATGTTCTAGAGAAGATTATGGTGAAACTAAACTATTCTCAAGACGATATGAGGAGAGAATTGAGAACCCGAAAGAGAATCCTTGAGTGGATGGTTTTGAATGATATTAGGAAAGCAGACCAAGTATCGCAAATTGTTACAGAATATTATGTACGTCCTAATGAAATTCTCGCCAGGGTTGACGGATTACGTTGAGAGGATGGAGCCAAATGGAACTGACTGCGTGGCAAAGATTCTGTAACAGGATTCTTGGTAGAATCTTGAAGAAAAGAGCCCGCAGAGATGTAGCACTATCAGAAAACTTAGTCAAAGGTTCGATGGGTATAATGCCAGAGGTTTACCTATCTACAGTTATTTTTACCTCAATTGCAATAGCTCTTGTGTGTTGGGGGATAATTGGTATTTTCTTCATGCCCGAGTTAGGAGTAATCGCCTTTTGGGAAAGCTTGCAAGACCCTGCAACGATCAACCCTTGTCTTGATTGGGAATATTGGGAGCCCGAGCTTGTTGATGAATCAAAACCAGGAAATGGTTGTCCAGAGTATGCTACTAGAGTATTTCCTGCTCCATTCAAGGTTCTGATTTTGGTACTTTTGGGAGCAATAGTGCCCTATTCAGGCTTCCTTTTAGTTCGTGGTGGAGCAAAGCGAGAAGCGAATAGAAGAGGCGCTCAAATCGAAAAGTATCTTCCTTATGCTGCATCTTACACCGCTGCAATGTCTGCCGCTAATGCAACTCCAGCCAAAATCTTCCGATCTTTAGCAATGAACAAAGATATTTACGGTGATGTAAGTGAGGATGCGGGTCTGATTTATCGAGATGTAACACTGCTTGGTTATGACTTGATTACTGCAATTAAACTCAGTGTAGATAGGGCCGCATCAGTTTGGCTAACTGAGTTCTTCCAGGGAATGGTAGGAACCTTGACATCTGGTGGTCATTTGAAATTGTATTTCTTGAATCGTGCTGAACACTACATGAGAGAAAATCGGACTAGACTGCAACAATTCTTGGAATCGATTGCCTTGCTTGCTGAATCTTACATTGTTGTTGCGGTAGCCATGCCGTTGTTTTTGATTGTAATGTTGGTAATTATGTTCTGGGTTTCCGGCTCAGGTGCTCAGATGTCTGAAGGGATGCTATATGGAATCGTACTTGGATTCATTCCAATGATTCACATTGCTTATGCCGTTCTGGTGTACACAAGCAGCAAGGAACAGGAAATGTGAGTTGTTATCATGGCTAGGAAGAATAACAAAAAGCTAGTAGTTGAACTAGACCTTCCTAAAGATGATAGAACGTTGAAGAACTTGTATATCATAATATTTTTCTCAGTGATACTTGGTTTGTCCTCTGGAATAATGTGGGTGACAAACTCAGGCTTTATACCAACGGCAAATGGTGAACCAATGTTCACGAATGTTTACTGTGGAGCCACTGCTAAGGACGATTTAGGTACAGATTATTCAGCGGAGTTTAGTGGCACTGTAAAACCATCTTATCAAGCAAATGAGTCTTGCGCAATTTTGCAAGACCGTCCAGATAAATTACAATGGTCAGAAAAACCATGGACTAAGTTTATTTCAAATGCTAAATCATTCGACGTACCTGGGATGCCGGACCAAATTAAAGGCGATGTTGTTGTTGAACAGCCCCTGTACTTGGATTGTGATGTGGATGCTGCCTTCCCCACAAGTTATACAGTTGTGGTTAGAGATTCAGAACTAAATGTATTGCCAGGTGGCTCATTTACTGGAACGACTAGTAAATCAAGCGAGGTTTGTGAAATTGAAATTGACAATATAGAACCGAATTCTGGTTATGAGATAGCTATATTCTCGAATGAAGAAGGCAAACCACTAACCTCAGCAGAGTTTGATTTGACGGTTGATTTTTACGATGGCATCCCAACAAATATGAACAATAAATCGTACTGGCTCGGGCCCAAAGTAGAGCTTGGTCCATTCGATATAAGACCGATGATATTCCTAAATTTCTTTGGCTTGACTTTCTTTTTCCTACTTTATCCTGCATCCTTCTACTGGGAGAAGGTGGAAAAGAGGAAGAATGAGATTGAGGAGAAGTTCCCTGACTTCTTAAGAGATATGGCAGAATACTGGAAAGGTGGTCTTTCCATGACAGTAGCGGTTCAAACGTTAGTTAAGTCAGAATATGGTGCCCTAAACGACGAAGTCAAAAAGATGTCAGACCAACTCAGTTGGGGTATCAAGTTTAGTGATGTTATCAAACAATTTTCTGAACGTGTTGGCACACCTCTAGTAAAGCGTGCTATCACTCTAATTGCCGAAGCAGATAGGGCGGGAGGAAAGATCTCTGATATTTTGGTAACCGCAGCGAACGACTCTCGAGAAATTAAGTTCCTTGAAGGTGAAAGAAATCGAGCGATTGGCTCATACATCGCAGTTATTTGGACTTCATATTTCGTTTTTCTAGGGGTTATTACTTTGCTTGGTAAGATCTTTATTCCTGCTATTGCGGAATCTAACTCTGGAGATGAAGGCGGTGGCGATTCGGGTGGAGCTAACATTGGAAACATGACAATTAGAACGATTGATCCACTGTTTTTCGTCACGGTGTTCTATTATGGAGTAACTATGCAAGCGATAGGCAACGGTTCGATGGCAGGACTGATGCAGAGCGGGCGTTTCTCTGCCGGATTCAAGCATTCTGGAATGATGATTATTGCTGCTCTTTTGGCGTTCAATTTCCTCGTGTTTAGCCCAGATTTAATCGGCGAGTCTAGCCATGCCATTTCTCAACTCATTGTTACTTCAGAATCGACATATTCCATTGGCTTGAATCCATCCGGTGGTGGTTACGCACCATCGCCAATTATCTGAGGGGTTGATTTCCTGCGCAGTGAAGAGGAAGCTCAAATTCACATCCTCGAGATGTTGACATTATTTTGGCTATTTTTTATGTCTGCAACATTTCTAATAAGGATAGATGTTCCAGATTCTAGGTCGATTGCACATGATGCCAGTTTAGAGGTCGCAGGTGAATCAGCACTTCAGTACGGACTTGGCTTGGATGCTGAAATTTCAGGTAAAAATAGGGTTACAGAATTACTGTCAGACTCAGATTATGATGGTGCATGCGCTCTACTACAAGATGCCTTGATGGCCGGTAAAGAGGCAAACTGTTGGTTGGCAAAAAATAGTGCTACCTCAAATCCCTATGGTTTAGTTGGCACTCCTTCTGGTGATACCGTCACGGTTCATCAATTGGTAACTGATGGAGATGATTTGTGGACCATCAGTTTGACGTTGTGGAATATCGGAGGCGGTGCCTGATGAAACCTAATGATTTGGTTGCCAATCAGCGAGCACAAATGCTTCTAGCAACTGGAGTCGTGTTACTACTTTCACTACTATCTATGGCAGTATTTAGCGTAAAGGTAGCAGGATTAACATCAGCCCACGAGCCGAATGCAGATTCGGTTATCGATACCACCAAAGAAGTAGTAGATATTCTCCCGTCCTTAGCTGAAAATCGCACGGAAATATGGGTTACAAACGGTATGGATAGAATGGATGCGGCTGAATTAGCCATGTCGAGTGTGCATGATGATCTTCTCCATCATGGCGAAATAAGAGGTGTTGAAGTTAAGATGCTGAATATTACAGTTGTTGAATTGGATACTTCATCGATTGAAATATCGCTCGAGTTAGGGGTTACCGATGATTCCTCAACATTACAGAGTGAGATTACCTTCGTCATAGCGGCTTAATTTTGCCGTTCATTCCAAGCAAGGTCTAGATAATGTTCGATTTTTTCTTGGTCACTCGCAACTCTAGAAATATCTACAACTGGCCAAGATGCTATTTTTGATCGCTCGACCAAGCCTTCTTGAATTCTGCGAATTCTATCGAAATTTGCGATATATCTGTCGTGTCTTCTGAATGAATGGGCATCACGAGATTTAATCATTGATTTGTGTTTTTCTTCATCACTCACCATCATAATTACGCCTAATGCGATACCTCCAGAATCAATCCAACTGCGGATTAATCGGTCGCTTGGAATAATATGAACTCCCTCCAGTAGTAAATCGATACCTTCTCTCATAGCACGATTAATTGTTGCTTCAACGCCTTTTTCTACGGCTTTACAAGTATCGACCCAGTCGATTATGGCATCGTTTGATTCACCGATAGAAAAGGACGACCGATGAAGGGCGTGATTCGCCTGAGTGTCATCCATTGACCTCATAATCTCCCTTATTGCATCGGTTGATATCAATCTGGCAAAGTTGCTCTTTGCTCCGATTTTCATAGCTACAGTAGATTTGCCGGTACCGGTTGCTCCGGCAATAATTAGCAACCGTGGAGGTCTATTTGCGATGGTCTTGGCAGTGGTTTCAGCAAGACCAACTGTTCGAGCCATGGCGTATGTATGATACTCTGTCAATTATAGTTATCATAGTTGAAACAGGAAATTTGAGGAATTGATTGTGAAAGATTGTGAGCGAACACCTTTCAAGAGAAACTTATTGGGGGTATTATGAGCGCAGAAAAAATGTATATTGCGGGTGAGTGGGCAGACTCTGAGAATGGAGATGTTAGTCAAGCGATTAATCCTGCAACTGGAGAATCTATTGCTACTGTTCCAAAGGCGACTCTAAACGATGTTAACCGAAGTGTTGAGGTCTCAAGAGCAGCCTTACAAAATTCTGAGTGGAAGAATATGGACCCTGCTCAGCGCGGACGAATATTGAATAAAATGGCTGCAGTTACCTACGGTGCGGCAAAAGAATTAGCAAAGATTGAATCCGAAAATAATGGAAAAACCTTCCGCGAAGCATTATCTGAAATTCGCTATGGAGCTTGGACCTTGGAGTATTTTGCAGGATTGACCGATAAAATAGAAGGAAGCACAATCCCAGTACCGGGTAATAGACTAAACTATACATTACGCCAGCCACTAGGGGTTACAGCTCATATTGTGCCGTGGAATTTTCCGCTCCAACTTGCACTTCGCTCAATTGCTCCTGCCCTTGCTGCAGGTTGTACAGTCATCGCTAAACCTGCATCGTGGACGCCATTGTCTCTGATCGCATGGATGAAGAAAATTGATGAGGCTGAAGTAGGCCTTCCTTCTGGAGTTTTACAGGTAATAACTGGGTCCGGTGGTTTGATTGGTGATGCACTTGCCGGACATAAAGGAGTGGACGGCATCGTACTTACCGGAGGAGTTCCAACAGGTAAGACAGTAATGGCAAAGGCTAGTGACAACCTTACACCGGTAACCTTGGAACTTGGCGGTAAAGGAGCCAATATCGTATTCCCAGATGCTAACCTAAAATATGCTGCGAAAGCAGTTTGCTTTGGAATTTTCATGAATGCAGGTCAAATGTGTTGGGCCGGTTCCAGACTGATTGTTCATGAGGATATTCACGATGAGTTGGTTGACGCAGTAGTTGCAGAAGTTGGCAAGTGGAAAGTGGGCCCCGGTATGTCTGAGGGTGTAAGGATAGGTAGTCTAGTACACGAAACACATCGAAGTGAAGTGATGGAAAAACTAGCTAATGGTCTTGAGCATGGAGGACAAATTGTCTGTGGCGGCAAAGCTGTATCAGGCGATGGAGCGTTCATGGAAGCAACCGTAGTAACTGATGTAGACCGAGATAATCCACTGTTTTTTGATGAGTTGTTTGGACCAGTATTGTCAGTCACGAAATTTTCTACCGATGAGGAAGCGCTTGCTTTGGCAAACCATTCCGATTTCGGATTACTCAACGGTATTTGGACCAATAATCTCAGTAGAGCTCACAATCTAGCCAGAGACATTGAGTCTGGTATGGTTTCTATCAATGAATATCCGATAACCTTCCCACAGACCGCATTCACCGGTTGGAAACAATCTGGAATCGGTATCGAGCAAAGCAAGGATGCATTGAATTTCTATACCAAAGTCAAGAATGTTAATGTCAAACTTTGAGGGCTATATATGGCAGTAACAATCAAAGATTTAGGAGAGGGAATAGCCTTGGTAACCATGGCTGGTAAGTCCGCCACCCAATCATTTTCAATGGAATTTTTGCCAAAGATCGCTGAAGGGATACAATCTATTCTCTCAAATCCATCTGTTAAGGCTGTGGTTATTACGGGGGAGGGAAAATTTTTCTCTGCAGGTGCGGATATCAATGCCTTTGCTGAATCTATCAAAAATGAGGAAGCTCCGAAATTAATCAGGGATTTGACTGGGATTTTGCATCCATTAATCGTCAAAATGCGTCAGTCTCCAACTATTTGTGTTGCAGCAATAAATGGTGCATGTGCCGGTGGGGGTTTGGGACTTGCACTTGCCTGTGATGTTAGGATTGGGTCATCTGGTGCGAAAGTAGCAGCATCATATTCTGGTATGGGATTGTCACCAGATGGAGGCACAACCTGGTTACTGCCTAGATTAGTAGGCAATCAGGTTAGCAGGAGATTCTTCTTCGAAAATAGTATTTGGAACGCTGAAGAATCTCTGAACTATGGCGTTATTGATGAGTTGGTTGAGGATTCAGAGTTAATAGACAGAGCAAAAGAAGTCGCCAAACTTTGGAGTTCTTGGGGTCCACATACTAAGGAAGCGACGAAACACCTGCTTGACGCGCAAACGAATCAAGACTTTGAAACACATTTGAAACATGAGAGGACATTGATTGAGGCAGCGGGAACTACTGATGCCTTCAAAGAGGGAGTTGCCGCTTTTTTGGAAAAGCGACAGCCCAATTTTGACTAAAAATCCGGCATTTCAGTTTCCTCTGCTTGGCCGCTTGACCAGTCATAGATTCCCATACCGGTCTTTTTTCCAAGCCGATTTTCTTCGACTAATTTTTCCAATAGCGGGTGTGGTGCATAAGCATCATCGTCAAAGGAGTCTTGTAAATTTCTCAAAATGTCTCTACGAACATCGAGACCAACTAAATCGGTTAGGGCCAATGGTCCCATTGGATGTTTGTAGCCAAGAACCATTGCAGTATCGATATCCTTCGCACTTGCAACACCATCAGCCAACATTCTAATCGCTTCATTACCGAGCACAACACCAAGTCTAGAGGTTGCAAAACCCGGGACATCATTGACTAAAATGGTGGTTTTTTGCATGAGTAAACCGGCTTGTTCAGCAATATTTACCGTTTCGTTACTAGTCTTGTCATGCCTTACTAATTCAAGCAATTTCATTATTGGTACAGGGTTAAAGAAATGCATTCCGATTAATCGTTCTGGTCGATTAATCGCTCCAGCAATTTTACCAATTGATAGGCTAGATGTATTGGTTGCAAAAACGGCATTTTGGTTTGCATATTGCTCAACTTCTTGGAATATTTGCTGCTTGAGCTCAAGGATTTCAGGAACAGCTTCGATTATCAGGTCACAATCTTTAACCGCTTTTTCTAGGCTTGATTCAGCATGAAGGTTCTTGGACCATTCTTGTTTTTGCTCTACAGTTGTTTTTCCTCTTGCAATACCCTTGTCCCAAAAAGCATCTACTCTTTGCATTCCTTTTTCTAGACCTTCAGGAAAGGCATCGTACAGAGTTGTATTCCAACCTGCTTGTGCACAAACTTGGGCGATTCCCGCCCCCATCGTGCCCGCTCCGATAACTACTACTTTGTCGATGCCCATATTACACGCGAGTAGATGATGCTTCATGATGGTTGCTTGTCAGCGAGTTCTTTCTTTGAGCGATGATTACTCCTCCAGTGATTAGTAAGAACGCAACAATCAATGAAACTCCGAGCTTTTCTTGCAGCAGTAGGTAGCCGCCCAATATACCAAATGGAGGTACTAAGTAGACATACAATGCACTCATTGAGGCACCAATCTTGATAATGCCGTCAGCAAACCAAACGTAGGCAATTACCGTAGAAAATAACGCTAGGAAGATAATTCCAATCCATCCATCTATAGTGGGCAATACAACACCCTGGGTAGCGGCTTCTAATGCGGTGATTGGAGTGAGAATGATTAGGCCAGCAGCAGAAGACCAAACCGTCAATTCAAGCGGATTGAGGGGTTTTGCAGAATCACTGGTTTTCGTTGTCATGGCTCGTTTCATAAAAATCGTATTACATGCCCAAGCTAGTGCTGCACCAGCAATCAAGATGTTACCAAGAATGCGATCGGCTATTGGTATGTCGACATTCGGTGAATAATAGAACAATATCCCAACTCCTGTCATGCCCATTAGTAAACCAATGATGAGGTTTATATGCATTTTTTCACTGAGAAAAATGACTGCTAAAATAGCGGTGAATAATGGGTTGAAGGTTATCATCAACGAAGCATCTCCTGCGGCAGTATATTGCATCCCAAACATAAAAAAAGCCTGATATACGCAGGTTGAGAAGAATCCGATTAGGAAAATTCTTGACCATTCGGATTTGGTTGGAATCATCCATTGTTTTGACAGTTTCAAAAATAACAGGAAACTCACAGTAGCGATTACATACCTAAGCCATGACGCCATAAATGGTAGAATATCAGTAGCCACAACTCTGCCAGCAGGCCAGCCAAGTCCCCAAATTACTGCAACAAGAAATAATTTGAAGTGAACTACAAGGTTGTTCATTCGAATCGCTCCAAACCAAGTTGGAGCATTCTAGAACGGGGAAGTCCAATTTCTGGAAGACCTTTGGCAGGAGCATACATTTTGAGTCCTTCAATACGGGAAACATACAACCCATAACTTGCCATGTCGTCAAGTTTGAAAGGCGTTTCAAGACCCATTTCGTTCAAGGAATCACATGCTTTCTTGCTGTAGATTGGATAGAGGTTGGTCGAAAAATGCATCCATTCAGAGATTCTTTCAGTGTTTATTCCATCAATTGTTAGAAGATGCTCGAGTAAAGCAACATCTGGGTATGAAACAGTACGTATGATCATTTCAATTTCATTGGCAACTTCTTCGGGAAACGCAAATGGTTGTCGCTTAGACCAATTCTCCGCAACTCTGACATGTTCCATGGATGCTTTGTCTTGGATAGCAAATAGGGCCCTTGAATACTCTTCATCGTCTATGCTATCAGCGACCAAGCCCGGGAGTTTTGCATAGAATTCTTCGCATCTATCGACATCTACGCCATAGAGGGAAACTGGGATCATTACGAACCCTTCCTTATGCTGTTGCGCCAATACCAGACTCAATTTGTCTGGTTGACATTGGCTTGTTAGCAATCCATTCTTGTTCGAATAGTTCCTTCAAGTCAACTTCATCTTGTGCAGTTGGCAAAACGGTTGTTAGGTAAGTAGCATATTCTTCGTCGGTTCCATTGAAAGGAGTACCGTCAACATTGAAATTCTGTCCTTTGGCTGCACCAATGTCACGATTGAAATTTTCGTGCGGCACATACAATTTAGTAGCGCCTTCAGGAAGGTAGCCGCACAGTTTCTTGACTTCACCAACAATCTCTTCATGGTAGTGTCCTCTTGATTCTTCATTGAGTATCTCTTTGTTGACTTCGATGCCTGCATCGAGTTTCTTTCTCTCGTCCCAGCGCCCTTTGATCCCCCAAACATATGCCCAATGAGCAGATGATGAGGCATCAACACCGAACAAATCGTGTGCTGTTGAAACCCACTTGTTGATGTATCTTTGAAGCATGTCTAGTGGTATTACGCCTGCTTTGATGATTCTTCGTAGGCCATTTGACCCAGTTCCAAGGTGGAATGACTCTTCTTTGAGCATTGGCCCCATTGAGGCAGCTAGTGGCTTGAATGCGGAGGTAGAAAGCATACCTAACTGGAATTTACCGTCTCTGTCAACAAACATTGTATAGCAGAAAAAGTCCAACCAGTGAGGCATTGGGCGATTGAATGCGCCTAACAGTCTGTCGCCATCCTGGGCGTTTCTTTCCAGCAATTTTTGCGCCTCTCTTCTTCCCTGTTGTCCGAAGTAAGTCATCAAAAGGTAAGCCATTTGCCAACCATGACGTTGTTCTTCTGCCATAATTCTCGCAGCTGCATATCGATCGTAATCAGTAGGTGCAGAGGCCAATAAGTGTCTTTGTTGTTCAACAGAGGCGAATTCAGTGTCGCCTTGAACGGTAATCATGGCGATGAGTGCATCTCTCATGCTCTGGTGAGGTACTTGAAGTGCTCTTTCCCATTTTGCTCTGCCTTCATAGTCGCCAAATTCAATGACATCACCAGCTCTTTCCCAGTCAAATAATACTGATAGTTCGAAATCTCCTAGCCAAGACGGGTCAAAGCCAACCCTCTTTTGCCATTCGCCAAAGTTTGAAATCCATTCTTCCCAAGTGTTCGGTAAGTTGTCCATGGTAACCCGAAGCAAGGGTCTTCCTTATTGTCTTTGCGAACATGTTAGTATTTGGCGAAAATTTCTTGCGAATACTTCTCGATAATTTTTCCTTCGATTGAATGTAACATTACTGAAAGTGTTGACTTCGCGACTTTTAATTCCGAAGATAACTCGGTTAGTGTGGTCTCTCTTGGTGATTTCCAATATCCTCTTCGCAGTGCTAATTCGAAAACTTCCGTTTGTCTTTTTGTGAGTAGTTTTTGCTCGCTGGAACGAGTTGATTTTAGGCGCATTTGTATGTCATTTTGCTGTATTTCTTTGATTAGATTCTTGGCTTGTTCAGAGGAGCACTGGATAGTCCAGTCTGCCCAACCATCAATTACGTCAAACGGCGTTCTTGGTACGACGCCAACAGTCCTCAACGGTTTGATGAATCCACCACCTCCGCTGGCGATTGTTACACTGGCTTTGCCATTGCCCAGATTATCTACCCGTTCAATGCCGCGCAAATTAGGTAAGTCATCCAGTAAATTCTGTTCTGAAGCAATTTGTGCGGTTCCTCTCCCTTTGCCAAGCGGCATCGTCTCAATTATCTGTAACACAGCATTTGGATGAGTTCTTGTTGCTTCCCCTGCCCAGTGCCCCTCAGGTAAGCACACTTCAATTCTAACAATTTGGGACATATAATCACAATCTATGTACTCGATCGTGCCTAGTTAATTCTCGTTTTTCAACATCGATCATTTCCGCATATGTTGCTATCGAGCCATCATTATTGTGTATGACTCCAGGCAGATAACCGTCGCAAACACCGGATGCAACAAATATCGCATCTTCAGATTGGCATAAGTCCTTAGCATCCCACAAGCGTGTCAGGTCGTCATCGATCATATTTCCCGCACGCGCCTCTTCCTCGTTAGAACGGAATACCAGCCTACCCTCAAAAACTCCACCAATACCACGAATTGCGGTTGCCGTAATCACTCCTTCAGGGGCAGCTCCTATTCCCAGTAACATGTCATGGTCGCCATCTGGGCGTGCAGCCCACAGGGCCGCTGAAATATCCCCATCACCTAGTAAGTGTAACTGAGACCCCATTTGTTTGATTTCCTTGAATAATTCATGATGTCGTGGTCTGTCCAAGGCAATTATTCGAACCTCTTCAACAGGCTTGTCAAGGACAGATGCAACCTGTTCAATGTTGTAAGCAACTCCTCCATCTAAACTGATTTGTCCTTCCATCTCAGGGCCTGCTGCAATTTTGTCCATGTAACAATCTGGTGCATGTAGTAGAGTGCCCCGAGGTGCTGCAGCAAGCACAGCAATCGAATTAGGTAAATTGTCAGCGCAGTTGTTGGTGCATTCTAAGGGATCTACTGCTATATCGATAGCCGGAACGTTTGGATTGCCGATTTCACAACCTAATTGCTCACCGATGTATAACATAGGAGCTTCATCCCTTTCTCCTTCACCGATAGCGACTCTACCATCGAATGGCACATTATCGAAGGTAAGTCTCATCGCTTCAACTGCTGCAGCATCAGCAGCCATTTTGTCTCCCTTGCCGCGCCAGTTAGCGCTGGCAATTGCCGCCATATCGACGGCATCCAAGAAGTGATTTGCTAGTTGTGAGACTCTGCCCATGGGTCTAGTTGACAGACTCTAATCAATGAATAATGCGGTTTGGAATAATTACTCAGATTTGTACTTTGAGATTATTTTTACCTGGCTAATTTCGCTATTTGGATACTGACCGTGTTGATCTTTTTCGTAGGACTTTACCATGTCAAGGGCGCATAAAAGGCCAGCACACACTCCGGTAATCGCCTCCATTTCGATACCTGTCTTGTAATTTGCAGTGACAGTAACGGTACAGTGTAGAGTTGTATCAGAAATTTCCCATTCGACATCACATCCTTCGAGAGGAATCGGGTGGCAGTGTGGAATGATGCGCGGAGTTTCTTTCACCGCTTGAAGTGCTGCTATAGTCGATGCTTCGATGACATTACCCTTTTTGACTTGATTTGCTGTGATAGCATCGATAGATTGTTGCGACAATTCGAGTTGTCCCGTAGCGGTAGCAATTCTCTTGACTAGTTTCTTGTCACTAATGTCTACAATTCCTTCAATTTCTTTTTTCATAATATCAACCCAATCCAGCCTTCCAAGATTCACCAGTTTCAGAGACTTCTTTTTTCCATATAGGTGCCTGCACCTTCAATTCATCAATTAACCACTCACAAGCGCTGAATGCTTCCTTTCTGTGGGGGCTTGCAACGTGAATTGATACGATATTCTCTCCAGCTTCGACACTACCTGTTCGATGAGACATGGCAATTTTTTTGACCCCAAAACGAGTAATTGCTTTATTGGCTAAATCGGCTAATACTTTTCCCAACTTATCCTGCCAAGCGTCAAATTCTAAACGATAGATTTCTTTGCCATTGTCTCGCCCTCTGGTGATGCCTAAAAAGGAAACTACGGCTCCACAGCCTTCTAAGTTCAGTGTATCTAATAATGCTTGATGGTCTAAATTTTCCGGGGATTCTATGATAATCACACCCCCGTCCATGCATAGGCGAAGGAAACGCATAATTCAAACCTCACGCCTCGTTGCGGTATACATGGCGGAGGCAAGCCCAGTCAATATCATGGGCGCTGGCTTATCGGGTTTAGCAGCCGCAACAATTCTAGCAAAAGCCGGTGTTGAAGTCCATGTTCATGACATTAGGGAAGAGTCAGGTGCTAGGTTTGATGGGGATTTTCAAGCGTTAGAAAATTGGAGTATGGATAATGACTTTTTCGACCAACTAAAATCATGGGGTTTTGATACCAGTGAGTTCAAGGCTACTGAGTTCCAAGTAGTTGATTTAATTCATCCAGATGATACTATTACTCAAGCGAAAAGTCCCAAAGTTGCCTATCGCATAGTTGAGCGCGGCACTTCGAGTCATACCATCGATCAAGGAATAAAGCGTCAGGCTTTAGCAGCAGGTGCTAAGATTCATTACAAATCAAAAGTAAAAGAAGAAGATTGTCAAATTATTGCTTGTGGTCCAAAAGGTACATCTGCTGTTGCGTATGGTGAGATTTTTCATACTGAACACCCCAATCATATCGCATTTCAATTAAACGATAAATTGGCACCAGGAGCATACTCATACCTGATCATTATTGACGGAGTTGGTTTAATTTGTACTTGTCTTTGGCGCAAACAAAAGAAATCAGACAGATTTCTCAACGAGACAATTGCTTGGTATGACAAGCACTATCCGGATTTGAATCGTAAACCGATAAAGCGGGTTGGCGGTAAAGGAGATTTCACAATTAACAAAAATTACTTTCAAGATGGGAGATATTATGTTGGTGAATCGGGCGGTTTGCAGGATTTCATGTGGGGTTTTGGCATGAGAATGGCCGTATGGTCTGGGGTTCTAGCAGCAAAGGATATCCTTGGTGAGTCAAGTTACGAAACAGAAGTAAGGAAGCAATTATTGCCGTATGTCAAAACTAGCGTTGCCAATCGTTGGTTGATGAATCGTGTCGGTGATAGGTCGTTCAAGATGATGTGTAATCGTTGGATGAAAGACCAAAACAAGCGTGGGGATGGGCTCATATGGATTGGAAAATTGTTCAGACCAACACTTTTCAAAAATTTGATTTACAAAATAGTCAATCCGTTCATGCTCAATAAAGATGAAAATTCTATGGGCCGAGGAGTACGAAGAATGCCATTTAGAAAGGCCTTGAAAAGAGATGACTGGGAGCCATCCAAGGAAGCCATGGCCGTAAAAGAGCAATGGAATTTGATAAGGAAAGGCGGGGGAAAAACCTCCTTCGCTGAAGACTCAGACCAGATTTCTATTCCCAAAAGTTGAATGCGATTTATTCATAATGCTAGTCCATCTCGGTTGACACATGAGCGACCTGTATGGATTAAAACTC
>MDTG01301767.1_pt1 | contig 29128 bp, 31 predicted proteins | sample 811421 | NCBI WGS metagenome assembly MDTG01 (sample SAMN05326645, study PRJNA326480) | marine metagenome | isolation source: seawater | place: Pacific Ocean: South East | collected 2011 | reverse complement strand
TTTAAACATCGCATTAACAACGTCATCAACGTAAATAAAGTCTCTTAATTGTTTACCATGGGTGCAATCAAAATTTTTATTATTTAAGCAAGACTCAATAATATAAGGAATTAGTCTATTATTATCCTGTTTAGGTCCGTAAGCTTGATAAAGTCTAAATATTGAAACTGGAAAATTTTTCGTTTTATATAATTTTAATAAATAAGTAGTTGCAAGAAATTTTGCTTTATAATAATTTTCTAATTTTTGATATTTGACTATTTCTAGATGCGGTGATTTTATATTTCCGTATTCACCTCCGCTCCCAAATTGTAAAAATAGTTTTGGTGGCTTTTCTAAAAAGTGATTGGTTAGATTTTTTACACCAATATAGTGACTTTTATAAGTTTTAGATTTGTTTGAATGATTTACATGTCCCCCTAGATTTACTATATAATCATATTTTTTTTTAAGCTTTTTTTTTAATAATTTTTTTTTTGTAATGTCGCAAATTATATAATTTATATTTTTAAGAAACCTTTTTTTTTTAGGTTTAGTTGTAGATAAACTTTCAACATTAAAATTTTTTTTTAAACATTTTTTTCCAAAATGATAGCCTATGAATCCAGTCCCCCCAACAACTAATATTGATTTTTTTATTTTCAAATTATTTCCTTCAAATATCTTTTTAAACTATCAAGGTCCCTTTTTGTATCTACACATTGCCAAAAACCCTCATGTTTATAAGCTAATAATTGTTTTAGTCTGCAAACTTTTTCCAGCGGTTCTTTTTCTAAGAAAGTTTTGTCATTTTTGATCATTTTTAAAAATTTTGGCTTCATAACAAAAAAACCTCCGTTGATCCAACCCTCATCAACTTTAGATTTTTCTTTAAAATAGTTAACATGATCATTTTTTAATTTTAATGCTCCAAATCTAGCAGGAGGTCTTACAGCTGTTAAAGTAACAAGCTTTTTTTTTTGTTTATGGAACTTTATTAACTTTTTAATATTTATATTTGAAACGCCATCACCATATGTCAGCATAAAATTTTCTTCCTTTTCCAGATGCTTTGATAGTCTCTTTAGTCTTCCACCTGTCATGGTTTTTAGACCAGTGTCGACTACTTCTACTTTCCAGTCTTTGATTTGTTTTCTAAAATAATTTTCAATTTTTTTTTTTTTATATCCAGCTGCGATTAAAAAACTTTTAAATCCGTGTTTAGCATAATTTCTCATTATATGATAAATAAGTGGCTTCCCGTTAACTTTTATCATTGGTTTAGGAATAGTTTTAGTATACTCAGAAATTCTGGTTCCTAATCCTCCTGCAAGTATTACTACTTTAATCATTATTTGTAAGATGTTTTTATTTTTCTCTCAAAATATTCTATTTGATTTAAAGATAAAACTGTTTTATCTGACACATAAAAATTTTTATACCATTCAACTACCAAGTCTAGAGTCTCCTCCAAAGTTAATATCGATTTCCAATTTAAAATCTTCTTTGCTTTATTTGAGTTAAGTTTCAATAATTTTGATTCATATTGCCTATTCTTGCTGCTGCTATCAATTTTCCAAGAAATGTTTTTCCATTTTTTTTTCATCATTTTTAAAACTGAAATAACCTTAAAATTATTCTGGTTTTTTGGACCAAAATTAAAAGCCTCTCCGTGCAATTTTTTATTTAATTTAAGTTTTATTGCTAAAATTAAATATCCAGAAATCGCCTCCAAAACATGCTGCCAAGGTCTTGTAGAACTAGGATTTCTTATTAAAACTTGATTTTTTTTTGACCAAGATTTTATACAATCGGGAATTAGTCTGTTTTCAGACCAATCTCCTCCTCCAATAACATTTCCCGCTCTAGCAATACAAATTTTTACTTTCGAGGATTTTTCAGAAAAATAGGAATTTATATATGACTCAATTGCAATTTCTGCTGAAGCTTTTGAGGCACTGTATGGATCGTATCCACCAAGTCTGCTTTTTTCATCATAACCTTTTTTTATTTCTAAATTCTTATAAACTTTGTCACTGGTAATTAAAACAACAAAGCACTCTTTATTTAAATTTTTAAGTGACTCTAAAATATTTAATGTGCCAAATGTGTTAGTCTTCCATGTATCAATTGGATTCAAATAAGATTTTTTTACTAAAGATTGTGCAGCAAGATGAAATATAAAGTCTGGTTTAAAGTTTTTAATTGTTTTTTTTAGTAGAATTAAGTTTCTAATATCTATTTTTTTACTATTAATTTTTTTTTCTAAATTTAACATTTTGAAGTGACAAGGATACGTGGGTTCTCCTAGAGAAATTCCCAATATTTTTGCGCCTAATTTTTGAAGCCATAAAGTTAGCCAAGAACCTTTGAAACCTGTATGTCCTGTAATAATTACTTTTTTATTTTTAAAGAAATTTTTTATTAATAGGTTTTTCATTATTTAAATTGTTTTTTTAAAAAACCTAAATAAGTACGGGTTAATAAAACTTCTAAGTCTCCCATAGATATTATTTTTCCCTTCTATTGCAAATACTTTTTTAGTGTCACTAGTCATCAGATTGTAAACAATAGTTACTCTATTTGAAATTCCGTCCCCACTGTATGAATGCCACGTTTTTCTTTCTACTCTTGAAAAAAAAACTGCTTTGTTTACTTCCCATTCTATAATATTTTTTCCGTGACCACTTTTTGTTTCGTAAAAAACTGTTCCCGAATTTTTTTCAGGTTTGATGTAAATAACTCCACTTAAAAGTTTATTAGGGATATCATCGTGTATAGGAAAATTGAAATTTTTTCCTGTTTCTACTAAATGAAATTCGGAATATTCATATAGTTTTACTTTTTCTGGGAATAATTCTTCTAAAATTTTAATTGCTATAGGATGATACTTTTTTTGAAAAAAATTAAGAGTGTCGTGACTAAATAACTCAGATTCTATCTCACCATCTTTAGTAATTTTATTATGATAAACAACTGACTTATTATCATCTACTTTTTTTTTTAAATTTAAAGAGCTAATTATTTGTAAATCCTTACTATCAAAAAAATTTTTTATTATTTTTAAATTCATAAATTTATCTATAGAAAAATTCTCATATTTTTTTTATTAATCTTTTCAAAATAAAAGTTTTTTTTAACATTTTTTAGTTTTATGTTTTTTTTATTTTTTATCATATTTTGTAAATTATAGCTAAATTCTTGAAAATCAAAAACCAGATCATAATTATCTTTAGGTATTTTACAATTTTCTAAGTTACTTTTATCACATGGATCAAAAACAGGTACGATTAAATAACAATCATTAAGTAAAGCCTCGTAAATTGCAGTAGTTGGGCCTGTAGCGACAACCAGAAAAGTTCTTTTTAAAAGTAAGCTTATGTCTTCATTAGAAAAAATTATTTGGTTGTTTGAACTTTTTATTAATGGAATGTTAAAACTTTTACTAGGTAAAATTGGATGAAATCTTATTTTAAGTCTAACATCTTTGTTAGTATCTAAAAATTTTAAAGACCAATCGATTAATTTTTGATCTACTTTCTTTATACCAGTTAGAACTAAAAGAAATTCATTTAAAAATCTTTTTGTAATTTTTTTATCTTTAAATTGATAATTTAATGCAGGAGCAGAAATAACCTTTATTTTGGAAAAAAACTCTCTTTTATTTTTTTTAAAAATTTTATTTATCACTGCTATTTTATTAGGTAATATTTTTGCTTCTTCCTCAAATTTACATGGTATCGAGTTCAAAAATTGTGAAAAATTAGTATAACCTTGGTATCCCAAATTTTCTACATCAGGATAGAAAGTTCTGCTTCCTAAACACCAGCCTCTCCCTACTGCTTGATTTTCAAATAAACTGATCGTTTTTTTAAGAGAAATATTTTTTTCTTTTATTCTTTTGAAAAATCTTAAGTTTAAAATTCCGATAATTGCTGAATAATAATTTTTATTTGATCTGATTTCCTCATTTACTAAAGGACTTAAATCCCAATTCTTAAATTTTTCATATTTTGAAATAAAATTTTTTTTTCTAATGAAATGGAATAAACTATATAATAAATCTGTAAGTTTAAGATGATGCTCTTTAAAAATATGTTTTGAGGTATTTAATCTATTTATTTTTTTTAAAATGAGGAATACATTTTTTTGTATTAAAAAATTCGGCACTAAAAATATTTTTTTATAATTTATTTTAAAAATGTTTTTATTAAAATTTTCTTTATTGTTTGAACTAGTTAACAAGAAACTTTCTACAAGAATATTCTTTGTCCTATATAACAAATTATTTTTTTTTACAAAAATTTTCACAAAAAAGAATATGAAAGAGTAAAAAATTATAGCCTTAGGTACGTATAAAAATTCAAATTTTGAATTTTTTTTAATTAATTTAACCTTAAAAAAGGAATTATTTAAAGATTCCTTTTTTTTAATTATTTGATGTAAACCTTTGCTAGAGGTAGTAATTATTAATTTAATTTTTTTTTTAATTAAAATATCTAACGTTTCTAAAATACAAATATAATCGTATAAGTTTGACAAATAGGGGTTTCTAGATGATGGAATTGTTAACCACCAATCGAAATTTTTTAAATGTTTTTTAGAAATATTATTGATCCAGTAACAAAAAAGTTTTCTATTTTTTTTTTTTTCTTCAAATAAAATCTTTCTGATTAAAGGGTGAACAGATATATCGTCTTCTAAATTCCAATGAATATCAGTTTTTTTCATCTTTTCTATGTAAAACAATTTTTTCAATAATTTTTAAATCAAAATTCATTTTCTTCATTGCAAGTATAACTGATTTACAATCAGATAATGCGTTATGAGCTATTTTTGGATTAAACTTGTAACCAAAAAAAGTTTTTATTATCGGGCTGGATAAGTATTTTTTTGGGATACTATATTTTTTTTCAAATATTTTTTTTATGTCTATAACTTTGACATTTTTTAATTTGCTTTTGTTATATTTTAGGTTTTTCTTCAATACTTTTCCATCATACCCGTTGCTAAATACATAAGTGTTTTTTGAAAACTTTTTAAATTTTTTAAAAGCCTTTAGAAAATCGATTCCTTTTTTTTCTAATATTTCATCACTAAGGGATGTTAAATTTGTCATGTGTTTACTTAATTTTTTATTAATTTTTGGTTTTACTATTGTCTCTAATGAATTTTTAATTTTGTAATTTCGATCAAATTTTAATGCACCAATCTGAATAATTTCTTTTTTTTGCCATTTTTTTCTTTTTTCCTTCTCTAAAAATTTTCCATAATAATTATTTTTCCATGATGTCCATTCCAAATCAACTAAAGTATAATCTTTCATTTAAAGTAAATATTTAATCCTTCTGTAATAGATTTTATTAAGATTTTTATTTCTTGAGTTTTAATAGATGTATTAAAAAAAATAATCCCATTGGAAGGAAAAATTATTTTTTTTTTTTTTAGAAAATTTATAAATTTCAGCCTTTTTGAATTATTTTTTTTTTCAAAAAAATCTCTTTGAAATCTATTTTTAGGATCATGATTAGTAAAAATTAATCTAATCACAGAACCAAATCTAATAACCTTGGCATTAATGTCATGTTCATTAATATGTTTGTTCACTTCATTGCAAAATTTTGATGATTTTATTTCTAGGTCATGGAAAATTTTCTTTTTTGATCTTAGAATAAACTTTAAGAATTCATTTGCCACATACATAGATAATGAATTTCCTGAAAAAGTCCCACCAAAAAATATTTTTATATTTTTTTTTGAGATTTTTTTTTCTATTTTTTTTGAAATTCCAATAAAAGCTATTGGTAAAATGTTTCCAAAAGCTTTTCCAAATGTGGAAATATCAGAGTGTAAATTATATTTATTTTGGACACTTGAACAATTAGTTCTAAGTCCAGTTATAATTTCATCCAAAATTAAAATTATATTATTTTTTTTACAATAATTGCTCAAAGCAGAAAGATAATTCATGTTTCTATCTGATGGTAAACATCCTTGAATTGGTTCAATTATAACACAACAAATTTTTTTTTTGTTTTTCTCTAAAATATTTTTTGTTTTTTTAAAATCATAATAAGGAGCATAGATTAAATTTTTTTCAATATTATTTTCTAAACCATCGGAAAGTTTGATTTTTTTATAATTTTTCCCACTTGTAAAAAGAAATTGATCTATTGATCCGTGCCAACTTCCAGTAATGTTTACAATTTTATCTTTTTTGGTAATTGCTCTAGCAATTCTTATTGCTTTTAAGTTTGCCTCAGCACCGGAATTACAAAAAACAAATTTACTAAATTGAGGTAATAATTTTACTAAGTTTTGACTAAATTGGTTGGCATGAATATTCGGTAAAGCAAAATTTGAATATTTATTAGCTAAAAAGTTTTTAATCGATTTTTTGAAGATTTTGTTGTTATGGCCCAACAATGATGTCCCCCCAGCTGACGTAAGATCTAAATATTTGATGTTTTTTTTATCAAAAATTGTGGTACCGCTGGCTTTTTTAAAAAATATTTTTGTATTTCTGTATCCTTCATTAAAAATTTTCATCTTAAAACCACATTATCTATTGAAAAAGGCTTATTAATATGTATGTTCATATTTTGAACACGGGTACCAAATAAGACATCTAAATGCAAATAAAATCTTATTTAATTAATAATAAAAGAAAAAATTTTCTTATTTCCTCAAATAAAGATGATTTGCCTATCATAAGAATTTTAAAACTCATTAATACAAACTCTTTGGGGTTTGCTATTTTAAAAATAAATAAAAAGTACAAAATTTTAACCGACGGTGACTTTCGTAGAGGTATTATAAGAGAAAAAAACTTTTTAAGTAAAACTTCTTCTTATATTAAATCTAAAAAAATTATTTCTATAGATTTTAATGAAACAATGTATAAGGCGTACAGAATAATGAGTAATAAACAAATTAATTGTATACTTGTTGCTAAAAAAAAAAAAATTATATCTTATTTAACATTACACGAAATTAATGAAAGTTTATCTCCTGAAAGACTAAACCTTGATAAAAATAAATTAAAAAAATTTGAAGTAGACATTGGTAAACATTTAACTAGATATAATTTTGCAAATTTATTTGTTAAAGAAAAATCTGAAGTTCTAGATGCAGCGTGTGGTGTAGGATATGGAACAAACATCTTAAGTAAAAAATCAAAAAATATAATTGGAATTGATTATTCTAAATCAGCAATCAGATTTGCGAAAGAAAACTATAAAAGTAAGAAAATAAAATTTTTTGAGTCTAATATATTAAACTTTAAATATCGAAAAAAATTTGATGTTATTGTCTCATTGGAAACTTTAGAGCATATTAATAGATCAAATGGAATTAAATGGATACAGAAATGTTATAAGCTTTTAAAAAAAAATGGAATTTTTGTATGCTCATCCCCTTTGTTGAGAGTAAGAAATGGAAAACCTTATATTACGAATCCCCATCATTTACATGAAATGAAAAAGATCGAATTAGAAAAAATTTTAAAAAAAATATTTAAAACAAAAAATGTAAATTTATATATTCAGGAGAGTAATAATTTAAAGCCTTGCATTAATGAAAAGGAGGGGCTATCAATTTTTGTCCTAAGGAAAAAATAATGGACTATAAAAAAACACTAGAAAATAGTATTAAAAGGAAATCTAAATTTATTGATGAGAAAGTTCAATATTTTAAAGATATACCTCTATTCAGTTGGATTGAAATTAGTCCAATAGATGCGTGTAATAGGAAGTGTGTATTTTGTCCAAAATCAGACCCACAAATTGCACCGGATACTTTTAAAACCATGGATAATAAATATATAGAAAAATTAGCTAAAGAGCTTAAGGAAATAAATTATAGAGGAACAATTGTTTTTGCTGGATACGGAGAACCAATGCTTGATAAAAAAATTTATGATAAGATTCAAATTCTTTCAGGTATATGTAACTTAGAAATAACTACTAATGGTGATCCATTAACCACAAAAAATATTAAAAAACTTGTCGACAGCGGTATTAATAAAATCGTTGTAAGTCTTTACGATGGTCCAGAACAGGTAGAAAAATATAATAATTTATTTTTAGAGTCTGGGATAAACAAAGATAAGTATATTTTAAGAGACAGATGGTATAAAGAGGATGATGGTTGGGGATTAATGGTTACAAATCGTGCAGGAACTCTTAAATTAGAAAATCAAAATTTACCAAAAAAAAAGAATATGTCTTGTTTTTATACTCATTATTCGATGATGATAGATTGGAATGGTGACTGTTATTTATGTACTCAAGATTGGCAAAGAAAAATGGTAAGCGGTAATATATTTAAACAGCATATTATTAATATTTGGAACTCAGAAATTTTAAAAAAATTTAGAAAAGACTTAGTAAATGGGCAAAGAATAAATAATCCATGTAAAAATTGTAATGCTTTTGGATTAATGCATGGATCTAATCATTCAAAAGCATGGAAAAAATACTATAATCAAAATTAATTTAAAGGATTAATTTGATGATAAAAAAAATTTCAGAAATTTTTTCAAAAATCATAATATTCTTAGACATAATTTTTAATAAGATAACAAAAAAAAATTTTCGTTATTATCTTCAAGACGCCTTAAGAAATCATTCAAATACAACTATTGTTTTCGAAAATAAAAAATATACTTTTTTTAATCCATCAAATTTAACATATTGGAGAACCAAAACTTTTGAAAAGAAAGAGCCAGAAACTTTGGATTGGATTAAAAACTTTGACTTAAAAAAACCAATTTTTTGGGACATTGGAGCCAATATCGGTTTATATAGTATTTTTGCTGCTAAACAAAATTCTAACACAGAAGTTATCTCTTTTGAGCCATCGGGATTAAATTTAGGAATATTAGAGAGAAATATTTTTTTAAATAAGCTAAATGACAATATTACAGTCTTTCAAATACCCTTATTTAATAAATCAAATGATTTATTGTTTATGAGCGAAAGTTCTAATGAGGAGGGAGGCGCCTTAAATAGTTTTGGTAATGAAATTGGCTTTGATGGAAAAAAAATTAAATTAATTAATAGATATAAAATTTTTGGAACTAGTGTCGATCAATTAATAAATGACGGAATTTTAAAAAAACCTAATTATATTAAAATTGATGTGGATGGAAATGAACATTTAATTTTAGAAAAAAGTACTAAAGTTTTAAGTTCAGATGAAGTTAAAGAAATTATGATAGAGCTAAATGAAGATTATAAAGAACAGTTTTTAAAAGCTAATCAAATTTTACAACAAAATAATTTTGTACTTAAAGGAAAATTTCTTAGCGAGTTCGGAAAAAATTCTAAATTTCAAAACAGTAAAAATTATCTTTTTGTGAGAAAGTAAAATTTAGGCTATTATATAAGATTGTTGATACATTTGGCTATATATTTTGCCTGACTTATCTTTAGTAAAGGATATATAGGTAAATTTAATATATTTTTAGTCACATATTCTGCATTGTTACAATTTAATTTTTTGAATTTAATTTTATTTGATTGGTAAACTTTTTGTTTATAAATTGGCATTTTATAAGCTACTCTAGTATCTACGCCAAATTTTTTTTTAAGTATTTTAGATACTCTATCCCTGTTCCTGATTAGAATTGGATAAAAAAAATATGAATTGTAATTTTTCTTATTTTGTTTTGGTAATATAATCTTAGAATTATCTTTAAATATCTTATCATACTCTTTAGCTATTTTTTTTCTTTTATTCAAAAAACTTTTTAATTTTTCAAATTGTTTAATTCCAATACCAGCTTGAAGATCTGTCATTCTTGCATTTATTCCAAGATAATGGTGTATGTAATCACCTGCTTTTCTCTCACCATGACTTCTTCTCATTAATGCTTCTTTGTAAAGTTTAAAATTATTTGTAAAAATCATTCCACCCTCAATTGTTGTCATGACTTTTGCTGAATGAAAACTGGTCGTAGCTATATCTCCATCGCACCCCATATTTTTACCATTAAACTTTGCTCCTAGAGATTGAGCTCCATCTTGTATTAATGGTATTTTATATTTTTTTGAAATTTTTTTTAAATCATTAATTTCACTAGGATTACCCCCATAATCTATAAAACATATAGCCTTAGTTTTTTTTGATATTGCTTTTTCAACTGACTTTGGATCTATGTTAAAAGTATCTTTTTTTATATCTACAAAAACCGGGGTAGCATTTTGATAGCTTACCATAGATGCCGAAGAAAAATAACTCATCGCAGGTACAATTACTTCATCTCCGTATGTAACTCCACATGCTTTATAAGCTATATCTAAAGCTAATGTGCCATTAGATACTGCAATAGCATACTTTGCGTTACAATATTGGGACATCAGTTTTTCAAATTTTTTGACTCTAGGACCTTGCGAAAACCAGTTACTTTTAAAAATATTTTGCACTTCACTTAATTCACTATTACCAATTTCAGGTATTGCCCAAGGAATAAATTTACTATTTTGCATAAATTAACTTTTTTTTATTTTTTTTGTAATATCTTATTAATCCTTTTAAATTATTAGAGTAAAATATTTTGTCATCGATTTTGCCAAATCTTATTGCAGATATCATTTCTTGAAAGCCTTTTTTAACAGACATACTTGGTTTTAAATTAAAAAAATTTTCCAGTTTTTTAAAATTTACTCTGTAGCTTCTTCTATCATCATTTTCTACATACTCCATTTTAATATTCTGTTTAACTTTTTTTAATATATTTACTAATTGTTCTTTTGTATAATTTTGCGATGTAAAACCACCGTTAAAGATGTAAAAATTTTTAGAGAAATTTTTAATAACTGCAACTTTCAAAATTGCGGCAATATCCCTCACATGAATATATGGTCTGTAAGTGTTTTTTGCATATATGTCTATTTTTTTATACCTCATAGCCTCAAAGGCTAATGAGTTTACTGTTAAATCGAATCTAGTTCTATGTGAAATACCAAAGGCGGTGCCGAATCTAAACGAAACTACTTTAAATTTTTTTGAGCTAATTTTTTTTAGTAAATTTTCAGTTTTAATTTTTTGTTTTGCATATAATGAAACTGGGTAAAGTTTAGTTTTTTCATTAGCTATTTGATGCATTTTTATAATTCCATAATTAGAACAAGTTGAGGCATAAATTAATTTTTCAACTTTATTTTTTTTAGCTAATTGAGCTAAAATTTTTGTTCCATTAACATTAATGTCTGTCGATTGATCAGGAATTATTTGACAAGGTTTGTCACCTACGATGGCAGCTAGATGAATAATTATTTTTACATCAACTAAAATCTTATTTAAAAGCTTCTTATCTCTTATATCGCCCTTAACAGATTGAAAATTTTTATTTGAGTAAAATTGTTTGATTGCGCTTTCTCCATAAATAAAAATATCTAAACATATTACTTTAAATCCTTTTTTTAAAAGCTTTTCGATAAGCAAGCTTCCAATGTAACCTGCTCCACCAGTTATCAGAATTTTGTTCTTTTTATTTGTCATTTTTGAAAATTGTTTTACGAATTTTAATATTTTAAATCTTTCAAATATTAAAGGATTAATTAAAATTTATCTCATTTAATAAATAATCCCAGCTATTCTTATTGCAATGAGATTTCTCAAAAATAAAATTCTCAGAAAAATTATTATATTTTTTTTCATTAAACTTTATTTTTGGTAAGTCTTTTAAATTTTTTGATACATTGATTTTAGAAACGTCTAGTTTTTTACAAAAAAAATTAATCTTTTTTTTCATTTCTACAGGATATCCATCGAATTCTAAAAGGAGTATTTTTTTCTTAAGTAAAATTGCTTGTTGTAAAGCTAAACTAAAATGCGAAATAACTAATTTTGAGTCTTTAATCACTTTATATGTATTATTTCTTATTATTTTGCATTTTGTTTCGGACTTTAAAATTTTATTTCTCGGATGTTCACAAATTATTATTTCTTTTTTAAATTTTTTTTGTATTTGAAGTAAGATCTTATTCAAATTTATCCAATAATTTTTTCTTCTCAAAAAGGGCTTGCCACCTCTTAATTGTCTATCCCAAGGTTGAGGGTGTCCTTGGTCTAAAAAAACAATGTAATTATTTTTTGAACGATGATTTTTATATTTCAAATATAAATTATAATCTAAGTTATGATTTTTTATTACCTTTCTAGGTTTTATTGAATGCTTACTCTCATAATTCGATGCTAAATGGATCTCACTAGCAATTATATTTTCAAAAAATATAATTAATTTCATCTTAAGTAAAATTATCAAAGTTCTAAATTTAAAATAAATACCTGTTTTATCTTTAATCGATAGACCAATTGATGGAAATTTTTCATTGATTACTAATCTTTTAAATTTTTTTTTTTGTAAGAATCTTTTTATTATTGAAAACTTTAAACCATTTACGTAGTCGACATAAAATGAGTTTTTGTAATTAATTTTTAATGAATATTTTACTAATTCATAGTAATTTCTAAAGTTAATAACTTTTACACCTCTATACTTTTTAAACCTTGTATTTTCAATATTCGCATTAATAATTTTTGAGCAATTCCAATATTCAACTTTAAAATTTTTTTTAATTTTTTGAATATTGAATCTATGATAATTTCTCTGAGAGAAAGGTTGTACGTCAAAAAAAATAAAAGTACTCATTTACTTCTATTTCTATCAATAAATTTTATTAAGAGATCAGTAGCTTTTTTAAATTTTTTATGTTCAATTACCATCGATATTCTAATAAAGTTATTCCATTCTTTCCCAAAATAATGGCCAGGGGTAATAGCTATTTTTTGTTTTTTTAAAATTTGGTAACAAAATTTATCTGAATTTATTTTTAATTTTTTTATTGAAATGAAGCAGAAGAATCCCCCGTCTGGTTTATTCAGAGTTACTTTGTTTGTTTCATTAATTTTTTTTTCTAAATATTTTGAGTTTTTATTTATATTTCTGAGATAATTTTTAAACATCAATTTTTTCATTCTTAATCCGTTAAGTGCACCAACCTGAGTGAATATTGGAACATTTGTATTTAAATGTTGTTGTATAAGAGACATTTTTTTAATCATTTTTTTTGGAGCAATGCAATATCCTATTCGCCATCCGGTCATGCTTAATGTTTTAGAAAAACCATTAAGTATTATAGTTTTATTTTTTAATGATTTGATTGCCCTTGGGTAAATCATTTTCTTATTTTCGAAAATATATTTATCATATATTTCATCTGAAATTACCATACAATTCGGGTTCTTATTTAAAACTTTTCCCAATTGAATTAACTCATTCTTATCAAATAATTTTCCCGTAGGATTATGTGGAGAATTTATTAAAATAAATTTTGTTTTTTTATTTACTAATTTTGATAATTTTTTAAAATCTATTGAAAAATTATGTTTACTCAAACTCAGTTGATTAATTTTTATTTTTTTTCCTGATATCAAAATTTGTGGTACATAACTACTATAGCATGGAGTAAAATTGATAACTTCATCACTGTCCTTTAGTGAGGAAAAGAAAATTAAACTTAAGGCCATTTTAGACCCAGGCGTAATTATAATCCCATCATTATTATTAAGAAGATTTTTTTTTCTATAACCTTTGAGAATTTCTGCCCTCAAACTTTCAATTCCTAAAGGTGATCCATATCTTGTTAAACCTCGATTCATCGCTTTAAAAGCAGATAAAATTACTTCTTTTGGTGTATTAAAAAAAGGCTCACCCAATCCAAAAGAATATTTGATTTTTTTTTTTTTATTCAATTTGCTCGCTAAATCAGCAAATTTAGATTCTATAGATGGAATTATCTTTTTATTCATTTTAAAAATTGTGTAGGTTCTTTAACTTCATCATTTTTTCAGCTATAAATAAGTCAAATGTACTGTCAACATCCACTGAATATTTTCTGTCCATTTCAAAGATTTTAAATTTTTTACTAAATATGAAATTTTTTTTCAGAGAGAGTTTTGATTTAAAAATAACTATTGCGCCGTTAGGTCTATAAGAATATGTAAATCTATTTTTTAAGATATCCTTTTTATATTTTAATATTCCTTTTTTAAAATTTTTGTAATTTTTGTTTTTATTAATTTTAGAAGTCCATTCATTTGGGCATTCAGTTCTACAAACACTAATTAAACCATCAATATTATCATTTTTGATATTTTCAATACACTCATCAATGTGACTTACTTTTCTTAATGGAGAAGTTGGTTGAAGCAATAAAATATAATCATAATTTTTACCCAAAGATTTCAAATAGTTGTAGGTAAATTTAACTGTGTCCCATTTATCTGATTTATCAGAGGCTAATTTTACAGGACGTTTTATTAAAGTTTTTATTTTATTTAATTTACAATAATTGAGAATTTTTTTTGAATCGCTGTTAACACAAATATCATCAATATATTTTGATTTCTTTGCTTCATTTAATGTCCAATAAATCAGTGGCTTACCATTAATTATGCACATATTCTTATTTTTAATCCTTTTTGACCTCCCTCTAGCAATGATTAAACATAAAATTTTTTTATTTTTAATCATCTAAATTTGGCTCTTTATTAAATTCAATTGTTGCAAAAGTACCTTCGGGTTATCTTGATAAACCTCTATCGTGTAAAAAAATGCATCTTTTTTTAATCTTCTCATAAACCAAGAATTTTCGGTGATTAGATCATTGGTATCGTTCATGCCATCATTATCACTTAAATGATATGCGACAACAAATTTTTTTATTCTATCGTAAGCTTCATCTAAATTAAAATTAAGAATATTTGATGAGACTTTTAAATGGGCGACATCTAATAAGAATTTAATATTTTTCGGAACTCTATTCATAACAAAGTCAATTTCTTTTGGATCTGCCATTAATGTAGTGTTTTTTCCTAAATAATCATAAGAGGACTTTTTCATTACATTATTCTCAATTAATAAAATAATATCTTTTTTTTTTGCATAATTAGATAATTTGATTACAGAATTAATAAATTTTTGCATACATTTGCCACGATCGGAAAAGTTTTTACTTGTAGTTTTTACACCTATATCTTTTAGTTTTATATCGACAACGAAACCTGCATGAAAAGAATAATACTTACATCCTAAGGCTTTAGATAGATCAATACACTTCAATATATGTTTAAATGTTTGATCATAAATCTTATCATTCATCGACGCCAAATTAATAACAAATGGAATTTCAGGAGGCGGAAAATAGTTGTGTAGATGGTAATTAATTCCTTTAATTTCTTTAATCTTATTTATGTTTTCTGCATGAAATTTACCAGCTGAGAGTTCAAAACAATTTATGCCCGCTTCTTTAAGGATTTTGATAGTTTCAAAAGCTGGTAGATTTTTGAAAGATGCTGTTGAAACAAATACCTTATTAGTCATTTAATATCCTTTTTTTTGAGAGTAAATATTAATTAGTTTTTTTTTATATACGAATTTTTTTATATTATTCAATAATAAATTAAATCTATTATCTAAATTGTTAAGTCTATCAGCAGTATGATTGGTTATTAAAATATTCTTATTTTTTGAAATTTTTAAAATTTTTTTTTTTAATTTTTCGTTTATGTGATCTATACCAATCCCACCGAATTTTTTTCTTTTAATGTACTTGAAGAAATCATTTTCATTTAAACATGATGATCTAGACAAATTTAAAAAAAATCCTTCAGGATTTATATTATTAAAAAACTTTGCATTAATTATTTTTTGAGTTTTGTCTGTAAGAGGTAGGCAGTTAATTAGTAAATAATACTTCTTAATTTGCTTAAAAATTGAGTTAAATGTGAAAACTTTTTCAATATACTTATTTTTTTTTCCACCAATAATATCAATTTTAACGTCAAAGCCTCTCATTTTTTTTGCAATTTCTTTTCCGATAGACCCATAACCTAAAATAAGAATTTTTTTTTTATTTATTATTTTGAAACGGTTAAAATCTTTTTGATAAGATTGGTGATTAATAAATTTAAAATTTCTAGTAAGATATAAAATCATTGCAAGACAGTGTTCAGCAACTTGCAGTGAGGAGGAGCCCTTTCCCGTAGTTATTTTAAAAAATGCATTTTTAATGTTTGGATAAAATTCATCGAGACCAGTTCTTGAAAAATGCATCCATTTTAAATTATAATATTTATTGAACAACTTATATTTAAAAAAATTCTTTATAAAATTTTTTGATTTATTTTCTCTAAAAATTAAAATTGCTGATGTATCTAGATGATTATTATAATTCTTGTCATCTATTTGTTTAAACGTGACATTCCTAAATTTTTTTTTGATAAAAGAAAATTTTTTTTTATCTAGCCCTGATATAGATATTATCATTTTAAATCAGAAATTTTAATTAATCTGTCTTTTTTTATTTCTTTTTTTACTTTTTTATTTAAAATCTTCCTTACATCTACCGGAGAAACACCAAATCCTGGTCTTTTGAAATTAAGGTTTTCCAATTTTATTTGTTCACCAATTTTAAGATTTTTGCCAGCTACACAGCTCTTTCTTAAAGCTCTTGAATTATTTTTTTCATCTTTCGTAATTATTTTTTTTCTCTTTCCTTTCATTTCTTCTATGATCCTAATTTTTTGTATTAAAGTTTTAAAATCGCTTACCGTCATTGATGCCTTATGATCAGGACCAGATAAAGTTCTATCGAATGTTACGTGTTTTTCAATAATACTAGCACCGTTTGCAACTGCAGCTATCGATGCAAGCTCTCCAATTGTGTGGTCTGAAAGGCCAACTGGGTATTTAAATAATTTTTTTAACTCTGACATAAACTCTAGATTTAGATTTTTTAGATTGGTAGGATAGCTACTCACACAGTGTAGAATTACGATTTTTTTTCTTTTAAATTTATTTAAAATTTTGAGCGCGAATTTAATCTCTTTTTTTGATGCCATGCCGGTTGATAGTATTATTGGCTTATTTTTTTTAGCAATATAGTTCAAACAGTCCATAGCTACAATTTCAGCAGATGGAATTTTGTAATAAGGAAAATTAATATTTTTAGTTAAAAACTTTAGGCTTTTAAGATCGAAAGCTGAGCATATATAGTCGACTTTAAATTTTTTACATTCATTAGCTAAAACTAAATGATCTTTAAATTTCAATAAACGTTTTTTTGCTTGATGTATTATATGTAGATTGTTTTTGATATTCCTTTTTTGGTATTCTGGTTTAATAGAGTCCAAAGAATAATGTTCTTCGGCTTCACCTATTTGGAACTTAACTGCATCGACACCAATCGATGCTAATTTGCTTATATATTTTTTTGCTTTAGTTAATGAGCCTTGGTGATTTGGCCCAACTTCCGCAATGATATAGGTTTTATTCATTTTTTAAAATGGCTGATTATTGATATACCCTTTGAGAAAAATGTTTTTTTATTTTTTTTATTTTTAAATATAGGTTTGTAATTTGAATTTTTTAAGTTTTTAAAAATTTCTTGCAAATAATCAAAACCATACTCATGGGTAAATGGATACCCGCCTCCTATTCTGGGATTTATATCTAACAAAAAAATTTCATTTTTGTAATACAAACAGTCAACATCTATTATACCAATATGATTAAGGTATTTACTTATTTTTTTTGCAAATGTAGTAAATTTTTTTGAAAATATAATTTGGGCTTTATCTGTATCACCCGAACGCATTGAGATTTTCTTTTTAATGCAACTATGAACATATCTTCCTTTAAGATCGTTTAAAATATCAATACCAATTTCAGTGCATTGAAAATATTTTTGATAAAAAAAATTTTTATCATTGTTAATTTTCGAATGTATTTTTTGTCTTATAATAATTTGATTTTTACTACCATTTCCATAAACTTCTTTTTTAATTACTGGTAGATGTTTATTTAAAAATTTTTTATCAATTATTTTTGGTGATTTTATTCCTCTAAGTCTAAAAAAGTTGTAACATTTTAATTTATTATTACATAATTTTACTACATCTAAATTTGAAATTATAATATTTACATTTTTTTTTATAAAAAAATCTTTTAACTCTGCTAAGACCTCTAATTCATATTCTGATAAAGGGAAAACTACGTTAATTTTATATCTACTAATAAAAGTTTTAATAAATTTAATAAAATTTTTCTTATCAGATGCTCTTGGGCACACAAAATTAAATTTTTTTTGAGGCACAGCAAATGCTGGAGAATATTGATCAGCGTCAATTAAATAAAGGGAAAACTTATTTTTTTTTTTCAAGTTTTGAAAATATTTTACAAGATATTCTCTTCTTCCTGGGTTGACTAAAAGCACATTCATTTTATTTTATCATTAAGGATTTATTTTTCTAAATTTTCAATTTTTTATCTTCTAATTTGTATAATTTATCAGAATAAGATAAAGTTGAAATTTTATGAGATATCATCACGATAGTTTTTTGTCCTTTAAGTAATTTTACTTCCTCCAAAATTTTTTTTTCGCTATCTGCATCTAAAAAGTTAGTAAATTCGTCAAAAATTAAAATTTCAGAATTGATATAGAAAGCTCTAGCAATACCCAACCTTTGTTTTTGTCCTCCAGAAAATCGATCTCCTAATTCACCACAATTAGTTCTTATTCCGTCGGGAAGTGAGTCTATAAAATCATTGATATTTGATACTCTTAAACATCTATTTAATTTATCAAAATTTATTTCGTTATCGTTTTCACCTAAAGCTATGTTTCTAGCGATACTATCGTCAGTTATAAAAACGTTTTGGGGAATGTAGCTTAACTTTTTTTGCCATCCTTTAAGGTTGTCGTAAATATTTTTCTGATCCACGCAAATTTGTCCAGTATTAGGTCTAAGCAATCCTAAAAGAAGATTAATTAATGTTGTTTTGCCTTCTCCACTTCTTCCATAAATTCCAATAAATTCACCTTTTTTTATTTTTAAATTTAAATTCTCTAAAATATTTTTATTTGATCCAGGAAATTTAAATGATAAATCCTCTATTTCGATTTGATTGTTGAAAAAAATTTTTTTTTCAACAATATCATTCGAAATGTTTGTATTATCCAAGAATTTTTTATCTAAAATAAATGGTTGAACTGCAGGTAAGCAAAATTTTATATCTTGCAAGTAAGTGGATATTTTGCTTATGGATGGAATAATTCTGTATGCGGCCAAAGCAAAAATTCCAAGAATAGGTATTATCTCCGTTTTATCACTTAAGTCTTGTGTCAGAAGCACAATTAACGTAACCATACTCAGTACAGTCAGCCATTCAAACCAAATTTTTGGCAAGCCAGAGACAAAAGAATTTTTTTTTGTAAATTCATTTTCCTGAAGATTATTAAATGAAAAAATATCGAGAAAGTTTTTTTCTTTACCTAAAATTTTAATATCTCTAATCGCCCCAAAACTCTCCTTCATATTTTTTAGTTTTAATCCCCTGAATTTCTTACTTTGTTCACCCCATTCAGAAGCTTTTGTTTGTACAAATTTATAAAAAACAATACCGACAATTCCAAAAAGTACTATTAAACTTAGGGTAATTTTAGGACTAATAATAAGTAAAAAAAAGATAATGCCAACAAACATTATAGTCTCGGCAAACAAATCGACCAATGATCTAGCAAAAACAGACATTAAACTAGCATCATTTAAATTTCTAATCAAATTGGCAGAATTAGTCTTGATATGAAAATAATAATTTTCTCGAATATAAGAATGAAAAAGATTTTGGGTTTGAAAAGTTCTTACATTATAAATAAATTTATTTTTTCTATAAATGAAAAAAGTCAAATAAACTGCTTTGATAAAAAAAATAGAAACAAAGAATATGATTAAAGTAAACAAATAGTTTGTTTGATTTATATTTATATAATTTGATAGAAAAATAAAATTTTTTGCGTTTTCTGGTCCCTCAAAAATATAATTCAAAAAAGGAAAAATCGATATTATACTTAACATTTCAAATAGCATAGCGAATATTGAAAATATTAGTAAAATATAAATTTCCTTTCTTTGCTTAAAAGAAAAAATTTCTTTTAAAGATTTATATAGATTTGATAAATTAACTGTTTGGTCGACTTTATACATTTTTTATTAAACTATTTGTATAATGTAGAAATTTTTTATTATTTTTATCTTTATTCATAACAATATTAATAATTTTTTTATTTTTACTGGCAAATTGTTGATCATTAGTATTGGTTAAATAGTTTAAAATTCTTTCTATTTCCATATAACTATTTTTATTTGTCCAGAATGAACCTCTATTTTGCAAGTAATTTGGCCAGCCAAATTTGAGAGAGTTATAAGGATATTTATTGCCTCGAATACAAAAAAAACCTACTTTGTTTTTACGAGATAACGACTCGTAGCCAGCTGAAGAGTCAATGTTAATTGAAATGTTTGATTGATCTAATATCTTATATGTTTCTCTTTTTTTCGTTCTTTCAATAAAGTTTAAATTTATATTCTTAAAAATATTTTTATAAAAATTATACTCGTCATTTTTATAAAAAGATTGACTTCCTAAAATAGTTAAAGATTTATCTTTTTTAAGTAAATATTTTTCAAGTTTTTTAAGAAACATAATTTCTTCTGAAGATGCTTTTTCGTGAAACCTGTAAACAGAAATATATAAAAATTCATATTTTTTTTTTTCTTTTTTTTTAATATATAAGTTCGATCTAAAGGATCCAATTGGCACAACAGTACATTTTAAAAATGACTTAAATTTATTTCCAATCGCTTTATTAAAACAAAAATAATAATCGACGGAATAATTGTTTTCTTTAAGTTTTTTTTTTAAAACTTAAAACATCCGTTTTTAAATTTGATCTAAAGGCATTTTGTATCATTATTGTTTTTATATTTGGAAATATAGATTTGAACTTATAGAACAATGGATCATTGTCGATTAAAGTTATTAAAATTTTGGGTTGAACAAATCTTATATATTCACAAAAATAATCAAATGTTGAAAATTTTAGTTTTAAATAACTATTCATAAGGACATATAGATTTAGTTGTTGGAAAGGACGATATTGAAATCTTGTATCAAGTATATCCGTACTGTTTTTTACGTATTTTCTTATAAAATCAGATAAATCTTTATTAATAATTAAAATTTTTTTTTTTTTTGGTTTTTTAAAAGTCTTTTTCGATAAAAAAACGGTAATAAATATTTTTTTTAAAAAATCCATTAGTTTTAAGTTTTAGTTTTTTATTCTTATTTCAATAAGGGCTAGATATTCGTTAAAAATTTTTATTTTATGCAATTAGTTTTTTTTCTACTGCAGATAAAATGACATGACCTAAAAAAATATGACACTCTTGAATACGTGCTGTATTATCTGAGGGAACTACAATTTCTAAGTTAGATTTATTTTTACATTTTCCTCCATTGCCTCCTAGAAAAGCCACTGATCTCATTTTTTTTCTTTTTGCTTCTTTTAAAACATTAATTATATTTTTAGAATTACCGCTTGTAGATAAAACTATCAGAAGGTCTCCTCGATTACCTATTCCCTCCAAGTTTCTTGAAAAAATGTACTCAAAACCCAAGTCATTTCCACAGGCAGTCAAAGTTGAAGTATCTAAAGCTAAGGGGATAACTGGGTATGACTTTCTTTTTACTTTTTTCGTTAATCTAATTAAAAATTCTGCTGCTAAATGTTGGGCATCTGCTGCGGAGCCCCCATTCCCACAAATAAATACTTTTTTGTTTTTTCTAATTGTAGAAAATATTTCATTAATAATTTTTTCAATAATTCTTTGCTGTTTTAATAATTTTAACTTAAGATTATTAGCGTACTCAATTGAGGATAATAAATTATTCATTATTTAAATTTATATGAGCTCTTAATTTTTTTGCGACTTCTATCTCCTCTTTTAAGATCTTTTTTTCACTGTTTCCAACTAGTGCTAGTTCAATTTTTCTTATACCCCCAACTAACTCTTTAAATGTAGGCGGTGTAATTGATGCTGCTTGGTCTGATCCATACATCGTTCTGTCTAAAGTAAAATGTCTTTCCAAGGATGATATGCCAAGAGATGAAGCTGCATAAGATATTGCTAATCCTCCACTCTCGTGTCCACTATAACCCACGTTACAATTGAATTTATTCCTTAAGATTTTAATCATGTTTAAATTTGCCTTAGTATCTTCAAATGGATATTTTGACACGCAATGCATCAACTCAAATGGACAATCATTTTTTTTGAAGATATTTACCGCATTTTCAATCATTTTAAAATCTGACATTCCTGTGCTTATAAATGTGTGTTTTTTTTCTTTAGCAACCTCACTTAAAAATTTGAGATCTATTATCATAGCAGAGGCAATCTTATTAAATTTAAGATCAAATTTTTTTAAAAAATGTAAACTATTTAAATCCCATGCTGAAGCAAACCATTCAATACCTAATGATTTACAAAAATTATCTATTTCCTTGTATTCTTTTTCCCCAAATTCCAAACCCTCTTTCTGCTCTTTAAAAGTGCTGCCCCATGGACTAACTCTTTTAGACTCCAACATTTTTTTATCGTAAACTAAATTGATATCTCTTTTTTGAAACTTTACTAAATTTGCACCACAATCTTTCGACTCCTTTATCATTTTTTTAGCAATTGAAAGATCGCCATTATGATTAATACCAATTTCTGAAATTATTATCATTTTACTCATTTTCACTAAATAATTATATAATGAATTTCTTATAAGACATAACTATATAATTGTTCTACCGCCATCTATGACTATATTTTGTCCTGTGATAAATCTAGAATTACCAGATAGTAGGAATTTTATCATTCCAAGTAAGTCACTTCTGTTTGCTAATCTTTTCATAGGTGTAATTTTTTTTATGTTTTTGACCAAAGTTTTTGATTGATCATTAAGTATTGGTCCAGGTGAAATCATATTACAAGTTATACCGCTTGCTGCAAAAAATGTTGAAAAATATTTTGTTAATCCAAGTAAACCATGTTTGATAACTGAATAAGATGCTGGTTTATAAAAATTTTTGTAACTTTTTTTATAAATTTCTTGATTTGGGGAAATAACCGATAAATCTGAACCAATATTGATAATTTTTCCATTTTTTTGATGATACATGTGTTCTCCAAAATATTTTATCATTAAATAAGATCCTGTTAAACCTACAGCAATTTCTGAATCCCACTCTTTTTTTGTCAAATACTTGTTGCTAATTTTGTTTTTTTTAGGTTTAGCATCTATAGCAGCATTATTTATTAGTGAATAAATAAAAATTTTTTTCTTTTTGACAAAATTGAGAATTTTTTTTAAATTATTTTCTTTGGTTATATCTTTATCAAAAATATAAAGTGATGATATTTTATTGATTTTTTTTATTTTATTTTTAAGTTTAACTAATTTTTTTCTATTTTTATCTACTAGAATAAGGCCAAAATTCTCCTTGATTAGATTTTCTGATAAAAATTCTCCAACAAACCCGGCAGCACCTGTAATTATTAAGTATTTTTTTATCAAAGTACTTGCCCTCCATCGATCACAAAATCACTTCCTGTGATAGTTTTTGAGTTATAAATCAAAAACCTGATTAGATCTATTATTTCCTTAGATTCTATAAAACTGTTTAAAGGCACATTAGACTTGATATATCTCTTTACAATCTTTGGATTTTTTTTTAATTTTTTTGACCAATTATTGTTATTAATCAAAATATTACCAGGTGAAATAAGATTAATATTTATTTTATTTGCGGCTAAATTCTTAGCCAAAATCTTAACAAAAAAATCTAAACTATTTTTAGCTAAAGAGTAACCAATTGGGGCTTTAATATATTTTTTTCCAGCAATAGATGAAATGACTATTATATTTGTTTTCTGAAAATTAAACAGACTCAAATAAGCGTTAATTAAATTTGAAAAAGTAAAAAAATTTATATCTAAATAATTCATAATTGATTTTTTACTTAGTTCATTTTTGGAATTTGGTGTTCCACTACCTACACAAAAAATTATTAAATCTACTTTTTTTATTTTTTTCCTCAAGGCTTTAAACGCATTAAAAGTATTTTTTTCCTTTGAAAGATCTACTGAAAAAAAATTAATATTTTTACTTAAATTTCTCTTTTTTCTAGAAAAAACAAATAAATTACTCATATTTGAAAATTCTTTGACTACTTCGTAACCTAGCCCTTTTGATCCTCCGGCGATTAAAATATTTTTTTTAAACATAATTTTTAATATAATCTAAATTTAACCTATATTCGTTGATGTGATTTTTTTCTTTAGATCTAGCTGTTTGAAAAGCAAAATCCCCTTTATAATTGATGTTTTTTAAATATTTAAAAAAATTATTAAAGTCAAAATCACCTTTACCAAGCTGGACGGTTTTCCCATTTAATTTTTTATCTTTTAGATGAATATTTTTCACAAATTTAAAATATTTTTTTTCTTCTTTAAAATGATATCCTTTGCCCGCGCTATTGCCAGTATCATAATTAATCCCAACATTTTTGGAATTTATTTCATTCAATAATAAATTCATTTTTCTTGGACTTAAATCGCTCTCAATTAAAATAAAATTATCAGTCTTAATAAAAGGCAGTAAATTTTTAATTAAATCCACAAGATTTTTTTTTTTATTATTTGTGTTTAGACTAGCATTTTCAAGTGCAGGTATAATGAAATATTTTATGCCAAGAAGTTGGGAATTAATAAAAATCTTTTTAATGTTTTTAAGAGATTTTTTCTTCTCAAAAATTTTTCCTTTATAGATAGGTTTTTTAACAAAAAACTGAACATCGATTGACCTTATTTTAACTTTATTTTTTTTACATTCTCTTTTTATAGACAATATTTTATTTTTTTTATAGATTGGATTCGTTTCCAAGTTTTCATAACTTGCGACCCATTCAATATATTTAATATTATTTTTCTTAAAAAACTCTAATTCTTTTTTCCAATTTTTTTTCGGGAAAAACTGAATTTCATTTTTCTTTTCACTATCTACAAGTCTGCCTTGCATTAAAGCGAAATTATTCACATTAAAATTTTCATTATTTTTCATATTTTTCAAAAACAGCTTCAGCTATTTTCCAATCGTCTATATCATCGAGATCAAAATTTTCATATTTTTTTAAAATTAAATATTTGTTATTATTTTTAATTATTTGTTTTTTGTATTTCATGAAATTTTCTAAGAAACTAGGTTTTCCCCATCTAAGATTGTAAATATTCACAAAATAATTATTTAATGTTTGCCTATTAAGGTTAAGTTTTAAAAATTTATTTCTATGTAGATAAAAAATTTTTTTCTCAAGTTTATATTGTTTTGAAGCGATATAATCTCCATCTACCTTTGAGGCGTCTACCACTAAACCTTTAAATTTATTTTTTTTAAATAATTTATAACTTTTTTTAATTAAATTTGATTTAATAAATGGGTTATTATTATATACGCAAACTATCGAATTTTTGTCGTTAATATTTAATTTTTTGAAAATAAACTTATGCGTGTCAAATTGATGAGATGTTGAAGTAGAAAGATTTTTTGGTCTCAATCCTGGAATTTCAATTTTGAACTTTTTGGCGTTGTTAGCAATTTTTTTTGAGTCAGTAGATAGAATAACTCGATCAAAAATTTTTGATTTCAATATGTTTTCTAATGACCGTTGTATTAATGGTTTTCCTAAAAAATTTTTAATATTCTTATTTTTAATAGTTTTGGAACCACCTCTACAACAGATAAGACATATTTTTTCAAGTCTTCTTGCTGGCATATTTTTTTCTTATAAGATCAAGAGTGTCTTTAGTTTTTTTAATCATATAATTAAATTTTTTATCATCCATATAAGTATAGAATGGCCAAGAAATCATATTATCAAAAAAAATATTTGTATTATCTAAATTATATTTAGTATTAAACTTTTTGAATAATTTAAAACGGTCTAATGGACAATTTTGAACAATAGTTTTTATTCCATATTTTTGAGATATAATTTTCATGAAAAGATCTCTTTTTTCTGTTGATTTGGGTCCTATAAATTGAGCTACTAAACAATGATAGACATTTTTATATCCTTTAATTCTTTTTTGAAATTTTAGTTCTTTATACATCTTAAGTGAATTAACAAACTTATTTGCTCTATTGATTCTAATTGTATTTAATTTGTCTATACGCTTTATAAGCTCAACTCCCAAAGCGCACTGAATATCACCTATACAGAAGTTTGAAGGCCAAAAATTTTTTTTAGCATCAATGATATTAAACATCGACGGCTTCCAATAGATTTTTGGGTTTTTTCTTTTATAAAGTTCAACTCCATTATGTGCGATTGCCTTGATTTTTTTATCAAACTTTTTGTTATTTATAAGCAACATTCCCCCTTCACCTAATGTTGTGATAATTTTATTAGAATGAAAGCTAAAACAAGATATATCGCCAAAACTTCCTGTTTTTTTATTATTTACTGAAGAGCCCAAGGATTGTGCGCAGTCTTCTATTACTATTATTTTCCTTTTTTTAGCATAAGAAACAATTTCTCTTATGTTTACTGGCATTCCATAAAGGTGAACAATAATAATTGCTTTAGTTTTTTTAGTTATTTGTTTCTTAATTGTATCTAAAGACGCTACAAAAGTATGAGGATCTATATCAACCCATTTAATTTTTGCCCCATGTCTTGCATAAGAAATAGCAGTGGCACACCACGTATGGGAAGGCACAATTATCTCGTCGTTTTTTTTTGTTCCAATCAAAATTGCAGATAAATCCAATGCATTTGAACAATTTGCTACAGCGTAAGCTTTGCCGCTTCCCCCAATATATTTTGAAAATGATTTCTCAAATTGCAATAAATATTTTCCTTGGGTAAATGGTTCAGCTTTTTCCATTGCACTCAAGACAACTTGCTTTTCCTTTGAGGTATACTTAATAGAATTACCAGTCCAATCTATCTTAAAATTTTTCATTTTATTTTATTGTTAAATAACCTTTAAAAGAAATATTTTGGTAAATAGGCTAATATCCCTTAAGTAAGCTCTTTTTAGCATTTGGCCAGAAAAATCCCATGAATCTTTTTTTTTATTTTATAAATCATTCTAATATATTTATTTTCAGTTTTCCTGATTAAATTATACCATAGCTCCGCACTTTGCAATTAACCCATTGCTTAAAGAAATACTGTACATTTTAATTTAAACAGGAAAAGCTATTATCTTTTTTTTATTTGTATTTATTTTTAATTTTCCCATTAAAATTTCTAATCTATCTTTTTGTATTGCAAATATCTTAAAAATATTATTTGCAAATATACCAGATTTAAATTTGTATGTTTTTTTGGTTTCATAATTTAAAAAATTATGTTCTAGTAAACCATATTTATTCTCATATTTTTTACAGTGATTTATATAATCAGTTATTTCTTTTTGTGTTGTGATATGACCAAAAATTGTAGATTTGAAACCTTTAAGAAAATTTAATTGATTAAAAATTTTAATATCACTAAATTTGTCGTTCCGACAAAAAACATAGTTTCCAAGAATAGGAATTCTTTTTTCAATTAATTTATTACACCTAAAAGTCTTAATAAGTAATTGTGGTGAATAAATTTCACTTTTGGAATTTATTTTTTTTTCTAATTCTTTTTTAAAAAGACGTATTTTTTTTATATCAATTTGTAAAATTGCCCACATGAAATTATTTCTTTATTTCTTTTAATTCTTTTTTTAATTCTTCAAATTCCTGCATGCTCCTTTTCATAAAATCTATTGTAAGCTTTGTTCTTAACGAAATTCCTTTTGGAGTAATAATGTATTGTAAATAATTAATTTTATTTTTTTGATTTTTAAAATTTTTTAATTTTACTAAGCCTTTTTGCTGCAATGCTTTTAAACAGTAGTTCAGTTTTCCTAAACTAAATCCCAAGTCTTTTGCAAGCTCTCTTTGCGAGTGGTGAGAGCTTTTATCTATTTTTCTAAGAAGTTCAAAATAATCTTGGGTTTTTTTCATAATGTTCAGTTATTGAACAATATTGTACAAATATTGAACAGTAAAGATAAAATTAAATTTATTTACGATTTTTAAACTATTTTGTGTAAGAATAATGAATTTTTACAATATCTAGAGAGCATATTAATGCTAATTAAATGACACTAAATTTTCTTCAAAATTAACCTTATGTGGTTTCCATATCCAAGTCGATCTGTAATACCTTGAATAAAATTAGCATTTTTTTTTAAGGATCTTGCTAAATCTGTTTTTTTTGAAACATCTCTTTCATAAGCATAAATGTCCCCTATATCTAGGCCAAAAGTTTTTTCATAAATTATTTTTAAATTTCGCGGAAAAAATTTGAAAGATTTACTACAAAAATATGTCAAATGATATGGTGGGATAACTAAATTTTGATTTTCTCGCATATAATCAAATCCTGCAGAATTTTTATTAGGTGTATAAATTAAAATAATTCCACCTTTTTTTAATTTTTTTGTTAAATTCTTAATAAGTATAATTGGTTTTTCAACATGCTCTATGACATCAAATAAAGTAATAATGTCATAAGATTTATCGTCTAATTCAAAAATCTTTTGATGAATAGGTATTTGAAGTTTTTGTTCAGTAAACTGTGCAAGAGACTTATTAAATTCTAGCCCACTACAAAAAAAATTTTTTTTTGCAGCTTCTAAAAACCATCCATTGCCGCAACCAATATCTACTAATTTCCCTTTTTTTTTAAATTTTTTTAATAAATTAACTCTCTCTGATCCAAATCTCTTTATTCTATAATATCTATTTTTCTCGTAAGAATTTTGATGATGTTTGAATTGATCTTTATGATTGTAAACATCGTTTAAGTCTTTTGGTATTAACTTCGTAAAACCCGTATCACAGTTTAAACACTTATTTATAACTTGATTATATTTTTTAAGCCAAAAGATATATTTAGCTGAAGAACAAATTGGACATTTATTTATTTTTTTCCAACCACTTCCTCTGCTAACTCTTATGATTGATTTCAATAGATTTTGATTTATCTCTTTATGAAAACCTTTCGGTCTCATTATATTTAGATTTATATTCATATCTTTAATTTTGTTAAAAATTTTTTTCAGTGCATAAATCAAGCCAATTGAGCTATTAGTACTGGTCAGCTACACGCGTTGCCGCGCTTCCACATCCAGCCTATCAACGTAG
>MDTG01334862.1_pt1 | contig 29129 bp, 28 predicted proteins | sample 811421 | NCBI WGS metagenome assembly MDTG01 (sample SAMN05326645, study PRJNA326480) | marine metagenome | isolation source: seawater | place: Pacific Ocean: South East | collected 2011 | reverse complement strand
TTTCATCAGACTTTCTGCATCTTTTAATGCTTCAGTAGAGGATGTCTGAAAGATATCAGGCAAAAATGCATGTACTAATGCTTTCGAAGACGCGCTCCCAAAAATGTAACTCAATCGAAGCGAAAGCCTCGCGTGTTGAACGTATGTCATGCATACCTGTGTTGGATGTTTGAACATTTGCAGAGAGCCAGAAAAAAAAAACACGGGCGGTCGCGTTTGTTTCCTTAAGTCCTTAAGTTTTCCTATCAACGAAAAACAAAAAGTGTGAAACCAAAAAATTGTACCTACATGTTGACGTGTAAAGCTTCTTGGTTCACTGAAAAAATAAGTTATCGAAAACAGTAAGTCCTTCTGTGCAAAAGAGAAAAATCATTGAAGATGTGTAAACTCAACCGATCGGCTGTCAAAACTTACCGTTTTCTCGTCTGTGACAAGAAAAAACACCTTTTTTCGTGCGCTTACTCTCTGCTCAGTACATCTGCCGAATGCTGCCGTCGGGCAAGACGCGGTTCGCTCGGCCACTGTACAGCGCCAGCGTGTTGCGGTGCTTCGGCGGGAAGACCGTGTTTCCGCAAACGCACTTCTTGCAGGCGACCGGGATATCGAGGAAGCACTCACGGCATTGCTTCGTCGGTCCCTTCTTCGTCACACTGTCGGCGGGTGGCGGGGAAAACTTCGGCCCACAGAAGTCCTTGTAGCGACCGTATCCCTGCTTGTCGTACACAGAGAAAGAGCAATCGTCACCGGTCAAATCTCCTACGACGACGTCAGTCTTAGCGTCGAGGACTTCCTGAGCACGACTCTTCAACGGAGATCCGGGAAGTTCCAGTGAGCCCTTTGGAACCGAGAAGTTGAACCCCTCGTACGGCTTCTCATCGTCCTTGTCGACCCTCTCTTCCTTGACCTTCAAGCCAGCCTCCCTAGCGTCACCAGCATCCATGCCCTGGTACCACGCATGTCGGGCAACCCGTCGCTGATTCCGCGACATGCCCTCAAGGCTGAGGGGTTCTATGCGCGCATCCTCCGCCATCTTGCGCTCGAAGCGTTCATACGAACGCGGCGACAAGTCGTCCGTGGTAAGGACTTTGGTCTCCTTCTTGGCGACGATCTGCGGTTTTTCCTGCTTCTTCTTCTTCTCCTTGAGAATCTCCCGCGCAAACATAGTCCCGTGAGCCGACTCTGCAATCGCCAAATCGTCGTCGGAATCAGAGTCAGGAATCTTTCCCATCAACCGCGCTCCCATGGTGCCGTGCGCCTGCTTCGCCATTTCCCGCTTGTGCTCTTCTTCGTCCGAAGAAAATTCGACAGAGTGAAACTCCGACAGGAATGCGTTGATGCGGTCGAAACCGTCCGCGACCACCAAAGGACCCAGACCCATGATCGGCATATCCCATCCAAGCTGAGCATTGGCTTCCGCGATGACAAGACGACCCCGCTCGAAGACGTTCTGCGTCCTCTTCCAAGTCTTGGAATCTTGCACGTCCTCAATCCCCAGCTCCTTCATGATCGCGTTCATCTGACCCACCCAGTCACGGTCAGACTCCAACTCCTCTTCCGCGCGCATGTAATCGTCGAGAGAAGGGCCATCGGACCTATTGGCGTGACGTTTATTAATTTTCTTAAGCTTTAAAATGATATCTTTTATATTTTTTGCGTTTTTACTTTTATTTTTGTGGTGGGATCTTTCATATTATTTTTGTGGGGGGTGTTCGGTTATTATTGGATGCAATAACAATCATAACCCGTATAAGGGTACAGGAAGGAATTGTAGATGGTAACTCAGATAATCTAAGGCTCTCACGCGAAGCGACGAGGGGAACGGGAGCGGACACGAGATTCGGCGCCGGACGACATGATTAGCAGAAAGAACCACTGATCTCGAGCCAGTATTCTTTTTTTTCTTTTTTCAAAAAACATGAAAAAAGCTTCGTTGGTCAAACTCAAGAGTGGTGCAAAGTATGCAATTCGCATTCATCGTCCCGATGGAACACATAAAACAATCAAATTCGGAGAATATGGCGCTGAGGATTTCACGATACACAAAGACCGAAAACGTAGATTACTGTACTTGGATAGGCATGGTCGCAAACATCCCTCATTCTCGAAATCAACGAAAGAGAAGTGGGGCCAGGACGGGATATTCACCGCAGGATATTGGTCCAGATGGCTTCTCTGGGAAAAGGACAGTATGGAAAAGGCCATTAAGTTCATGAATGAAAAAAAGAATATCAAAATACATCGAAAACAGTAATTAGCACTTCGACTGCTTCGGCTGCTTCGGCTGCTTCCGCTGACGACTCGTCACTTCAACCGTAGCGTCAAAGTTTTCGTAGTGGAAAGCAAGAAAGTCTGAAGTTCGAGCTGCGTTTACAATCTGCTTGTAATCATCTTCAGTTAAGCCTATCCGTTTGAATTCGTGTTCATTGAAATCGAAAACTTCCTGAATATTCTGTGGAAGTCCGCCCCATTCGAAAAAGCTAGGGAGCGCATATATTTCAGTGAACCATTCTCGGAGACTTTCAATAACTTCTGACCACTTACCCTCACACAACAAATCACGCCAGCCGTCAATGTGCGAGCGTTGCAGTGAATGCCACTCTGTGTACTCTTCAGTGTAAACGTCTTCAACGATGCCCGCAGCTTTGCTTGCAAGCGCTCTGTCTTTAACTAGAGAGCTCCGTGCTTTGCGTTCAGATTCCGGGAGAGTCAGAAGCTGCTCCGTGAGACGCTTGATCTCCTCGGACGCCGTGTCGGCCGAGATCCTGTTGGCAACAAAGATCCTCGGAGGCATTCGAGCAGAGAACCTTAATATATCTGAGAAAAAAGACTCACTCAAAACCTCGGTTGTGAACGAAAAGAATTCGTGCATTTCGTGTACCGCCCATTCGCAGCAATAAATCCACGGAGGCATTCGAGCAGAGAACCTTAATGTATCTGAGAAAAAAGACTTACCCAGAACCTTGGTTCCGAACGAAAAGAATTCGTGCATTTCGTGTGCCAGCTATTTCGTGTACTTTCGTCGAGATCGACGGGGTGGCATGGCGCCGCTGCGCTGTTCGCCCACTTCTTGCAACTGAGCCACAAACAAAATTATTTTCTTTTCAAATCGTAAAATGTCTGTGAAAAAAAGAAGCCGACGTTTGTATTCTAAAAAGAAAGTTGGAAAAAACGAAAGCAAAAAATCTGTGAAAAAAGCAGCAAAAAAAAGTAAATCAAAATCGCGGAAACAAGGTCTAAAAGCAGGAGGAAGGAGAAGCAGATCGAGCTCCTACTCGAGATCGAGGAGAAGACGAAGATCACGATCTGGTGGTACAGGCTGGGGAAGTCTCGCAGCAGGCGCAGCTATTGTCGGTGGTGGAGCCCTTCTCTACAGCCATTTGCAAGAAGAAGAAAATGTGCAGAAGTTAAAGGACAATGTAAGAAATCAGATGGAAAAATTTGGACTAAAAAAAGCATCACCACCACCAGCGCCACCACCACCAGCGCCACCACCACCAGCGCCACCACCACCAGCGGTCAAGTCAGAGCTAAAACTTGACACGACCGGCCTCATTGAAACGCCGATGACAGTAGTCAAGCCCAGTCAGCAACCACCCATTCCTGATGTTTCCGTGCCGGAGCCCTGGAAGACTGCGACGTCGCGCAGAACAGGTCGAATTTACTACGTGAACACCGTGACGGGCGAGTCTACGTACGACTTTCCGTCGCCCATGGATGTGGACCCAGCGGTGGGCACGGTTGAAATGTCGCCTGAAAAGCTGACGTCGCTTGGCGCCGCGCTCGACGCCGCCGCGTTGGCACGAAAAGAAAAAGAAGCCGCCAGAAAAATCCAGAAGTTGGCACGAAGAAGATCCAGGGAGAGGGATCTAAGAGTGGGTGCGGGAAATGTAATGGAATCTATGCCACCTCTAGTAGAAGAGTCACAACCAGGTCTGATTGATAGTACTGCTGGTACGTACTACTTAGGTAAGGATTTAGGTACTCCGTATCCACAAGAACCGTTCTCCGTATCCACTAAAAAAAAACGTAAGTACATTAAAACATTAGATAGAGAAGACGCGTTGGAACGAGCAAAAGAACGCCACACAGGTATGAAATTGCAAAATTCAAAGAGTGATAGAGAAGAGCTCCTTACAAAAAAGCGAGCCGCGCTTCGCGCTTATGGTAAAGGGAAAGGTAAAGGAAGCGGTAAAGGAGAAGTCAGTAAAGAACCTACGCCTCCCCCCACGGAAGATGAGAATGAAAGTGAAGGTGAAGATATAGAACCCAGTTATGTGTATGATGAATATCGACCAAATACTGTAGAGTCTGATGATGAGTCTGAGGATGAGGAAGATAAAGTGAAACCACCAATTGATTTCAGTAAAGTACCTCCCTCGAATCTGACTGGTAGTACTGCTGGTATGTACTCAGGTAAGGAATACAATGTACTAACACACAAAAAAAAACGTTTAAAACCAAAACATGTACCGTTTCAAACCAATCCGACAGATTTACAAAGAAAACGACAATTTAAAGTTAGTCTTAATGATTCAAAGAAGAAGAGAGAAGAAGAAATTCGAAAAAGGCGAGATCGTTCCAATCCTGTAAGTTCTATTCTCCGCACCGGTCCTTATAATCCTTACAAAGAAAGTAGCCCGGGAGATTGGGACGATGAAACAAACGCTGGCATGGAGGAATAACCCTCTCGCGCGCGCGGTAAGTCGTACTGTGCAAAGTCGGTATTCCCAAAAACATCCGTAAGTTCTTAAGCGCTCGGTGTTTCACTAGCGACGTCGTAGATCTGGGACCGTAGATCTAGAGTTGCCGAGGTACGTCAGGTAGTCGTCCATTGCCTCTGCTGGCGTAGAGTAGTTGTCCCTCACCGTGTTCGCGATTTGTCGCCTTTGCTCACACTGTAGCTGTAGAGCTGAAAGAACCGAAAGAAGTTGAGTTACGTCTCATTCGTGGTGCATCTGGTGTCAGAACTTCAGAGTTGTCGGAATCAGAATCATCAGAAGATTTGTTTTCAATTGGATTATAATTATGTTTAATGAATAGTCCAATGATAAACCAACCTATTGAGGTTTTAGGATTCACTCGATGAATAAGATCGCTCGTAAGATCCATTTTCTCATTGTCAGAAAAAAAAAGTAGAGGACTTAAGCTTTTTCGGCCCCGGAGGCGGGTAGTCTTCGTGCTTCTCGTATTCCCGTGGAAGGAAATCCCGGAAGAGATCACCCAAGCAGGGAATAAGGTCGAAGTATGGCATCAGGAAGAATGCAATCTTCCGAAAGCTGAACATGCTGATCTCGAGCCTTAAGCGTAATTCTTCTCGAGTCTCTATCATATAATTAATTCCAATTCGAGTAGTTCTTCTCTAGTGCCATTCTATCAAAACTTGTAACAATAGCATCATGTCTAACATGTTCTACCATGTTTTTGAAATTGACGTGCGACAAGTACGTTTTGGTATAGCTACTTTCTTTTTTCGTACTAAAACAATGCCATAGTTGCTCCAGATGTTCCATTGAAGCTGTGCCCTTTTCTATTTCCTTTTGTTTTCCTCTTAACCTTTTTGATACGATAAAATTCGCCATCCCCATAAATTTCTCCCAATCTAGTAAGTCTACGACTTCAGGTTGCTTGGTTCCTAAATCGGTAATCCATTGTTTCCATCGTTCAGCAAAATGTGCAGTCCCCTCTGGTGTATTTACCCATTCGGGATTCGGATCACCTTTACTTTTAGGCAAATAAGGATTATCCAGCCAATCTTTATCAGCCGGATTTATAAAAAAATCGGTGTAAAGTACTTGAAATATATTGAATACCTGCGGTGTAACGTAGTAACAAGATTTGTAAAGTTGATCGTCTGTTAACAGCATTTTCCTTTTGTATCTCCCGTAATTTCGTAGTTTCCCGTACACTTCGCGTCCTCTTCTAGCGTTGTGATTGAGCGCCCACACACCCACCCCTCCAACTGTGACACCTGCCAGGAATGGGAAAATGCCATCTGGCGCATTGGAAGTGTAATTTTTCTTTCTACTTCTCGATCGTTTACTACGTGATCTCTTTCCCATTTTGGATATCAAAGAAAATTTTATATTAATATTGCCGAGATCCGGCGGTAAAAAAATCTAGATTCGGCGCGTGCACTATTGCTTAAATCGAAGAATCTTCCCTGAATCCGTAAGTAAGAAAAAACAAACGAAAAGAGAAAAACCGTGGAACTCTATAATATGTGTCCCGCAAAACCTCTTCCAGAAACTCGGTTGCGAACGAAAAGATTTCGTGCATTTCGTGTGCTTCTTGTCTAGGCCACTTTAACGTACTTGCAACAGCCGTGTGCCCAAGACAAGCAAGCGGGCATCGCTTTTTTGTCCTTTTTCATGTAAGCTTCAATCATCTGCATTAGCTCAGCAGCGCTGCCATCGTTCGCGTAAATGACTCCCAGAGGTGTTGTGTAAGTAAACTTCAACCACCGAGTCGCAAGCTCTCCGAGATCGACATCCTCGGTCAATGCAGACAGCTTGTGCACGACAGAATCAATGATATTTCTCACCCCTACTTCCCCGAGATTCTTCAAACCCTGATGGAAAATCTCAACGAGTGGCCGCCGCCCGTTGGAAATCATTCTCATTTCCATTGACTTCCCGTGCGTGTTGAGACCCTTGAGTGCCTGACGAACCCACAACTCCTTCGTGTGATCCGTGTCGCAGAAATCGAAGCGCACACAGCGACCGTGTTTATCAACACCGAAATTGGACGTGTTATTTTCGTTGAGTGGCAACAACCAATTGAGAATCATCTGCAGCGTGTAGCTGGTCACAAAATTCTCGCACTCCAGCTGTTCTATGCCGAAGTCATCAAGCAAACTGACGAGCTGAGTCATGTCAATGTACTCCGACAGAAGAAAATACTGCTCTGCTTTCTCTTTCTTGAACTTCTTGATTGTTACCCTCATGCTACGATCAGCCCACCTCTCGGTGAAACGCTCTCTCTCTGACACCGACGCCCGCGCTGCCTCGTAAAATTCCTGCAGCTGTTCTAAGTACGTCCCCTGTTGACCTAACGACATTTCCAACACAGAGATGACGTCAGCGCATCCAACTCCGACAAGCTTAGCCAGTCGTTGAACTAGAATACAATCTTGATTCTCGACATGCTTGAGGTGCAATTGAGATGTCACAATGTCCTCAAAGGCAACCTCGTTGAAAATCAATCCTTTCAAGGGACCAATCTGGTCAGGTGCTACTTTCATAGTCAATATCTTGAAACCAAGAGGATGAGAATCATTCAGCGTCTTCCTAGGTTCCTGCTTCTTCGGGGACTTCTTCGCGGGCTTCTTCTCTATTTTCTTCTTCGGCGAGACTATTTTCTGCTTCGGCTGCTTCGGCTGCTTCGGCTGCTTCGGCTGCTTCCGCTGCTTCCGCTGCTTCTGCTCTGGCTGTTCGGCAAAACCAAGCCGCTGTAGCTGTTCGACTAAGCTAATCTTCTTTTTCCCCTTAGGGTCTGTGCGCTTCTTCTCGTCGTAGAAATCTTTCATTTCCGGAGGAGTCCACCAAACTACATTCGATTGCATATCTAGAAGAGGAAACTTCGTGCTGTTGAATTGCTGCTCGTAATCTTCATTACAGATGCATTTTGCACCAACTTCTGCAAAGTACCTGCCTGTCTTGTTCTCCTTTTTTGCGTCCGGCACGTGCTTGTCGCGGACGCCTATGTCATCAATAACACCTCGAGAATCAAGATCAGTGTAGAAGCTGAAATCAGATGCAATGCTAGGCGGGGCCTTATCCGGAAAAAACAAATTGGCAGACCGCATCAAATACACCATGTACGCCGTGTAAAGGTCCAAGCCTCTCTCTTTTTCCTGGCAATCGTTCTTAATTTTAAGTTCCTCGAAGATTGGCTGAATTCCTTCCTCCCAATCCGGGTGAAACTGAGGAGGTAGAATCTTACCGTTCTCCGCTAAACACATCAAGTGCGAAGCTGCCCGATTCCTGATTGGAGATCTCGCCATTTCCCAAACTAGGCTGAGTGCCGCTACAATCTTATCACGAACTTCCACTGCATCTTCACAGGCAGCCTTTTTCTGCTGAAGACGATGGTAAGATTCGAGGGGCCTCCCCAAAAAGCAGCCTTCCTCCTCTGCCTGAATGACCGCTCTGTTTCTCTTGTTCGTGACGAAACGCTTGAAAATTGGGTCAATCCTGCAGGCTGCACAGAGGGATGCAAGCGTTAACACATAAATGCTTACAAACTCAGAGTCCATCGAACGACGCAAAAATTTATGCGATGCGCTCTTTAACTCTGACAGCATGTAATGTTTCACTACTCCACTCGGACCGGAAACTCCAAATTTACAGTTCATCGCTCTGCGACTATCTGCCCGAAACGAACAGGACGCAAAGCTACTGGACATCATTCCAAGGCCAGCCTGTTCCAGGAGACCAGCCACGGCCGACCTCTCCTGCTCAGCCAAGCCCGTGTCACTCTCCGTCCAGTCGACGTTGACATCCGCGTAGCACAAGGCCAAGAACGCAATCAACATATCCTATAGAACTAACTCTCTCGATATAACCAATACTCTATTAACCAAATTGGCATTAGATAAACTACCGCATTCCAATTCATCACAAGCGACAGTACAAAGGATATGACTAAGGAAACAAAAATAACTCTGGGAATTTCGTAAAAATTCCTAATTAATAGTAACAATATTAATAGAACTATTACTTTTCTACCGAAGGGGCAAATTCTTAAGCCATATTCTTCCCCTTTCAAATGTTTCAGTTCGTAACTATCGTAATTCTGCATGTGGCTCATATTAAAATCGCATGTTGTTTTGAAAAAATGAAACATGAAAATCAAATACACACTTTCTATTATTGATATTAGTAGCTTATTCATTTCTTATATTTTTCTTTTTTATTCTAAGCTTCCGACGTGTTGTTGGACCAACCAGCAGAACCCGCGAAGGACCGCGAAGGGGCGAGCGCCCGCCAAGGCCACGCTCTGAGCCTCGCCAAATGGATTCTTCTCAGTAAAAAATAAATCCACCTGAATACCTGTGACCCCAGATATTATTGTTAGGAAATTCATCAAAATGATAAATAGCACACATAATGTTCCAACGATCTAAATCCCATTCTCTTTGTTCCCACATTTCTACTACTTCAATATCTGCCCAGAATTCCAGTCCACCTCTTCTTATTATTCTCCAGGTTTGCTGATCTCTTGTCCACCATGACGGGTGTTCCCTCAGTACAATGTTTTTCTTGGTTTTTTTCCACCAAATCTCAATGTATTTTTTCAAACGTCTGTACAATCTGAGATGTTTCATATATGAAACTAAATTCGTTATTTCCTTGTTGTATGACGATCCCTCTTCCTCAATCGCATCTTCTACAAACCAATCTCTTCTGACAAAAGATATTATGCATGCGAATACGTCCGGTGGCAGATCATTCAGACTCATTTTCCGCTCCTTTAGAAAATCGAAAAGTGAAAAGATGCTGCGAAAAGCACACGGTGAGACCTGGGTACCTGCAGAGGTTCTCCAAAGGGATTCACCCAGTGGGACGTACAAGATCCAGCGACACTCAGCAAGCCGCCGTCGCGCGCGTTTCAGGCCTGGGTGTTTGGGAAGCACTTCCATCCCTGCTCGAACCAGTCCTGGTGGAAGAGGTGGATGCATCCGCCGCACTTACACGGGCAAGTCCACCCTTTCTTCAACCACTCGGGGTCGCACCGGCCGCAATTGCACTTCGGGGATTGGTCCAAGTAGAAGTACGCCTTGTCGGCTTCAATGGCAACGGCGATCTTCGGTTTGTAAGCACTCGAAAATAGCAAGCCGTCAGCAAAGTCAGCCTCCCAGATCTTCAACCGTTTTTCCCACATCCTCTCGATTCCGTACTTAAGCTCCTCCACCGATGGTTGCTGATGATCCCAGTCGCTCCAGATACGAAATTCGTCGGAGCGGAAGTCGTGCTTCAGCATCTTCAAAGAAGCCTTTCTCTCCTTGCCAAGTTGGAGCTCAGAGCAGATCGTACTCCCGTAGAGGCGCAGGACGAGCAGCTGCACTGCTGCCGGCATTTCGCAGGGTTCGCTCGACTGGCCAGAGGTCACGTCACTCTCGTCGTAGCCGAAAAACCAGCGAAGAAAGCTTAGCATCGTAGCAAAGTTGCAATCAAAAGCCAAGCCTCGAGCCAACAATATAATGTTTGATTTTCAATCATTGGGCGTGTGGGGTTCCGCGATCTCCTTCAACGGAAAGAAACATCTTTGAATCTTTTGGTTAAAGCGCGCGTCAAACTAGCCCGGTCTTAATGGTCGAATTCGGTGACGCGTAGAAAAACGAAAAGAGAAAATTGACTGTGCAGAGAAAAATGTTCCTTGAGTCCTAAGTCCTAGCAACGTCCGTAAGTGGTTGAAGGTTCCAGGTTGATTGAAGGTTCCTTCAATGTTCTTCGGCGCTTTACCTCCTTCTGCTCTTCCACGACCCAATCGTGCTGTTCTTTGTCGTCGGCGAAAATTGGAATTTCACTTGGATGGTATTTGAGTTCCTCGTAAAGTTGGCGACCCCTTGCTGAAAATTCTTGTCGGTTACCTGGTATCCGATTATCTTTGTCTTTTAGTAATTCTTGTTTAAGAGGGCCGTCTCTCATCTTTCTCAGCTTCACAAGTTGCTTCGTTGCCTTCCAAAGGCCCCTTTGCCAAGGACAGCATTTCTTGTTCTTGCAACCCTCTTTGCAGCGATCAGCGTATTCATAATCGTCCAAGCCTTCTTGCTTCTCTTTTGTCCCATTCTTTGCAAAACTCGAGAAATTAAGAGGCTTTCGAACTGTTGTTTGTTTTTCGTGGCTTTCCAGATTACTGCCAAGGTCCGTCAAATCCCGATCTTTCTGCATCTCTTCCTGCCGTTTTTCTTCTGCATTGCATAGATCGTTTGCGTCATCGTAGTAAGTGTGACCACGAGGCAGACTGAAGCGGCGTTGCTTTGTGTAATAATTTTCGTACACCACTTGCATAGAAGGCTGACCAGGAGTGTCAAAAGTACTCTCTACGAGTTCTCCCAGAGCTCGGCTTACAGGACCTTGAATGGGCTGTTTTATTCGAAGCCAGGCGTTAACAGGCGCACGACGAGGAGCTCCGCTTGGCCCCCAGATCTCCTTGTCCAACGACTCCGAAGCCGCGCGCACGGTACCCGACATGTCGCCGCGCGCTCCTTGGCAACGCTGCACTTGAACCAAATATTCTTAACGTTTTCTACTTTTTCTCTTTTTCTGGTTTAAGTTTCCGGTTACTAACTGTTGTAATATTTCCCCCTGTTCTGCATTAAGCCTAGCAAGCTTCTCAATCCTATCCATAATCATTCGATCTTTTTGCATTGCCCATTTTGTCATTTCGTCGTCTTCATAATATCCCTTGTCAGGACCTTTCATAAGTATTTCGGATTCTCCTCTGAGTACACTTCCTATTGTAGGCTTGCTCTTTTTTAGCACTTCTCTGTATGAATTATTCTTGAAATAGGACTTTTTTTTGTTTTCCATCGATTTAACCATTTTTTCATTATATGTTTTTAATTTTTCCAACTTGTGGAGAGACAGCAAAAGATCCTCGGAGGCATTTGACCAGAGAACCTTAATATATCTGAGAAAAAAGACTCGCTCAGAACCTTGGTTGTGAACGAAAAGAATTCGTGCATTTCGTGTACCGCCTACAACGAAGCTTGAAGCTCTTCAATTTTTTGTTTTATTTCGTAATCTTTTGGCGCGCCATGAAATTGTATTAAAAATGTAATTTCTTGCAACAATTTGAAATGTGGATAAAAAAGGTTTAATTTAGCGTTGTTAGGAGCGTTTAAACCAAAAAATGTAGCCCAGTATTGAAATTTGTTAACTACATTATGTATATCATGCAATCTGTAAGATGTATCCTTTTTTATAACAGAAAATCCTAAATCTATTAAAACTAAAGTATTAACATCATCTTTCTTACGCATCATCATATTATCTGGTTTGCAGTCTACTTGAAGAACACCATAACTTTCTACCAAATCTAATAACACTTTTGCTTTTTTTCGTATTATCAGAATGTTGTTTTTTATAAATTTTTGTCCCAAAGGATGTAATAGTTCTATAACAAAAAAGCCAAAATCATCACAGATATAATCATCATATAAAATTGGTACGACTCTATTATCTTCGTTGTAGACATCCTGTAGTTTTTTTAAAGCTTTTAATTCCTGTATATATTGAAGATCATTTAATTGTTTCTTTTTTACTTTGTCATATATACACATAGTTTCACAATCCTTTTTAGAAGACACTTCAAAAATTTCACCGATAGCCCCTTGACCTATGTTTTTTCCTAATTTCCAATCATCTTGATTGCATCGTTCGTATTTTACTTGTCGCTTTTCCTGAATGGGTTCCTCAAGTGATTTTCTTACTCTTTTATCCAACATTTCTTCTTCGTCTTCATCCGCAGTCGAAAAACCATCATCGTCACTCGATCTATAATACTTAGATCCAAGATTCATTAATAGACCAACCGTACCACCAAAAAGAATAGGGGCCACTAAATGATTTGTATTAGAAGTTTTTTTTTTTTTACTTTTTGTTGATTTTCTTTTTACTTTTTCAACCATTTTACAATTATATATTTTTAATCTTTCTCTTTACCGCCTACTTACCTTGCTTCGACTCTTACTCTTCCTTTTACTTCGACTTTTACTTTTCCTTTTACTTAAAGCTTTACTTCTTTTACTTGATCTAGGAGAAAAGGTTGGAGTAACACCCTTGTCTGCGTAGTATTTTAATTTTTCTTCGATGAGCTGTAAGTACTCCTCTTCCTTTGATTTTTGGTAGTTATTAGTGTTGTACGAAGACATTTCCTTTATCTGTGATTGTGCGTCTTTGTTCGTTCCAAGAATACCATCACGAAAATTCACTAACATCTGTGCATGAATGGCGTCTTTTTCCGAAACAGGTCTTGGAAAAAATTCGAGCATCCACTGAACAGCTTTATCATCCACTGAGTCTCTCCAAGAAGCAGTCTCTCCAGTCTCTCCGAAGTCTTTCATCTCACAAGCTAAAAACCAAAAAATATCTCCCTGGGTTTCATGCGATCGGATTTCGGTTTCAATTTTAGATTGCATAAAGGAATCATTATTGACTCCCAAAATTCCAAATGTACTTCCCATTTCAATTTTCATATAAAAAAAAAAAAAAATACCATCGACGTCGTTTTCAAACTTATTTTTTATCTAATTCGTTGAAAAATGCGTGGTGATGGTGATGGTGATGATCATGAGCCAGATGAACAGCAATTGTGGGACGATGAAACAGATTCGAATGCCGAAGACGACCGGTTTAAGCCAGGAAAAGCCGATTACGGTACTTCGGAACTATTTCTTGAACCTGAAGAGCTTCAAGTTGAACCACCACCTGAAGTTGCCGAAGATACAAATTTTGAGGAATATAAAAGAAAAATGGACATACTCTTGGAAACACAATATTTCAGCCAGGAAGTTTTCAATGAACAAGAATTCACTGGAATATTTAGAAGAAAACCCCTTGTATTTCAGGATCTTATTAAGGAAAATAGTTTCCTTTTCAAACGAGATACAAAGGAAATTATTTTGAACAATGTAGAGCTTGAAATAATTTCTAATTACGATGGTGAAACTTACGAGAAATTCGGTCAAGTAATTACATTAGCATTAAATAATTGCGACATCAACAATGATTCATTAAAAAATATTGACAATGATTTCTTGAAGAAATTAGTGGTTTTAGAATTGGCAGATAATCCCCGTCTAACCGAAATTAACAAACTTTCTAGAGCTAAAAATCTAAAACATCTATCAATAGGAGGTTGCACGCAAATTGAAATGAAAGATTTAGAAGTATTACAAAACATTGAGTTGATAGAATTGTTCGCAGAAAAGACGAAGGCTCACTTGGATAACCCTGAGAATTATCAAAGACTGTTGTTTGAAATGTTACCGAGTCTAGAAGTTGTAGATTGCATTGAGAAAGAAACTAGAGAACCTACAAAACGTACAATTCAAATATTTAGTGGAAGTATTAATTCAGAACACTTCGTCATACAACCACAGAAAAGGTTTAAAAGACTTAGAAACATGTCCAACAAAGAATACTACAAAACAGATGTTGATTTAAATGATGATGATTTAAATGATGATGATTTAAATGATGATGACGAATATGATATGTTGTTAGCACCTGCTCAAATAGCTCCTCCAAAAGCACCTGCTCCAAAAAAAACAGCTCCTCCAAAAGCACCTGCTCCAAAAAAAACAACTCCTCAAAAAACTGTAGCTCCAAAAAAGCCAGCTACTCCAAAAAAAACGGCGGTTTTTTCAAAAGCGACGACTTCTACTCCAGAACCTCCTGACAGCCCCCGTGAACAAGTAACAAGAATACGACCTCGACCAGCTCCGATGCATCGAGCAGCTCCGGCTCAAGGATCAGTTCCGCCACCAGAGCCGCCAGCACGAGCACCACCAGCACGAGCACCACCAGATTCTGATTTAGCTCGTGAAAATGCACGAGCTAGACTGACCGACCGAGAAATAGATAAGCTCGCTGAATTAGGCGACGCCAAGGCTGGAGACCGTGTCGTGTCAGTGGGTAGAGGGCAAAAAGGACGGATCGTCGATGCACAAGGAGAGCGGAAGGTGCGTGTGATGTTTGATGACGGTGTTGAACTGAATGTATACAGGGATCGTCTCCGGCGTCTCCCAGACCCTTAAAATAGAAACTTATTTATACTTTTTATTTGTCAGATCTATAATATTTTCCTTTACCTCATTAATTTGTTCTTCAGTTGGTTTTGGTAAACGGAGAGGATCACTAAGCGTCGCGTATTTATGAGCATAAAGCAACAGTTTATATCGATCTCTAGTGTATTCAGTAAATAACTCAATTAAAGCTTTATCCAGCAAGCTTTCCCCATCAGCTTTTTTTTGTGTGACCATTAATAATTTTAAATCGGAGTCATTATTTTCCCATTTCTCTAAAATAGTTTTAATCATATCTTTTCCTTTGTTTGGAAAGCTTCCTTGTTCCGATATCAAATCATATATTTTCAAAAGACTAGTTGCAATCTTCTTCTCGAATTTAGCTAAATCAAGTTCTCTTGTCAACCTTTTGTATACCGCTGGCCCTCTAACTCTAGCCCACCCCGCGTCGTCTGCATTTCTACTAGAGTATCCTTTGAACATAAGATGGATTTTTTTCTGAATGGCGTCAATAGCTTCGCCCTTGTTCCAATATTCAAAAAGTCTCATTTTGTAATCAATGTCTTGATTGTCCATAAACAAAGTATCTCTTTCTATTGTTTTTTCAATTTTTCGTTTTTCCTTGTCTGGAATTAATTTACCATTCGGTACTTGTATCACTTTTCCTGTTTCTTCGTCTTTTACTTTTTTAAATTGTTCTTTGTACCCATCTGGTATTAATACATGGTATCCGCCTTTTCTACGTACGCTTCTATGATGATTTGCAGGTATTTCAAGCAAAATACCCTCTTTACTTATATACGACTTTTCGTCGAGTTTAGGATTTGTTTCTTTGAGTAGAGCTTTTGGGTTTTGTACTCTTCCTTCTGTTTTTCCCTTTTCCGTTTGTTGAGTGTTAGACAGATTCAAACAGTCATCATGATGCTCCTCCTTTCCTGTTTCTAAATTAGAATTAACAAAGCATTCCGCACAGCAAGCTGAGAAAGACCAGTCTGGCAAGGACCAGTCTGAGCTGATATTGGCTTGTCTTTTATTACAAGTTTTACATAAATATACCTGTGAAGTTGGAAATTTTTTCCTCAGTGCGAGAGCAATATTTTTGGACTGGTTATATTGTTTTGCTATGTCTTTCAATTCTTTTTGCTTTTCTTTTTCAAGTTTCTTCACTTCATCAAGAAGCACTTTATATTTCTCTTTATCTTTCAAATTTATTTGTACTTTTTTTAACTTTGCATTAAGTGTTTCTCTATTTTCTGTAAGGTCTCTTTCCTTTTCATCTACTAATATCTTCAGATTTTCCTTTGACATATTTTCTAGTTTTACTTCTATGTCTTCTTCATAGTTTTTTAAAGATAATCTTTCCTCAGGAGTTAGTTTTTCCACAACTGTGTTTTCCACAAAAATACTCGTGACGACTTCGTCTTCGTCTTCGTCTTCGTCTTCCTCTTTGAGAAATGATGAAAACGTTGTAGGATCATTAGGTACTCTTTCTTTTGTACCTTCTTTTTCTACCTTCAAGTCAAACGTTCCAAGTGTCAGATTGAACAATACTGCTGAAGTGATGTACAAAGAACGATTCTGGGTTTTTTCATAAACAAATCTGTCAACTATCTGTACATTTTCTTCATCCTTGTCTTTCTTTTTTTTCACGTAGGTCAATTTTATCTTCATAATACCCATTTGATCCTTATATATGTCTAGAAGAGTAAACATCATAGTAGTTAGTTCCCATCGTAAAACTAAACCCTGGTACGTCGTATCCAAAGTCAAAACATTTCTCTTTTCTGATGCTTGTTTGTCATGTGGTGTGCTGTAACCCTTTTTTCTCGCCTTTTCCATATCAACAATTCGCATTATAGACTCATACAGCTTGTAGAATATCCTTGTACTTAGATCCTTGTACTCACTTTTTTTCTTAAAAAATGTATCGTCGAACTGAAGAGTATAGTATTTTTTGTTTATTATGGTTTTTTCATCTTTGCTCATGTCCTCATTTTCCATTTCTAAAATGTCATCTTGGACACGTTCAATACCCGCTTGAGTAAATGGAAAAAATATATTATCATATTCTCTCTCTATATCTTTATATATGTCAGACGTAATTTCACCTCCTTCTTCGAACATACTTGATACAAGTTCATAAGGCATGTTCTGCTTATTATATTTCTCTACGCGTTCGTCATAATCATTAGAGTATATATTCCACAGGTTTTCGAAAAAAATTTGATACAACATATTCGTCAAGGACTCTTGATGTTCTTTTAGGCTTTTTAATTTATCCTTGACCTTCTCTAATTTAATTTTTTTAAAATCCGAATCTAAAGAGGGTGCATCAAAATCAGTAAAAATGTCAGTATCATCAAAGTACATTTTATATTCTACTTCATCCTTATCTATATCCAAATCCTCCATATCTTTCTTATTTTTTACTGAAAAATTTTTAAATTGTTGATAGTCCGAAAATGTTTTTTTAGCATCTTCAGCTTCCTTTTTTATATTCTCCTTCTTAGTTATAATGTTTTGTGTTTGTACGATTTCCTTTCCTATCTTTTCATGTCTTTCTTTTTGATGAAAAAATGTGTATTCATATCGAAACAGCCTTTCTCCCAACTTTTCTGCTTTTGCAACTTCTGCCTCAGCTTCAGCGAGTCTATCACGCAACTCCTTAACTTTAACGTCGTCCGATTCAAGGGGCCGCGCTCGCACTAGATCTGCTTCAAACGATTTTTCCAAACCCAAACCAGGTGCTTCCGGTGGACTGATGTCGAGACGCACGAAATCTTTTTGAACCCACTTTGTATTCTCATCCAGTTCATATTCTGGGCCAAGCTCATGTGCTACAACGACGGCGTTTTTCCATGTTTTCAATAGGTCACTCCAGTACTGGACTTTCGCACCGACTTCCCATTGTTTTTTAGTTTCATCCCACCCAGTTTTCCATGAAGAGATGGCCAGAGAGAGTACTTCGTCACGAATTGATTCAAGTTCTTTTCTCTCTTTAAAGGATGGTGTGGCATACGCTACTTTTCTTAAATATTTGATATAATTTGTATCTTGCATTCTTAAAGCATTTTTTTGACTTCTTCTCTCCATATATACACCCCCGGTCTTATTTTTCGGAAAATTATCGAACCATTGACCGTCGGCTATATAGTTATCATTTATGTTTTTTTTATTTTTCATGAATTCCTGCATTTTATCCGATCCTGCATCCTTATCCCATTTTTTCCCCATAAACTTGTCAAAATTTAGTAAAAAATCAATACTCGGTCGATCCTTAAAACTCCGATCTGCACCAACATTACTCCTTATCATCCAGCCTCTTTTAGTTGGTTTAAGTTTTTCACCATAATTATCATCAAACTCATCAAAATTTTTAGATATCAACACAACATTTACAAACAGATCCAACCATCTTCTCACATCGGTCTCATTATTTTCAACCATTTTTTCATGTATCGCTTTAATCATCAAGAAATCCTGTACCAAAAGATTATAAAGATTATTTATAATTGTAAAATTGAATCTGTCATGTGCACCTGCGTAGTAATTACGGAGTATTAATTTGTGGTACTGAATTATATAGCTATCCATACTTTCTTTTTTCTTTTCTTCATTTTGTAGTAACATTCTTGAAATCGGAATATAATCAGATACAGGTGTTGTTAAACTTGAATATGCTAAGGGTAAAGGTCGAGCCAGTAGCAATCTTTTATCTACTTTTGACACCACGCCAATTCCACCCTCTCCATCCTCAGTATCTTTTTTCTTGCATCCTTGGCCTCTGACCCATTTACATCCCACTGTGTCTTCGCACTCATTATCTCTTTTTCTCAATCCCTTACATTTCGGTTCTCTAGTGACTACGTCTCTCTTGACATCCTCGCGTAATTTTTTTTCAAGCTGTTTAGATCTCTGCTCCTCGTTTTCCCCTATTTCAGAATCGAACAAAACCTCTTCCTCTACCTTTTCTCTAATTTTTTTATCTATATCAGCATTGGACAATTTACCTTCGTCTATCTCTTTGCTAATTTCTTCATTAATGATGAAATCTTCTATAGCCCCTTCGTCTAACTTTTTTTTAACTTCATCATCAATTATTTTGTCTGTTTCTGCCGACCTTCTACCACCTCCTCGTTTTGGTTTTGTCTTTTCTATCCATTCTTTTGCAGTCACCACTACCTTATCCAACTTTGGCTGTATACCCAATTTCAAATTTTCTTCCATTTTTTCCTTTTCTTTCTTCCATTTGCTCATTTTTTCATTATATTCTTTTCCTTTTTTTCTTCCTTCCTTTGTATGCCTACTAGTTGACTTGTGTCCCTTATCTTCCCCTTTATGCTTCGTGTACGGCGTTCTATCCTTCTTTGGTCTTTTTCTTGTCCTCTTCTTTTCTTCTTTTTTTTTCCTTGTAGTTTTTTTTGGGGGTGAACTCGGGGGGGCGTCTCCTTTCTTGTTATTTTTTTTTTTGGGTGCCATTATTTTCATTTGCAAAGAAAAAAAAAGATAACCAATACAAGATTGCAGAGATTATTATTTTTTTCTTACGGATATAAAATGTATTTAATGATAGTGGTGTTTTTAATTGTTTACGCGATATATTTTTTCAGCGGCGGCGGCGGAACCGGCGGCCTTCCCGGCGGCGGCGGAGGTGGCGGCGGTAATCTTTCTCAGGGTCCAGTGAGTTTAGAGGACAGCTTTCCTGTCCGTGTAGGATCCCAGTATGACAACTGGAAATCTAAAACTACTGTGGGGGGTGAAGAAAAATTCATGCAAGTAGCGGCTTTTGTATTTTGGTATAAAAGCGGAACTATTGATGAGAATGAATGGAAAGACTGGGGTGTTCTATTTAATGAAATAAGAGTCGACTGCATTACCAATTGGAATTTTAAAGATCCACCAAATATGCGCGACTTAAATTGTTGTGTGAATATATACTTGACAAATGATATTTCTCCAAATGTGGGAACGGAAACAATTGATAATGTGAAAACCCCCTGCATGTTCATGGCATTTGGATTGGATGACACAACAAATACACGTAGCTTAATTCTCCATGAAGCTTTTCACATATTCCAATGGTGCGGAACGAATTGCGGGGGGCTCCGTGGATTTTCTTACGAAGATAATCATAAGTGGTACACAGAAACCTTAGCAAATCTATACGTTGCACTAAACAACGATGATTACGATCAACATGAGGTAGCAGGTATACTTGCAAACCCGCATCTAAATATGTGGCAAAGCTTTGATAACCTAAAAGGCATAAATGACCCAACCGCAGGAGAGTCGTGGCTTTATGGAGTGCGGCAATATAGTTCAGCGATTCCATATTACTTTATCGTTTCCAAAGGGATCGAAAGACACATTTTTTCAGAAGGTCATTACAATCTGACAAAGCTAAGTCCGCAAGTATACTTATATGCAAATATACCTAATTTCGAAGAGAGTTATGCCGACTTCGGAGCATCTCTTATTCATTGCGCTTGGCTTCCAAAAAACAAAACATATTATGAAGAAATTATCGCAGAATACGCAAGAAATGAAGGTCCTCAACACGTACATCAGTACGTGTGCGAGTTTGATTTGGCTGATGGTCTTGAATCGGTTGAACTAAATCCGAAAGTATCTGGGATAAACTACCTACACACTCCACATAATTTTCAATCTGGATTTTTTTACCCTTCTCCATATATAGCTACAAGAGCATGGGGTTTTAACATATACAAAATTCGTCACTCTACACAAGCAACAATTCAAATTGAATTAGACACTGATATTTTAGAAGACTATCGTATTCGAATCGTAGACGACCAGGGTAGCGTGATAGGATCATACGACAATCTAGTGGAAACAAACTCGACACAAATAACAAATGGGTATACATACATCGTGATTGCGTGTGTTACAAAGGTATTTAGTGGATACGATGCCTTTGAATACGGTATTAGAATCAATACTTTGTGACGAATCGGAATATGCATAGTCATTTGTTTATCTGAGTACCATGAGAAGTATAAGTAGAATCCCTCCCCCCCCAATCATCAAGAGCATCATTTGATTTTGCTTTTGCTGTTCTAATTCCGCCTGTTCGTTTTTTAATTTTAACATTTCCGCATCTAATCCAGCTTCTAACACAGAGACCTCTTGAGCTCTTCGATTTGTGACGGAAACATCATAAACTGCTGCTCCGATACTAAAGGCAGTGGCTATTCCACCCGCTATACAAAATCCACCACATACAACCATTTTATGCTTATATATTTAAATTGTTCTTCTGTATAGAATATCAGTGAGTACATCATATTTTTTTATTTGTTTCTTACAAATGGACGCTAGCAAAAAAGTATTAACAAATATTAAAAGTAAAAGTAAAAGTGCTCTTAAAAATATTAAAAGTAGGAGTAGAGACGCGGTAAAACGATTCAGCAGAAAAAAAAGTAAACAAAATGATGATAATGATAAGACAAGTAAAAAAAATAGGATTCGATTTGACGCAGTTGAAATTGTAATATTACAATACATTTTGCAACTGTTTATGTGGATGGTAATTAATTATAATTTTATATCGTATTACCAACAAGAAGCAGATTTACGTTTTAAAGTAAAAAAGTCCGAGCAAGGTTGGTTCAAGAATCCATTTTCTATACCCGGCGAACAAATAGAATATAGAGCTGCTCCATACGTCAGTTTGATAAAACAATCACTTATGGATGCCGCACTTACGACTAGTTTAAAGACTATTTACAAAAATTTAACAAATAAGAAAGAAAAACTAGCTTTCATAGGAATGATGATTTTTTTGTTATATTTCTTGAAAAGAAACGAAATTGAAACACTTGGCATTCCGACCTTTTTGGCTGATTTCGACGTCGCGAGAAAGGGTGCAGAATTTGGAAAAATGACAAGGAAAATGATACCGAGATTTAAAGGAAAACCTCCACCGGGATCGAGTCGGCCGCACAAACACTCGAGTGACGATGATGGTTTTTCAACTGCGGATGAAGACGAAGAAGAAATGTTGGATAAAAGAGTACAAGATTTCAGTAAAAAAAATTATTTCAACCTAAACCCTGAAAATAAACCTCCACCGTCAGGACAAGACACATTTTTTCCTGAAATAGACTAACCGCGTACCATTGAAAAAATGTTATCATAGAAATACAAATGCCGATATTTGTGGGAATGTTATTACAAAGGGATGTAATAGAGATATGGATTATAATCAATATTGTTCTATGGATATCATATTATTTAGACAAACCAAGCCTTAAAGATTTTGGTAATATAACAAACAAATCGTTGCAATATTATATGTTAATTTGTGCATCGCTCGCCTATATTGCAAATTTCATTAATGTTTTAATGCTTCGAGATATGTCACCAGACTTGTCTTTAAAACTTGCAATAATTTCTTATTACTTTTTGCAGTTATTCTTTATCACGGCAGTTCGATCTAATAATAATAAGAGAAACGTTAGATTATTACTGGGACTAGCATGCATTCCAATGTTATATTTTGTAATAGCATCCGTTCGACGAGGTAAAACAATGGAAATAATATTAAGTGTCTTTGTTTTCCTCCATGTTTTCATTAATGACTTTTTGCTTTTTGGCCATATGTTCTAGAGTGGTACAAAATTCACCATTAGGATAAAGAGAAGTATCACCTGAATCAGGATCATGAAAAGAATCTGGAACAAACATGCATGTTTCGGGGTTCATATTTGTTTTTAATCGCGAGTCATCTATTAAAATAGTGTTAAATTCATTGTAAGCAGTAAATTTAATCCATACAGAACTTAATGGCTTTATCAATAAAGGCTTATTTTTTTCATCTCGGCTGTCTGTTTTAAAACATTGTTCTCCAGACCATATGAATAAAAAAAGTTTTTGATCTATACCAATCGCATCAATCATACGTAATACATTATCATATCTAGCTGTAGACCAAATAGCTACCTCATGATGTAGACAAAGATTTAATAGGAATTCACGGGCACCCGGTCTTACGTATGTCCGTCGATTTGCAATGAAACCCCTGTCTTCAGCATGATATTTTTTATAGCCACGTGGTTCTCGGTAAAGAAGAACGCCATTCAGATCAAATATTATAAGCATCTAGAGCCAGCCCTTTGCCGTATAATTTGAATTAAATCATTTAAATCTATGTTATTCTCAATTGTTCTAATATTCCAGCGAACTATTTTTATATCGTTTGCATTATTCTTATCTTTTCTTTCGTTTTTCATGACCCAGGAATATGAAGAATCGTCCCAGTAACATTCAACAATTGATTTCTCTCCTGATAGTTCAAGATTATGTTTATTCAAAGCATACCCGATCCATATGACATCTCGCCCCAACTCTCCGCAGTATAGTTCGTAAGCATCTTGATTTCGAAAACAAGCAAAATCAATCGTGTTTTGTTTTCCATCTTTATATTTATACAAAGATTCATCTCTACCTGCTTTGTAAATATTTTTTATGTTGGTAAAAACATAACCATCATGTGGTATATCTTTAATCTTTATCATTGCATCGAAATCGCAAATCGGGTAAAATGTTTTAAGCTTTAAGGATATACCCGATTGAATTATGAATGATTTTAATTTTTCCATTCTCTCGTTTAATGTAAAGTTTTTTACATTTATTCCATTAATGACGATACAGTCGAAGATTATGAACATTTTGTTGACTTCTTCTCCGTCTAATATCGTTAATTCATTTGTAAATAAAATATCACTGCTTTCACTGCAATATTTTCTATCAAATAGAAATGTCTTTTTATTCTTTGAATATAACATCTTTCTGATACCATCATATTTCAAACTCACGACATAATCATTAGATATATTACTAATATTTGTGTAATCTAAACTCACTGGTTGTGTTCCAGGGAAGACTTTATCAATAAAATCCATCTCGATTGCAATTTCTGATTTGATTTCATCCGATATCATCCTTCTCTAAATCTTGAGCAATGTCTCCAACAGAAGTCGACGGTTTTTCAAAACAAGTATGATAATTCATTTTCTTCATTTTTTTCATACAGTCATCATGTTTAAACAATTTATGAGCTATGATACTAGTACATTTAATGACTAGTCGATCATTTTCATCTTCGAAAAGTGCGTCCAAGTCTATATTTAGTATATTAGATGCAATCACAAAATCTTCTATAAATATTTTGTTGTAATCTCTAATGAAAGTTTCGTCAAATATGTATTTATGTTCGAATTGCTTCAGTTCATTAATTTCAAGTTTCAATTTTTGAATATATTCCACTAACCCATCACGGTATTCATATGTATCATCTGAATCTTCTAAGAACTGATTGCGAACCAAATTTCGGAACTCATCGATTAGATCATTAATATCCGTTATCTCGTGCGTAAAAATATAAGACATTAATCTACTAGTGTATGATTTGATTGCGTTGGTATCACTCGCAAACTGTAATAATTTATCTTGTATTTGTTTTTCATCCATCTCCATCTCCTCAACACCTCCGTCACTATCGAGAACGTCAACCATTTTTTATCGGCTTAGAAAATATCTTTTTAGATATATTTACCAAATTTGCCTTTATCATGATATGGCTTCCCATAATACATTTGATTCCTTTGATTTATACCCTTTCCGTAACCATGTGTTTGCCACCCCTTTCCATCCTCTTGACATGAATGAAATTTATTTTTCGATTTGCCTTTACCTTTCCCCATTTCTCTTTTACCATTCTTATCTTTACTTTTTCCGTCACTTGCTTGTGGATATAACATGTTATTCAAAGTATGCATTACTTTCAGCAGAGCTTCATGCTGTTTTTCTGTGTATTCCTTTATAAAATTATACAAATGGCTTTTAAATTTATTGTCTATTGATATTATGTGAAGAGGAATTATATTTTCTGGTACAGATTTATCAACCCAGTTTGCAAATAATTCACGAAATAATGGTAAGACACTTGAAGATTTAGCATATTTGTGGAGACAAACAACGTACTTTTCCGAATTGACGATTCTGGAATTTGGAGGTTTATATATATATACTTTCTTAAAAACCACACTTAAGATATATATCAAGACATGTGTATAACTTCTGAATGTATCAAATATTTTGAAAACAAAATCACCACCAGTATTCAAAACATTCAAAGCTATATACACTTCGGAATATAATATTTTACATGCAAGAGCTTCCTGTTTACTTTCATCTCCAGGTGCGAGTGAGGGTGCACCATCTGCTACAACCAGAGAAACGTCTTTTACCTTTGAAATACAATATTCCATTACATTTGTTTTGGTTATATCATTATTTTCGCTATGTAGGATGTTGAATTTTTCATTATTTTCTAATTCTCCGTACCACATTTTGCATGTTTCACTCATAATCGTGATCCCATGACCAGACATCCCTAGTTGCAATAGAACCCTAGTCCATCCGCCTGGTCCCCCGCATATGTCAAAAAATATTTTATGTTGACCCAATTCGGGGAATTCTTTGATTATATCATACATTTTAAGCCCACCCTTGTTGACATTTAACATCTTTTCTTCTGGAAATTCAAATGAACGAGCTTCCTCGTATATTTTTTTTAGTCCATTGGTCGTGTAATAATCAATTTCTTTTTTCTGACTGTTTATTTTTTTTTCGTATTCTTCACATTCTTTAAGTGGTTTATCCCTTTCGATGTCCACGAAAATAATATCACCATGAACGATTTTATTTGTTTTTGTACTAGCAATCGAATACATTCTGAGCCAAAACAGCTACAAATAATAAAAAAAAAAAATATTTACAACAAATGTCGAGAGGAATATGTGTAGAGGAAAGCTGTACAAGGCTAGCATCTTATGGACCTCCGAAATCAAATATAAGAATTTATTGTAAAACGCATAAGACTGATCAAATGGAAAACACGACTAATCCATTGTGTATTAAGTGCGAAACACAAGCCACCTTTGGTACGTTCGAATGTAGAAAAATAACTTGCAAAAAACACAAACTAAAATCTATGGTTCATATATCGAAATCTAAAGATTATAAGGATGAATCGAGTCTCCAAAAATAAAATTATAGTGAGAAAGTAGACGATCATATTCACATTGAAATCTGTATTTTTCTATAGAAAAATCTTCACTATTATCTAAACTAATTTTTCTATTTTTTAATTGTTGTTGGACGTTATTTTTGTATAAACACAAATACTTCACGTCTTTTTGCATTTCGCGCTGTTCCATTGGATTGTACCTTTTCTTTTTATCTTTCGACGAGGTACGTTTACCTAAAACGTCGCTTAAAAAGTTTGGATTTTTAAGCCAAAATGGCGGTTTTTTTTCATCTTTTTTCAATTCCATTTCTACTAATTTCAATTTTTTTTCTTCCCTAATTTGATCCATAATAAATTTTCTTTTCAAACCAAGTAGATGAGCATCTATCTTACTTAGTTTTTCCATCATTATACGATATCTGAGCCAAGCGCGTTGATAATAATTTTTTAGCCACCTCCAATTGAAGGTTTATTGCCCGAGATTATATCCCGATTTATCCGTACGTCCAGTGGGGAAATACGAACCGAAATTAAACCAGGATGTTTCACCGCCGCTTTGAAACGTCGGGTCAATCATATCCATTGTGGGTAAACAATGTGATGCCCCTGTATCACTCACGCATACACCATCCCACGCAATTTCACCGCTATCTCTATCTCGACGTACGAAAGAATCATCTGGTCGCCCCGGACAGCCATCTTTTGGGCATTTTTGCAGGCATTTAAATTTAGTCGCTAATCGCTTTTCCGTGTTCGTATCTACATTTCCCAGACCATCCGATGATAATTTAATCGCATCATGAACCAATTCGAATTCCTGTGACAGAATAGGAGAATCACAATCCCACACGCACATTAGAAATCGCTCGTCCCAATACATCTTTTCGGGCCATATCTTATCATCTTCTCTATAATTGTCATTTGCGATTTGTTGACACCATGGGACACATTTCGCACTACCTTCTTTTACTTTGTATGATGTACCGAGTCGCAAGCTCCGCTTCCAATTGTGGTCTTCGCCGACCTCCATCTCAGGTTCATTTTCATTGTACGTACCGTTTTCGTCAATATACGGAAAATATCCCCAAGTAACAGTCGTTGTGAGCACTTCACCCATCGTGCTATTTGACGCTCTCGCACCACCCTCATGTGTCATATCTTTTGAAACATACTTAATTTCAGTATCATTTAAGTCTTTGCATTCTCCTCCGCGTTGTCTAACATCGTAAAAATCCTTACATGCAGGATCCGTCGCTATTGATGCTATGCAACCTTGTAAATCTCTATGGAAATCCACGGAGCTTTGTCCCCCTAATTGCGCCATTTCCTCCAAGCACTTACTATAGTCTTCCATTTCAGGTACGTCAATTGTTTCGTTTACTTTTTGTGCACACTCATAAAGCATCGCAACCGCTTCAAAAGGACACTGTATTTCCATTTTATCCCTACACCATTTTCCAACCTCTTCAATAGTTCTAAGAAATTTTCTTTTGGCTGCGCCTCCAACACTCGCTGCAAGAGTTCTCTCATATGTTAATGGATCTTTTGGACAGATATTGCTATCTTCGGACGGGCAATATATAGACGCACAATAAAGTCTGCTACATGTACCAGCTGGCCGTAGGTCGAAACATGTGTAAAAAGTATCATGACTAGTAGACCGCGCATCCTTTCCTGTTGTCGTTACCATTGCATCATTTTCATCTCGTAGAAGAAAAGTTATATCTTTTTTTATGTCAGAACGTCTATCACACATATGAAACTTCCCCTCTGACTGATCAATCTCTTCATTAACGTACCACTGATATGTTCCACAAGAAAGGCACATCATTTTTGCTAACATATCAATTTTGGCACGATTCTCTTCATTTTGTTCTTCTGATATCCCAGCCGTATCACCATAATCTGTCCTTCGTACAAAATTTTCATAGATATATCTACTTGGATGAGTAACTTGTAGTAATTCGAAATCGACAGCTAAGGAATATATAGGAATACTTACTTGATCACCCTGTTCTTCTCTAAGAGCTAATGCTTTAGAAAAAAACTCCTTAAAAACTTTGTTATAATACCATTCCATATTTAGACTACTTGGATCTTCCGTAACTTCTGCCGGAGCATCTTCCAGAATAGATTGACAGGGCTCCTCTTCAATTCCAGGTAAAACTCCTGCATACATTGTCCAATGTATGTTAGCTTTATCACTTGGCTTTACTACTGGACATAATCCAAGATTAAAACAATGATGGTACGTCCTATTCATGGCTATTGGTGGACTAGAACAAGGTATCGGTGCGTCTCCTATTCTTGGTGTATTCATACACGCACAGCAACTGTCACCCAATTTTTCTAAATCAATCTCGTACCCCAACTCCTTTGCTTCTACTAACGTAAGATTACCCTGTTCAACTCCCCACTGAACTTGTTGCACTGTACAAGCCAGATTTTCTTGTTCTATACAATTTTTTACATCACCTTGAGTTCGACATATGCATTCACCACAAGAGCAATCTTGGGATCCCTGGCCATCGACACGCTCACAGTATCTAGCAGTACCATCAAACCCTTCCGAACCCTGACAACCTACACCACCCGGGATATTAAAAAAAAACCCTGTATCTTTTGTGCATAGATTTTGACACACTTCTTCCCTTCCAAATCCCATAAACGACGAAATATATGCAACTAGTAAATCTAAAGCTCTTGACCAATTACGATGGTCATTGCATCCGCCTATAAATGAAATTTTAACTGACTCAAAAATTTCACCGATTCCTGCTGTTAACGGCTCCGGGATTGCGCTCATATGATAAAAATACGAGAGTCCCATGAGAAAAAGAAGTAAAAAGACTACTAATAATATCTTCTTTTTTTGAATACTCATTTAAATATTTTAAGATTTTTAAATTAAATACTTTGTGCATTCTACCAAATATATGACTTTTTTCTTAGTACACGTCTTATTCGTTTCAATGTTCTTAATTCACTTATTGTAATATATATCTGTTTAGGCTTACAAACAATATGAGGATCATCTTTTTCCGTCTTTTTTAATTTCATGAATTTCACCGTGTTATGAATACATCGTCCTTCGTATAAATCATCCTCATATACAACCATTTTTTTAACTTGAGGAAAAAAACGCTAAAGTTTCTCAATTTATTCAGCACCCACTTTAGTATCGTAAAAGTGCCTCAAAATTAAAATATTTTAACACTTGGGGGAAAAGGGGGAAACAGGCAAAAGGGGAAACTAGGCACGAAACCCCCTTGTGTTCCCCTCGTGTCCCCCCGTGTAGCCCCGCGAAACTTCGTCCCCAGCGAC
>MDTG01135935.1_pt1 | contig 29144 bp, 23 predicted proteins | sample 811421 | NCBI WGS metagenome assembly MDTG01 (sample SAMN05326645, study PRJNA326480) | marine metagenome | isolation source: seawater | place: Pacific Ocean: South East | collected 2011 | reverse complement strand
TTAAAATGGGAAAATAAACAGAAGGGAGAACTGTCATGAGTATAAACATTGGTGGAGGAGAATTAAGAGAATTAAAGCCTAGAATTTTAGTTTTAGGAGTTGGTGGTGCTGGAGGAAATGCAATTAATGCTATGATTGAGGCTGGAATGGAAGGAGTTGAATTTGTAGCTGTAAATACTGATGCGCAAGATTTAAAGATGAGCAAAGCGCACGCAAAGATTCAAATTGGAATGAATTTAACAAAAGGTTTAGGTGCAGGTGCTAAGCATGACATAGGTCAAGCAGCAGCAGATGAGTCAATGAATGAAATTATAAATTTTATGCAAGGTGCAAATATGGTTTTTATAACATCTGGTATGGGAGGGGGTACCGGAACTGGTGCGTCACATGTAATCGCGAGAGCAGCAAGGGAATTAAATATTTTAACTGTTGGTGTAACAACTTTACCATTTTCTTATGAAGGCCCTAAAAGAATGAGAAGAGCTATTGAGGGTCTAGAACAATTCAAAAAACATCTAGACACAGTTATAGTTGTTCCAAATCAAAATCTTTTTAAAATTGCAAGTGAGACAACGACATTTGAAGAGTCTTTTAACTTATCAAACAATGTTCTTAAACATGGTGTGCAAAGTGTTACTGATTTGATGGTTAGACCAGGCATGATCAATCTTGATTTTGCTGATGTGGAAACTGTGATGAGCTCAATGGGAAAAGCAATGATGGGAACAGGTGAAGCCGAAGGTGAGAACAGAGCAATGGCTGCCACAGAAATGGCCCTTAATAATCCTTTAATTGACGAATATTCTCTACAAGGAGCTAAAGGTTTACTGATCAATATCACTGGAGGAAATGATCTCACACTCTTTGAAGTCGATCAATCAGTTAACAAAATTAGAGCTGAAGTTGATCCTGAGGCTGAGTTAATATTTGGAGCAATTAAAGATGAGAGCATGACAGGTAAAATTAGAGTGTCTATAGTAGCCACAGCTCTTGATGGACATAAAACTGAAAATAAAACTGTGCTAAATATGTTCTCACGTATTCAAAACAGAAGTTCTGGTTATTCTGAAAATCTCTTTTCACACAATCCAAGAGTGGAAACGGGTACTCTTAGTTCAATCGATGGTGCAACAGCCTTAAAACTTGACGAAAGCTATGAAATGCAAGATGAGGAAAAAATAAATGCAGCTAGTAATTTGGAAGAAAGATCAGAAACTGAACAATTTACAAATACATCGACGAATGAAAATAAGGATTCGGAGAATCTCCCATCAGGTGTGTCTATAGAAAGTGCATCATATATTGAAAAAAATAATTTCTTAGAAAACGATAATCTTCGATTAAATAATGAGGAAATAGAAGAGGAATATACGCCAAAATTATTTTCTGAGAAACAAAGCTATCAAATAGAAGACCAAAATTCAGAAAATATTGAGCAGAAAATTGAAGAAACAGAAAAATTATTTGATCAAGAAATCACTGAGGAAGAAGACTTTGAAATTCCTGCATTTTTAAGAAAACAGAAGTTTTAATGTCTCAACTTTGGACTAATGAGCAATCATACCTCATCACTGGAATTTTCCCATTTTCCAGTGATGCTGAATGAAGTTATAAAAATATCTTCACCATCGGCCGGAGGAAGATTTATCGATTGTACTTTTGGCGGGGGCGGTTATTGTAAAGAATTACTTAAATTTTCTAACACATATGTTCAGGCTCTAGATAGAGATAAAATTGTAGTCCCAATCGCTAAAGAACTTAAAAAAAAATTTCCAAATAGATTTAAGTTTTATCTAAAAAAATTTAGCCAGCTGAGTAACATTTCCAGAGATAAAGTAGACACAATAATCTTTGACTTAGGTCTGTCTTCTATTCAATTAAATGATCTTGATAGAGGTTTTTCATTTAAATCTGACAAAAAACTTAATATGAAAATGGGCTTAAACGAAATTTCTGCTCTAGAGGTAGTAAACAATCTAAGTGAAGTTAACTTAAGATCGATAATAAAAGTTCTAGGAGAAGAAAAGGAAGCGTTCAGTATTGCTAAAAATATAATTAAATATAGAAATAAAAAAAAAATTACTAGCACATCTGATTTAGCTGAAATTATTAAAAATAGTAAAAAAAAAGCATTATTTAATAAAATAAATCCATGTACCAAAACTTTTCAAGCAATAAGAATTTTTGTAAATAAAGAAATTACAGAACTAATTGCTGGAGTCATCAATGCAACCAAAAAATTAAAGCCAGGTGGTAAAATTTTAGTAATTAGTTTTCATTCTTTAGAAGATAGAATAGTAAAATATTTCTTTTCAAGTTATTCAAATAATAAGTCTAGACCATCGAGATATTTGCCTGAAAAAAATATTACAGATAAAGCTCTTTTTAATAACTATAAAAATAAAGTATTTAGGCCATCTAGCAATGAAGTAAATCAAAACTCTAGATCTCGATCTGCAAAATTAAGATACGCGATTAGAAGCAAAAATGAATTTGAATATCCAAGAGAATTTATTGAAAAATTTAAAAGTTTTTTAGATTTAGAGGCTATTAATGTTTAAAGCAAAATTTACAATTTGTATTTCTGTATTTATATTTCTTTTGATTACTACTTCTGTAATAAAAAACAAATCAAGAGAACTAGAAAAAAAAATTACAAATATAAAAAATAATATTTTGAAAAAAGAAAAAGATATTAATGAAGCTCAATTAGATTTTTATTATCTTTCTTCACCTTCTGAGATAGAAAAAAAATTAGATATAATCGGATTTAATAAATATCAACCTATTGAACATTCAAAAATTTTTCTTAACATTTCAGATTTTAGAGAAGTCAAGAATAAATTTTCAACCCGTAGTGATTTAAATGAAAAGAAAATCCAAAAAAGACAATAATTTCAATCAAACTAGTTTTTATTTTGAAGATTACTTAGAAACTAATAAAAAGAATAAATCTTTAAAAAAAAATAACAATTTTCAGGACAGAATTTACATTTTATTTTTTTTCTTTTTTTCTTTAATACTAATTTTTTCAATTAAAATTACACATATTTCTTTAAATAAAAAAGATATTTTTAATATAGAAAAAAATAGCTCTCAATTTTCTCTTCTAAGAAGAGACATAGTTGATAGAAATGATATTATTATTTCAAGGAACATAAATACATTTCATGCAGCGATAGACCCAAAATTAGTCAGGGATAAAAAAAGTTTCTTATTAAAATTAAGAATTAATTTTCCCGATTTACCAATAGAAGAAATAAAACATAATTTAAATCAAAATAAATATTTTAGAATCAAAAAAAGAATTGACCAAACCGAAAAAGAAAAGTTTTGGGCATTAGGTGAAAAGGCAATTAAATTTGAACCTTTTCAAGCCAGAATGTATACACATGGAAATCTATTTAGCCACATAATTGGTCAGGTGGATTATGATAATTATGGAATATCTGGAATAGAAAAATATTTTGATAAAGATTTGAAAAATAAAAATTTACTAGCCGAGCCTTTGAAATTAACTTTAGATAGCAATATTCAATATATTATTAATAAAGAGTTAGATGACGCACTCAAAACTTTTTCAGCCTCAGGAGGAGGCGCTTTATTAATGAATGTTAATAGTGGTGATGTAATTTCATTAGTTTCATTACCTAACTTTGACATTAACCAAAGAATAAATATTAAAGAGGATAAATATATAAATAAGATTACAAAAGGTGTATATGAACTTGGTTCAATTTTTAAAACATTTACTGTAGCATTAGCATTAGACCATCAAATAGTTGAAAAAGATACTATTATCCAAAATTTACCTAAACAAATAAATTGTTCAATTCATGAGATTACAGACATGAAAGAACATCCAAAAAATTTATCAGTGGAAGATATTTTGATTAGATCATCTAATCTTGGATCAGTTTTGCTTGCAAAAAAAATTGGTAAGGAAAATTATAAACAATTTATAGATAAAACAAAAATTACTAAAAGTCCTGAATTTGAAATAGAAGAGCTAGGGGTGCCCCATCAATTAAGTTGGAATAGTTGCAAATTAGAAACAATTTCATTTGGACACGGAATTACCACTACACCACTTCAGGCTACATCTTTGTATGCAGCTATGGTTAATGGAGGAAAATTAATTTCTCCAAGAATAATCCTGAATAGTTCTGTCAAAGAACCAAATAAAATAATATCTAATGATACAAGCGATAAGCTTAGAAAAATCTTAAGAAAAGTTGTTAGCAGTAAATATGGTACAGCAAGTTTAGCAGATAAAGACGGATATTATGTTGGGGGAAAAACTGGTACAGCGGAAAGTTATGGTAATAAAAAAAATAGGATCAATACATTCATATCAATTTTTCCTGCAAACAAACCTAATTTTGCTTTATTTGTAATGCTTGAAAATCCTAAAATTAACAAAGATTTAGTTTACGATTACAGAGGTATTAAAACTAAAGCTTCTCAAAACACATCTGGTTGGAATTCTGTTTATGTTTCAGGCAAAATAATAGAAAAAATCGGACCAATTTTAGCCATAAATAATAAAGAGTTTATCGATCAGTATGCTACTAAAAAATTTAATTAAAAATACTCATAAAAAGAAAAAAAATATTTTTATTTCTGGAATTTCATCTAATAGCAAAGAGGTAAAAAAAAACCATATTTTTTTTGCAATAAAAGGAAATAAAATAAATGGAGAAAATTTTATCCCAAGAGCTATCCAAAAAGGTGCATCAGTTATAGTATGTTCTAAAAGTTATAAAATTGATGATAAAAATACTTATTTTTTTAAAACAAATAGGATCAGAGATCTCTTAAGTGAGGTAGCTGCAAAATTTTATAAACTAAAGCCAAAAAATATAATTGCAGTTACAGGTACTAATGGGAAAACATCTGTGGCTGATATTTTCTATCAAATATTAAAAGCAAACAATAAGCTAGCAGCAACTATAGGAACTTTAGGAATTAAATATAATACTAGAACAATTAAATCAAACTTAACTTCACCTGATACAATCTCTCTTCATAAATATCTTCATTATTTAAAAAAAAAAAAAATTGATAACGTTATTATTGAAGCTTCAAGTCACGGTTTACATCAAAGCAGATTAAATAATATAAAATTTAAAGCTGCAATCTTTACAAATTTTAGTCAAGATCATTTAGATTATCACAAAAACATGACGTCATATTTAAACGCTAAATTAATATTATTTAGAAAAATATTAAAAAAAAATACTTTTGTTATTTCTGATAATGAAATTAAAGAATTTTTAAAACTAAAACTTATAGCAAAAAATAGAAAATTAACCATTATTAATGTGAATGAGGATTTAAAAAAATTATGCAATCTCACAAAATTGTCAATTCGTGGTTATAAAATTAAAAATTTAGCTATGGCATTTCACGCAGCTAGGTTGTGTGGAATTAAAAAAAAATTTTTATATCAATCTTTAAATCAATTGAAAGATGTGAATGGAAGGCTTGAGCTAGCAAGGCTATATCAAAATAATATAAGAGTATTCATAGACTATGCTCATACTCCAGATGCTCTACTAAAAACTTTAGAAACTTTAAAAAATGATTATGGAGATAATATTTCAGTAGTTTTTGGTTGTGGAGGTGAAAGGGATAAACACAAGAGATCATTGATGGCAAAAATTGCTAATAATAATTGTAAAAAAATTTATATTACAGATGACAATCCAAGAAGTGAAAATCCTAAAAAAATAAGAGACCAAATTTTTAAAAACGTTTCAAAAGAAAAATCTTTTAATATAGGTAATAGAAAATTAGCTATAAAACAAGCTATTCAAAATGCAAGGCGAGATGAAATAATCTTAGTGGCAGGGAAAGGACATGAAGTACATCAAATATATAAAAATAAGACTTTAAAAGTTTCAGATAAAAAAATTATAAAAAAAATAAATTTAAGAAATAAAAATATATCAAGAAACAAACAAATTTTCTCTCAGAATCAAATTATTTTAAACAAAATTATTAACAAAACTAAATCAATTAATTTTAATGGTTTGTCCATTGATTCGAGAACAATAAAAAAAGGTAATTTATTCTTAGCTATCAAAGGTAAAAATTTTGACGGAAATAAATTCATAGGAGAGGCCTTTAAAAAAAAGGCGGGAGGCGTTGTTTCCTCTCATAATTTTACTAAAAACAAAAAGATAGTAATCGTAAAAAACACTCTTCAATTTTTAAAACACTTTGCCAAATTGAAACGCGAAAGTAGTTTTGCTAAAATAATTTCTATTACTGGGAGCGCTGGAAAAACATCTTTAAAAGATTTAATTAAAGATTTGTTAAAAAATTTCGGTAAAACTTATTCTTCTCCAAAATCTTTTAATAATCATCTTGGAGTGCCTATTAGTTTATCCAATTTAAATTATTACGATAAATTTGGTGTGTTTGAGGTGGGTATGAGCAAGGCAGGAGAAATTCATAACCTCACTAAATTAATAAAACCAGACATTGGAGTAATAACAAATATTGGCGAAGCGCATATTGAAAACTTCAAAAATATTAATGGTATAGCTAATGCAAAATCTGAGATAATAAAAAATATAAAAGCTGGCGGAACTTTAATTCTTAATAGAGATGATAAATATTTCAATTTTTTAAAAAAAGAGGCTGAGAAATATAATTTAAATATTTTAACTTTTGGAAAACACAAAGATTCAGATGTAAGAATAAAAAAAATTATTAGAAAAAATGATAAATCAAAAGTTTTTATATACGTGGATGATAATCTGATTAATTTCGTAATAAAAGATTTAAATATTTACAATGTGTTGGCCTCAATAGCTATATTAAATGCACTCAGAATTGATTATAAAAAGATATTAAAAAATTTTATATATTTTAGTTCACCTGAGGGAAGAGGAAAAAAATATATTATATCGCGGTATAGAAAAAAATTTAACTTTATAGATGAAAGTTATAATGCAAATCCTTTATCAGTTAAAAATGCTGTTAAAAAATTAAATTTAATTAAAAAAGAAAACTCAAAAAAATACCTTATTCTTGGTGATATGCTTGAATTAGGTTCCAAGTCTAGAAAATTACATGAGGATTTATCAAAAGTTATTAACAATTCTGATATTGATAAAGTATTCGTTAAAGGAAAAAAAACTCTTTTCACATATAAACATATTAATAGAGAAAAAAGAGGAAATATTTTACAAAATAATGAAGATATAGATTTAAGTTTAAGTAAAATTATATCAAAAGATGACTATCTAATGATTAAAGGATCTAATGCCACAGGGCTTAATAATTTCTGTAAAAAAATGATCAGGGGATATTAGATGTTATTTAATTTACTAACCTCTTTAGTCGATCAGTATTCAGCTTTAAATGTATTTAAGTATCTTACATTCAGAACTGGACTATCTGTCGTTACTTCTTTAGTGGTCGTATTCATAATTGGCGGCCCTTTGATTAAATTATTTTCAGAGAGGATGATTACTGGGCCTATAAGACAAGACGGACCAATTGATCACATAATTAAGAAATCTGGAACACCCACAATGGGTGGAGTGATTATTATTATTGGAATTTTGTCTAGCACACTTCTTTGGGCCGACCTAACAAATATATATGTTTGGACTTTAATTTTTGTTTGTCTTGCTTTAGGTATGTTGGGTTTAATTGATGATGTACTTAAAATCAAATTTAAAAATTCAAGGGGTTTAAAATCTAGTTACAAATTTCTCGGTCAAATTATAATCAGTGTAATTACCTTACTGATTTTAATAAAATATTCTGATCATAAATATTTATATAATCTTTATTTTCCATTTTTTAAAAATTTAATATGGGATATGAGTGTATTTTTTATTCCTTTTGGACTCTTTGTTATAATAGGAGCGTCAAATGCAGTTAATTTGACTGATGGTTTGGACGGCTTAGCAACAGTACCAGTGATGTTAGTAGCACTATCTTTCACGTTAATTTCTTACGTAGTGGGTAATACGATTTTTTCTGAGTATCTGCAGATACAATATATTCCAGACGTTGGAGAACTATCTATTTTTTGCGGCGCTGTCGTTGGATCTTGTTTAGGCTTTCTTTGGTTCAATGCGCCACCTGCAAAAATTTTTATGGGTGATACAGGTTCACTTTCTCTTGGAGGTTCATTAGCTGCAATTGCAATAATAGTAAAGCATGAAATAGTTCTTGCTATTATTGGTGGATTATTTGTTTTGGAGACAGTCTCAGTTATAATTCAAGTAACTTCTTTTAAACTTACAGGAAAAAGAATTTTTAAAATGGCGCCTATACACCATCATTTTGAAAAAAAAGGCTGGGCAGAGTCAACAATTGTTATTCGATTTTGGATCATAGCTATAATTTTAGCATTAATTGGACTAGCGACATTAAAGTTGAGGTAAAACATGATGCACTGTCAAGCACTCAAAGAACACTCGTTCCTTGTTTATGGATTAGGTTCCACAGGACTTTCGGTAATAAATTTTTTTAAAAAAAATAAAATTCAGAACTTCAAAATTTGGGATGATGATAAAAGAAATATATCAAAAAAATATAAAATAATAAATTTAAACAAATCTCTTAATCAAGTCGATTATATAGTCTTATCTCCAGGTATAAGTTTAAAAAAAAATAAAATTCTTTGTAAGTTCAAAAAAAAGATAATTACTGATATTGATTTATTTTTTCTTACAAATAAAAACTCTAAAACAATAGTGGTTACCGGAACAAATGGTAAATCAACTACTTGCAAAGTTATAACGCACCTCTTAAACAAAAATAAAATTAAATGTTCACTAGGAGGAAATATTGGCACTCCAATTTTAAGTATTGATAAAACTTCAAATAATTATGTGGTTATAGAGGCATCTTCTTTTCAATTGTCGCATTCAAAATTTATTAATCCTGATTATGCTTTTTTTCTTAATCTAAGTAACGATCATTTGGATTGGCATGGTAATAAAAAAAATTATTTAGAGTCAAAACTAAAAATTTTCCGATTACAAAAAAAAAATGATATTGCTATAATAAACCAAAAATTTAAAAAAATTTTTTTAAAGAAAAAATTTCTAGGCAAATTAGTTGTTCCCAGTTTTAGGAATTATAAAAAAATAAAGTTAAGAATTAGTAATCAGTATTTAATTTCAAATATAAATGACGAAAATATGAGTTTCGTTTATGCTTTTGCGAAAATATTAGGTATAAGGGATCAACTTTTTATCAAGTCACTTAAATCCTTTAAAGGACTGCCTCACAGGTTTGAACTCTTTTTAAAAAAAAAAGGTATTTCTTTTATTAATGACTCAAAGGCAACTTCATTTAAAGCAGCAAAATCCGCTCTATCTAGCACAAAAAATATATACTGGATATTAGGGGGACTTCCGAAGAAAGGAGATATAATTCAATTAGGGAAACTTAAGAAAAATATTATTAAATGTTACTTGATAGGAAAAAATATAAAATTTTTTAAAAAACAAATTAGGGATAAATTAAATTTTTCTATTACTAAAAATTTAAATAACTCAATTATTCAAATTCTTAAAGATATTAATTTACAAAAAAAATCAAATATTAATATTCTATTAAGTCCAGCAGCAGCTTCTTTCGATCAATTTAAAAATTTTGAAAATCGAGGTGAAGAATTCAAAAATTTATGTAGAAAATATGCTAGAAAACTCATTTAAATATCAGTTTACTTACTATTGGAGAAGCATAGATAAAAAAATTTTATTTTGTTTTTTTATTCTTTTTTTTCTAGGTCTATTTTTTTCATTTTCATCAACATCATCTCTTGCTGGAGAAAGACTTAACAAAGATTATTATTTTTTTTTCACTAAACACCTTATTTTTACGTTTTTGGCAATAATAGTCATGATTATAATTTCAGTAATAAAAACTGAAATATTTATTAAATTTGTCTTGCCTCTTTTTTCTATTACTTTTATTTTATTAGCTTTAGTTCCAATTATTGGAGTTGAGGTAAAAGGTGCTAAAAGGTGGATAGATTTTTATTATATCAAGTTACAACCAATAGAAATATTAAAACCTTTTTTTGTTTTAATAACTGTAAAAGTTTTAACCTTTGAAAAATTTAAAAATTTAAAAATTAAATACCTGCTCGCCTTTCTGCTTTTATGTTCTGTTTCAATATTATTAATTGGACAACCAGATTTAGGTCAAACAATATTATTGACTTGTACTTGGGTTGCAACTATTTTTGTTTCAGGAGTAAGTTTTACGTATATATTAATCTTCTTTTTAATTCTCTTAAGTTCTCTTGGGTCTTTACTTTTTTTTTTACCAGAAAAGTTCGGATATATAATTAATCGTTTAGTCGTTTTTTTTGATCCAAGCCAGGGAGATAAATTTCAGTCGTCTTCAGCACTAGATGCAATAAAATTAGGAGGATTAACAGGCCAAGGTATGGGAGAGGGCATTTTAAAGGATAGCGTGCCAGAAGCCCACACAGATTATGTGATTGCTGTAATATCCGAGGAGTATGGCTCTGTAACATCAATTTTAATATTGATGATTTTTTTATATATTTCTTTTAGAATAATTAAAAATTGTTTTAATCAGGATAACCAATTTTTAAAAATTTCTTTAAGCGGTTTAGCAGCATTGTTAATATTTCAAACATTTATTCATGCTGGAGTAAATACAAATTTATTACCTACAACTGGTATGACTTTACCATTTTTAAGTTATGGTGGTTCATCATTAATTGGTAGCGCAATTTTAGCTGGATTAGTTTTAAATTATACAAAAAATAAAGCATATTTATATGATTAAGAAAAAAATTTTAATTGCGACTGGTGGAACAGGAGGACATATTTTTCCAGCTTTAAGTTTAGCAAAATATTTTACAAACGAAAATTTTGAAATAGAAATTTCATCGGATAAAAGGGGGTTAAAATTCTTAAAAGACAGCAAAAATATTAATTTAATTAAAATTTCATCCTCTCCAATTATTAAAAAAACATTTTTTAAGTTTTTAATATCACTATTTCAAATTTTTTTCTCAATTATAAAATCCATAGTTTATTTGGCACTAAATAGACCATCAATTGTTTTTGGTATGGGGGGATATTCATCTTTCCCAATTTGTATAGCAGCATCAATTTTAAGAATTAAGTTTGTAATTTATGAAAATAATTTAATCATTGGAAAAGCTAATAAATACTTGTTACCATTCACTGAAAAAATTTTTGTTTCTTATAAAGAACTTGAAGGTATTTCGAAAAAATATGATGATAAAGTTGAAGAGATTGGAAATATAGTAAGGGAAGAAATTTTATATTCAAGATTAGCGAGTCAGAATAATAAATCAGAAACTATGAAAATTTTAGTTTTGGGAGGAAGTCAGGCCGCTAGAGTATTCGCAGATAAGTTACCGCAAGTTTTTGGAAAATTAAAAGAGAAAAATTTTTCACTCAAAGTTTATCAACAATGTTTACATGAGCAAAATTATCAATTATCTGAATTTTACAAAAAGGCTAAAATAGATTATGAAATTTTCAATTTTACAAATAATATTATTGATTTTTATTCAAAAGTTAATCTTGTTATAACTAGATCGGGAGCATCTGTGTTAGGAGAATTAATAAATCTTAAAATGCCATTTATTTCAATACCACTGCCTACATCAACAGACAATCATCAATATAAAAACGCTGAGTTTTATTCTAAAAAGGGCTACGGATATTTATTGGAAAAAAAAGAAATAAATGAAAGATTATATGATTTAATAAAATCATTTTTAAGTGATAAAACAATGATAGATAATTTGTTAGCTAAACAAAGACAATATTCTGACAAAGATATTTTTATTAATTTACATAATCAAATTAAGAAAATTTTAAATGGAAAAAATTAATTTAGGTCAGAGAGATATTATTCATTTTGTTGGAATAGGAGGAATTGGAATGAGTGGCTTAGCTCAAATAATGAAAAATATGGGTTTTAGAGTTCAAGGCAGTGATCAAAATAAAAATAAAAATACAATTAGCTGTTCAAAATTAGGTATAAAAACGTTTATTGGACATTCGTCAATTAATGTTCGGAGAGTCAACATTTTAGTAAAGTCGACTGCGATTAAAAATAATAATATTGAAATAAGATACGCAAAGAAAAATAGAATACCAATTTATTCAAGAGCTGAGGTTTTAGCTGACGTTGTCTCTTTAAAAAAGAACATTATAATTACAGGTTCTCACGGAAAAACAACTACCACCTCTTTAGTAGCAAAAATTTTGTCAGATCAAAAATTAGATCCAACAATAATTAACGGCGGTGTAATAAATTCTTTTAAAAGCAATGCAAAGCTTGGAAAGGGTGAGTGGGCAATATTAGAGGCAGACGAATCTGATGGCAGCTTTCTAAAGCTGCCAATTAACTATTCTATTGTAACAAATATAGATTACGAACACTTAGATTATTATAAGAGTTATAAAAATTTAGAAAATTCTTTTATAAAATTTATAGATAAAACCCCACCTACTGGTAAAGCTATAGTTTGCATTGATAATAAGAATGTAAGAAATATTTTACATAAAATTAAAAATAAGAATATTTTATTCTATGGAGAAAACAAAAAATCTAATTATATAATTAAAAAAATTAAATATAGTTATAATTTTACAACATTTGATTTAAGTTTTAAAAATAAGAATAATAAAATTACATCTATTAAAAATATAAATGTTAAATTACTAGGTAAACATAATGTTCTTAATGCAGCAGCTGCATTTATTGTATGTCTTAACCTTGGAGCTAACATAAATACTATTAAAAGATCACTAAAAAATTTTTCTGGTGTTCAAAGAAGAATGACCAAAGTTTTTTCTAAAAATCAAAATGATTTTTACGATGATTATGCACATCATCCGACAGAAATTAACTCAATTTTAGAGGGAGTTCAAAATGTTAATCCTAAAAGGAAAATTATAAGTGTATTTGAGCCTCACAGATACTCTAGAGTTATGTCTTTAAAAAACGACTTTTCAAAATGTTTTTATAAATCTGATTTAGTAATTATTTGCCCTTTATATGCAGCAGGTGAAAAGAAGGATTTTAAATTTAGCTTAGTAAATTTTGCAAAATTAATTTCAAGAAACTCTAAGACACAAGTTATTTTGGTAAAAAACGAGTTAGAGCTACGTAATTATTTCAAAAAAAATTTAATTACTGATGAGATAATTATTGGAATGGGTGCAGGGGTAATATCAAAATGGATGAATGGTCTTAAAAACTCATTATGACATTGGATGTAAAATTTTTAGATAAATTTAAAGAGGAATGTAGTTCGAATATAAATCTTTCCAACTATAGTTGGTTTAATTTAGGAGGAAATGCTGAATATTTTTACAAAGCAAAAGATAAGAACCAGCTTATTGAATTTCTTAGAGCTACGAAAAAACAAAATTTAAGAATTACGATTATTGGTGCCGGGTCAAATATTTTGTTCAGAGATAATGGCGTCCGAGGTGTTGTTGTAAAATTAGGGCGGAGTTTTTCTTTTACAAAATTAATTGATAAAGATATTCTAGAAGTAGGGGCAGCTACACTGGACCGTAAAGTTGCTAATTTTGCTTGTGAAAATGGCATTAGTGATTTTGAGTTTTTGTCTTGTATTCCAGGATCTATCGGAGGTGCGATTACAATGAACAGTGGATGTTATGATAATGATATATCAAAAGTTTTAATATCTCTCCAAGCTATAGATATAAATAAAAATTCAGTAATAGAAATCAAAAAAGAGGATATAAATTTTAAATATAGAGGAACTAACTTATCTAATGATTTAATTATCATTTCCGCTAGGCTTAAAGGTAAAATTGATAAAAAAGAAAATATAGAAAAAAAACAGCAAAATTTTATTGAAAAAAAAAAATTATCTCAACCAAGTCAAATCAAAACATGTGGTAGTACCTTTAAAAATATCAGTGAAAGTAAAAAAGCATGGATGTTAATCAAACAATCTGGTTGTGATAGTTATCGCGTAGGTGATGCAATGATTTCACAAAAACATTGTAATTTTTTTGTTAACAATGGTAATGCTAATGCTTCTGATATTGAAAATTTAATCAAAAACGTAAAAAAAAGAGTTTCTGAAAAAACGGGGACTAATCTTGAATTAGAGATTAAAATTATAGGTGAATAAAAAATTTAAAAATGTTTTAGTTGTGTTAGGGGGTCTTTCAGGCGAAAGAGCTATTAGTTTAGATAGTGGTAGAGCATGTATAAAGGCATTAAAAAAAAAAGGCTATAAAGTTTCATCATTTGATCCAAAAGATAAAAATTTTAATTTAATAAATAAAAAAAAAATTGATGTAATATTTAACGCCCTGCATGGAAAGGATGGAGAAGATGGAGTAGCGCAAAGCTATTTTGAATACTTAAGAATTCCTTATACCCATTCCGGAGTCATAAGTTCATTTAATGCCATGAATAAAATAATTTCAAAAAAAATATTTATTAAGAATAAAATAAAAACTCCAAAATTTTTTTCTATGCAGAAATATGAGTATAAAAAAGAAAAAATTTTCACCATAATTAAAAGACAAAAACTTAAATTTCCAATAGTCCTCAAACCAGTAAATGAAGGTTCAAGCTTGGGAGTTGAGATATGTAAAAATAAAAACAAACTAATTAGCTCTATTAGATTTTTATTTAAAAAGTATGAAGAACTGATTTTTGAAGAATACATAGGAGGACAAGAAATCCAAGTTGCGGTAATCAATCAAGCTCCTTTAGGAGCTATTGAATTAATACCAAAAAGGTTATTTTACGATTACAAAGCCAAATATACAAAAAAAGCAAAAACTCAACATGTAATGCCAGCAAGAATTTCAAAAAAAAAATATAAAGATGTTTTACGAATTGCTAGAAAAGCGCATAAAGCCTTAAATTGCAAAGGTGTTACTAGATCAGACTTTAAATTTTATAATAGTTCTTTTTACTTATTAGAACTAAATACCCAACCAGGTATGACAAGTTTGTCTTTAGTACCAGAGATTGCAAGTTATAAAGGAATTACCTTTGAAAATTTAGTTGAAAAAATTTTATTAGATGCAAGCATCAATAGATGAAAAAATATACATTTATTGTAATAATTTCATTTTTACTGTTAACAACTATTAATACTAATAAAAAAATATCTTTTTCTAAATTCAATATTAAGGAAATAATTGTAGTTAATAATAATTATATAAAGGATAGAGATATTAAAATTTTATTAAGCGAAATTTACGATAAAAATCTTTTATTCCTTAAAAGCAAAGAAATAGAAATGATTCTAATGAAAAATAGTTTTATAGATGGATTTAACATCAATAAAAAATATCCAGATACTATAAAAATTAAAATTTTTGAAAAAAAACCAATTGCAATTTTATTTAAACAAAATAAAAAATTTTTTATTAGTGAAAATGTGGATCTAATCGAATATAAATATTTTTCAAATAATAGCAGTTTCCCCCATGTACTTGGAGATGAGAAAGAGTTCAAAAAATTTTACAATAATTTTAAAAAAACAAAATTTCCTCTCGATTTAGTAAAAAAATTTATTTTATTTGATAGTAATAGGTGGGATATCAAAACGACTGATGAAAAAACCATAAAACTTCCATATGAAAATTACATAGAACGTATTGAAAATTACCTAGAAATTAAAGATGAAAACAATTTTAAAAATTATAAAATATTTGATTATAGAATTAACAATCAATTAATTTTGAAATAAAATATGAGCAGCAATGTTCCTACACTTTACCTTGAAATAAATAATTCAAATTATATTTTTTCGGTAGGTCAGCGAGACGAATATAATAATTATAAAATTCTTCACGAGTCGGTAATACCTCTTGCGGGAATTAAAGATAGTAGGATAACTGAGTCAGATGATATTTATTATCTAATTAAAGAAAATATATTTGTTATTGAGCAAAAGATAAAGCATTCATTTAAAGATATCGTCTTAATCTTAGATAATTTTAACCCAAAATTTATAAATGTTTCTGGTTACAAAAAATTAAATGGATCTCAAATTCTCAGAGAAAATATTACTTATATTTTGAATAAGTTAAAGTCGTATATTGATATTAATGAACCTAAAAAAACTATCATACATATTTTTAATTCAAAATTTAATTTAGATAATAAAAAAATTGATAATTTGCCAATTGGATTATTCGGTGATTTTTACTCTCAAGAATTATCATTCATATTAATCAATACCAATGATTATAGAAATTTATCAAATATAATTGATAAATGTAAATTAAAGATAAAAAAAATTTTAATAAAAAGTTATATAGATGGTGTTTGTTCTAGTGAACATAATAAAAATTGTGAAACCTTTTATCAAGTTAAATTCAATGAAAATGAGTCCAAGATTTTTTTCTTTGAAAATAATTCTCTTAAATCAGAGCAAAGATTTAAATTCGGAGCAGACATTATTATCAGAGATATATCCAAAGTAACCTCTTTAGATGTCAATACAATTAAAATAATTTTAAAAGAAATAGACTTAAGCCATGATATATCAGAAAATGAACTTATAGATAAAAAATTTTTTTTAAATAAGAATATTAGAAAAATCAAAAAAAAACTTTTCTATGATATTGCTCTAGCAAGAGCTTATGAAATTGCAGACCTTTTAATATTTAATAATACCAACTTTAAAAATTATAAAAAATATACAAAAATTATTTTTTTTGATTTAGACGAAAAATCTCAACTTAAAGGTTTAGATAAAATTTACCAAAGAACTTTCTCTAAAGATGGTGATTTCAAACTAAATTTTATCGATGGTTTTCCCAGTAAAACTTTTTTAAATACAGCAGATAGACTTGTCCATTTTGGTTGGAAAAAAGAAGTTATTCCTATTAGTAATTCGAAAAAAACTCTAATTAGAAGGATTTTTGAGAGTATTTTCAGTTAATTATTGTTATTTTCAGAAACATTAGTTGTTTTAATTTTAATCGATGATTTAAGTATAAGTTAGGTGTGAAAAATACATACCAAAAAACTGTTCATAATTCCGTATCTTTTACTGGTACAGGATTACACTCTGGCAAAAAATCAAAAATTAAAATTCTTCCAGGTAACGAGGATTCTGGGATAATCTTCAAAAGAATTGATCTGACAAAAAATAACTTAATAAATGCTAATTACCAAAACGTTTGTTCAACTACTTTATCGACAACTTTAAAAAATGAATATGGGATTAAGGTATCGACAGTAGAACATTTATTAGCTGCCCTTTACATAGCAGGTATTGATAGTGCAATAATTGAAGTCGACAGTGAAGAAATCCCAATTATGGATGGATCAGCAAAAATTTTTTTAGATGTACTAAAAAAAACAGAATTAAAACAATTGTCTAGCAAGGTTCAATACCTCAAGATCTTGGAAAAAATAGAGCTAAAAGACGGTGATAGGAAAATTGAAATTTTACCAAATGAAAGTTTTGAAGTCGATTTTGAACTTGAATATAAAAATAAAATTATCGGCAATCAAAGAAACCAAGTAAATTTTCAAAATGATGATTTAAGTGATGTACAAGAGTCGAGAACTTTTTGTTTATATAAAGACATTAAGAAAATAAAAGAAATGGGATTAGCTAAGGGCGGCAGCTTAGAAAATGCTATAGTAGTAGATGAAAATAAAGTTATGAATGATGGAGGATTAAGAAATAGTAAAGAGTTTGTAAATCATAAAATACTTGATTTAGCGGGAGACTTTTTATTATCTGGCTATAAAATACTTGGAAAAGTTTATTGTCATCAGGGTGGCCACCAACTTTCAAACTTATTTTTACATAAATTAGTTAAATCAAAAAATAAGTATGAAATTTTTAACTTTAATGAAAATATTGTTAAAAAGAGTCAACCAACAAAATCACATTTCAAATTAGCTGCTAATGCTTAATATTTAAGTTTAATTAAATATTCTAATTATTATTCAATCTGGTATTAAGTATTTATGTTGGTAAGGGTATTAATAATTTTCTTTCTAGTAATTTGTCTTAATTCTTGCGCAAAAAAAAAAGATATTTATCAACCTTCAAAGTTAACAGATCCATATAAACTTTATAGCGAAGGGTTAGAAGCTTTTAAAAAGAATGATTATTTTTTTGCAAACAAAAAATTTTCGGAGGCAGAACTTAATTTTACCGATCCAGACCTTGCTGCAAAATCTTCTATTATGGCAAGTTACTCTTTGTATGGAATAAACTTTTATACAGAAGCAGAAGAAAATATTAAAAGATTTCTAAAAACATATCCAGTAGATAATAATATTATCTACGCTAAGTATTTATTGGCAATTATATATTATGAGCAAATAAGTGATGAAGATAAAGATCTTGAACCTTTATTAAAAACAAGAAAAGCTATTAATCTCTTTATTAAAGAATATCCGGAGTCTGATTATACTATAGATCTTAAATACAAGAGAGGTTTAGTTGAAAATCAGTTAGCGGCAAAAGAATTGTATGTAGCAAGATATTATATTTCAGTTAAAAAATGGATTCCGGCTATCAAAAGATTAAAAATTATAACCGAGAATTATGATACCACTATATTCATTGAGGAAGCTTTGCATAGACTTGTAGAAATTTATTATTATTTAGGATTAGAAAATGAAGCAAAAAACTATGCAGCTGTTTTAGGTTACAATTATAACTCTAGCGAGTGGTTTGAAAAATCATATAAAGTATTTGACAAAAATTATGAGAGATTCAAAAAAGAAATTAAAACTGAAAAAAAGGAAAGCATATTTAGCAGAATTATTAAGATAATTGAGTAACAAATGGAAAAAAAAGAAATAATTAAACAATATAATAAAAAAATTAAAATTTTAAAAACTCATAATAAATTATATTTTTCAGAAGATAATCCAGAAATATCAGACTCTGAATATGACTTAATTAAGAAAGAAGTATTAGAGTTAGAAAAAAGATACAGCTTTTTAAAAAAAAATACGGAAAACAATAAATTATTTGGCTCACCACCATCAAATAAGTTTAAAAAAAGAAAACATTTAGTTCCAATGCTTTCATTGTCAAATGCTTTTGAAACAAAAGATATGGAAGATTTTATTAAAAAAATTTGCAATTATTTAAAATTTAAAAACGAGAAAATAGAATTATTTGCTGAGCCAAAAATTGATGGTATTTCGGCGACCTTAATTTATGAAAAAGGTGTTTTAATTAGAGGTCTTTCTAGAGGTGATGGAACAATCGGTGAAGATATACTTGAAAACTTAAAAACAATAAAAGAAATACCCCAAAAAATTCTAGCTAATAATGTTCCAAATTTTTTAGAGATTAGATGTGAGGTGTATATTGGAAAAAAAGATTTTCTAACTATACAAGAAAATTTTGCTAATCCAAGAAATGCTGCCGGAGGATCTTTAAGACAAAAAAATCCTCTAGAGACTTCGAAGATGCCATTAAAATATTTTGCTTATGGATTTGGTTTTGTTGAGCCGATGATATTTAAATCTCAGTCAGAATTTTTACAAAAAATTTCTCAATGGAATTTTATAACTAATCCGTTATCAAAAAAAATAGATATTATTACTGAAATTGAACAATATCATAAAAAAATAGATCAACTTCGATCCTCACTTGATTACGATATTGATGGTGTTGTCTATAAAGTTAATGATTTAGCACTTCAAAAAAGATTAGGTAATACTTCTAATTCTCCTAGATGGGCAATTGCTTATAAATTCTCAGCAGAAAAAGCTTTAACTAAAATTAAAAACATTATCATTCAAGTTGGAAGAACAGGCGCAATTACTCCTGTAGCAAAAGTCGAGCCCGTTAATGTGGGAGGTGTTATAGTCTCAAATGCAACTTTACATAATGAGGAAGAGATCGAGAGAAAAGATATAAGAATTGGAGACACGATAACCATACAAAGAGCAGGAGATGTAATACCCCAGGTTGTATCTGTTGATAAATCTAAGAGGAACAAAAATAGTAAAAAATTTATATTTCCTAATAAATGTTTATGTGGTGCAGAAACAAAAAAAGAGTTTAGTAAAAGTACAAAAAAACTTGATGCAGTAAGAAGATGTTTAAAAGGGTACGCCTGCGATTATATTTCGAAGGAAAAGTTAAAACATTTAGTTTCCAAAGAAGCTTTAAATATAGATGGTCTTGGTAAAAGAGTAATCGATCAGTTTTGGAGTTTAAATTTTGTAAAAGAGCCATCGGATATTTTTAAATTAGACTACAATAAAATCAAAAAATTAGAGGGATGGGGCAACTTATCAATCGATAACTTAAAGCGATCAATCAACAAATCTAAAAAAATTAGTCTTGATAAATTTATATTTTCAATAGGTATTAGACATATAGGTCAAGAAAATGCAAAAATTCTTGCTAGTTTTTTTAGTACAATAAAAGAATTTACAAAATTATTTGATTATAAAAATAGAGAAAAAATTTTACTTAATTTAGTAGATTTGGACGGGATCGGAAAAACTCAAACAGACTCAATAAATAATTTTTTTACAAATAAAATTAATACAAAAATTATTAAAGATTTAATGCATGAACTAGATATTAAGAATTATTCAACTAAAAATAATAATGGAAAATTCTCAAATAAAAAACTAATGTTCACTGGTGGCTTTAAAAATATGAGCAGATCTGAGGCAAAAACTATTGCTGAAAATAATGGAGGAAAGGTTTTAGGATCTATTTCAAAAAAATTAGATTATCTTGTAGTCGGTGAGTCTAAACCAACAAAAAGAAAAATTGATCAAGCGAAACAACTAAATATTAAAATTATTTTAGAAAAGGACTGGAATAAAATTTTAAATAGCTGAACAAGCTTTTTTTAGTTCTGAAACTTCAATTTTGTTCATAGATTTTCTCAGTTTTTTAAAAACATTTTTATGGTAATTGTTAAGCCATTTTTTTTCATCTTGATTTAGAATTTCTTTATCAATTAAATCTTTTTCAATAGGAGCCATTGTTAAATTTTCAAAATTCATTTTTCTATTATCACTTTTTACGTACACTAGGTTTTCTATTCTAATCCCAAATTTATTTTTTTCATAATATCCTGGCTCATTAGACACAACCATTCCTGGGCGGAAATTAATTTTATTTTTTTTTGTTATTGCATGAGGGCCTTCATGAACATTTAAAAAATATCCTACTCCATGTCCAGTACCATGAGCATAATTTAATCCAATTTGTTTAAGGTATCTCCTTGCATAGTTGTCAATTACTGATCCAGAGGTGTTTTTTCTAAGATTAAATTTTGCAACAGCAATATGTCCTTTAAGAACTCTTGTGAAAATATTCTTAATTCTTTTATTTGAATTTTTAAGTGAAATAGTACGTGTTACATCTGTGGTACCAAATTCATACTGCCCACCTGAGTCTACTAAATAAATATCTCCTTTTTTAAGTTTCCTGTTTGTTTTTGCATTCGCTTTGTAATGAATAATTGCTCCGTTTGGTCCCGACCCAGAAATAGTTGGAAAGCTAAGAAATTTAAATTTTTTATTTTTTTTTCTGAATTTAAGTAATTTTTGAGAAGCACTAATTTCAGTTATACTTTTTTTATCGAAATTTTTCTTAAGCCAAAATAAATATTTTGTCAAAGCTGCACCATCATATATATGAGCTTTTTTAATATTTTGTATTTCTTTTTTTCCTTTTATTGATTTAAAAAAATAAATAGGATCATGATAATTAAGTATAGTATTATTTTTACAAATAATATTTTCAAAAAAACTAGAACAAGTGTTTTTATCAATTATAATTTTCTTCTTTTTTACTTTTGAAATTATATTTGGAAAATCCTTTATGCTCAAAAATTCTATTTTAATAAATTTTTTTTTAAAAGAAGCTGAAATCTTTTTTAAATCACAAAAAAATTTTATATTATTTAATTTATCAATTAAAACATAACTATATGGTATCGGAGTATATTTTGTATCTCGTCCTCTTATATTCAATAACCAAGCATTATTTTCACTCGCAGTAATTAACATAAAATCAGATTTCCTTTTTTTTAAATAATTCTTTACTCTAATTATTTTTGAATAATATTTTTCACTAACGGATTTATTTGGAAGAACAAAAAATTTACTTTTATTTTTGTTAATTCTTCTTTTCCAAATTTCATCGATTAAATTTTTCAAGATTGGCTTTAATCTGCACTTACTTTTTTCAAATAATATAGATAAAGATTTATTAGTGAATAAACATGGATCAAAACCAATTGATATTTTTTTACCTTTAATAACGTCACTGGGCATTTTTTTTGGAATTGTAATAATTTTAAAAAGCTTTCCACTTTGATTATTTGCTTGAAGAGTGTATCTTCCATCAACAAATAAGTAATTATTTGTTTTTAATATTAAGGCAAAACCATAAGAACCAGAAAAATTTGAGATAAAATTAAGCCTATCATTATATTCTGGAACATATTCACCAAAAAACTCATCATTTTTTGGAACGATGTACCCATCTATCCCTTCTCTTTTAAAAATTTTTTTTAATTTTTCTATTTTTTCCATTTAAGCATTTTATTTTTTTTGTACCTATCCCATCCAGGACTCCTATATTCTTCATCAAATTCAATTGCACTATCTTGATTGAAATCAAAATCATCATTTTCACTTAAACCTATCTCATTTTTTTCTACGCTATCGTCCGGTATCTCATTAATAAACCTTGACGGCAAAGCATCCATCCAATCTCCATGATATGCTCTTTTCATAGCAAATGACAAATAAGCCTCTTTTTTAGCTCTTGTAATACCTACATAAGCTAATCTTCTTTCTTCCTCTAAAGCAAAATCACCTTTTTCCTCTAAAGATTTTTGATGAGGAAATAATCCCTCTTCCCATCCAGGTAGGAATACAACATCGAATTCCAAACCTTTCGCTGCATGCATAGTCATCAAATTTATCTTTGCACCCTCCCATTCTTGATCGATTGAGGTAGCTAAAGCCACATGCTCTAAAAAACTCTGCAAGTTGTCATAATCCTGCATAGCTCTGAGTAGCTCTTTCAAATTTTCTAATCTATTTTCATTTTCTAAATCTTTTTTGTTTTTCAGCATTGAGGAATAACCAGACTCATCTAATACTAATTTTAATAAATCATAATGTTTGACTTTTTGAGATTCGTTACGCCATTTTTGTATCATCTTTATCAACTGGCTTAGTGCAGTTTTTATCTTCGGTTTTAAAACTCCTTTTTCAATTAAATTAATAATTGAGTCCTCTAAGCAAAGATTATTTTCCTTACCAAAAATATAAATTTGATTAAGAGTGTTTTCACCAACACCTCTTTTAGGAACACTAATAACTCTTTCTAAAGCTAAATCATCAAATTTTTGATTTATAATTCTAAGATAAGAAACCGCATCTTTAATTTCTGCTCTCTCGTAAAATTTTATTCCTCCTAAAACACGGTATGCAATACCAATTTGGAGAAATCTTTCTTCAAATTCTCTTGTTTGATATATTGCTCTTACCAAAATTGAAACATCATTCAAGGAGTATTTTTTTTTAATTTTTGTTTCTATAATATCACTAATACCTTGTGCTTCCTCTTTTCCGGTTCTATAACAATTAAGCTTTACCAGTTCACCTTGATTAGCTGAAGACCAGAGCTTTTTTCCAACTCTATTTGAGTTGTTAGATATTAAACTGGAGGCAGTTTCTAAAATATTTTTTGTGGATCTATAATTTTGTTCAAGTTTAAAAACTTTACAATTTTTATAAATTTTATCAAATGTGAGAAAATTTTTTATTTCAGCTCCTCTCCAACTATAAATTGATTGATCATCATCTCCTACGCAACAAATATTTTCTTTATCATTTACCAATAAATTGAGCCATTTGTTTTGAATAAAGTTTGTATCTTGAAATTCATCAACAAGAATATATTTAAAACTTTTCTTATAGATTTCCTTTATGTCTTGATGATCCTCGAAAAGTTTTACACAAAATAAGATTAAATCGCCGAAGTCAAATGCATTTAAGTCTCTAGTTTTATTTTGATATATTTCGTAAACTTTTAAAATTGATTTTATTATTGATCCTGCTTTTTCTAATTTTACATCTTTTGGTAAAAGACCTTTATTTTTCCATTGGTCAATATGATACATTATTAATTGAGGTGAAAATTTTTTAGCGTCTAAATCTTCACCCTTCACAATATTTCTTATCAACTTTTTTTGATCATCAGTATCCAAAATAGTAAAATTGCTTTTGTAACCTAAGGCTTCAGCATGTCTTCTTAAAAACTTTACGCTTATAGAATGGAAAGTGCCCAACCATGGAACTGCATTTGCACTTCCTTTTAAGTATTGCATAACTCTATTTTGCATTTCTTTTGCAGCTTTGTTTGTAAAAGTTACGCAAAGTATTTGATTTGGCCATGCTTTTTTCTCATTTATAATATGGATAAGTCTGGTAGTTAGAACTCTAGTTTTTCCCGAACCAGCTCCTGCAACGATAAGGTTAGGTCCTTCAGTACTAAGCACTGCCGCTTTTTGTTCTTTGTTAAGGCTTCCAATTAAGTTATCTATGTTATTCATAAGATAGAATTTTCATTTATATACTAGATATAAAAATAAAAAAAATGTTAAATAAATTTAAAAAAACAATTCACAACAAGTATTCAAGAATTTTTAAGTTTATTTTTTTTCTTAGATACTTATTAATGCTATTTTTTGTTTTATTTGTCACACTTCTTACTATTCCTATTTTTTTTGATTATGAAAAGAGAGAAAAATTTTTAAAATTTTATCTTCAGGAAAATTTCAATTTAAAAATTATCTCCAATGAGCAAATCAAATACAATGTTTTTCCGCTACCAAATATTGAGTTATCAAATATTAAAATCAATTTAAATTCTTCTGAAGATAATTTAAATGTTAAAAAGATAAAAATTTTCTCAAATCTTACAAATATATACAACTTCAAAAATTTCAATTCTTATAAAATTATCTTTAAAGATAGTAATTTAAAACTTCAAATTCATAATTTTAAGTTTTTTGCCAATCAATTTTTAAATAAAAATAAAAATTTTTTTTTTGATAACTTAAATCTTGCAATTATTAATAGTGACGTTCATTTGGTTTCATTAAAAAATATTAAGTTTGCTAATTATGGACACCTAGAAAACTTAATAAAAGGTCAAGTTTTTGGCAAAAATTTCAAAATTGAGCTCGATGATAATCATAAAAACACTAGTTTCAAATTACTTGATTCAGGAGTAATCGTTAAAATAAATTTTGATGAAATTAAAGAAAAAGATTTTAAACAAGGTTCTTTAAAAGCAAGAATACTTAATTCAAACTTAAAATTCAATTTTAAATATGATGGAAAAGTTATTAATATTTTCAATTCTCATTTTAGAAATAAAAATATTTCCTTTAAAAGCAAAAGTGAAATTATTTTAGAACCTTTTTTGGATATAAATTCCGAGTTCATAATAGAGGACTTAAATAAACAAATTTTAACAAAAATAGATTTAGTTAAGTTTTTAAAATTTAATGAATTTCTTAAAAAAATTAACAATCAAAGCGAGATAAAATTTAAGTCAAAGAAATTTAATCATTACTTTTTTGATAATCTCGATTTAAAAATTGATTTAGTTTATGGTCGAATGAACTTTTCAAAAAGTTTAGTTAAAGACAATAACATTATTAAATGTTCAGGAAGTATAAATTTTTTAAAGGAATTTCCTATACTATATTTTGATTGTTATGCGAAATCAAAAAGTGAAAAAGAATTTCTTAAAATGTTTTCTACTAAAATTAAAAATAGAAATGAAAATTTTGAATTGATTTTTAATGGTAATTTGAATATTTTAAGTAGAAAAATTTATTTCAAAAATATTTCATTAAATGATAGTTACAAAGCATCTAGAGAGGATTTAAGGTACTTTAAAAATACTTTTGAGACCATTCTTTTTGAAAAAAACTTTATAGATATTTTCGATTTAAAAAAAATCAAAAAATTTATATTAGAAATTTCTTAATTATTTTGGTTTTGTCATTTTCAAAGGACTCATTATTTTATCATACTCTTTTTCTTTAATCAGTCCCGCCTTGACTACTTCATATTTTAAAGTGGTTCTATTTTTATGTGCTGTTTTTGCTATCAAAGCTGCTTTGTCGTAACCAATCTTTGGAGCTAATGCAGTCACAAGCATTAAAGAGTTATCTAACAAATATTTTATTCTTTTTTTATCAGCTTTAATGCCTTTAACGCAGTACAATGCAAAAGTTTTAGATGAGTCACTCATAATTTCAATAGATTGCAAAATATTATGAATAATCAAAGGTTTAAAAACATTTAATTCAAAATGACCATGGGAACCTGCCATAGTAATTCCGTTGTGATTTCCAATTACTTTTACACAAACCATAGTTACTGCTTCGGATTGAGTAGGATTCACTTTTCCTGGCATAATTGATGAGCCTGGTTCATTTGAAGGAAGTATAAGCTCTCCATAACCTGCTCTTGGACCAGAACCTAGGAATCTAATATCATTTGCAATTTTCATTAAACATACCGCTGTAGTGTTTAATGTTCCTGAAAAATTAACAATTTCATCATGCGCAGCTAAAGCGGCAAATTTATTTACAGCTGGTTTGAAAGAAATCTTAGTTATTTTACTAATCTCTTTTATAATTTTTTTATCAAAATTTTTTCTTGTATTTAAACCTGTTCCAACAGCAGTTCCGCCTTGAGCTAAATGATGAATTTCTTTCAAAGCATTCTCAATTCTTAGAATACATTTTTTAAGTTGAGAGTGATAGCCTGAAAACTCCTGCCCCAAAGTTAAAGGAGTTGCATCTTGTAAATGTGTTCTTCCAACTTTAACAATATTTTTAAATTCTTTTGATTTTTTTGCTAATTCTTTTTCTAATAATTTAAGTGAAGGTAAAAGTTTTTCTTTTGCTTTTATCGCTATGGCTATATGCATTGCTGTAGGAAACACATCATTTGTAGACTGAGATTTATTAACATGATCATTTGGATGAACCGGCTTTTTAGATCCCAATTTTCCGCCCATCATTTCGATAGCTCTGTTAGAAATAACTTCATTTACATTCATATTGGTTTGCGTGCCCGAGCCTGTTTGCCAAACTTTTAAAGGAAAATGAGAATCAAGTTTACCTTTAATGACTTCATCCGCAGATTTAATAATGTATTTACCTATCCTAGGATCTAAATCTTTATTTCTGACATTAACAATAGCTGCGGCTTTCTTTATAATTGCAATTGAATGGATAACTAAAGGTCTCACTAAAAAATCACCTATGTTAAAAAATTTATTGGACCTCTCCGTCGATGCTCCCCAATACTTATCACCAGCAACTTTAATTTTTCCAATACTATCAAGCTCAATTCTGTGTTTCATAATTGATTCACTGCTATAATACACTCTTATTTAATAATTATAAAATATAAAGGATTAGAAATGACTAACTTTGAAAGTGTAAAAACATTTATGGAAACTTTTGGCCAAGAAATAAGAGAAAATGCGGGTTTTCCAAATGATAAGACAACCTCTTTACGACATGATTTAATAAAAGAGGAACTAAATGAACTCAAAGAGGCAATTGAAAATAAAGATATCAAAGAAGTTGCTGACGCTTTAACGGATATACTATATGTTACTTATGGCGCTGGACACGCATTTGGAATTAATTTAGATAAATGTTTCCAAGAAGTTCAAAAATCTAATATGAGTAAGTTAGGTTTGGATGGTAAACCAATTTATAATGATAAAGGCAAAGTAATGAAGGGACCAAATTATTTTAAACCTAACTTAGGAAAATTTGTAGCATGATGAAAGACAATTATTACTGGGTTTTATTAGGTGTCGCTGTTGGAATTGTTATTTATTTGGGTGATAAATATATTTTTTAATTATAGTTTAAGAAATTCATTTTATTTATGACAATTAAACATTGGTTAAATAACTCTGGAAATGAAAGATATTTTGTAGAACAACTAAATAATCCTAAAGAAAGCACAAAACATATTTTTAAAATTTTAAAAAAAAAGAAATTAAATAATTTAAATACATTAGATTTGGCTTGTGGAAACGGTGCAAATTTAATGTTTTTAAAAAAAAAATTTGATAATAAAAAATATTGCTTAGGATTAGATATTAATAAAAAAATTCTAAAAGAGGGTTTAAAGTTTAATAATTTTCAGGACCTAGATCTAAAATATGGAAATATTCTTAAATTAAATAAAAAACTTAAAAATAAATTCCAGTTAATTACATCTTTTCAAACCTTGTTTGCTTTAAAAGATTATCAAAAAGCGTCTATTGAAATGATCAAACTAAACAGTAAGTATATTTTTATTTCCTCTCTATTTTGGGAAGGACTGATAGATTTTAATATTAAATTAGATTTTTTAAAAAACGCAAATTATGATAGGCAAATTTTAAATTCCGTATATTATAATATTCATTCTTTAAAAAATTTTTTACATTTTTATAAAAAACATAATTACAAAAAAATTTTTTGTAAAAAATTTGAAATTAAGAAAAATATAAAAAATAATTTTAAAAGGGGAATGGGGACTTATACGATAAAAGATAAAGGGAAAAATATTCAAATTTCTGGCCCTCTTTTAATGAATTGGTATTTCATTATTTTCAAAAAATTTTGAAATCTCTAGATTAAAACTTTAGACAAATATTTAGATTATTAAAGGGGCGTTCTGTTGCAAGGTGCCCCGGACCCCAAGATTTAAAAAACCTTAAAATTGACCAGCAATATATGCGACTACCAAAATCACTAAAGCTGTACTGATTGGATCCATATTTTCTCCTTCAGAATAAAAATATCATCTAATTGTTATTTCAAACAAGTAGCATGAATATTTATTCACAGAAAAAAATTTATATTTTAAGGGGCGTTCTGTTGCCAGGTGCCCCGGACTTTGTAACATTACTCATTGTTATAAGTTATTCGCAATTGTATTTAAAGTTTAGCTAAGCTATACTTAGTTATGTCTATTATTTTATGGATTATTGCAATACCAGCAATAATTTTCATAATCGGTCAAATTTACGAGGGACTAGTTTCAGATTTCTCAGGTAGTGAAAAAAGAAG